>Ga0179593_1493127_pt1 | contig 17202 bp, 19 predicted proteins | sample CZODoug2_1_08_16_FD_185931 | JGI IMG/M metagenome (GOLD analysis project Ga0179593, IMG submission 185931) | Vadose zone soil fungal communities from Angelo Coast Range Reserve, California, USA - CZODoug2_1_08_16fungal (PacBio error correction) | ecosystem: Environmental > Terrestrial > Soil >... | reverse complement strand
CTAGTTCCAAGCTCCTTTGTTCCCCTTTCCTCCTTCAGCATTCTATTTCTTCCCGTTACTCCTTTTTTCTCCCTACTGTTTTCCTCCCTCTTAGTAATCACGCTGGCGCCATATGGTTTCGTAGTAGTTTTCCCTGTCGGCTAGGTCGATCGCTTTGTGACCCCTAGACTCCCCCCTTCTCCTTCTTTTTAAGCCTCGAAGTTTGAATGGCAGTTTCTCTTCTTCTTTTTTTTTTTTCAAGTTTATCTTTTCTCCTTTCTCTTGTGGATCAGAACCGTGTCACGGTTCTTCCTGATCGCACAGATTTCGTTCGCTGTCCGACGAGAATGATGTTTCCCAGTTCTTGTCGTTAAACTTTCTCGGTTTTTTTTTCGGTCTTGCTTCTCCCCTCCTATTGCCGAGTGAGTTTTTATATGTCTGTGGACCCTAGTGTGTGAATCCCCCCTCTTCTGTCTGTGTGAGAGTCCTCTTCCGTCCCCCCTTTTTTGCGATGCTTTTCCTTGCCCAGGGATTTCCCCTTTTTTTTTCCCCTTCGTTCTGAATAGTCTTCTTGGCGTCTTGCGACCCAGCCTTCCGTCCACTACCCCTTTCCGAGGATTTGGTTCCTTCTTCAAGACCTCAGGACCTCTATAGGGGACGACCCTGTTTTTTTTTTGTTGGCGTCGTATAACTTGTGCCTTGTTTCTCGCCCTCTTTCTCCTAACGCCGTTTTCTCCCTTTCCAGCGGTAATGTCGGCATCCTGTAACTGTGTCTTCCTATAAATGCCCATTTGGCTGGCCGTTCCCTTTTTTTATTTGCCGATCGTTCTCCGCTTCCGTGTATTGGCTCACTTGTAAGCCTTAATTCCTTTTTTCTTCTTCCCGACCCGGCTTCGGCGTTATTTCCCGACGAGTGGCTTTAGTCCCTCCTTCCGGACCCTCTGCCGTCCCTTTCCGTTGTGTATTTTTCCGCCGAATGCCGTCCCTTTCATGCCATCTCCTTGCCTTCAGAAGCTTCTAACTTGTCCGTTTCCTTTTTTTGTGACTTCCACCTTTCCCTTCTGACCCCTCTCCAGCTGGGTGACATACTTTTTTTCGACCACCGTGCGTGTGTCATTAGTCGATCGACGTCATCGTTTGCTCCCTTTTCCCATAAATTCCCCCCCCACTTAAGTTTTCCTCCTCTGTAAGCGATGCTTAGATTCGGAGATGTTGAATATCTTCCTTGGCCCCCTGCCATCAACTGCTGATGTTTTTGACTCTCTCCGCCTATTCTCATTTCCTTCTCTTATCGGGATCCTCAGCTTTTCCTTCTCGTTATAGAAACTGGGTTAGGCTTGGTCCCCATTAGTTTATGTATTCCCGTCTCCTTTTTCCACGCATTGTTTGCTCACAATTTTTCTTCTCTGTCACCCCCTTGAGAAGCCATTGTAATTTTCTCCACGTGAGCTTATCCCCCGCAACTTTAACTTTCCACCCCTCGTCCCCTTACCCAGGTAGAGTCCAGTACTCCCTACCCAACATTTTCCTTCCCCCCCTTACAGTTTCGACTTTTTCCCCTTTTTTTCCCCCTACCACTGCGGTCCGAAACTTTACTCCAAATGACTTGCAACCTGCTGAGGACTTCATTTTCCCTGTAAATCTTTATGCCTCCTTCCCTCCTTGGTTTTGTTGATTCCATTTTTTCTCCTTCGCTCCTCCCATTTTCCTTCAGTCCACTAGGGATATTTTTTTGAATTTTTCCCCCCGATTGCGAGGGCAGGTCCTCGGGATTGGCCGTCCCCACTTTTTTTTTCTTTTTGTTTTCTTACCTTCTTCTTGCAAGACGATGGGTTTCCTTCCACCCTTTCCAAATGTGCTTTTCCGCCGCCTTTCGACAACAATTTTTCACATGTTCGTTTTTCCGGACGGACCCACCCCCTTTTTCTTGGATATTTTTTTGCCCGCCAGTCACTCCTCATATCTGGAACAATGCAATCCAGTTAATCCACCTCGAAGATCGTGCTGTCACTAGCCCTTAGGCGAATTTTGTTTTTACATCCTTCTCTTTTCCACCTCGTCCCTTTTTTCATTTCTCCGTCCGCCACTTTCCCCTTTTCACGCAAACACCTCCCCCCCGACAATCTGTCGACGAACGGGGTTTCCTTTTATTATACCTTTTTTGTCCGATGCGACGTGTCTCTGCTCCCCCCTCTTTCCTGATAAAACCCACCCCAATTCCCCCTTTTTCTCCTCTTGGTCGGCGACGGTGCTTGAGTTTTTTTTTCTTTTAAACCCAAAACCACTCTTTGCGCCCTGTTAGAACACCCCGGTGTGAGTTTTTTCCTCACGTTTCCTCCTGAAATACATCCGCCCTTTAAACGTCTTTCCTATTTCGGCGGGTCGCAACTCCCCTTCTCCCGGAATACTCGTCGCACAGTACCCTCATTCCTTGCAGCTTCTCATTCACGTGGAATTGGGCACAAAGGTCGGTTGCCCCCGTCCACATCCGCTTCTCCCCTATATTTTAAACCCACTTTTCCCCCCCCAGGGCCGTCCACATTCCCCCCCCACACGGTATAGTTATTTCTTTCTAGACCGTGAAATCCTCTGTCTTTCTACCGGAGTCGTCCTTTGCCCCTCTTGATCCCTCTCGCTTTTTTTCCCCCTCTCCCTCTTGACTCCCTTTCTAAGTGGTCATTTCGTCCCTGTGAAATGTCAAGGTTTTTACCCCCAAGCCCGGACAGCGGGATCCCATCTGGGTTATGCCGACTCCTACCTTCTCTCTAGAGTCCGTCCTTCTTTTTGGTCCCCTTCTAATTTTTGGAACACAACCGCCGCGGCTTCCCTCACATTTCTGCCTCCATTTTTATTGCCCTCGGTTTTTTTTTTTCCAACTGCCTCCTGTCTTTTTTATTTGAACCCTCGGCGTGCCTATGTCTTCCTTCAACCGGACACACCCGCGAAGACTGAGTTTTGTCGTCCGGTGCCCCTTCTGGTTCGCGTAACCATTTGAAACTGCCTTTTTCCCCCAAATCATTCAAACCGTCCCTCGTCCCCTCAACGGACCCGGGTGTGCTCCCTCCCCCCTTTTTAAATGCTTCCGATTCAGTCCCCCCCTCCTCCGACAGTTTATTGATTCATGCCCCTTCCGGAGTTTTGTTGTTCTCCTGGCGTCGCGTTAACGCCATTGACCTTCTGCGAACGGTTTTGGACGACCCTTTCCGAACATGAACCCTATCATCTTTCAACCAGAGGGATGCGTTCCATTTGGCGGACAACCCGACTTTTACGCTTCTTATGGTCGGTTTACCCTCCCCCCCCCGTCCGTCGACCCCGTTTGGATTTTGAGACTTTTTTGCACCGCTTGGACTCGCTCTTCCCTCCCTTTTTCAGTTTTTTTGTTGTTCCGAGATATAGTCCCTGTTTGTTTCAACTTGTCGATCGCAAAATTTTTGGATCTGGTATTCGGCCGGCACAATCCTGCCTTCTGGGTAGAAAGCCAGATGGTATTTTTTTCCCTTGATCTCGATTTTTTCCCTCTTTCTCCTGTAGTCTCCCCCTCTTTACACGAGTATCTTGTTTTCCCTTGAACTGAGAGAGACCCCGTTATGCACTTTTTGGCAAGCGAGCCTTTGAATTCTCCGCTCTCGCATGATGGGTGCTTGTTGCCGGCCGGTTTTTTTTTCCTAAGTGTGTTTGGATCCTCCCTTTTTTTGTTCCGTAGGACGTTAATTCCTTGACAGATCGTCGACGGTTTCTTGTGATTCAGAGACCACTGTTCCGAAGTCAGGAATCTGGCGTGCCCTGAAGGCCTGGTTCTCTGTGTTTTTTCCTTCTATACTCCTTTCCGGCTCTTAACCCAGCTGCAGCAACGTTTTTCCACTTAATCGGATTTTTTGACCCCTTTTTTTCCTTCAGTCAATTTTCCGTGGTTGATCCTTTCAGTTTTTTTTACTTGAATCCCTTCAAAGGTGGTTTTGTGTTCAAATTACGGAGAAGTAGATCCCTTTGCTTTCCGCTCCTCCCCTTCAAAACCGATGCTTTCTCGGTTTAGTAGTATCCCTTTCAGTGCAAACCCCCTTGGTTCCTCCTCCTCTTTTTTTTTCTGGTTTGCTAGTAGAAACCCCCCCTTTTTTTCCCTTCGCTGATAGAATTCCGCAGAGGGAACTTTCTTGCAGTAGTTCTGGTCTCCCTTCAACGGTCTATAGCCTTCAAGGACCCCCTTTTTTTTGTGGTTGAGGAAGTTCGATCTCTTGTTCCATTTGATGAAAGCGACTTTTTCTGCCCGAACCTTGTCCGCCTTCCCCCCCCCCTATTCCGTTTTGTGAAAGGAATCCTCCTTATTCCCTGGTCCTGGAGGGAAGAGTGGATTGCTTTTTCTTTCACGAGAACTTAATGATCGTCTGTGTTCATGAAGGTCGGCCATTGTCTCTTTTAGCTGAAACTCCTGACCCCCGTCCTTTTTGTTCTCGTGCACTTAGTACCGTTTTGTTGAAAGTGGTTGTTTTTGTTTTTTTGTCTCTACAACCCTTCCCCTTTTCCCTAGTCTGTGCACGTTCAAAGCGGACCACCCTTTTCCCCCCCTTGTTTCTTGGTGTGATCGACCAAACCTTTGTTGGAATTCTAGACCCCCCGCGATCGAAGGGGCTCGCTAACTCTTCCCAACCGCCTAGAGTAGAACAATGAGCGCTGGCTTTTTACGGAAAAGCTTTTACCTTCTGACTTGTCCCTTCCTGCAAACAAAGTAGGAGATTGGGCACATTCCCTCCAATTAACGTTCTCCTTCTTTTTTCGAGATCCAGACCGATTTTCTCTTTCGTGAAACGGGTCTTGAGGCTTCAGGTCCCCTCTCTTCGGATCGCTTCTTCTCCGCGGCGAAATGTTAAGGATTCCCTGGAATTTTTTTTTTTTTGGTTTTTCAGACGTTTTATTACTTCTCATAAAGTGGCCTGTTTTCTTCCCTGAGCGTTCCGCCCATTCCTTTCAAAAACCCTTAGGAACACGATTCTTCTACCTCAGCCGAAAAAACCCCTTAAAGGAAACCCCTTAGACCCTTAGACGGAGGTCCTGGCGAAAAGTTTGTCAGAAAAGTCAACTATACCGTGGATAGCCTGCAAGAAAATCGGTTTCTTTCCCCCCAAATCCTTAATCCTCACTCCTTTTTTTCGATTAGACTTGCCCTCCCTCCTTTTTCGGCATCCACTCGGGTCATTGCCCTTTAGTGCCCAAGATTCTCTCCCCGTTCAGCAGGATCCCTTAGGGTCTTCTTTACACTTTTTTTAGTTCTTCCTTTTCGCTAAGGTTCCCTTTCATGGTTTTCTTGAATACCCAATTTCTTTTCACTGTTTCGAGCTCCTTTCCGGACAACCTCCGGCCATTTACTTATCGGCCCTACTTCGTCCTTTTGAGTCCCGCATTCCCCCCCCCACTTGCTTTTTTCGGCTAAACTTTTTACCTCTCCTGAATCTCTGGACCCCATGAAGTCTCCCCCTCTCTTACTTTCACCGAAGATCTTGCGATCTTTTTCCTTGTCCGAATTTGTCAATTATGGTCATTCGGGACCCCCCCCGCTATACTGGGGGAGTCCCCCGTCCTCAAACTCTTCCTCTAAACCAGTTTTATAGCCCCCCCCTCTTTCCCTCTTTGACGGTGGTGAGTTTGGGATCCCCCCCTGCCGCGCTCCCCGATTAAACCCGAAGGTTTCTCCCCCCCCCCTCCCTTGGAGTTTTTACCCGCGTCTGGTCACTCCAGGTCCCTTTTTCCTTTACACAACAATGATCCTCCAACAACGGTTTTTTGCGATCCCCCCACACAAGGCGGTGCGATCCTTCCTCTACGGTCTCCCTCACGGCAAGTCTCCTTACGATCCTCCCTTCGAGGGTTTTGCCAATCCGGTTAATAGGCGAAGCATCTTCTCCCCTGGACCAGCCTGCCGACCGTTTTTTATTCTCCTCACGGAATTCCTTGAAGGCTTTGGAGGAACCCAAGCCCCCATTTTTCGCTCCTCCCAACGTGATCTAAACCAGTTAGCCTTTTTTCAACCACCCCTTCAGTCCTCCTACCGGTGTTTTTCTCGCTTGAACCTTGGAGTTTCCCGTTTCCCTCTGAACCTTTCTCTGAAAATATTTCAATTAAAACCGCCCCCTTATCAGAAGCAAACACGTCTTAAGACTTTCTTCGTCATTTCCTCCTGTTTTGAATTTCTTTCCTACGCAGTGGGCCCCCAAATCAGAGACAGTTTTCAACGTTCTCCCTTGCTTGGTTCCCCGACTTTATTCCTTCTCTCTGTTTCTGACCTTCCTTCTCCTTACCCCATTTGATGCACGGTGTCGGGCACGTACCTTCTTGCTTCTTCCTACCCCACAGCCCCGACTGAAGAACTGGTTATGATGGTGGGGTTCAACTTTCCCATTCGAAGTTTTTTTTTGAAATCGGATTTGTTTCACTTCCGTGAAGGACCTAAACCGGCACAAAACTTTCCAACGGCGCCGTTTGCGCCCCCCTCCTCCTCGGAATGCCACAGAAGTGTTTTTAACCCCTTTCCTCTGAGTTAGGTTTCCCCAACCTCCCTCCTTTTCGAACCCCTTAGGGTGTTTGACTCAGAACCCAATATCGTCATGATCACAAACACTATGAACCCATCTCTTCCAGTAAGTCTTTTTTTGAGACTCTCACCCCTTCTGGCTTGCGAAGGTCTATTGTTTTAGGTTTTCAGCCTGGAACCCAATCTTTATTCTTTTTTCAGTCGTGACGACCCCCGGCGACCCTCTCGTGCCCCCTTTTCTTTTGATACTCGGGAGATGTCTAACTTTTGATGTCTAGTGGTCTTTTCTTCCGTCGCAGTAGTCTGAGCTTTGCTATATCGACCGTGTTCCCTTCCCCTATTTCATGCCTCCTTCCCCCCCGGTTGTTGTGAGGAGCTATTTTCTAAGCCGTGTTGCGTTCTGAAGGTTTCCTCCTTCGTCCCAAGAAGAGGAGAGGTAAGTGTCGATCCACCTCCCTTGCAGACTCCAGTTTGGTTTTTTAGTACTTCGAGGTCCTCCTATTCTTCGTTTCCCGCGATGAGTCTTAGTCGTCTAAAGGGAGCTTTTTTTCCCCGCCTTGAAAGCGAAGACCCCACTAAAGAGCGACCCCTTTTCATGTTCGTGCCCCTTTTCGCTCTTTTTTGAGGCATGTTCGGCCCTTACTTGACGAGTGGTTCGTCTCAACAGCTTCCGCTGACTTTGCCTTGCTTTCCCAATCTTTAGCCTTTTCTTATTTGACCCTCCTCACCCCGATTTCCCGTTTTCACCTCTGGAATCCTGACCCCCCCTTTGGACACACGGTAGCGGGGTTTTGCTGTGTTTCACAAACTCTTTTCATGAGGTCCACACCATTCCCCCCACCTCCTTCGCCATACCAATTTTCAGTCCGTGGGTCTGCGAAGCCTCTTTTGGTTTTTTTTTTCCATCCCCCCCCTCTCCCTGTTTTCTCCTCTACGTTGAGAACTAGATCTCTTGCCTCCGGATCCCGGTTACGCTAGAGGATTTTTAAACCTTTCGCCTCCTTAAGGATGCCACCTTATTTTTCAGGCAAGGACCGTCGTGCCTTTTTCCCTGTATCCAACATCTTTTTCCTTTTCTAGCTTTCCTCTCAACCTCCCCTTTCGGTCAGCAAGAGTGAAGGTCGTGCCTCCAGGTCGTATCGACACCTATTTACCTTTGGTGACGTTTCTCTGCCCTTTGGTTGGTAGATACCTTAGTTGATACCCTTGGCTTTTTGTCTGACTAACTTTTTTCTCCCCTCCTGAGGCTCTCCTACAGGATCCGGATTTTTTTCTACGAGTGGAGTGCGAACCCCCTATTATTAGACAAAGAGAAGAACCTTCTTTATTCGAAGTTCAGGCAGAAGTAGTTTATTTCCCCCCAAGTAATTTTAGTCTCGAATTTTGTATTCCCAGATGCTTATTTTGTTAGCTAAGTCCCTTCTCCTCAAAAAGAGGTGACCCCCCCCATTGATTTTTTGGTTTGATCGCCCCCCGCCGTCCTTTCACGATACATATATCCCTTCCTGGCTTCCCTATCCTCCGTCACCACCCGGCCCGGAAAGATTTGGTCTTTTCTTTTGTCCCTAATCTGGTTCCCTCCGTGTGTCCCGTTTCCTCCCCCCCTTCGTGAGATTGGGCAACTAGATTTTCCAGTTCTTCCGTCATTCTTCCCAGAACTCTTCTCGACGTCCCACTTTTTTTTCTTCTTTCAGTTCGGATGATTCCCGTAGACCTTCTCTCACACTTTCTCTCGACTGGAGGTAAGCCCCTTCTTGGTCCCCTTGGCCCTTTTCCGTGAGCGGTGCCCCAGAAAATTTATTTTTTTGATTCACCCATGTCAGGCCTAAAGAAGGCAGCGCCCGACAAAAATTGTCCTGACCCCCCAATCGAAGGAGGTCCATTGTTCACTGTGGTCCTCACCCCTAGCACCTTTTCCACAGACTTTCTAGACTCAATTGATGTTTCTAAGTCACATTATCTATCTTTTTTTCAATCGTTGTTGAGCATTAGCTTTAGACTCTCTCCTTTTCATAATTTTCTCCTTCAATTTTTCCCTCGGGATATTTTTAGAGGCAGTTTTAAACTCTTTTTTAGCCAGGTCATAGACCTCTCCTTCTGTTTTTTCCCCTTTCTTTTGTGTGACTCTCATATTTCTTTGAAGTACTTTAATCATACACCCTTCCCGGGGTCGCCCTGACCTACTCCAACCAAATTCCGTCCCCCGTCGCTTTTCAAGTGACTTCTTCTCCCAATTTGTACTCTAAAACTTGAGTCCCAAACTGATAAAATTCTCACTTCTCCCTTCTTTAGATTCTGTACTTACGATAAAGTCCCTTTTTCTTTTACCCCCTCTCAGTCTTTCCTGGTTTCCTTTAAAGTCCTTGATTCATACCTCTTTGAACACCAAGGGTTCCCCCCCCCCCCCCCCCAGGGTTTTACCCGGCCGTATATGATGACTCCTAATTAAAATTAGTAAAAGATTTCAAGTACCAAATCTCTACCTCTTTTAGAACACGGTTCGAAAGTTTTTGTTTTATTCTATACAATTGCTACCTTAGCTTATAGAATTTCAAGTTGTCTCTCCCCCCCCCTACAGAAACGTAGACTATTTTTGTGATTCACTGGTATTACGTATCTTTCACTTTAGAGACCCAACTGATAAAGATTAACAACCTGCTCCTTAAAACAAGTATTGCTGAGTTTTTTTCCCTTTTTTCTCCCCCTTTTCCCGTTCAACGGCGACAATAATCCTCACCTATTTCCTTTCTCTCACTTTTGAGCTAATGTGACCGACACTCTGTCCTTTCCACTATGACAGGCATCTCTTTTGTTGAAGGGTACAATATCCTACACACCTTCCTTTCTTCTACCTCCTACAAACCGTACCCCCCCTTTCCGCTGAATAATCCCCCCCCCCCCAGGTTTTAATTATAGATACGAAATTTTTATATTTTCTCTCAAAGTCTCGGTCTTTTTTTCCTCTGCATCCGGTATGACAAGGTCAGACCGCTCCATACAGCCACCCCTCGCCCCGATTTTATATTTTATCCGCCAACTAAAAAGCTTTTTTCTTTTCTGTTACGTTAACCTATAAGTGCTTTCTTTTTCGAGTTCTTTCCCAACGATGTGTTATATCTGGTTCGACCCACATCACTGATTACTCCCCGCGCCCTTCCGAAAGGACGCCGCGCATAAACACCGTATTGATCCATCCGTGATTGGCTCCGATGTCATCACAAACCGCCTGGGAACCCTCGCCAGTTTCTCTCACTTATTAGAGCAGCCCCATTCCTCTCCCGGGACTCTCTACCACGCGGCACTTTCCGACTCGTCGTTTGTCCTCTCCTCCTGGAGTCGGACCCCAGAGGAACCTGTGTTGTTCTTCTCTGAGGACCAGCACTTTGATTCACTGCGGACATGTGGTTGGAACGACACGAGAGAGCATCTTTCGGTGAGTTCCTCTCGAGGAATTCTCCTCCCAACGCACACCCACCCTTCAGCTCCACCGGCGGAACCACGAACCACATCGCTATATAGAGCTCTTTCTTTTCCTCCTTTTCCCGACCCCCTTGCACTCGCAGTGGTTACCTTGCTTCCCCTGATTTTTGCGTGTCCACGTCGCTCAATGTACACCCCCTTCTTCGGCAGATCCGTCTCCTTTACACCGCGCTCACATCCACCTTTCACCCTCGTCCCACGTGTTTTCTGGACCCGCCCGAATGGCAAATCCCCTTTTTCCCAAACCCCCTCAGGATGCCTTTCCTCTACCAACGTTCGGCTCTTTCCTCCTCCGTGGTTCCCGCCTATCGACTTCTCTACGCGAAGTACATCGTAACATCCCTCTTGGCTTTCTTTTTTTTTCCGACCCATCGTGGATGGAGAAACCCGGCTTCCTTCTCCGCGGGCTCCCTCTTCCGAGCCGGCTTTTTGGATCTAGACCTTTTCAACAAAGATTTCCTCTCTCTACTCTCCCCCTTTTTGTTGTTTTTATCTCTATTCTTTTCCAAGCGTGTGAGGGCGCCACGTAATTAGCCGGCGCTTATTACTCCGAGGACTAACCCTCTTTGAGTCTCCCTATCCTTCAATAAAGTCGGTAGAAATTTTCTCATGGTTTTTCCCTATTTGTGTTCCTTCTTCTAACCCTTGCGATTTTTTCCCGAGTTCCAGAGTCCCGAACCGCGCCGTTTGAATGGCAGTTCTCGACTGCTGTTTTCTTCCCTTTTATATGCTTCTATATTTTAGTTCAGCAACCTTCGGTGAGCATGAACAGTAACCCCCAGCTTTCTCTCGGTGTGATTCGACCATTTGTCACCTGTTTTTCCCCCCCCATCACCCCCCCACACACGCCCGAGACTTTCTTACCACGGCAGTCCGTTCGATTGTATCCTCTTCACCCGTTCAGCCTGGGGTCAACCCCTTCCGTCTAGGATTTGTTTAAAACCAACGCGGGCCCCCTCCCTCACACCCGTATTTCCTCCCTCTTGCGTTTATGAGAAGCCCGCTTTTCTTTTTCCCTCCCACGTAAAAGGTGGTGGTGACCTCTCTTTTTCTTCTGCTTTCCCTCGTCTTCTCTTCTTCGACCCATGATAGACGTTCCCTCCGCTGTCTCGTCTTAAAAATAGTTACTCCTCCATTTTTACCTTTTTCTTTTTCTCCTCCCTACTTTCTCCTCTTGGTTTTTTCTGTATCAAATCTTCTCGGTATCTCTTCTTCTTAGACTCCCTTTCCGGCACCCTCCCTCGGACAGGTCTTGAACCCTTTTTCTTATCGATAACGTGTTTTTTGTCCTTATGACCCCCCTTGTTTATATAAGTTTTTTGAAGATTTCCAGTTACTGTTTTTGTTTTTTAACGTAAGATTCTTTCACCAATTATTCTGAGTCTTCATCTTGGTGTGCATGTATTAAGACTTTCATATAGTCCCCTCTCCCCCTATTATTTCCGTTCGATAGGACCCGACGGAATCTACCGTTTTTTACAACTCCCCTTGATTGTTGTTCATCTCTGTTTCTGCTCTCTTTTTTTTTTTCAGTCACAAAAGTACCGAACCAGAAGCGCCCTTTCCCTCCTTTTCCAGTCTTTTTTAGGCTATCCAACTCCCTTCGTTTGGCCATTCTATCAGATAGAAGGGCTGTCTTTCTCTAACCCGTACCCCCCCCGTCGGTCTACAGGCCCCTCCTTTTTTGCCTGCCTTTTTGCTCCTTCTTTTCCTCCCCCCCTTTCCTTTCCCCCCGGTTCGTCGCTGTACCTGAGCGAATTCTTTCTTTTGTCTTCTCCCCTCCCGTCCTCGTATACTCTTTTTTTTTTTTTTCGGCTCCTTGGTAAAATTTCTTCCCTTTCTCGTTCCGTCGTCGTTGGATTGGTCGCGCTAATTTGTGCTGCCGCGTCTAAGCTCCTCCCTCCTTTTTACCTTCTCGGCTGACAAGCACACCTTTTTTTCCCTTCACCACATCGTCTTCTTCACGAAGACGGTACGCTACGCCCTCCAAAAAGTGAAAGGCCAAACGATAAAGAAGCTGCGAACATAGTCTTTTTACATTCATCCAATATACAAGAGTTCTTCATAGAAAAATGAGCTGATACTCTTCATCCGTTTTGTTGAGCTTAGTATTTTTTGGTTGTTTGTGTGTGGTTTTTTGTGGTTTTTGTGGGGTTTGTGGGGTTTTTTTTTCTTCTTGGTGTCGTTTTTGGTGTTTGTTTTTTTCTTTCGGGTTTGTTGTGTTATTAAGCTCTTTCTCCTCAGCCCTGTTTTCCCTGCATTCTCATCGGTTGATATTTCGATGTAGACCCCCGTTTCCGTAGACTCCTTCCTTTTCTTTCGTTTTTTTAATTACCATTTTTTTTCTTTCAGAAAATTAGTTTTGTCCCGTTTTTCTTTTTCCGTCCGAACTTTTGGCTTTTCCCGGGACTTTCTTTTTCTTCCTTGTCCTCCATCCCCTGTGGTAAGAACCGGCCTTACAGTTGCTCCCCCATGGTTCTCTCCAATTTGTTTTTGCGACTTCCGTCCTTTCTCTTCAAAATGAGCCCAGCTTTTTCTGCATCCCCTCGAATATTTGGCTCTACTGACTTTCCTCCCTCTCTCTATTCCACAAAGTAAGAACTTGGCATTTCCTGACCAAGGATTTTCTCACAATTTTCCGTTAGCACGAACACCAGCTCATCGTTGGTGTACAGATTCTCCTACAGCCAATTTCTTCCAACTCCATGATATATCCCTTCCCTGTTCCTCCAAAAACCCAGTGAGAAGTAACGCCTAGTCGCCTCCTATCCATTCCACTGTGACACCCAGACGTAATTCCTCTAGCCTACGACCGCCGCAACGTCAATTAGAAGGCGACGGCGACTTCCAATAAAGTCCACGTTTTTTCCCCTCTTTTGGGCGGATTTCCGAAGAGTCATGGACTACAAAAACCTTCTTACATGATCAACAACGGGAGGTGAGATACTTCCACACCAATTACTTCGTTTTCATACCCAAGGTACGGCCCCTGAAATCTTCCCCTCCCCGAGAACTTAATTTACATCTTTGGGCGCAAACCTGTTTTTCACTATCTCCACATACCACCCCTCTGAACAGAGGCAGATTTCCCACTTCCTTTCATACGGAGGTCAAAACTTCCCCCTGACCACCACCTTCCCAGTTTCTCAAGATCTTCCCCCCCTTCACACCAAGTGCAGCGTTAAGAAAAGGCCCACCCTTCATTTATACGAACGGGTTCTGACCCTTCAAGACGATGGCCTGATTCCTTTCCTACTGGCGTCTCGCGACCCCTTCCCGTCCCCCTCTCTTTATACTAACTTTTTTTTTTTAGTTGTCCCCTATAATATGTTTCTGGAAGGGTTTTCCGGACGAAGTGGCCACCGCCTCTCTGTCGTCAAGTACGGAGGTCTTTTTCCTCCAGACTCTTATGGTATACTAGACTCTTTGGCCCACCATAAGTTTCTTTTCCTTACTCCGCGGTTAGACGCGCTTGAGCAGAGAATGGGTATGAGGCTGTCTCTTTGGGTGGAACTTCGCTGTTCCCCGCTCAGGGGGACCTCGTTTTCCCTATGAGGTAAGAAATATACCCCCCAACCTCCTGAACGGCCTGTTTTTTTCTTAGCCCGCCGATTTCCTCGGCCACTATTTCGGTCAACCCTGGCACCTTCCGATGTTCTTCATTCACCCGTTTTCCAACTCCCGGGTGCTTGAGCCTCAAGTTTCGTCCTTCCGACATTTCACAGTCATCGCAGGCGAGTTTCCCCCGGCCCCCCGTGAGCCCGAATTTTTTGCTAAGTGGTCGTCTTTCCCTTTTTCCCCCTGATTCCGACCGGTTAGACGATTTTAAGAACTTTTTCTGACCAGACTCCTTCCTGCTACCATCTTGGATGAGCCAACGGTTTTTTGCTTCGGTCGCTTCGTGAATGGTCGGCCGGGCCGTACGTTCTTCGATGTGAGAGCCTTTTTTTTCTTCCAAACGGCTTGGGAGATATATATGTCTTCCTCTCAGTTGTTAGTTTTCTTTTCCTCATTTCCCGCCGTTGTTCGGCTCAACGGCGATCGCAAAAAGTTCTTTTCGCGGTCCGTTGGCCGACCCCCTGATCGAACTTCTCCCCCCCTATGGATCATCCGATGGGCCTCTCGATGGTCGTCGTCCTTTTTTTTTTTTTTTACCAACGGTGGTTGTGCCCGCGTGCACCACGAGCCCTGACAAAGCGCGCAGTTTGAAGTTTTCTGGATGTGCTGGTGCGGCAAGTTGATCGACCCCCGATTGGTCTTCCATTTTTGCGTTTTAGGTGATTGCTGCCAGCTTAGTTGCCATGTCTTTTTCAGCGACCAATGATTTTCGAAGGCCATTCTTTTGGACGAAAAGCATTTTTTTTTTTTTTTCCTTTGGGATAATTCTTCTCCTTGAATGCGCTGGTTCAACCATTTTTTTTTCCCCACGAGGCGGCTATCCTATTCTGCATCGCTGTCCCTCCAGGAGTCCCGGGGGATGGTCCCGACACTTTTTTCCTTTGGTTCCCGCCTTCGTAGGAGTCTGAGTTCTTTTTGCGCGGTTGACCCCCTTACCCTCGGAGTTGAACGTCTAGGCTTGTTTGCCAACGTCGTCGGCATCCCCCCCTAGTGATGGAACTATATTTTTTCCTTTCCCTTCTGCACTATGGTGGCGTCTCCCCCACTCGGCGCGTTGGGAAGGGTCTGATCCCTTTGACGTCGGGCATCAGCGTTCGGCCGGTCCCCTTTCCATGACCGTTTTGTAACAGACCGTTTGTGCCCCCTCTGAATCTTTCCCCTTGGTGGTAATTTAAGCCGTGAGATTGCGTTTAAGTTTTGACGACTGTCCTTCAGTCCCAAATTCTTTTTTCTATTTCCCTTGCTGTCGGCGTTTTTTTGGACCTAGTGGCTGCGTTCGCGTTATCTTTCCCGCGCGAAAATGTACTCTTCTGCGTGCCGGCATTTTGACGTGAACCATGCACCTCCCGTGTTTCAGGATCCTCCCGTCGTTTTAATCATGTCGTCCTTTTTTCCCCTGAACCCGTCCATGCTCCTTAGTCTTCACGCGGGGACCCCCAATTTCCTTTTGGATGACCACCGCGGCGTGTTGACTTCGAGACCAGCTGATCTCATCTCGGGAGCTACCCTTCCTTGCCCACACCCCGGCCGTCCTTTTTTTTTTCTGGAGAGCGCGATCTATTTTGAGGAAAGCTGGTGTAACTTTTTGCGTCCCGGGTAAGCTTTCCTCCCCCCGGTAATTGAAAGTTGCTTCCAAGCGTGATTGCCTCCTTTTTCGGTGCTGCCTCAATGGGGTCTGGGCTTCTGTCCCCCCCCTCTATTTTTTAGGAGCTTATAAGTTCGTCAACGCACTTTTTTGCTAGGCCCTTTTTTTTCCAACTTTCTTTCCTCCCGATGGCCTTTGTCGTAACGGTCCTTCTGCCCTACAGTCCCTGTTGAATTCAACCCCCATGTCGCAGGCAAGCCTTGTAGCCCCCCGACGTTCCAAAAATTTTTCACGGCAAACCGCCCTTGGTGGGCTGAAAAGTTGGTTCCCCCTCACTCCCACACCCCCAAACGAGTCATAGATTACCGCCCCCACGCACACCCACAGCGTAGACGTCGGAAAATCGCTTTTTTAATACTTTTTCGTCCGTTGTTGTGTTGTTTCCCTATCTCCAGCATGGTGTTGAGTGAGGGGATAGCTGAATTTCACTTAAACTTTTTTTGGCCGTCTCTTCGGCGGGTTTAACGTTACACTTTTTGTATCTTTTTTGCGACCGTTCTGCTGGTCAGTGTTGATTCCACCCACCCTTGAAATGCTGTACTGTATTTTTAGCCCTCTTCAACAATCGCGACAGGTCTTCGGGGACGATGCGGCTCTTTCGCTCAATCTTTTGTGAGCGACGGGCTTCGCCTATCCGAACTGGAACCCATACGCAGCCCCACCAGGTGCGTTGCCCACTCGACGCCTTTGCTGGGATCAGCTCCCTTTCATTGAGAAAACTGTCCCCAATTTTCTCTTTCCCAACTCGACCGTTTTTTGGGCGGTTTTTTCGTGCTCCCCCCCGATTACACCAACAGCTCACTCAGAGATAGTCTCTGTTTACAGACGGAGGTTGGTTCCCTTTTCTTTTTAATTGACAAGTCAGTTATTCTTGTCTTGCATTCCTTGCGGTTTCGATCCCCCCCATCTTAATGAGTCGTGTTTTCTTTGGTAGATTGCGCCCTTTTCGTTTATGCTTTTCAACCCAATTCTACAGCGGCCAGCGAGCGCCGACCACCTTTTGTGCGCATTCTCTACACGTTTTGAAAATTCCGGATGAAAATATCCGCTCCCGGATTCCTTTTTTTCTCTTGGCCGCACTTGTCAGGGACCTCTCTTCTGCCCCTTGACCCCAGCCTTTCCTTGTAGGGCTGTCGTCTTTTTTCGGAAGGCGGAAAAGTTTCAAAGACACCACTTTCCTTTCACTACCTTATCCGATCACCAAGGCCTGACGAAACTCCCCGGTATTTATCGATACGACCTAGTCTTCTGACCGGCAAGCGCTTTCTTCCCCTTTCTTTCTATTCGTCGCGTTCGACCCTTCCCCCGCGCCATTTATACGACGCCAAACCCCTTGGACGTAGGGTTTCGTTCAACTTATCATAAGCCTTTCTTTCCGACGGACTCCAACCTCGACAGCTGTCTTCCGTTAGGATTTTTTCCTAGAAGCAACTCAGATCTATTTCGAATATGGGAAACAAACTTCCCTTTTGGGCCCTCCCCGGCTCGACCCCCTGGGACTGCATCCCCATGTTTATTATTCGCTCCCTGGGGGTGTTCAAACTGGTGCCTTTTTTCCTAGATGCCACCTATTGAGTGATCTTTCCCCCCTTTAACCCATCCGTTTCCTTCTTTCTCCCTCTGCCGATGGCCTAGGTACCAATATGGTTTTCACTCACTCCACTCTGACCTCTGGTCTACTCCCTTTCCGCAGCACCTAGGTTTGCTTGACCGAACCCAGCTTTTTTCCCTCCTAAGCCGCAAAGCCTTCCCTAGCGACTGGCGAGTCTCTTTCCATAAAAAGGCGCGCTTTGACTCCTTCCCCTTTTTACTCCGGGGAACAAAGATTCGCCTTCATCGAAGAGGTACCTTACTCCAGAGATGTTACCCGTATGATACCCTCCCCTCCTGAATCTATGCTGATGGTAGGCGGCGAAGTTACTCGCTGACCTTGAAAGCGTCCACCATTTGTTAG
>Ga0179593_1328411_pt1 | contig 17202 bp, 25 predicted proteins | sample CZODoug2_1_08_16_FD_185931 | JGI IMG/M metagenome (GOLD analysis project Ga0179593, IMG submission 185931) | Vadose zone soil fungal communities from Angelo Coast Range Reserve, California, USA - CZODoug2_1_08_16fungal (PacBio error correction) | ecosystem: Environmental > Terrestrial > Soil >... | reverse complement strand
TTGCCCTCCCCTCTCACCTCGCTGTCATGATCCCCGAAGCTACTTATCGGAATTTCAGCGGCCATGTTCGTTAAATTACCGGATCCCGCCGCCCCCCTTCCCGGACGATTTGCGGTTAGCTTTTTCCGTGTTGCCTCCCCTTTTCTTTATTGACCTCTTGCCTAATCAGTAGCACCTTCCCTTCCTTCCTTGCGATCGCCTCATTGCTTAGACGTGCGAGGAGTAGAGTCTGCATGGGTTGAAGTCGTACGGCTCGTTTCCCTTCCTTGGTCCTGGTAGCCTCTTTTCATATCGCTTTTTGGTCTCCCCTCCCTTTCCCCCCCCCCCTTCCTTCCTGCGTAAGCTTTACTGTTCCTATTCCAGAATTCTTTCCTGCTTTTTTTTTGAAAACTCCATCGTGGACGTTGCGTTAAGACTTCTATGGCAAACCCAACACTCCCGTTATTTAGAAAAATGCGAATCTTTGTTTAGCTTGGCGCTCCTTCCCTCCCCTGTTTTGTATCCTCATACTGCGATATCAGCAGTCCTCATTGCTGTGCTAAAATAAAAAGATAGGTATGTCCTAGTCTTGATTCTTTTTTGTTCCCCTTTGAAGTTTTTCCCAGGTCTCCGCGGCGAATGGGTCCCAGGCACTTCCTTTTTTTCCTTTTGTGCCCTTTCTTGAGGGAGCTTCAACTGCTAAAAAGAGAACCCTAGTTGCAATTTGAGTTGTAATACGGTTTTAAGGATCCCTTCCTTCTTCTTTCTTCCTTCGAGATTTCTCCTCCTCTTTATCGGGCCCCTCCCCCGTTTTCATTTTCATTTTCGGATTTTCCTAACCATCATCTTCAATCCTCTTCTGAACATAACGAACCGGTTGGGAGTTGTTGTCTAATGGTTTGCGAACGCTAAAGGAGTTGCCTCCCTTTCTCTTTCTTTCCCCAGTGACAAGTGAAAAATGACGGAGTTTTTTTTTTCCCCATTGGTCCCCCGGTTGACGTCCGCTCTGAAAGCCCTATGACTGTACAGAGACTTCAGGAGAACAAGCACTTCCACCCCCCACCCCTTCCCCCCTTCTAAACCCATGGTCGAGTACTAGTCGTTTTACGTAAAACTGAATTTCCTTCAGCCAACTCGATCTTAACAACCTTTTCGTATTGATGGATCCACGGTTAGTTTCTTTTTGGCACTTCTGGTCCAAGCCTCTTGTCTTTGCAGTACTTTTCGCTCCCCCAGAAAGAAATCGAAGTTTTCTTTTTACCACACGCGCTCCCACTTCGGTCCCTTATTTACGAAATTCGCTGTTTTCGGCTAGATCTTTTCGTCCTTGGGCGAAGTCTTCTGTCTCCCATTTTTTTTTCCACCAACGAAATTTAGACCGTCCTCCGGTCCAGCCTTCCGTATTTTCTTCGGCTGAAAACATTCCCCCGTGACATGGTTTTTAGTGTGCTCCCTCCTTTCTTTTTTTTGACCCCATGTTTTTGAATTGAAAGAAGGACGGCTCAGGAATCAGTCCTCATCCACCTTTGAGGTTCTGGTGGTTGCTTTAGTTTTGCCTCTATTTCAAGTCTCCTAAGTGTTGTTATAGAGCCTTTTTTTCCATAGACCCCCCCCGTCTATTTGACCCCCTGTCTCTGATTCCTTTTCTCCCTCTTTTTTCTTTCCAAGTCTCTTTGGGTGAGAATCTTGAAGGGATGGGCCCCAACACAGCGTGACCTTCCCTTTTTTCTCTTTTCCCAGGGGTTATGACTGAAGAACTTGTGAGTATGTTATGCTTCGGATTGCAGATTTCCCGGTCCTTTTCTATGATTCTCCTCGACCCCCATACCGATCCCCCCCTACTCCCCCCCTCCTTATCCCCAAGGCTTTTCTTCCTGAACCCCCATGAAGGCTTGTTTCTAGAGGCTTTCCCCCTCACGGCTTTATAGCCGCTTGCCAGTCAGAAGCTTTCCCCCCTCACGCCCATTACATAAGTGTAGCGACCCCCACCCTCCCCTCCCCCCCCCATTTTTTTTTTCCTCTCTTTCGGACATCCACGTCAGAAGCAAATGTGAAACGGTTTCGGCTCGTAATCCAACTTGTTTTACTTTATCAAGTTTCCTCCGGCCGGGAGAACTTTGGATTTTTCCTTTCTCGCTTGACAAGCCATGTTTTCATTCCCCCCACAAAAAAGCGAGTCGTTCCCCCTTCCTTTTTGACCTCCCCGATCCTGTCAACAGGTCAGAGTGGCACCTCCCCCCCCTCCCCACCCCTCCGCGTCGTTTCGTTCTTGCTTCGAAGTTTCATGTTGAGACCGACCATCTCCCCCTTTGATTTTCTTTCCGACATGGTCCTTGCCTTTCTCCCTTTTCCGTGAGTACTCCCGCTTCCTGACCGACTCGCTGCCGCATATGAAAAAGCTAGTTACAACTTTTCCGTCAAAACCTATCGGGCTGAGTTTTTCTGCGGTTGTAGTCCCTCCCCCCTCTTCCATGTCCTGAACTCTTTTTCTGACAGTTCCATAGACCTTCGTTTTCTACTGTTTATGGCGCCCCTTCACCCTCGACACAATAGATTCCACGGTAGGTAGGGGAGCCAGCACCCCCTCTTCATCGGCGCTGAAGATCTGCCGCCCTCAACTTTTTTGGTGCTGCTTCCCCCTCTCTACAACCCTTTGAGTCGTAGCACTACCTTTTTTTTTTTTCACCTCTTACGTTTTTCTTGTTTTGCCATAACCTGGTTAACTCTGTAGCTCCACTGGTTGATCCGAATTTGTTTCGCCTAAAGGTGCCAGTTTCCCCCGTCCCTTGCATTCTATTATACTTTTCCCCTCTCTGTCCTCTACGTGATCTGCTTCCCTCCCCCAATCTCCAGGGCCCTCTAATTTTCCTGTGCCTCCGTGATTCACAAGCAGCTCCCCGATGAGTACAACTTCCCCCATTTCTTATCCTTTCCCGCCGGGTCCTCTCCCTTCTTTGCTTCCGCACGATTCGTTAAAGTTGCGACTTCTTCGTCCCTGACCCCGTGAGTCCCCGTTTGCACCTCCCTCTTTCCTAACCATTAAAGTAAGACAGGTCTTCTCCAGAAGAATGGAAGTGATCTGCTCCTGCTTCATTTTTTTTCCCCTCCTATAATGAGTCTTTCTTCCTTTCGTCACCCGGTTCGAGTGAGTTGAGCTGCGCAATCTTCCCTTTCCCCCCTCCTTTTTTTTGTTTATCTATCTTCCTCGCCCTTCCTCGCTGCGAACTTTCCCAACTCCCAAATCGGCATGGTCTATGCTGTTCATTGCAGATTCCCTTCCCTATTCGCTGCTTCTCCGAGCTTGGTTTTTTCTGCCCGCTTTTAATAGTGTTCCGCGCTGGGATTTCTGTCCTCCCCCTTTCTCCCAGGCACCGTTACCTCTTCGTGCGTCTCGCCCTATTTCTTTCGATGGTGCGGATAGTAGTTAGAAATGGGTTGACTTGTTGCCACTCCGCCCCATCGTTCCTTGTTTTATCCCACTTTTTTTTTTGCGAATTCTTTCGACAGCTTGATTGTGTTTCTGTCCCTACGTTTTTTTTTCGGTTTCCTCGCTCCTGTTCATAGTTAGCACGCCGCCAGTAAGTTCCTGCGACAAAGTAGCATCACATAGTGTCCCTTTTGACTTACTCCTTAGGACCAATTCTTTAACCCTCTTCCCGCCTTTCCTTTGCCCCCACACCGGGTACGGTTTAGCGTGTCCTCCTTTTCCCCTTTGTCTTGGTCGTAGGGATCTTAAAGCGTCTCGGTGCGTAGTTGCTGCCTACCAACTTTAGGATGAAGCTCGTCTGTCTTGTTGCCTCCTTTGAAGGTGCACCTGTTCTTCCCCTTAGCTATATTCTCTTTCCCCTGCGCATTTTTCAGGACAGGTTTCCATTTTTCTCCCCCCCCCATCTCGTTCCCCCTCTAGCCCTCTCTTTTTGAATTGGTTGAGTTTTGGAGATTTCTAGCCAGCATCGGATTCTTTCCTTTCCTTCTTATAGAAGTAGTTCCCCCTGTTTCCACTTCCCCCACCCTTGTTAGCTTCATCTGCACTTCTTTTTTCCTCCCTCCACCTCGCGGCGGTTGTGAGTTTTTAGCCAGGTTTGGTTAATGAAGGAGGTGACCTGTCGACGCTGTCTTTCAAAACCTTCCCCTCCCCCCCATGTACTTCTTGTGTGGTGTGATGTCTCCTTTACTTATGGCTCCTGCCTCTCCCCCTCCCATCCTGGTACATGACCGTTGGCGCCTTTGCTGGATCGCATACGTTCTAAAGAGAATACCAGTTTGATTACGAGCGTGATTTGTTCCTTCTTCTTTTACTTTCTTAACAGGTGGGTTATTGAGGTCTCGTTCGTTCTCCTTTCTCCCTGCCCTTCTTTTTTGCCCCTCTTTTGCTGTTCGCTGAGGCTATTTTTCAGTAAAGAAATGATGTCGTGTCTTTTCTCGCTTGAGCCCCAACGCGCCTCTTCTTTCTTCTTTCCTGATTTCACATTTTTCCTCCTTCTGTGGATCCTCTTTCTCGGTTTCTTTGCTGTCCGTGTAGCTATGGAAAACCCATTGCCATTCGATGTCTAATACCTCACTCAGGCCTTCTTCTTTCGTGTCTGACACTCGCGTTGCCATTGTTTTTTTTTTTCCCCCGCCTGCAAGTCATCGGTGTGACCCCCCCTGCTTTTTGATACTCCTTCGGACGCACCGGTAATCCTCCTCACCTCTGTTTTTCTTCTTCTTTGCCTGTTGAGTTGCATCTCTTCTCTCCCCTCCTTTTTTTTTTTTTTCGATCTCTAGGTCAAACCATCCCAAACGAGTTTTTTGATTTGCTTTTACTGCTTCCCTCATTTCTTCTAACCCAGTTTTTGACAAGCTCTTGCCATTCTTCTGCCCCCCCCCCACCCCAGCGGTGGCAAGTGTTGTCGCCGGTGAAAAGAAGCCTTTTAAGGATGATCTGATTGTTTCCTGTTGCGATGGCCCCCCTTCGGCATTTTTTCCCCCCCTCAGGCCTTTCTCAAGTACACCGACAATTCGATTACGCTTCCACCCCGAACCCTTCTTCCCTCCCTGCAAGCCCCATCCCGTCTCCCTTTTTCTTCCTTTAATTGAAGTACCCTGCGTGGCCTTTGGCTCATTTTCACTCGTATTTCCTCCCCCCCGGCTATTTTTCTCCTCCTGCGCACTCCCCTTAGTCCCAGCAAGACCTCGCATTACTCCTTCCATTTTGGCGCCCTACTTTTCTGACAAACCTTCATGTGAAACTAAAAACCCCGTTTTTACATCATGCCCGCGGGCACGTCCTTCACCTTCCATGTGCGTTTCCCCCTTTAACCACTTTTTTTCTTTCTTAAAGGTCTTTTTCTGATGGCTTTCTATTTTCTTCTTTTGGTTTTTTGTCCGCGTACACGACATTTAAGCCCCCAACCACCCCAACAAATGAGCTTCCGTCACACTGTTCCGTTTGTTTTCTCTTTCGGGACCATTCCCTTCCCTCCTTTCATGACTTGTAAGGCATTTTCGGCCAACCCTCCCCCCCCCCTCCTCGTTTTTCGTTATGATTCTACTTCTTGCGATGAGTTTCGATGAAAACAAGACGCTCCAAAGTTTTTTGAGTTCTCCTGACGACCTGGCTTTGCTTCCCCTCGCAGGTTCCCCCTTCGCCCCCTTCCCTCGTCAGACGGCTGCCTCCGGTCCAACTTTCTTCCCCTTAACCATTCCTCTTTCTTCTCGGTTTCTCAGAGACTGTTGCCAACTACAAGTACAGGACCTCCTGACACGCCGTGCTGTTTCCCCCCCTTTCGCTCTTCCGCCCCTTTTTATGCTCCTTCCAACAATTATCCCCCATTCCGAACTCTTTCTCCCTTTCGGGTTTCGGTTGTTCTCATCCCCCGGCACGAAGGACTCGCATTTAGGATCCAATCCAATTTCAATCATATCGCCACGAGCCGTTTCCCAACCTTTCTTTTTTTCCTCCGTCTTCGTAGGCATCTTCCTTTTGAAAGATTTTTTCCCAATTTCCATTTTCCCCTGCCCAGATGGTTTCCCCTGGTCCTCCCGACAACCAGGTTCTCGACTGAGTCGAGCGATGAACCGCCGTCCATTCGCTCTGTCCTGAATTTTCCCCGCAACGTACGATTGTTTCCCCTCCAAGTGTCCCTTTGCGATCATGCCGCTGATTCCCTGTTCTCCAAGTAACTTTCTGCCCGATGACCGCCCTTAACATTGCTCACGCAGCCACAATGTCGCTCTCCGTTTGCACCTGGGCGACCGCACCCGCTTGTCCTACGGGTCTCTTGTGCGCACTCCCCCCTCTTTCTCCCTGCTCTCCGCGCAGGCCACGCCGAGGGTTGTTCCTCACCTCCCCCCTTGACTCCGCGTTTTTGCGCAAGGATCATGTTGTAGGGTTCATCTGCATATTACCCTGCTTTGACAAATTCCCTACTTCTCATTTTGCATTTCTTACGCAGGTTGCGGTGAGGCGGCCCTTCTGCCGCCCCCCTTCCTCTTTCCCCCTCATCTGTTGTCCCTGTGAGAGTCGATCGCATTCCTAGCCCTCAATGCCGTGTCTCATGGAGTCCCTCTCCCCCCCCCTCTCTTCATTGCGATGCCGCAGTTCATTTCAGAGTTTTTTCCATTTCCGATCCTTCGCGACCTCCCCCCGCGTCACTTATGGGTTCGCGCACGCGGCCTTGCGCGTTGGACTTCCCTGCGTATCTTGACTCCTCTTCCCCTGATTACCGTCTTTTCTTCTCGCCCCTTTGTGTCATTCCGGACGATTTGCTGGGATTCTTCTCTTGTCTTCCTTCTTCTTCCCTCAGGTCACTCGTGTAATTTCCCTCCCTTTTCCCCTTCGAACACGCGTGTTCTGCGACCGTGAATACTCTTAAGTTCAACTGTCTCCCTCCCCTTCGATCGCTTTCCCTTCATAGTCGCCACTCATCTCCCCCGTTCTTTTCCCCCTTTTCCCCGTTAATGTAGCGGCGCACCAAATTCGCTCTTGGATTTGCGCTAGACCACTGCCGTCACACCAGTGTCTCTTCCCACCCTCCCCCTCTTTTTTTCCCCCTAAACCCTGAATTACTGCGGACTTCATTTTTTTTTCTTTTTTCGAATTCCCCTTTCCTTGGGATTGCTCTCATACAGTCCTCTGTCATGCTTTTCCCCACTGTTGTTTTCTCCCTACCTATCCGGGCCTCAGCTCTTTTTTTTGTAGAAGGTGTATTTTCATCCTCTGTCCCGAGTACTCGTGTTTCCCTTCTCTTTTCACCCCCGGTCTTTTCAGGATGCGCCATTCAAATCTCACTTAACACACCTCTGTCAATACCCGAGCCATTTTGTGGGCCTTCCCCATATTTCCCCCTGACTTTTCCGTCTCAAGCGCATTCTTTCTTCCTTCCCGCCCTCCCCAATCGACGTCAACCCGCAGGTTTCTGGCCGCAATACCATATTTCTTCCTTCCCCCCTCCCCTTTTTCTCTTCTTGTTCGGACTCTCAAATACCGGCACAGTCGCGTAGCATTCCACTCCCACCCGCGTGCACCCCCCCCCTCCCCCCCCCGTTTTGACCGTTTTTCCCTCCTTTTCGTCGTACCGCCTGACCGGCACTGTTGATCTCCTTTCAACCGGAAATCAGTGTTCAACCTTTCCTCTGACTTGGCCCCTGTTGGTGATGCTTGCCTACCTGGCCAGTGTTCCTCTTCCTCAATCCCCAACCGTACCAACTGGCCGCGCTTCCCCCCATCCCCTCTCTTCAATCCCTTGACCCCACTGCGTTGGATCCCTTCGCCGTTCGCCCGTACTGTTTATCTCCCCGCACCCGAGTTTTACACACCTGCTTATTGCTGGCTGCGGTTCGTTCGTGCCTCCTGATTGCTTTGTACCTCGCCTGAGCATACCCCTTTTCCACCCCTCTCCCTGGGCTGTTCTCCCTTCCCGCCTCACTACCCAGCCGTCTCTGCCCTCTCTTTGGTGCCACAAGGTCGGGCAGGTTATGTCTGAAATTTCTTCCTGTGCTGGTCTTCGTTTCATGCTTTATCAGCGAGTCTCCGGCGATACGTCTTGCTAAATCCCTGATGGAAATCGCCCTTTTCTCCCTTTTCATCCGTCCCGCCGAACCTCTCCGGTCATCCCCCCGTTCTTCTTTTTTGTATGCTGGTTCACAAGTTCTTCCGCCCTCCGGTTCGCCTGTTCCTTTTTTCTTGCATTTTTCCTCTTTTTTCAAGCTGTAGAGTGTTCTTTCTATGCTTTGATCCTTCCGGTCTCCATCCAACTCGGCCTTTATCCCGCTGTATCAGAATCGTTTGCGTCACACGCCCCATTCTGGTTTGCCTTGTGGGGAGTTTGCCTCTTCATGTCTTTCTTCAATCACGTTTTGTGATTCTTCTCTCCCCTTCCTGCCGTGAACATCCCCACCAGTCTTCTTTTCCTCCATCCGAGTTGCTTGCTGCTGAGTACTTTTTTTTGCGCTCCTTCCGTAATGTGCTAAGTGGGTTTGTCCCCCTGTTCAGGCTTTCCCTGCTGTCTCACCTATTTCCAGGGCCCTTTCCAGTTTCCGCCGGTCCACTTGAAATCGGGTCCCGTTTCTCCTCTGTCTTGCTATCGGATTTGTCCTCTCTAATTGTCTGTTTCTGTAGGATTTAGACAACGTCGCCCCAGATGCAACGCCTGACCTAGCGCTCTGCATCTCACTCATCCAAGCTTTCATTCCTGATTCATCGGGATGCTTTTTTCTCTCACGCGAGGTCATCACGGCTTTTTTTTCTGACGCCTGCCCTCCGCGCCCAGTAATTATAAACTCTCCTCAGGTGTCAAACTAGCATACGCACACTGTTACTCAGCCTTTCCCCTCCCACTTTAATCAGTCCTTTTCGGACGACTTTAATACTTTGTTTTCACAACATGTCCCCTCCCCCTTTTCCTTCCTGGCCTTTTTTTCGACTCCCTTCTTCGGCTTCTAAGTATGTTCGGTACTCTTGCTGTACCGCTTTGGCCCCTGAGTTTTCCAGTTCTCCAAAACCCTTCTTTCATGGTCCTTTTTTTGTTTTCAATCCCTTCCCCGGCACACCATTTCAGTTTCTTCCCCCCTTGCTGCCCCCACACTCCCACTCGCGTTAAGGGTTATTGAGATGAGCTTGACATGAGTTGCAACTGACTTAACACTTGCCCCCGTTTTGTGAGGAGTTTGACGTCCGTTCCCTTTCTTCTTCCCAAATTCTTGGACGAGTCAAAATCCGATGGATGAATTTCCCTCACTCCTTCTACCCTTGCCCCTTTCCACCCTCTCGGGTCTGCTCGGTTTTGTTTTGAATTGAACCTTCCCTCCTTCAACAATCCTAAAATTTGTTCTGCCGTTTTCCCCCAATAGATACTTTTCTCGGTCCTTAGACCTGTCTTCCCCCCTTAAACCCTTCCTAACCCATCATCAGACGATCTGCTCCTATCTTTTTCTTTTATCCAGCAATTGACTCAAGAGTGTCCGCCTATAAGTCGTGCTCTCCAACAATAGGTGACCTAGGTAATTCTCTCCCTACGTATTTTAACAACTTTATTTCCCCTTTGGCGACACTGTCCTAGCGTTGACGTTTCTTCAATCTTTTTGAATATTTCTTCCAGTGCGTCCCACGACCGAGTGGATCTGACTTATTGAGACGCCTCTTCCCAGTAACTGGCTTCGATTTCCGAATATTAACCTACTTTGCCCGATTCCTGTTTTTAACCTTCCGAGTTTTCATCCCCAATCGCACGATTTGATCAATCCTCTCGAAATCCTGGCCAAATATTTATCATACGGCAGATTCCTCTCCTCCAACTTCCCCCTTTCCTCCTTCCCCCTCTCCCCAAATAGGCTTTTCTTTCAGGTTGTTTGAACTACTCGTCTGTCCTGCGATCTTCCTTCCATTCCCGTTTTCTTCCCCCCTTCGTCCTAGAACTTGGCGAGAACCAGCTCTCTTTCTTATGATCCGGAATGTACTTTTCATCTGTCCCCTCTGCTTTCCATTTCTTTCCTTGAGTAATTCTCCTTGCTCCCATTTATTTCGGTGCGAGTGAGGCTTCCTTTCGCCTCTTCTCTTCTCCTCTCCCTTTTTTTTTTGTTCTCGAGATGGCTATTTTGCCGTGCCCCCCTCAACGCCACGACGAAGCGCCCAATCCTTCACATGTGTGTAACCTCGCGCACCAGTTGCCGCTTCCTCTCATGTCATTCGTCTTCTCCTTACTTTGATGCTTCCTCCCTGGTTAGTTCCCGAGCTTGGGACTCTCGTTTTATTCTTTTACTCGTCCACCTGAGAATCGGTATCTCTCTATCATTGCTGCGCGTCGCTTTTTGCGGATCGTCCTTCGCCACTTTTTCTCTTCTCGGCCCCTTTAGAGAACAACGGCGGGCCTTAGTTTTTCCTCTCTTTTCTTCCTTCCCCCAGTCTTGATTCGGCGTGCCTCCCCAGAGCCTTAAAAATTCGGTAGGTCTTGATTCGTTAAGAGTAGCCACTCCTCGCCATTTTCCCCGTCTTTTTCCTTGTTGCGACCCACCTTTCGTTGCGCCCCGAATTTTCCCCAGGTCTGATCCAATATTATTGCAAATATCTTATTTTCCTCTTCTACCCTGTTGACGCTCGTGGCGTATCGTAACCTCCTTTGATTGGCGCGAAGCTTCTGCGTACGCTATTATTCCTCTGGTTCCCTCCCCTATCCTTGCTGTCGGTTTTTCTGTCGAAGGGCGTCTCCCCTTTTTCCGCCCCCTGGCGCTTATCTCGATTGGAAGCATTGCACTATTTTTTTTTTCCCCCTTCCTTTTTGCCTGATGTAATGCGTCTCCATCTGTTTACCCCCAGCAGACCAATTGTTGCCGGCCCAGACGCCTCCTTTGTTAACTCCTGCTTTTTCAGTGCTTCACTTCCCCTGTTATCCTTTCCTCCCTCTCTCCTGACGGAGAAGGCTTTTTTCTCCCCATAGACAGTATTTCTCTAACATTAGATCCCTTCTGGTTTTCTCCCCCCTCTCGTGGCCCCCCAAAAAGGTTGAATCAAGTATTGTAACCTATATCCACTGGTGGTTTTAGTGTTGGCGCCTTGGCTTGTCCTCTTCCCCTTCGGTGACCTGTCTTTTCCCTTGTTTTCTTACACATGTGCACAGTTGCAATGTTTCTTGTTTTTTTCTCTGGTAAAAATGCAACCCCTGGCGGATTTTTATTCACTCACTATTGATTACTTGAGTCCCAGGGGCTTACTCGCTTTCAAGAATCCCTCCCCCTAACAAAGCGTTGTTTTCCCGCAGCGCGTTAACTTTCTGAACACTTTTTCCTACTCTTTTTTCCCCACCTAACCTTTTTTGCATTGATGGCTGCCAGTTGTCTGTTATGATAATTTGATGCGGTTCCTTTTGCAAGAAACGATGCTGGTCTATATGTATTTTTCTTAAGCATTGTAGTCCCCCCTCTTTTCATACCTCCCTTAATTTCTTCATCTCCCTTTGGTGCTTTGAGGCGCTACGGCTGGGATCTTGAGATTTGACTAGATTGGCCAACATGCATCGGATCTGCCCTCCCCCCTCCTGGTCGAATCAGCCTCCTCCCCTTTTTTTGCTTCACTCCTTTCCCGGTTTTTTTTTTTTTTGGGTGTGGGGGGCTCGCCTTGCACGCGCGCGTGCACAAGGTCCCTTTTTCAAATCAGGCGTGGCCGCACCGGCCCCAGCAGCCCGCCCCAAAACTTCTGTTTGCGCAGATGTTTGTTTTGTGGCGGAGGCACTATTTTCCTCCCTCCTCTTTGTTTTGGATTTTCCTCTTTCCCCCCCCCCCCGCGCCTTTTTGGCCCCCCTCATCAGCATCTGCCCCCAAACGCCGTTTTTGCGGCGATTCGGGGTCTTCTTTCCCCCCCCCCTTTTTCCTCCTTGGTGTGTTTCACACGAGTCCCTGCCCGATGGGTAATTAAAGGTTTTTTTGCACCTTTGTCGCTTTTCATTCTTACAGCAGTCCGTGATGATTTGCCTTCCTTTTATGATGTTACTGGGCGGTGCCTTCATTGGCAATTCTTATCAATTCAGGCCTTTCTAATGTCCACTCACCCCTCTTCTTTCGCACTTCTCTCCTAGGACGATCACCTGAAGAACCTCCCCCCTCTTCCTCCCTTCCTTGCCGAATTGTTTTTTTTCGCGGTGTGGCCCCCAGAGACTTTTGGTACCCTTTCCCTTCTTTCTTCCCTCCGCCATTCCTTTTTTCTCCATTACTTCCTTTTATTGAAGGCACTGCCCTCCCCGCCACGCACCCTACGCACCCCTCAAACCAAAGGTTTTTAACGTGTCGCGCCGGAGAATTCCCCTTCTCATTGTGCCGTTTCTCCCCCTTTTTGTTCTTCTTTAGGCCCTTTCTTTTTCTCTAGGACTTGCGTCCTTTCCCTTTTTTCTTGTGCCCTTGCTCTCGTGACTATGCACGTTTTAAGTCCAACAATCGCTTTATGGGTCCACTCTTGTGTTTTGACAGCCAAGCGGTATATTCCAGGTTTCTTCTGTGTCAGCTTTTTCAGTCCCCCAATTGGCTGAAAACGCCCATACGTAATTTTTCTTTCTTTCTTTCCTTTGGACTGCATTCGGATCGCCCCAGCCCACAGTTTTTCTTCTTGTAGAATGACGCCATGTCCCTTTGCCCTTTGAGATCTTTTCTTTCCTTCCTTTGCCGAGCCGCCCCCTTGATGACACTATCATTTTGACCCAGTTTATTACGCCCCTCTTTTTCCTTTTCCCTTTCGCTCCAGATGAGTTTTTTGACCCCCCTTCCTTCCCTTTCCCATCAAAAGCGCCCCTTTTCTGTCCCTCTCCTCCCAAGAGCTCTCTTTCTCCCCGATGACCTTGCTCCTTTTAACCTTTCCTCGTAAACATTCCCCCCCGTATTCCCTTTTCTGTTTATGTGAGCCCTCCCCCCGACCGATTTGAAGTGATGTCTCCTTTCTTACGCTCCCTTTCACAAGGTTTCCGTTTTTTTTCTCCCACTTGACCGCCGGAAAACCATTTCTTCTTCGCCCCTCCCTTTTTGAGTGTTGCACGTTTTCCAATCGTTTCCCCCATAAGTTTAAGGCTTAGGCTTAACAAGCCAGATTTTCCAGTGGGTCTTGCCACAAGCAGGCTTCTTCCTTCGGTTGCTTTCGCCTTCGCTCTTCTCCGTCAAGGCGGGGATCTTATTTTTGACCTTCCCCTCTCCCTTTTCTGATCCTTTAACGCGCGACTACCATTTCCCCATCCGTTAGTTCAAGTCAAGTCCCGAGACAGCCAACTTCAAACCACTTTGCCAACCTACTCTTCGCCCTGCCACTCGTGGTCCTCCTCCCCCTGGGGCCTGCAGAGTAGACGACGTTCCGTTTTTTTCTGGTCTGATTAGTTGAATCAATCTGATTCCCCTGCGCACTTCCCCCCTCCCTCTTTCGCGCTTTTTCGAACCTGCAATCACTTCGCGGTTATGGCTCAGACCAAGAGTGCGACAGATTCACTCTGGCCTCGTGAATCTATCATGGAGTTCGTTCAAGTCTTCCCTTTTATCGCTTTTAGTTTTCCCAGTCTTCCTCCTTTGTGGTGGCTTCCCGCTTTCTTAGTTTTACCGCGTCCTTTCCTGCGCCCTCATCGACCCGGCTCTTAAACTAGCCCGCCCGGAATGTCTTTATTTATGGCCAGATGTAAGATACTTTTACTTTTAGTGACCCCTTCCTGATTCCCTCGCAGTACCATTCTCTTTGCTTTTTTTTCTGCGCGGGCATTTCTCCTCTGTCTTACTTAAGTTCCTTGCCTCAGTTCCTGCACCTTCCCGTTTTCAACCGCCGCTTCCTCCTCTCATACGGTGGGGCCGCGCGATTGTGTCTTTGATAGTAGTTATCTGACCACTGGTTTTAACGTTTTTCTTTCCTCGGTGTTCCTTGTCCTTCCCCCTTTTTCTAGTCGCGCGCTATGTTCCCTGTTTCCTTTCGTCAGTCGTTCCCTTTGAAGTGCACTAATCTTTTGGCTTTCCTCACCGTTTCTCTCTTTCGTCACTCTCCAGCCCAGTTTTCTTTCCTGTCGTCGGGTAAACTATAAGTCTCTAGTGGCAGTGTTCCCCTCTTTTTACCCCATTCGGCACAGTTCTCGTGTCCACCAACCTGCCCACTTCACCTTTCCCTTGCCGTCCCCCGCTTTTTATTTGATCCCATTCTCCCGTGTCCCCCTTCTGTTCGCCGAACGCTCAGTCTCTCTTCTTCGGAGTTTTTGGCCCTCCCTTCCGTACTTCAGATTTCTTGCTTGACGGCGCTGGCCTTTCATTTTATGTCTTGCGAGTATTCATATCTCGATTGGTCACTTGCACGTCCCCTTCTTTTCATTTACCCTTGTCACTGCGACTTGGAGGTCTGCTTCCTATCGCAGACCCTAACGCAGGGTGGACGGTCCTCTTTTAACTCCCGTGCTTTTCATTCTGCCCCCATCTTCTCCGGCGCGACCTTTTTCCTAATTTCTCTCTTGCAAAACGAACGCTTTCTCACTCCCACCCACTTGGGATCCTTCCTTGTTATCCAACATTCGTAGTCTATGAATCTCACCCTGCCTACGATTCCTTTTGGTCTTTTTTGGTTGTTTCAGTTTCTGTTTGCACCGTCCGCCCCCCCCCCCCCCCCTCGCTGTTTCCCAAATGAGCAAAGAGCATTGGTTGGTGGTGATGGAAAAATGCCCCCCTGTCGTTTTCACTCGTCAACCCCACCCTCCACCCCTTTGCCAGCCGGACGGATGCACGACTTCCCCTATACCTACCTTTTTTATTACGTAGCGTTTGGACCTGACAACCTTAGTTTAGCACCAAAGAGTTTAGGTTACCCCCCTTTTTTTTCTTTGTTCTTCGTATTGTTTTGCCTTGTACATGTTTGCGAACCCTCTTATGATGTTCCTTTCTTTTCTTCTAAGAACCCATAGCTCCTTTTGACGAGCGTCACCCATTGCGGCATCCCGATGAAGCTTTCTTCCTTGTTTCCTTTTGGAGGTCCATCTTCTTTTCTCGACTTTTCATTTGAGTCTTCGTTTGCACTCCATTTTCGTCCCTCCCCCTCCGCCCTAACTCTCCAGCTTCCGTTATGAGTTACTGAAGTGATAAAACAATTTGAAGGTTCTTTGTTTTCTCCCCTCCTTTTTTACAGCTGCGTTGTGAACAGACTTCATCCCGTCGGACGAACCGGAATAAAGCTGCCGCCCCCTTTTTGGCGGCCGGTCTTTCTGGTTTTTTTGCGGGAGTTTGACATCATTCTCTCTTCTCCCCTTTTTTTTGTTGTGTTTTTAGTGCCGGGTAACATACCTCCCACCTCCTTAAAACGTATTTTGCTTCTGCTTTCCGGTGCCAGTTTCCCAAGTATCATTGGGGTAGCACCTCGCCTTTTCTCCCTTCTTTCAACACACAGTGCAGGCAATTGGGGACGCCCTTCCCATTCTTCCTCATTTTTCCTTGCAGCCCTTCTTTCTTCTCTTATTGCAGATAGAATGCCCTCAGGATTTCAAGAAAGAAATTTTTCCTTGCACCGCGTATCTTCCTCCCTCACAGTCTTCACCTTTCAGTTTCCCCTTCCTACTGAGGTTTGAGCAGAGCTTTTCCTCCCGAGCAATGCTTTCACTCCCTGCTATTTCTTTATGTCCGCTCCTGCCTTTCTCTCTCGGCAGTATTCCACACTCTTTTGACTATGAACCGATCTGGTCTTCATTTAACCACACCTTTTTTTTCATCACAGCGCTTGTTTGGATTTCTTCAAGCCAATGGTTCTGCAAGTTTCTCCCCTCCTGCTCGCCCTCCCCCACCCCCCTTTGTTTTAGTCTTATTCAGTCCGTTTCTTCTTCACCGGTTTTTTAGCTTCTTCTTCCCCCTTCTTTTGGATCTCTGTCCCACGCAGGTTTAAGTTCCTTTTTCCACCCACCTACCACCAACTGAGCAGCCCCATGGTTAAACTTTTGTCATTTTTTTTCCCCTCATCGGTGAAGGTTACTTTTACCCTTTTAAGCCGTTGCCACCTTTCGCCACACACTCCCACACCTTCCGTTAAGGTCGTTATGATGCAAGCCTTGGATTTTGATCCCCCCCCCCCCTCTCTTTCCCGCAGCCCCACACTGGCCCTTTTTTTCGGGTACGATTCTATTTTCACCCTCCGTCCCCTTGATCCCACCTTCTTTCTTCCCTCGCCGTCCTTCTGAAAGAATGAGCTCCTTCTCATCCTGGACACGTCTTCCAATGCGGCACGTAAACACATTTTTTGTCTGCTCTTTCGTTTAGCGTACTGAGATGTCCCATGTGTTCCAGAAAATGTCGAAAATCCGTTTCCGTTTCATCGGCTCAGTATCGGATGAGAACTGGCTGGCTACATCACCCTTTTTTTCCCCCACCCCTAAGTTTCCTCCTATCTTCCGGATCTTTTCGTGTATCCCCACGACGAAATTCCCCTTCCTCGTATTTCAATCCCCCCGGTCCCTTGGAGAACCAAGTCTCTTCCCCGCAGGTTGGCAGACAATTTTTCTTCCTTCCTTTTTTCCCCCTCTTTTTCACCTCCTGGTTTTAAGTCGAGCCCAAAACGTTCATAGACCTTGTAGAAAGGAAACAATTCCTTACACACTTCGACTGGCTGCGCGGTCTACTTTTTCTTACCCGAGTTTAACCGCGTTGTTCCTTTTTTAGGCCCGCAATCTCCCTGCCGTCAGTACGCGTTAATAAAAGGCCACCCCGGTGATAACTTCCGCTTTCCCCTATGCCCCCTCTCCACCCTTAATTCTCTTCCCGTCCTCAATTGACGCGGATGAGCCACTTTCTCCCCCCCGTTTTTTTCACGTTGTTTCTGATGTGCGCTGTGCAGACGTCCAGAGGGATCTAGCATTTGGGAAAGAGCTGTCTTCACCCTCTATCCATTCTTCCTTCTTCTCTGCGTACCTTTATAATTGAGTTTTATTTTGACTTTTTTCCTTTTATGACGATAATGTTCCCTTCTTCATCCTTCCTCCTTTCTCGTTTAGTTTCTCCCTTACCAATTGCCACCCATCTTCTCTTTTTCGGTTTTAGTCTCTCTGGAGCACAGTTTCTGGGCACACTTCCCTTTCCTCTCCCCCCGTCGATTCCCGTCCCTCTTCCCCCCTCTTGCTGGCATTTTCCATCCCGCTTCTATACCTGTACATGATACCTACGCGACACCCTTTCTCTTTTTATTTTTTTTTTCTCGCTGGCCCTCGTGCTTCTCTATTTCATATCTAAGGTTTCCCCGTCGCGCCCCCGTGAATACCGGTCGTTTTG
>Ga0179593_1532172_pt1 | contig 17203 bp, 18 predicted proteins | sample CZODoug2_1_08_16_FD_185931 | JGI IMG/M metagenome (GOLD analysis project Ga0179593, IMG submission 185931) | Vadose zone soil fungal communities from Angelo Coast Range Reserve, California, USA - CZODoug2_1_08_16fungal (PacBio error correction) | ecosystem: Environmental > Terrestrial > Soil >... | reverse complement strand
TTCTGGCTTTGGTTCTCCCATCGTTTCACTCATCAGCGAAGAAGTAGCTTTTCCAGCCCCCCTTTCACGTGAAGGAGATATGTAACACATGTTGTCTCTTCTTTTCCCCTGGCGATTTTCCTCCCCCAAATACCCTTGGCGTTGATGGGGCATCCTACCTCTTCCCCTTCTAGTACTGCCTCCTTTCCTTCTAACTCGTCTGCGATCAGGCTAGCCAAGATTCTTCTTCCCGAGGAAGACTTGGCATTCGCCGGGGCTCTCGCCCCTCTTCCGGAACCTTAAGCGCCTTTCCCCGTGGGTATCTGTTTTTCTTTCGAATGTTCTTGGTCCTCCAGGTGTGGTCCCTGATCTCCCTTACTATGGAACTCAGAGGACCTCCATGGACGAAGCTTTTTCCCCTTAATAGTTCCTTCCGTGTAAGTCAGGCTTCTTGGAAGAAGATAGCCTGGGCTTTGTCGAATTTATGAGGATCCACTCGCGCTTTCCTTCTGTTGCCCCCGGCGGACAAGAAAACGAACGGAGCAAAGGCTCGCGGCCCTTTTCCTCTCAGCGAGGAACAGTTTCCTTCGCCCGGAAATGCCTTTTGCAGGGTCTTGAAGGTTTGTTTTTTCTTTCTTTTTAAGTAGTTTTTGGACTTTTCTCCTCTCCCTGTATTCACCCAATTGAGATCTGTTCGTGTCAGTAACCCACATGGTGGGATTATCGGGTGTCGGGACTGACTTTTCCCCTTCGAATTGTCGTTCTCTTTGTGTATTTTTTCTCGAGAGAGTGCATCTCTCCTACACGACCCGAGACTAACAGTCTGCACTTCCTCTCTCCTAAACGATTTTTCCCCTGCGAAGTCCGACGATGTAACGGCGTCGATCCCCTTCCCGCTCCTGACTTTAGCCAAACGGTCACATTGTATGCACGATCCCTCCCCTTTCTTTTTTTTTTCGAGTTTCGAAAGAACCAATATCCTATCATGATTAAGACGGACCCCAGAGGACGACAGCTCCCTTTCGGAAGTATTATGACCCGATGTGAGAAGAATATTTCAAAGAAAACTCTCACTGGGTAGTCTTGGGTTTCGTCGTTCTCAACTTCCTCTCCATTGTTTCTGAAGTTTTTGCTTGCTTGCTGTGGCCCTTTGTGGGGGTTCACAGTGGAGGACTTGGAGAGTCTTTCCCTATTATTTTTCCATATTCTGTATCGCCAGCGAGAATTTTTTTGGCCTCGGATCTCGAATTCCCCCTTCCTTCGTTTTTTATGGACGGCTTGCTCTAAGATACACCGATGTTCATCCCCTGACCCGGCATCTTTTTCGAGGTTTCTGATGCAGACCCCCCTTTCTCGCGACTTCAAGATTTCGTAGAGCTCGGTCCATTTTTGGTTGGTCTGCTGCCTGCTATAGACGGGTTCGTTTTTTCCCGTCGCTAACACTTAATGGGCCCCCGATTCCCGTTTCCCCCCGTTCTCCTCCTAAAATTCTGAATAAATGCCCCGACAAACATTTTCCCCGACACTTCCCCACTTTGCGCCTCGACGGTGAGCATGCGGGCTCCCTTTTATTCTCTCGATCCCCCACCGTTCCTTTTGGTTTTAGGTAATGACGGCATACGACGGTGACCTCTTCTCTCTGAAACTCTCCCCTCCCTCCGTTCTCGTCACGCTTTCCAGCATCGGTTGTTCCTGGATTTTTCCTTTTTGGCCCCCCCGGGAGCGCCCGGGGATATTCTTTCCCCGAGAGAGAAGGCCGTGGTTTCCTCCCCCCCCTTAACTAGGTTATTTACCTTTCCGGTTTTTTCGGCGAGGTAGATTTTTACTTCCCCCCCCTCCTGTCACCTGTCCCCTGGTACTTCATCACGGGCGTCATCCTATTAGGAGTTGGGTCCTTCTTCTGGTTCCTTCAAAGAAGGCCAAACTTCCCCTCCCGGATATTTCTGCTGGTTCATGTCTAGGCACCCTAGCCCCCCTGACTAACGATCCCTTTATTCCGTTTTCTCCCGTTCTTTTTTTTCTCCACCCCAGTAAATTTGTCTTTTTTGCTTTCGCAACTTGGGTCCTACTCTTTCCCCACCCCTAAAACCCTCTCGCCTCTCCACCTTCGGCCCCATTTTTCCCCCCGTTTTGGCCCCCTCTATTTTCCTTCGAAAGCCCTTTCTTGTGACCCCCTTATCGCTCGTTCGCTCGCGGCGCCTTATTTTCTCTTCCCCTCTCCTTCAAGATTACCTCGACGTGTGGCCGTTCCATTTTCGGTTTGACGCGGGGTCTTTTTTTCGGTTTCACTTTATTCTGTGTGCAGCAGTCCTCCTGAGTTTTACCACTGACAGATATCTCGGTTCCCCTGTGTAATCAGTCCATGTTTTTTGGACTTCCTCAACTTCCCTCGAAATCTCCCGCCCGATTGAAAGGAGGCTTTTTCTCCCACCTCCTCTGGGAAGGTATGCTTTCGTCCCCTCTAAGCCAAATTTTTTCCACGGCGGAATTTCAAGTTTTGTTCATGTAAGTCAGGAGGAGCGACGTAAATGTGTACCCGTTTTCTGTCTCTTGTGTCCCCACCAAAGGGTAGATTTTTTTGTTTAGCTTTTCCCTTATCACTTTCCCCCTCCACTTTCTTTTCCCCTCCACCCCCCGGAGCTTCTTGATTTCTTACTTCAAAGGGTTTGTTTCTTCTTTTTCCCTCCTTGGGTGTTTCAGATCATACGTTCGCTGTTCCCCCGAATCATACTTGACCCGGTTTTTTTCCCGCTATGGTTTGAACACACGATCTTCCTAACGCCCCGTCCCCCCGTTGTACCCACCTAGTCACACATTCCGTCTGGTCCCCTCCCTACCTGCACTACTTACCCCAGTTTAATGGCAAGCCACTTCCTATACCCCCACTATCCTCTACATCCCCTTCTCGGGATTTATCCTTTCTACCTCTGCGTCTCTCAAGAGGGCCAGGTCTCTTCTTGTCTCCTTAGTTCTGCGCGGCCCCCGCTTTTACACGCGAGGCCCTGAGCCTTCGTTCTTGTCACACCCTGCATTTTTTTCGTTTCAGGGACACCTCATTTTTCACGGTGCCTCGCACCCGTCGCAACGTCCTTTTTTCCCCTTTCCACCCCCCGGCTCAGGCCTGTTGGACCTGTATTCTTATACACCCCGCCCCAGTCATGCCGATTCCGACCCCCCCCTTCCCTATGAAAGGCTTTACACCTGGCAAGCATTGACCCCCCGAAACCTCATTGGCCTTGGGTCGTGAGGGGCTGTTGCTTTTCTGGTTATGGTTTGGGAAACCGGAGTTAGTTTCCCCCCCTTCCCCCATTGCTAACTTTCCCCCACATTTTTGTAAATTTTTTGTGGAGCCAAACACCCCTTTTCTTCCCGATCTCCCTGGAAATCGCGTTTTCTTTTTTTCCTTCGCCCCTTATCTCTTCCCTTCTTTTCCCTTTGTAAGTCAAACATACCGTTTCTCAAGTTTCCTACTCGCCGCCCGGTATTCCCCCTCGTCTTTGCTGTCCCCTCTCTTCCCTCCTGGGGAAACCGAATTCCCCATTCTTGATCCCCCCGCGTTTTCAGAACCTCTTGGCACCAAAGTTCCTCTTCTTGTTAAGAAGTCATTTCGGTTACTGGCAGATCCCCTGGTTTTTTTTACCCCCTTTTTTCCCACAGATATTAATATTCGGGATTCACGCGAGGATACCGTCTTTTCTTCTCTCGAGTACGTTCGACATCGTTTCCCCCTCAGAATTCCATTCCCTGACAGCGCGACAGTTTCTCTATCTCCCGCGTGGAAATCCCCCCGAGCCTTCCTAAACTCCTTTTCTTCCCGGTCCCAAGTGGTGGACATCTGGTCGCCCGTCCATGGTTTGGGATAGATTTCCCTTTCTTTCTAGGAGACTGCGTTTCTTTTCTCCTGAATGAGATCCCAGAGTTTTATGCAGGGTGTGCTCACGCCGCTATTTTCTACCAAACGACAATCCACGTTTCCCCCCTCTTCCCCTCGCCCGTTGACCCTTTCCTTTCCCGACCTAAGCTGGATGGGCTTCCGCTTTTCTTTTTTTTTTTTTTTCTTTGCCACGTAATGTGAGTTCGGCGCTTCCCTTCTTGTTTCCTTAAAGACCCTCTCCAAGCCTGATTACACGGTCTTGCTCAATATCCTCTCATGCCTGGCAGCTTCCCTTTTTCTCCTCCTCGGAACCCCCCCTTCGACCAGGAATCCTCTCTTTCGTGCTTTGGCCCCCCCTTCTACCCTTGTTCCCGAGTCTCTTCGACCTTTCTGCTAAATTCTCCTGGATGATTCCTTCTTTGCCTTGCTTTCTTCCTTACTCGGGACTCCCTTTCAGCGATCTTCGCTTTCCCCCAACACAACCTCTTTTCCCAAACCTTGCTTCACTTTGACCGTGTTCCAAGGTTGGCGGCGGGACTGGTTTTTCCTGTCTTCCTCTTCCCCCCCTCTGACAATCCCCCCTGGATGTTCTAAGCTTCCCTTTTTTAAATGTATCTTGAATAGTAGGTTTTTCTTGCTCGGCGCCCCCCTGAAAACCCCTTCCCCCGATTCGAAATAAAGGTCCGCTTGGCTATTTATACTCCCTCCCCCAGAGAAATCGCAAACAATGTGGTCTGTGCCCTTCTCCCCTGAACTCTGTCCCGTACTTTTTTCGACCTTACTTCCACTTTTTGTCTCCATAATTCGCCCTTTTACAAATATCCAAAAAAGGAAGTTCACCCCCCCCTTTCTGATCGATGTCTTCCTTTTCCACCGTGATAATCTACCTCCAAGTAAATTTTATCCTTGCCTTTTGATGATTAGTTAGGTTTTTTTTCCGCCCCCCTCTTCTCCCCAAGTCAGCAAATCCTTTTTCGATTGAAAGATTATAATAGGCGGTCACCATATCCATCCTCCTGTCCATGAGTAATGTTCCCGCCTCGTATAATGTCATTTGATGTCTCTTTAAGCTGGTTCTAACCTTCTCTTTTAGGGTGCAACGCATTGAATGAGGACACCTTTTACGGCGACTAAAACCTTATCCCAGATGGGGTCAAGTCATAGTTTTAACTTTTTTCAGACCCCGCGACCCTTCCTTTCCTCGCTTGATTCGACAAACGTTTGAGAGAGTTTTCTGTGAGTTTCTTTCATCAGTTACGGCGGACCCTTTTTCCAAAGAATCTGGACAACAGGAAACCCCTTCACTCCCCCCCCCTGGTTTTTTTTTTTATCTTGGGTCCTTTTCCTCCTTGGAACTGGAGTTCGCGTTTCTCAGCTTCACGCCCCCCCCCCCCACCACTTGAATTGACCCGGTTTCCTTTTTCTCTTGATGCGTATCTTTTTTTCCCCTCTGGTCACTCCACCGCTATATCTCTCTTTTCCTCTCCTTCTTTTGTTTTCCTCTCTTTCCACTCCTTTTTTTTTTCCCGCAATCGTATATAATTCCCCTCACCGCCCATTCCAGAGTGGTGGTTTTACTTGAAGACCCTTTTTTCCCACTTTTCGTTTACTTTTTCCTTGAAATGGCGAGCCGCCCCGAGGCACCTCCCCCCACGACCTGGACTTTTGCCCCCTGTTCAGGGGCGCTGGCACCGTAGACGTAATCCTACCACATCTCCCCAGTCTCAGATCCTTTTTTTTTTTTTTCCAATCAAGAATTGTGGCCTCCCCCGTTCCCCGCATTCTTTCTTGTCAGAGCCAGCAAGTTCCCCCCCCCCCCTGACTTCCCCCCACGTTATATTTTCTCCTCTTTCTTCTTTGGTCTTAGAAATTTGGGGGTCGCCTTTCCTTCTTCGTGGCAACTTTCTTGCTCCTGATTGTCCCTCTGACCCCTTCCATCTCCTCTTCCTTATTAGAGAAGCTGTGGCATTCTAGCTCTAAGAGACCCTTGGGGTTGACTTTTCGTAGATCTTGCTGGCTAGATCGCGTCGCCGTTTGCGCGATCTCTCTTTCTTACTCCATAAAGTTCCCCCCCTGGACGCAAAGGATAGTTTTCCTTGGAGCCAAGTAGCCGCTCTTGTCAGACTTCCCTTTTCTTTTTTGTGGATGTTTTTCAGACGGCGTCTTTTAGGGTATCCGCGTGAAGCTCTCTAGTCGTAGCTTTTGCCACAAGTCTCCCCACCCCCCTTCCTTTCTGTGACGCTAATGTCTCGCCCCCGGGCCCCACCTCTTGGCTCTCTCTTTTAGTCAGTCGTTATCGAGCGTCCTCCTTGCTTCTCTCGGTAGAGGTGTCTTGGGGATTTCCCCGAGAGCATTCATCGTCCCCGCCGACCCCTAGTCAATTTCCCCTTTGAAGTCCAGTAATGGCGCATCCACCCACCTTGATCCGTGCGGGCCGCACATGGACGCCTCCCTCATGCCCGCCTTCTTTCCACCGGCCCCCCCGCCTCCCGCGCACGTTTTCTTTTTTTTCGCGGATCTACTACGGGTGGAATCCCCCTCTTGACGAGGTCCATCTTCCCTCCGTAATCAATACCTCTCAAGTCTCTCGTATCTTCCTCATCGTTTCCCGGCCCTCCGTCAGACCGGTTTTCTTTCTTTGTTTGACAACTGAGACGCGCTGTTTTAGATTTTTTTTTCCCCTCTGAATTTCGTCGATTAGATTAGCCGAGATTCCCACTAAATGTCCTCTTTTATTCCATGTTCCTTCTTTGGCCGGTTAGCCCACTCTGTCTGTAGGAAATAACCCTTTTTCCACTTCTTCAGCGTATGGAGCAGCCCCTTTTTTTTATTAGAGTTTTTAAACCCGAGGTCAGTAGATCTTATCCTTTCCCCTTGGTATGTCGTTTTCCGTTCTAGTAGGTCGCTTAGATGGGCCCGCCCTTGGGGGTAGCCCTATAGGAGCTCCGAATTTTTCAATCCTGCATACGGGGGGGGCCCCAAACCCTCCCAGAAGAGGAATAGACTCCCATTCCCTGACACCACGGTCCGGTAAGACGGTTATTCGTTTGTAAGTCCTAGAGGAATCCCCCTTGTATGTCGGCTGTGAGTCATGCCTCTGTCACCTTTTTTTTTTTCTTTTTTTTCTTGTATATGAAATTTCTATAGGTAGAAATCAACCCTCCCTTTTTCCCCTAGTCATTCTTTCATACCTAGTTAAGGAGTTCCTTCTCCGGCCCCTCCCAGTGGAGATCCCGTAGGTCGTTTCTCCTTCTTGTAAATTTTAGCGTACCTTTTGGTCCTTTTAAAGAGGTATTCCACGCGTTCTTCAAATCCCTTCCCATGTGTTTCCATGTTGTGGCTTTCCCCTTACACGGGAACCTTGACCTTCTCTTATTTCACCCACGGCTCGCTTCCTGGGTTTTGGGAACCCTTTCTGGCTCTCTATCTATGTTTTTTGCCTTCCCCATGGACGTACCTTCTCGAGATTTCTTTCTCGGAAGGAACCCGATAAATGCAATTCCCTATTTCCCAGCGTTTTAGATCTTTGTCTCCCCCCTGGATTTTGTTTCGACTCTCTTTGGTTATTCCCCTCTTTCCCAAACCCCCCCCTGCCAATCTGCCCAACTAGGGACCCTTTTCCTCACCCGCCGTTCCATCTCTCTAAATAAATGTGGGATGCATTGGTGAACCCTTTCAGCTTTTGTTTAGTAGTAGAGGCCTCGATAAAACGTTCTTCCCAAGTCCGAGCTGGTGGTCCCCCTTCTTACGTTGTTCAGGGTGTTATTTCCCCTCTTTAACCCCTATCTAGGTTTGCCATAGATTTGTCCAATTGACCCGTTACCCATATGCTCGGCCTAGAGGTTTCTTTTCGTTACGCCTGGTTTTTCTTCAGCCACGGACACAAGTCCCCGTTCCTTGGAGAACAGCTTCTTTTTAATTCGGCGGAGAAGCCGATGGCTGTACGTTATTCTCCTCAACTGTTGAACTTTGCCTTTTTCCCTTTTTGCCTAGTTCCCTTCGTGCCCCCCTTCTTTTAGTCAATTTCCCTCGTGTGAAGCTCTTTTCCCCCTAGTTGGCTTTCCCCATTACTCGGTCAGTTCCTTCAGATTCATAAACCGGTATTCCTCATTATGTCCCTTTTCTTTAAGGAGGACTCCCCTTTTCCCCTCTTGTTTTTTGGAGGATCTATTAACTGACGCGCCCCTTTCCCCCCCCCTTTTCATTTACGGACCCCCCCCTTTCTATTGGGCTGCCATCCCCGATTCTCTTTCCGAAGCCTCTGCCCGTTGGGACCATTCAAATTCTCAAAAGTGGTCTTTTACCGACGAAATTTATAACGAATTCCCTCCAGGGGACTTGCAAGTTTTTCCCCCTTCCCCTGCGGGGGCATGATTCTCCGGACTCAGAACACGGAACAGCCATCTCTCCGAAGTCCGAGGGCGTTGCGCTTCTGGAAACTTGGTTTTTAGTCAGAAACAGCGCGATTCCCCCCCCCTTGAGTCTTCCCCCTGAGAGCTATCGTGTTCCCAATTTGCAGTGATTGAAATCTCACATCTCTCTTGACAAAACCTTTCAGAAAAAAACTTTCCTCCCTTTGTCCAAAAGTGGGTATACCATCCAAGCCCAGGTGAGATTTTTTGGACCAAGGAGGCTCTCAATCAGCACTGCCACTGACTCGCCTGGAGAGCGCTCGCCCCCCCGCAACCCCGAATACCGACCTGTGTAAAACACCTTTCGCAAGCATGAGCTGATACATAACTTCATCTTTTTGTGCGTGACGGAAAGTTTATTCCCCATCTGGTGTTCTTTCCTCTTTTTCCCCTCTTCGAAAGGCAGAGCAGGATTTCCTCCCCCATTCAGCTTGTAAAAATTTGTTTTAGAAGTTCTCCCAACCTCTTCGCCCAGAGAAAATATTCTTATTTTACTTGATGAGGGAATCGGCATTTTCTTTCTTATCTTTACTTCTGGAATTGTACTCAACACCTTTCCGCCCAGGAAACGTTTTCCCTTGACCGTCTCCGTGGATTTTTCCCTAGACGAGGCTGGTCCCTTCTTTTTTCCTGGGCACACCGACTTTTTTCCTATCCACCCGCATCTTCCCACACTTTTCCCAGTTTTGTGGGGTGCCTCAAACCCCCCGGAATCCCTTCTGGCTCCTCAGTAAAGTCGTTTCATCCCCAGGTGTATTCGGTCCCACCTCCCCCTCTTTAGTCCCCATCGCGCAGAGAACGATTTCTTTCCCGCTTTCTCCTAAGAAGAGCATTTCCTCCCTCGTCGGCCTCAGGAATTACTCTTAACTCCTCCCTCGATCTCCTTAGGAACTCCTCTTTGATCTCACGTGCGGCTTCCCGTTTTTTTCCCTTTGAGTCCTTTTTAGGGGATACTGAAGTACTGTCGTCGCTCGAATGTCGGCTCCCTCGTTTTTTATTGGGGTCGCTCCCGTACTGCACGCGAGCTACCCTCTCTTACTTCCGAACATACCAAGGTCCGATGCTTCCTTTCAGTTTTCTGCTGAATCTTCTTTGCTGAATCAAGACCGCTTGTTTTCCAATGTTTAGTCTGCGAAATCATTTTTTTCTTTTCTTTTTTTCCCTCCCCTTTACTTTGATTTTTATAAGGGCTTTTCCCTCTGACAGAAGTTAACCGGCTCGGCTCGTACCCTCTTCTCTTACAATTCCGAGTTAAACCAATTCGCTTCCTTGCATCATCTAGCCATCCCTTTAGTAGCCCCACCCACTCTTTCTCCCCCCCGGGGCGTCTCCTTTTTTGCCTGCGCCTCCCGCAGACTGCTCCCTTTCAGTTGATGCTCGTTTCTTTGATTCTTCATCGGGCTGAAGAGTCCCTTCTTCGCCCGTTCCAGCCTAGAAATATTCCAACGTGTTCTGTTTTTTGGGGACAGGGAGTGCAGTACCTTTGCTTGCATTTGGTTTTGCCTGATAGTCCTTCGACACCGCTTCTCCTTCGATCGACAGTACTCCCTTCCTTTTCCTATGTGCTATGTCTTGGGCCTTTGCTTCTCGCCCCCCCAGACAACACCTTACGGTTCCCCAGGGCCGTCTGGACTGCTCTTTCTAAGCCCCGCGCCAACCTCAGATTACCAATGTTGTTCCTTTCCTTTCGTCTGAACCGCGTTTCCCCCCCTTTCTTTGTTCCCCTTCTCTATCCTTCGACAACATTCTTCCCCCTCCCCACCGGCCTTTTTTGCCCCTTCTTTTCTTTCACGTTTTCTTAACAGTCCTAGGCTACCTGAAGCTCCCTCCCCCCCCCTGACGCTCCTTGCTCGGATGCTTTCTGGGTGACTTTTGATCTTCCGAAGAAGTACCGCCCGCTCGCGCGATTTCCTGCCAAGCTTCTCCCTCTGGACACACGAGACCTTCCTTTCTGTTAAATGTTATGAACCCCTGTAATCGAAAGATTCTCCGAGCGCCGGAGTATTCTATATTCACCTCCTTGATGCAGGTTTCCACGGATGTCTTCATCTCTTCGAAGGCCCCTTTTGTAGCGAACCCCTCATACCCAAGTGGTTTTTCGTCGAGTTTTCGGGGACATTGATGTCTGACCCCTTTCCCGCGAAGGAAAAGTTTTCGTCGGTTCCCCCCCCTGAGGTGTGCTACTTTCTTCCTATGTTATAATTCTTGCTTCCCGGGCCCTTTCGGTGCCCACCCGTTCCCCAGCACCCCCCCCCTTCCCCGCCCAACGTGATGTGCAGGGATCGGACCCCTCCCCCCCCCCTCATTCCGTTCTTGCACCGTGTCAGGGTCCCCCCGTCCACGTTTCCCAAACTCGTATGACCGCGACGTCGTCGCTGTTCATTTTTTCCTTCTTGTTTTTCCTAGGTACCCCGGTGTAAAGCTCTATTTCTCCCTCGTTGTTGTTGTCTTCTCTCTTGTTCACTTTACTTTTCCGATTTATAATATTCACCGCCGAACGAGCCCTTCCCGCTTTCCTTCTGCGATCTGAAAAATTTGTTTGTCCTTTCCGTTTCTTTCTCGTCCGAGCCGCAAATTTTTTCACTTTTTCTATGGACCCTTTTCCATAGGACGTTTTTCTGGAACCGCCGTCCTCCCTTCCTCAGATTTCCCCTAGGATCGCAAGCCTTGTGGCTCCTGCAAGACTTATTGCCTGGTAGCCATCCCCCCCAAGGAAAATAACGCTGACAAAAGCTTCCCGGCTTTTGAGGGGCGTCCCCCCTTTTTCCTTCCCGTTTCAGGCTCGTGGACCCTGCACTTATGTGGACAGCCGTACTCCCCCCAGGACCTCGTTTAATGATCGAGGTGTTCCCGACTTTTCAGGCGAGATTTCCGCGTTTCTTAGGGGGTTGTCCCCCTCGAGAAGACTTTTTTTCCGAGCGCGTAGATGGCACTGGCCGTATCTCGGTCTTTCCCAGACCCCCAACTAGCATCCCAGTAGCGGATCCAGGGCATGTTTCATTTTCCCTTTCTTGACAGTTTACGACCCGCCATTGCACCTTTCTCACCTTTCCCAGAACGGTGGGGGGAAGAGTCCGGCTCCCTTTCCCCGTAGGGGGACCGCGTTAGTAGATAGCCATCACCATTGGCAAAACTGTTACTCGTTTCTATATGGAGTACGGGAAACCCAAAGGGGGTGCGCGGATTATAGGGTTTCGCCTCCGTAGTTTATCGACCGTCCCTGTGCGATCGTATTGTTCTTTTTTTCGCCCTTTACTACTCCCTCCCTTTTCGACCGACGACCGAGCGCCCCACTTCCAGTATTCATCAACACCGATTTTTATTTTTTTTTCGAACGACGATCCATTTTCTCTCCTCATTTCCGCCTTTTTCCTTAGCACACGTCCACAATGCTGCCGGTTTTTTTTGCTAGAGATGAGAAGTTTTCTTTTGACCTCGTATCCCTTTAAATATTTTCATAATTTGCCCGTCCGCCCACATTTTTCTCTTCTCTCACCTCCAGCGTTGAGCTTCTCCTGGAAGAAGAGATTTAGATGTTTTGTAAAGAGAAGATGGGTCGGAGTTTTTACCGTGAGTTCTTTTTTGATTTCCTTTTTTCTGAAGCTTCAATCTCCAATTTTTTGCTTGGGGGCGGGGGGGAGTTTGGCATTGAACTGATCTATTAAAACACCGGCAAATGGGATTGAGTTCCCTCCTAACCATTTTATTTCAGAAGCACCCCCCCGAAATTTCAAGAGCAGAGTACCTCTTTTCCCAACTCTGCGCCCCCTTCCCCTATTCGAGGCACGGGTGGAACTTTACAGCGTATGTAGTCCTGTAGGGCTCTCCGATTAGGAAGCGAGCCCCTTTGAGTAAGACGATAAGGTATCGCCCGCCTGTCATAACTTTTCGAAGCCAACCAACACCTTCCTCCGCACCGGGGGTTAGAAGAAGACCGGTTTCATGCCCTTCCAAGGTAGAGGATTCCTGATTCTTAGAGAGGTAGAGACTGGAGTATGTGTCCGGCTCCTTGGATGACCGTTACCGAGGAGTCGAACCTTCCCCTACCGTTTTCGTAGCTCCCTCGCGCTTTCCTTGGTGTCACCCGGCAAGACTGGCCCTCCTTGACTTTTTTTCGGAATTATTGTCCCAGGAGCGGACCTTCCCGTGGTTTGATGTCCCCAGCCATTGATTTTTGCCCCCCGAGGCTGGATAAAACCTTCCTTCGGGGGGCTTTTGTCGGGCTTCATTCGACGCAGTTTATACCAACTTCTATTACCTTCCCGTCTTTCGAGCTACGGTAGGTTTAATGACCCGTTCCTTGCCTTCCGTTCCTCGCGATTCATGTAAGCTTCCTCTCCTTTCGATTCGTTTCTCGTTTTTTTTTTTTATCGTGTATCTTACCCCTGATGATTTTGCATTTGAGAAAATGTTTTGAAGTCCTTTCCCCATACAACCAGATCGACAGCTGCACGGAACGGCCCGGGTAATCCATAGGGCATTTAGCTCGCCTTTTTTCGTTCCTTTTGGAAACCCCCCGTTCAAGATTACGTTTTTTCCGCGGCGCGTGTAGGGTATGTAGCCACGCACCTGTCTTCTGTTTTCAGTTGAGCCCACCTAGAAGTGGAGTGGTTTGTCTTTTTTGTTAACAGATGTGAGTTTATCGTAAGAAGGGTAAATATGAATAGCTTTTTTTTCGGACTGAAGTATTGGCCTTTTCTCGCACGGCACACTCCTTACCAGTTGAGTAGAAAGAACAGGCTGTGAGCACCCCAGAGAAGATCCTGGCGATTAGATGGGAATCCCAGTGATCCGGTCACTTTGAACTTAAGTGGCTTCTTCGGGCCCCATGTCCTCTCTTTTTTTTTTTCCACAATCGGGGAATATCCTTACCATTAAGTTAAGCCCTCTCTCACCTCTGCTCTTCCTCTTCGTTATCCTGGTCTGCTGACGGGATGATCCCTTTCCTTCCTTTTCTAGAGATTCATACAGTTTCGCCCTTGAATAATAATCTTCATAACCTCATGACTGATCTGGGACCCGAGAGATTTAAGAAGCATCGCCCTCTTTCCACCCTTTCAACAACATTGGACAGGAGCAAGAAGAACCCGGTAAATAGATTTGCTCCGAACATTCCCGGGTAGAATAATCATAGATCTCACGATAAGACACTTAAATATAGTCAGCAAAGTGTTAAACGGATTGGCCTGCTTCGACACGCAAGGGAAGGGAGCACCTATGATACACGAGAGCTGAGAGAGCCAGCTCCGACGTGACGCTTTCACAACCTCCCTTGAACTCCCGAACACCCCCGTCGCACTTGCGGCTCCCCTTTCTCTTAAGGGAAAGTTTTGTAACTTACCCGAACAGCGAAGTCCTCGAAACCCAAACTCGCCCCCAAATGACAGACCCCTGAGAGTTTTCCCCCCCCCCTAATCACACGCCTAGTTGCTTGGACCTGCCCGTACGTTTCTCTCCTTCGGTTATGGGGTTGGTGTAAATTAGCAAACAATCGTGGATCCTCCCCCGGTGTCATTAGGGGGCGGGAGACCCAGGACGAGAATTTTGTCTCCTTCTCGGGCACAATGCTGAGGGCCTCGACAGTTCCTCGCGATATCCCCCTTTGACTTTACCGTGGCCTTTCCATGACCCTACGCTAGACCCCTGACCCCCCCCCCGTTATCGAGCGCCCTTGTTTGGATATAGATTCTGGCGGGGTCACCCCCCGACCAATTTCTTACCGCCCATTTTCCTATTCTGACCTTTCGACTTACCCGTTCTGGGGTTACCGGTCCCTTTTCCTCTCCGATACTGATGCAACGTCGGGACCCCCTCCGTTTTTGTCCATCCCGTTCCCACGAGGGTCTTGTCTCCGCACTCTTCGGACGCTGGATTGCTCTGAGCGTTCGCCCTTTAGGACCCAGGAACGTCCAGGCGGGCCCGGGCGCGGATTTTTTTAAAAGTCTTCGCCCCGAGGCTTCCCCCGTCGTTGCGGCATGTGTGACCGGGTCGAAATTATGTCGGAATATTCCGATCGTCGGCCCTAGTGTAGTGCGCGCATGAATCGCTTTCAAGGGTTCGGTGCGCGGTCGCACCTTTGACCAGCGAGAAGGCAGAACAGACCGCCGTAACAACGCCCGATCTCGCCGCCTTTCATTTTAATAATCGGTCTTCTCCGCCTCTCTGGTATGCCCGTTTCATGGATTCCTCCCCTAGTAATCTTCGGTAAGCCCACCGGGGTCCCTACGCCCCGAGTGCGTTGCCTCTTAAGTTCAAGTCTCTTTTCGCGGATCCTTTCCCGTCCCCTCATTTTACCCCCTCGGCCAGGGCATCCTCCTCCCTCTCGGGTCTTGGCCCCCCACAAAGGCTACCGGTCTCCGTGCTTCACCGCAGACGGCGGAAGTCGACGAGTCTTGAACGAGAGACTTATTTCGCTTTTTCTTTAATTTCGAGCGACCTGATCCCTAACCGAGGTCTTTCTCCTACACCCCCGAAACCAATCCCCACAGGTTGCTCATTGTGCTGGACCGCAATTTAAGTTTCGTGGCCGTTCAGGGTCAGTTTTGATAGTCCTTATGAGGACACGCATTCCCCTCGGTTATTAGCCAACCCCAATACTGGACAAGTCCGTATTTGAGCTACTATTTATGATCCCTGGTATCCTACCCTCTAATTCCTCTCCCCGGCCGTCTTCCTTCCCTTATACCTCTGACACCAGAATCGCCCCAACTGTTCCCTTAGGCTTCAGCGCTAACGCTGCTCCTTTCTTTTTTCCTGTAAGGCGCTCTTGTCCCCCCTCCACACTTCGCCTATCTCCCCCTTCACCCACCGGCGTCTCTGGCCACAGTTCTTGCTGCGTTCCAAACCCTTCATCTCGTTCACTTTTTTCAGACTCAGACCCCCTTATGTCTCCTTGTGTGAGGAGCTTTTGGGTTTCTTGATTCTTTCGCCGCCGTACCGCCCCCCTCTCACGCCGCCTTCCGTCCCGCAGCTTCTCCTTCTACCCTTCTTCTCATTCGCCTGGAACTTTTTTTTAATGCACTTTCCATTCCCTAGATGTCTATTTGTCTTCCTTCTGCCGTTAATACGATGCAGCCCGCTCGGAAAGACACCGCCTCCCCACCGTCGTTTTTTCCGAAACATCCATACCCGCTCCGGGGTGTAAGTCCCGGTTCTGCCTTTTTTCCCTCCCCCATTTTCCCCCCCCATAATTCCCTCTCGCCAAGTCTTTGCAGTGAGGACTTCTCGCTTTCTTTTCATCCCTTCTCTTACCCTTCCTTGGTGAAAGTACTTTCCCTCTGGCTCCACGCCCACGTGCCTAGGAGGGCTCTTCTTGTTCTTTTTTCCGTTTACGGGGGACACTTCCTTCGTTTTTTTTGTTCTAGTGTTTGTTTGTTTTTTTTTTGTATGCCCCCCCTTGTCAGGGCTCGCAAAGGTACAAACCCGAACTACACCCCCTCTGGCTTCCTGTTGACCCCTTGATGCTGAAGAAGGATTGAGATGGACTGTTTGTAAGTGGAAGTATATATTTTTCTCCTCCTCCTTATCTTGTGGTTTTCTAGTTTATTTTGTGTTCCCTCTTGCACGGTTCTCCGTCTATCCCTTCCCCCCTGCGACGAATTCCGGTCATTCCCCTTTTGTTTTTCCGTTCCCGTTGCGACCTCTTGTTGCTCTCCTTTAGTTTTCGCCCTCCCCCCCTCGTTTGGCGTTTTTTGGGAATAGGTTTTGCGGGTTCTGGCTTCCGTATGCCTGATAACCGCGATTCCCTCGACCGATTTTCTCGACGGCCTACTTTAATCGCTTTTATTTTCCTTCAGGTCCCTACCTTGTGCGTATCCTTTCTTTTATGAGCCCCTTTCCCTTTGCGCTGTATCATTTGCTCGTGGCCCTGCCTCCCTCGTATTGCCGCCTGCGGGACTTCCCTTACCTCGTTTCTCCCTCCTTTTGCATGACGCATTCAGATCTTCAGATTTTTCGGGTTTTCCCGCGAGGGAGTCAGTGCGGTTTCCCCTGCGTATTCGTTCCTCTGTTCGGTGTGGACCCATCCCGCATCTATCAGTAGCCACCGGGTTTTTTGTCCTGCTGTTCACGCGCTTTTTCCTTTAGGACTTTTTCTCTACACTTTTATTGGCGTGGTGGTCCCTTCCGACTCAGGTGAGTTTTTCTCTGTCGAGTGCTAACTCGGTGGTTCCCCCGTGGAGATTAATGCCCTCAATTCCCAAACACGTCGACCCACCTGTTTAATGAGCCACCTTTCCCCAACATTTTTGTTCTATTCGGTTTGCCCGAATCATCTCGCCGTCTCTCTGAGCACGATTGATGTATTTTTTAGGCTGTGACGCATAGCGCCCGACTCCCCGATACTTTCCCATTAATTGTTGTTTTATTTCGCGCTACACCCGGGGGGGGGGGTTTGGGGGTTTCCCTTTTTTTTCTGAATTCGACGATCGCTTTCCTACGCCAGATAAGACCTTCCCTACGCTCCTTTGGTCCTAACACTGTACACACCTGAGTCCTCCTTGTTGATATTTTTCTTTTGTGTATTCCTGCCTTTCCGGGGGGACTCTCTTATCTCTAAGGAACCCATGCCCACGTTGAGGAAGCCCTCCCATCCCCCCCCGGCTCTGAGGAAGCCCCTTGCAGCTACACTCGGTGAAGACAACCGCTCGGTAGATGGTTTTTGTTCAAACGCGCCCCTGGAGCGTGATCTTCCCTTGGCTTTTGCCGATGAAGTTTCTCCCCCCTCCTCTTCCCCTCACTTCTCCCGCCGTGACTTCAATTCGTTCCCCCCCGTCTGGCGTTTGCAACTTGGTCTTTAAGCATGTTGTAGCAGAACATGAACCGGGCATCCGGATTTCTCAGTCGTATTGAAACATTACGCGGCGATGGGTTGATGTATGTCGGTCCTAAACTTGGGTAGAGTGCGATCTTCCCCTCCTTACTCTCTGCCCGCCCCTGC
>Ga0179593_1415549_pt1 | contig 17203 bp, 20 predicted proteins | sample CZODoug2_1_08_16_FD_185931 | JGI IMG/M metagenome (GOLD analysis project Ga0179593, IMG submission 185931) | Vadose zone soil fungal communities from Angelo Coast Range Reserve, California, USA - CZODoug2_1_08_16fungal (PacBio error correction) | ecosystem: Environmental > Terrestrial > Soil >... | reverse complement strand
TCTTCAAGCCTTCCCCCTTCATGAGTCCGGTCAAATACTGCCGTTTCCCCTTGTAATGCAGGATTTCTTGCCCCTCTCTGCCTCACGATCACCACCTGTTCCCCTTCTTTTCCCTGGGCGCCCTTCTCTATTTTTTTTTTTCTGGAACAGGTTTCCTCGCCGTTCTCTACCTTTCCGATTTTTCCTTTTTGAAAACAGGCTCTTCCGGGACCCTCCTTTTCCGCCCGCGTTTTGCCTCAAAATCTAGCCGCAAATTATCCCAACTTTTCCCCTCTTTTTTGAACCGTCCTAGTAAACCTCACCAAGGCTTTTTCCTGCTCTCTTTTTCTTTGGCTTCTATTTGGTGACGCACCCTTTTGAATTTCCCCCCTTTTCGCCCTCTTGCGAAGCACGCGACTCTTTCCTTCGCGTTTTTGAGCCGTTTCTGATCCCTCTTTTCTCTTTCCGTGAGACGACTCCCCCCCCAATCGTTTATCTCTCTCTCCTATGTTTCTCAAGCAGAGATTTTGGTCCCCTTTTCCCTTGCCTTCCCAATGGGTTTTTTGACTTGTTCTCTTTTCCCTACCTGATTAAAGATCCTCCGCTCTCCTCGCCTTGATTCTAGCCGCGTATCAATCCTACATAGAAGCTGCCTTCTGTTTTTCGCAATGGAGAAGTTGACTCGGTGCGCTCGCAATTTTTCCTTTCGTTTTGCCACACCCCGAACTTCAGTTTTTGTAGCTCGTCTTTTCGTTGACGTCTTCGTGCGGAGATACCGGCTTTGTGTCTCTCCCCCCTCTGCCTTTCGCGTTTGCGACCTCTCTCACTGCTTTCGTCATCAGATGTACAATGCCAATCCAGCATTCCTTCAAGGCCCCGCGCATTTTGAGGACGTTCCATGTAGTTTTTTTTTTTCCGTTTACCTCTCCTGCTCGGATCGTTTCAAGGTCTCTGCCGAAATTTTTCGAAACCTCCCCCCCGGCCGCCGCCCTAGTCCTGTCTCTCCGACACCCCCCCTTCACATGTTACCCAACTCTTCGGTCGCGTCAAAGCCCTCATTTCCGTTCGATGTTCTTCGATGTGCGCGCTGGCGTATCTTTCTGTCCCCCACAAGGCAGTCGCTTTTATCTGAAACGATGAATCTCCCTCCCTTGGTGGGTCGGTCCGCCCATTGATGAATTTTATTCGTGGATCATTTTTGCTTTCAGTCTTTTTTTCTTCAATTTAGCGGGTCGCGGACATTTGTTACCGCGTTTTTTCCTCTTTTTATTTTTTTGCAGACCACTTGATCTCGCTAACTCCGTTAGACAATCACGCTAGTCGAGTGAATGTTTGCGAAGTTTGCCTCCTATCTTAATAAGTTCCCCCCCACCATGGGTGGTTGTTGTTTTCATTTCTTTGTCTTTATTTTTTCTGGGGTCCCGACTTCATCGCTTTTCTTTGTCTCGTCCCATTATCTCTGGGCGTCATCGGTACCTATCTCTCCCCCCATCCAACCCCGATGGGGATGAGCCGGGTGAAATTGGTGGCCAAACTGGTACTGTGCTACTTTAACGGCCTTTTTTCACCAGCGCCACTTCCGGTTTGCTCCTCGTATTTGCAGTTCCCCTTTTCCCCGTGATCGTCCCTTTTTTTTTCTCTCTATGCCCGTCCTTCTAGAATCCACTTTGGTCCTTTTTGACGACTTTTTTTACTTCTCCCTTCTACCGTCACTTGTCGCACTCTCTACGTTTCTTTTTTCCTATTCCGGTAATTGTCAAGTCGTAATATTTTTTGCCCTGTCCCGTTCCCTTTCCCTGTTTCCCCTTTCCCCCCGGTGGGCGTGAGATGCCTTGATTGTTTCTATTTTGTCCATTTTCCCACCCAGGCAAATCTTCCCTGTTTTTTGATCTAATCGGGGGATGATTGGGTCCTTCTCCATTTTTTCCTGACACTTTCTCCTTGCTTGTGAGGTTTTCGTCCTTGAAGCGATCTAGTTTCCTCTGACCGTTTTTTTTCTTTCACTGACTTGTCGCAGTATTTCGTTTCAGCTCACTTTCTTTTTTCTGTCGGCGTTTAGAAAAAAGCATGTCCGGTTTTGTCGTTTGGTTCGTCTATCGTCCCTAGTTTTTTGTCAAATGCTCTTATCTCCATCCCCACCACACCACTATCTTCGTGGTTGTTTTTGTTATTTGCGCGTTTTGTGCTTGCCGCTCGACACCCCCCCCAAACGTCCTTTCGAACTCGCTCGCCCCCTACGGAATTCTGTTACCAACCTGCGCGACCTTGTTCTTTCTTCCCCCCTCTTGCCCCGCTCAGAAAACAACTCGCTCTTTTGTTTTACATTTTTTTACGATCTTACCCACTCGTCGCAAAATTTTTTTTTTCGTCCCTCATTTCAATGAATTCTCATATCATCTCTTTCTCTCCCTTATTTTTTTGTTGGTGTGATGAGATGTAGCTTCGCTCCATTTCCCGTTTAAAAAGTTTGTCTCGTAGTTTTGATCGGGACCGATTCCTTACTTCTCCCATCACAAGGTTTTTTCTGTTTCTTTCTTTCGTGGCACGTGCTTCTCCACCCGCCCCCCCTGTCTCTCCCTGTTTTCTTTTTGATAGCACCCCCCCCCCCCCACTCGATCCGTCCCCTTATTTTTTCCCCCTTTTCTTCCTGCACACTGCCTTTTTTGCAACTCAGATACTTCCTTCCGTTTCCTCTTCCATACTTTTCGCCCTCTCACTATTTTTTTATCCTTCTTCTTCCTTTCGCCCTTTTTCAGTGAGTGTTTCAAGGCCAAAATCCAAAAGAAACTTGTTGTTCTCCTTCCCCGCAGCCTTTGGGACTGACATTCATTTTCTTTTTAGCCGCCCCCTTTGAAACAACCCCTGCATGCGCCGATCTCTTCGAGGTCCCTCCCCCACCCCCGCCTACTCCCTCCTGCGAAATTCCTGCTCAACCCAATTCGTTTCGCCTCTTCTTTTCCCCCTTGGCTCAGCGGAGACGCCCATTTACTATTTCCGTGGTGACAATTGTAACCCTTACCCCAAGTCCCCCTTGCCCCTCCCTATCATCACCCCCCCCGTTCCCGTGTTGAAAGGTCTGACCCCTTTTTGTTTGCCGCCGTTTTGACCTGCAAAGATTCCGCCTCTTGTTGACTTTTTTTATAAGAAGAAAAGCTATTATTTCGAGTGCGACCGTGCATTGTGCAGCCGATGGCGTCTTTCCCCGTCCCAGACCGTCGCCATTTTGACACATCGCAACTTTATCCGTGCAAAAAATGCTGGTCTCTCCCATTTCGAGTTTGCCTAACGGCACCATAAATCTCTGCTTGCGCCTGGCTGCACTTTGCTGGTGAGAAAACACCCTCGATGACCACTCCCGCCAGGACCAGTGTTGTGCAGCCCCACCCGCCCGGCCACCCTTTTTTTTTTGGGTTTGAGTTCTTCTTCGCTTCCTTCCTCTTTTCCCGCGACATTCTTTCTCTGCCCTCTCATCTAAATAATTAAGTTTATTTTTATTTCACGGTGGCTGAACCATTCTTTTTTTCTTAAGCAAGACGCTGACCAGCACGCCACCTTTTTTTATTCCCCTTTCTTCCACTTTCCCCTTTCTAAGACGTTTGCCCCACTTCCTCGCCGTCTTCTTGTTCCGATATGAGATCAATTTTGCAATTTTCCAAAAACAGTTACAGTGTCGAACGCTGGTCTTCTTCCGGCCCAGCTGCGCCAAGTAACCTTTCTTTCTGACCGCCGAATTTTATCCCTTATGGGCTAGAATCATCTGGTCCACCGCTGCATTTCTGGAGAATTTAGTAAGAACCAATTACGTGCGAGAAGCCTCTGCCTTGATTTCAGACATTAGCCATTCCCCAAATCTCCAGACCTCGATCTTCTTCTTTTTCTACGGCTTCATTCTCCCTAAGGCTTTTGTCATTTGTCCTTTTTCCCTTTCCTCTTCCGTGATAAAAGCTCGTTACGCGAGAGTCTCCACCCTTCGCCTTACCTTGAGTTCGAAGCTCCAGCTTCCCCTCTCTGCGAGGAAAGCTACGCGTTCCATCCTCGGCTCCCAAGTTATCGGTTCCCTCCTTGTGCTTTGCTTTCCTTGCTGGTTTGCCTTTTATATCTCTTCATGCCTTCCCTTTGACTATAAAGTGAATTTGCACGCCTTTCCATCGGTGCACAGACGTCGAACTTAATTGAGACTTCTCCAATTGCGTTCACATCCTACTGAAGCCGTACCAACCAACTGCCTTCGTTGTTTTGCACCATGTGCAATCAAGCCTTCCCCTCTGCGTGAGCCAGAGTGCGCTTCCCTCCGCTCTTCATTTTTTCCCGCCGAAGTCTGTGACAATTTCCCTTTTTTCTCTCTTGAATCTATCGGATACCCCCGCTTGCGCAGGCGGCTCTGAGTTTCTCTTGGCGTTTTGAACTCCTTCATTTCACAAACACCCCGCCCGCCTTTGTATGGATGTTTCTTGCAGAGTCCCCCTTTTTTCAATCCCCCAATCTCCTCTTGACATTTCCGATCTTGTAGATTGCTGTTCTTCCGAGTCCTCGCGCGCCAGAGCCAGACCCCCTCTCCCCCCGACTGCATTCCCCTCGCTCCCGAATTGATCGTAGACTCTTTTCTGAATAGTGCTTAAACGACCTTCTTTTCCCTCTCAGCCTCCGCCCTGAATCGATTTGCCAAACTTGGTTTACCGTTGTGCCGTGATGCCAAGCACTTTTCTGCTGTTCGAGTTTTTCGATACTTTTCCCCTTCGAGTTATTACAGGTAGGTTTCTCTTTTCCTCTCTCGAATTCCCGGCACCACAGACTTTTTCCCCTCCGCTCCGGTCGCGCTTTCTTGGTCAGGTTCCAGAAAATATGGCGTCGTTTTCTCGCGTCCACAACCCCCCCCAAGTACGATTTTGCGACCGCGTGAAATCCCCCCCTTTTTTATTTCCCGATGTGATTTACCGCTCGTTTCCGAACTTTTCCATTTTTGCTGCCGTGACACCGAATCTCTCTTACTCCTTGTGTTTGAGAGAGAGTCCTTGCTTCGTCCCCCCTTTCCGCTTTCTCACTAGTTTCAAATACGTCGGAATTGCACGATCGTCTCCCCCCCCCTGCCCTTTTAACTTTTCTTCTCGCGGCGACCTCCCCCCCTAATTTTCTGGTTTCAGGTTTCAGAGCCCTTTTTCTTTTTTTTTCGATTTTTTAGATGCCCGCCTTCGAATCTGCCGGGACTTTCCTCTATCTTACGCTGCCTGCCCCCCACCCATGCCGCAACTTCCGAACCCAATTCTTTCCGCCCCCAGAATTGAGCATAAACGCTGTCCCTCCGGCTTGCAGCCTCTTTCGGGCGTTGATCCTACGGTTGACGAAAACGTTTTTGAGGTCCCATTTCAACACCTAGGTCCTGACAAGCAATTTCGATCACCTCTCTTTTTCTTTTGATGAATTTCTCAGGGGGAGATCGGGTGGCGCCCGCATCGTGCCTCGTTCCCGATAAGCAAATTAAGGCCCCCCGGGATAGTCTTCCCCCCCTTACTCGGGATCCGCTGTCAAGGTGCAGCAAGACTCTCCTCCCCCAAGGGATCCGTTTTGTAGAAGGAGTTCACCGCCTCTTCGCCATCGCCTCGCTCGCTTATCTCGCCTTGCTCGGAGACGATCAATTCGCGCCCAGCGATCCCCTCCTTCGGGCGTGCTTCTCTATGCCCGTTTTTTCTTTGGCTTTTCGCGCATCTGTTCCTGGTTTGTGCCAAAAACTCTTTCTGTCTTTCTTTTTTTTTCTTCTTTTGGAGGCAATTCCTGGTCTTCGTTCGTCCCCTTGACCCGTCTTTGCAACGTCGCGCAAGTCGTTCTTTTTCTGTCAGGCCCACCTGACCTATTAAATGTTCCGCTCTTTATGGCCCTGATTCCCCTTCTGTTCAGCTCGTTGGAAGTATAGGTAAGGAATGTGGAGATGGCGTCCTCCTTCCACGTTTCATTGCCCAACGGCTCTCGTGAATGAACTTTGATTCGCTTGACATTCAAATGCGGCCAACAGGGCTTTTTCTTTTTCTCCCCTCGACAGCCGGAACTTTGGCTGAGTGTTGAGTGATTGTGTTCCTTGGATCTGGTTATTCTCCATCAGTCCGTCTTGGTTGGACGACCCTCCCCTTAAGGCCGTTGTCGGATCCCCCCATCGATTTTCTAGCTCCATCTCCTTGTCAGCCGAAAGGTTGCGGTTTTTTTTTTTTCAACACCTTTTTTACGCTTACCCTCGTCCGTTAGTCCGGTTGTTTTTTTTGATTTTTTCACTCCGTCAATATGATAACTTCATGTCCCCCCCCCTCAATGCCTCTGGGACTTTCCGCAGACGGCGTGGATTTGAGCTATGACAATTTATTTTCCCAGCCCCCCAAACATGTGTGCTGGTCTCCCCCCTTCTCTGTCTTCCTTCATTATAGGGAGGCCCCGTGACACGCTACTCGTTCTGTTTTCATTCTGTCTTGCCTTCTGGGCTTCCCCCTTCTTCCTCTCTAGTTCTCAGGTACAACCACATCCGGACTTTTTTCCTTGCGTTTGACTTTCGGTCTCTTGAGTCTCAACTGTCTGTTGGTCACGTTGTTTTTCCCCCCCCCTTTCCGGCCAGTGCTCTGACTCTTTATTGACTTTTCTTCCTCCCCTTATTCCACCGACATTAGGTGGCGAGACCGAGCGTTTGAAATAGATTCGTCTACACCCCACTCAATTTGACTGACTTCTGCGACGGTCCTCCCCTGATTCACTCTCCACGCTAGAACCTTTTCGCTCTTCCCCCCTTGGTTTGCGTGGCGAATCCAGAGTTCTGTTCTTTTGCCCGGTCCCGTTTCCCTTCACCCTCGTGAACTTGAGGTTCGTGGGCTTGTCCGGCTTTCTCCTTTTTAGTTAAACCAGGCCCATTAGTTGACGCGGGATACCACGGCCTCTGGCCTCTTGTCTTGCTTCGTGATTTTGCCCTGTTTCCGCTTTATTTGTCGGAGTGTTGTCGGTTCCCGTCCTTATCGTGCAACTGCAGGGGGTTTAACCTTGACCGGGACGCTAGTTTTCTTGCACGGCTCCCCCTTCATCCCTATTTCTATGCGTGACTAGCGTCATTGTCGGTTTTGTTGTCTTTTTTTTGGTCGTCAGTTCGATTTTCCCTTGCAGCGACGCTTCCATTGCGTGAAGCCGTCTACCCATAAAAATATCGCTTCGGGCGCGAGATGATTTGGCTCCATTGATTCTCTCTGCCCTTGCCAAGGGTAGTTAAAATCTCGACGGAAAAATAATTTGTCCTTAATCCGCCGTCCCCTTCTTGAGTGTCATTGCCGCATCAACCCCCCCATTCTCCTGTTACCTGTGTCTTTTGTATCGATCCTATCCCCCCACTCCGTGTTCCCCAAAACTTTTTCGTAATCCCACATGAAATCCCCTTCGGTCATCTCGTTTCTCCTCATTTTGACCAGCTTAGCCTCCTGATCCTTTTCACTTTCTGTAGGGAAAAATTTGAGGCTTTGTGAGCGGCTCCTCTTTTCCCCTTCTTTTTGCATATCACAAATTCCCCAATGTATTCGCTGTTTCTCGGCCTGTGATCCACCCGCACCATTTTCCGCGCCGATTTTTTCACTCCTTCCTGCCCATTGTCGAGAATCCTCCCCTTCCCTTGTCCTACTTTCCGAGCTTCTACTTGACGTGTCCGAGCACACGCCGAGCAAGTCTATTTTCTGGGAAATGTTCATTCATTTGTGCTACTCCGCTGTCGTGCTGTTCAAGTTACAAAATCCAATACCAACTTCCTTTGTTTCCTTTTTTCAGCCGACTCCCAGCTCTTCACGGTTTACGGGCGACTGGCGCCGGCCCCCGCCCGGGTCGTAACTCCAACTAGACGTCTATTGCGAAACACCGCCTACTCCTTCCGAGATTAAATCATTTCGACTTTCCTCTCCTTCCCCCCGATTTGCGCGTCTATTTCCCCATGAAGACTTTGTCCCCAGTGACCAATGCTAGAACCCACATCCTTGGCACGAGTTCCCCCCTTAGCCTTTTACAGTCAAACGTTGCCATGCCAATATTCCTCTATCTTGAATACCGCGGCCCATAACTACCGCTGATATGCTGACGGCGCCCGTTTTTTCATCCGATTGCGCGAGAGTACCTCCGTCCTGTTTCCTCTTCCTCCCATTTTCTTCCACGATTGCCCACAAGGAGAGAGAACACCCCATGTCGGTGCCATGCGGAGCACGGCCTAACGCTGATTGTTTCCTTTGGACTTGCAGCAAAGGGTGTGTTTAGCAAAACCTTTTCACACATTTTCAGTCACGTGCGCGCCAACTGTCACACTTTCCCGCCCAACCTTTTCGTGGTGTTTTTTGAGGAGTCCCTCTTCCTCCCTCGTCCTCCCAGCAGAGCTGCTCTAAGGATGGAGCCCCGAATCGATTATCGGGCGAAGAACATTTTCCGAGGGAAGACCGCGTGTAAGGGCACCCATTTTGGTAGTGCCCCCCTGCTCACCTTTCTCGGCCCATAGTCTCTCCATTTTTTTGAGCGTTTTTTTTTCCTTTTAGCTCTTACAATTGTTGATGAGAAATTGACTCAAGGAGGACAGAGGAACGTTGTTTCAGGCGCCCGCGCTTTGCATGCGCTTAACTATCCACTCTTTTGCCATCAGTCTTTCAGCTCATTGACTTGACTCCCCCAGTACATCTGGAGCAATACCTTCACGTAAAGGCGCGGACGTCAGACTTACCATGCTGCCGCTACTTCTTGCCTTGGATACGCCTTTCCAACCCTCCCAGTAACCATATCAGCCGCCTCGCTTGAGTCTTTTCGACGGCCGATCTCCGCCCTTTTGTTGCCAGCTCATGGTTTTTTTAGGCATCTCACCTCAAGCCCCTTTCCGAATTTTTTCCGCACGGTTTCGCAAACTTCGCGAGGAACCCGGTTCCCCGATTACCCTCGCTGTCAGAACTAAATTTCCCCCTCTGTTATCAAGCCTTGGCAGGTTTTTTATTGGAATACGAGGCTGCATTGTCATTTCATCCCTCTCATTTTTTCCTTTCTCTCTTTTCCCCTTGAACGATTGATCGTTTGCCCCTTTTTCCCCCCCCTTCCTTTCGCGGTGGCCGCAAGATGAGTGCCGCGGCCCTCCCACGAGTCGAGATGCCCGCCCGAACCTTCACCCTCCTTCTTCATGGGTTAACCTTTTCCTTCAATTGATTCTTCCTCTTTGTGCGCTCTTCCCTACTAGATCGCAGCGCTAAGGATGTTGCCCCCTCGATGGCGCGAAGCTCTTTTATCGGACTTTCTTCCTGTCGTTCGCCTCCCATTTTCCTTTGGGCGCACCCTTCGTTGGCTCTAATTATGATAGGTCAAAACCAACGAAGCATGACGAGGTCCCTAGTACCCTTTTCCCACGCCATTGTTTTTTGTTCCCATTCGAGTTCGATCCTTTTCCTTCTCCCCCTTCTGTCGTGTCCGAGGCTCTTGGGCAGCGCCAAGCGGACTCCCCGGATGCTTTTAGTCTTCCCGGATAGTCTATCTTTTTCTTCCTCCTGATCGGGGCTGACCGATGATTGTTATTGCGTTTCTTCCCTCCATTCCTAGCAAAGCCTTCCAAAAAGATTGGCGGTTTCTTTCCAGAACTTTCCTTCTTTGATCCTGTGAACACTATCGTTCTTCATAGCACCCCTTTATCCCTTTTCTCTGTAGATATCCCCCCTTCCATTTCCGCAGATGTTGAAGCGTCGGTTTAAAACTCGCCGCCGGTTTGCGTCCCTTATTCAGAAATTCTTTTTCGTCGGATTAGCACACTCAGTCAATTTCTACAGTTCGGCTTTGATGCGTGCAGCAAGACTGTTGTCTGAACGCGCGAATTTTTCTCCCCGAGTTCCACAGTATAGCTTTTCTGTCCCCTGCCACGGTCAGTAAGAATTTCCTCCTTCGTTGTTTTTTTCTCTCTTCCCTTGCCCCCCTCCTCTTTGACGAAGAATTGGGGCGAGGATGCTCACACCGATCACTTCATCCAAACCGTTTCGCGGCGGAATTTCGCCGCATTGATGAAGTTGTCACGCGGCGCGAGTTTGGAGAACCAGTGAATTCCTTGTCCCTTTGCTCTCTTCGCGTCAAATATGTGCAATAATAGACCCGCAAATATCGAAAAACCGACTACAAAGTGCTTGGCACGGCAAGCCATTTTACCCCCTCCCAATTGTTGCCTCTTTTTTCTGATTTTTGTGACCAATTCATAAAATAACCCGTCGAGTTCCCCCCTCCGATGCGGTCTTCCCAGAGAAGACCATTTCGAGTTTGAGGAGCCTTTGACATATCGGGGAGTAGAATGATGGAGAATAGACCCTTCAGCCGCAATCCATGACGTGATCTTTAACAATAATGATTATCCACCTACTCTTCGTTGCGTTGGAAAGTAAACAGAAACGCCACAATCAATGGCATTGGAGTTAAACTCCCTCTCTCGACACGTAGATGATAGTTAATCTAATCGACAGAGACAGGGCAGCAATCTCGCCATCGAAGTAACAGCCTTGAGCTGCGTCTTTAAGCACAGTCCCCATCAGGTTCACACCCCCAAGTAACGGGAACGGTCCATGGTCACAACCAATTGGATGGATGTGAGGGGAGACGGAGTCTATGGAATGTGCGGCGGCATTAGGAAAAGAGCTTTTAAAACTTTGGTGGTTCTTTTGTTTGTTTTTTGTGTGGGGTGGTGCCTTGTGGGGTGGTTTGGTGTGTGTGGTTGTGCGGTGTGTTTTTTTTTATTTTTTTTTTTGGTTGTTTTGGTGGTGGTTTTGTGTTTTTTTTGGGTGTGTTGTTTCGTTCATTTATTTTTTACTTCACCCCCTAAATCCGATTCATCCTGCGCCTCCTTTTTTCTTCCCTTGACCGCTGGTAAGCTTGATTTCTCTTTTGCCTGAATGCGGAACGATGTTCGCAGGAATCGGAACGCTCATCCGCCGCCGTTGAACAGTCCCGCGATCTTCCTTTTCACTTTCGCCTCTCGCTTCACTGTTCACCTCCCTGTTTCATTTGAGCGTACCGAAAGACGAACCAAGGGGCTGCGAGGTGAGTGTGCTTGTTTTTCTGCTCATTCTGCATCATCCTTCGCCGTTTTTTGGACATTTCGCCAAACTCTGGGGTTCACGCCCTCTTTCTGTTCTCAGACATCGGCTTTTGTTTATCGATCAGGTCGTGCGCCCGTCTCTCTTTACGTGTATTCTGACAGACGTTAATTTTGACGTGTCCTGGACTTGACATTCTTTCTTTCTCCCCCGCCAATTTCTCTGTATAGCCGGTACAGACATCCGCAGTTCGATGGAGTCGCTTCTGGCTCCCTTCCCGCGTGTCCGTCCTTTCACCCAACTGGTGTTTAAGGCAGTCATCGGTCGCTTCTTCCTCGCAGTCCTGTTCTGTGCCTTTCATCGCATATCTTTTTTTTCGATGACAATTGGCGTCCTAGGAGTTCACACATCTCAGGTCACCACTCAACAAATCCGATTTTGCAGGATAATGTCTCACTGTCTTATTTCCTTTCACCGTTGTTTTTTTTAACTTTTTCAGGAAAGTCGCTCTTCTTTGCCCGTTCTTCCCCCTCTCCCTTTCGTCACGATTGGTTGGTTGCCGATAATAGTTGCCCCCAATCGTAATCGTCGTCTCGTATCACTTTCCGGTCTTCGTTCTCGTCAATTCACCGAGCCCCTTTTTTTTTTATGCGGTCCCCCCGATCGCTGACTTTAGGTCCAGTTTTATTTCCCGGTGAACTGACCGGGGCCCCCTTGCTTTGTCCGTTTTTTCGCGTCCCCCTTTTTCCGCCAAGCACTTTTTTTTTTTACCGCTCTCGCTCTGCGGGGGATGTTTTTTCTCGCCATTTGTGGTACGTCTCCTTCTCCTTATTTGCTGGTTTCGTCCTAGAAGACTATAGTCATCATGCCCATTTTTCTTTTGTGCGCCCTTTTTTTTTCCCGTCTTTTTCCCCTTCCCATTTCCTGTTTGTGGCCTCTTTTTCTCTAGAACCCCCTTTCTTTGTTTTTCTTTTTTTTTCCCCTAAGTTTGTGCATCCTCGGAGTAGCGAGCATTGCTTTATTGAATCCTGCAAAAATTCAAATCTCCCGCTCGGCCGCCGCTCTTGGAAGACGGTGCCTTCTGGTTGGGGTGCCAGCTGCAAATGAACTTCCATTTCTCCATCCTCTGACAGTAAAAGTTGACTGGAATCGCTGATTCAAAAACTCCTTGCCCAATGTTTTTTCAGTTCCCTCCAGCACCTTGCCTGTTTATGTCGTCTCGATCCCGCAGCAACCCTTTTTCTCCCTCCCCTTTGTAAACTTCCTCCCCTCTATTTCTCATTCCCTCCTCTTTTTTTTGTGAGTGAGCTAGCGATCATTGTTCCGTGTCGAAAATTTTCGTTTGTTTTTTATACGATTCAGTCTTATCAATGTCACCATGATCGCTTTTTCTGCCGTCTGGCTTCTCCCCTACCCCCCCCCCCTTTTCTCAGAGTTTTGATAGAACCTAATATTCGTTTTTATTTCGTCCTCTTTACTTTCGTTTTCTTGCCTCTTAGTCTCTTGCGCCTCTTACCCGACTCTCTTTAACATCTCCTTTTTTTTTCTTTTTGTAATCTCTTTCTTCTCCCTTAGCTCCTGCGGGACAGACGTGACAACCAAAAACCTCCTGCCCCCCGGTGTCTTCCAGTATCCCCCTCAATGTCATTTAAGGGGGTCCTCTTTTTTACTGACCTTTTTCTTTAACCCTGTCCCAAACTGTTAAACGAGATCGTCGCGTTACCGGAAAACATTTGACGCCCCAGTTACACTTGCGAACCGTTTTTTTCCCCACGCCCCGTGGCGCTCTCCCCCCCCGGTATTCCCCCCTCCGTCCCTTTTTTGTGCCATTGGAAAAGATTAAAACCAAGCTTCTACCAAGCGCGAGCACCCCCTCCCCGCCCCCTTTGAATTTCCCCTACCCTTGCCCCCTATTTCCTCCTCCTGAAATTACTTTTCTCCGTACCTCAACGTGTGCGACGTGACATGTTACCGCGATGGCCAGTCTCCCGTGCCGTTTTTGACCGCCATTTACCCCTCTGATTGCCAACTTTTGAGACCCCCCACTTCTTTTTGGTTATCTTAGCTGTGCCCTCCCGTCACCTTCCCTCTGACTGCGCTCTTTCCTTCCCGTGAATGGTTTTTGTGAGAACTACCCACGGGTGACCACCCTCGCCTCAGCTTTACTTCTTTTCTTTCCTCTCCAGTAATAGTACCTCCACAGTTTTCTTTTTCTTGTGATCATTGTGCCTTTTTTCGGCATCCTCTTGCCCCCTAGATGCATTTCTGCTAAGCGCCATGACGAAGCTTTGATTTTTTTTTCCCTTAGCTTGCGTGAGGACCGCGAGAGACAGCCCTTCCCCCCTTGGGAGGTTTCCCCTTTTTTCCACTTTCCATTTAATTCCCTTCTTTTGCCCACTCCCTTCGCCTACTTCGGTTCTGATCATTTGCTCTCCCCTAGCTTGTCCGCCCTGAACACAAAAAATCACTTGAACCTGAGCGAGAAATCCGTTCCCAGGCTCTCTCCCCTCTCCGTCAAGCCCGGTTAAAAGGGACGTTTTGACCTATTCGACCAATTCCCCTAGGGCTATGACATTATTGTTACTTTCCACTGCTCCTTTTTTTTATGATTCCAGCACCCCCCCCTTTCGATGCTAGACCTCTTCCCCTCTCATTTCATCAGGAGATAGACATTCCCCCCACACTCCTCCAACACCCCCCGCCTCTCCTTGTATTCCCCGCCCTCCCCGCCATTTTTGGTCCGCCTTTCTCCGTTTGTCTTTTTTCCCGATTTTTTCCCCCCCGTGAGCATCCTCAAGCAGCGTTTCCGCCAACTTAGCTTCCGTTCCGATATGCTCGAATTCCGAGAACCCGTCCCGACTTACCATCTCAAGTTCCTCCCCTTTCTGGTGTATTTTGATAGGATTGTGCATTCTGTGTCCTATGATGCCTTCATTCTTTTTTCTGATACCCGAGCCTATTGTAGTCTGGGGCCTACCAGCTCCCCGCCACTTCTCCCCGAGAAGTGAGACCGCCCCGCCGCGCGCCCATTTTCCCCTTTCGCTTCGCGCTACCCGACTTGTTCGCCTTCGAACGATCGTGGACTTTTCTCACTCGAATTCCTTGGGCCTCGAGAATGCTCACATCGCATCCGGCGATGCTTCACGCCGTTTTTTTTTTTGTTGGATTTACTGAAGTCTTCCCATCGGCATTACACAGCGCCATGGGGTATGGATCGCTTCTTGGTTTTTTTTGGCCCTTCCTTTACCGAACCCTCTCGTGGCACTAAATTAGATTTGTTTATTTTTGGTTACATTTGCGTCGTGTCAGGTCCAGCGTGCTTTCTCCCCTGCTTTCTCCCGAGCTCCCCACAAACCGCGCTTTTCTTTTCCCCTCTTTTCTCAAATGGCAGGTTAACCTGATTGTTTTCCCTGCCTTCAACCGGCCATCGACCCCCTAATGGGGGGTTTCTTTTTTTCTCCCTCCTTCTTTCACTCTGTTTTCGATAAGTTGAAGACAGAATTTGTATGTGCAACCAGCTTTCCCCCTTTTTTTTGAGCGTGATATTTCTGCATCCTTTTTTCAGACCGCCTTTTTGCGCGCTCTTGCCACTGCTTCCAGTGCCCCCACCATCTTTTCTTCCCTCCTTTCTCAAGTGACAGCAGTTCACCGTGTTGATCGTCCTCTCGTTGTTTTTTGCAAGTACGTCCCCACTCCAGTATTTAAGAGAACTTCGAAAGACTCTTTTTTCCCTGACTTGTGTCTGAGAGATTTCAATGTTCAACTTCTATTTTCCCTTACCTCCCTTTTTTTTTTTTTTTTTTTTCTCTTTCACACTGTGGATTTCTCCAGAGATTTCAGCCCACCGATTCGCGCCCGATTCACCCCTTTTTTGTACTTTTTCTTTGCCCTCCTCGTCAATTTCTGAAATTCAAACACCCCCCCCCCCCCAACTTTTCGAGAAGGCGTTTTTCTTCTTTTGCAGTTCTTCTCCCCCTCCTGAATTCCGGCGCCCAATTTAGATATATTAAGAGACCGATTATCGCTGGTTGCCCCATCCCCCCCCCCTTGCCGTCCACCTTCCCCAACTCTTCTTTTAAACTGCTTGGCCATCACCGTCCTCAACGTAAACCCCTCCCCACCCCTTATTTTTCAGCTCTTCTTTTTTCCTTGTCGTTTGACGAACCCTTGTTCAATTTCACCCGTCGGTCGCCCGCTTTTTTCCTTTATCCCTCCCTTGTTTGAGCTTCATCCGGTGGAGATCCCTTGTTCTGCGCGCCTCGCCGGCCGACGCCGCCAATCCAATGATCACATCGGATCGCTCCACACCTGACTCGGCCTCCCTTTCGTCTTCTTGGGCCAAGGTTTTTAAAACTGGTCCATCCCTGTTTTTTTTTCCTGCGATGAGTTCAAGCCTCGCCCGTGCGTTCGCTCCTTTCTCCTCGGTATCTTTTAATTTGAGAGCATTTTTTGCACGGCCCCAACAGACTTAGGTCCCTTTTCGTACTCCTCTTTCGTGTCCATCCCGTTTTTTTCATTGCCCTGTGCGTACCTGTTGTGCCCCAACACGTCGGATGCCGGTTCTCTTGGTGCGGCATTCGTTTTTTTTGAGTCCTCCCCCACCCACCAGAAGACCAGTCTCGGGTCGGAACCCGCTTTCCTTTTTCCCACCTCGCGTCTCTCCTTTATTGATGACAGTTCCGATTAACTTCAATGCTGCGCATTGATTACTTTTTTCTCCTGGTACCTGTCGCGTTGCCCTTCCTTGAATGTTGCTCTGTGTCTTGATCTCGTTGAATCGGCTCTCTCCTTCTAAATAATCTTTTGCTAGTCGAGATTGATCCCCTTTCTGATCCCCTCTCCCCCATTCCCCCTCCCAAACGCATGAGTATTTTCGTCTCCGAAGACGCAAGCCTCGTAGGCTGAGAGGTTGTCTTGCGGTTCGATTCTTTTCTGTCTACACGTCGATCCTTTTCTCAATTTCATTGCGATGGAGAATTTCGTCCTTCTTTTTGGTCTTGGCCCCTCCCTTGGCATGCACGCTTGGGCTCGCAGGTTCACTTTATTCCATTCGCCTTGTGACGTCCTTTTTTCTCTTTGTCCTTAATTTCCGATTGAGTCTCGCCTCAAGATACCTTTCACCCCCCCTTTATCTTCTGCTGAATTTTTTCTTTCCGAATACACGGTGCTAATCATGCACTCCCCCTTTGAGTGCTGCTGGTCAATTTTTTTGAGAGTTTCTCCCTCGCCGCCTTTTATTTTCCTTAATAGTCGATAGTCACTCTCCTTGCTTTTCTATCTGTTTTTTCTGCTTCCTCGAGCCCCTCTCCAACCAGAAAATGATGCGGGTGGGCCGGTGACCTTTGGCGCATGACTGCGTTTTCGTCGTTTTTTTCCACAAACGGTGATTGAATTTATGCGGTCGATCGTCCCCTTTTTCACCCAAGATACGGACTGGGTGGTCCCTCTCCTCCTTTTTTTGAATTCTTCGTGTCGGGCCTCAATGCCTTTTTAATAATGAACGAACGTTTTACGAGTATAGAATGATGATTCCTTGTCCTCCCCTCAGAACTTATGACCCTTCATAAGCGGAATATTTGATTCCCTGGAAGTGAACTGACTTGGTGTGCCCTTGTCTGCCCTTTGTGTGCGTTTCCTTTTTCTTGGTCCAACGCCACAGTATTATGGTTTTTTGTTTGTGTTTTTGGTTTGGTGGGATAACTCCTATTCGCCCCCTTTCTTTCTTTTCAGCTCTTTTTTTTGTAAGAAGATTCACTCTGTTCGTCTTCTATTTTTCTCTCGAAGCGATCTCTGGTCGGATGTGTTGAGTTTTACCTATGGAGATCTAGAGATGTAGAACCCTTCCTCATCTTTCTCTCTTTGACTTGGAGTCCTTCGGTTTGGGTTTTCGTTCCCCCTCGATTCTCTCCTCTTCCCTTTCTCGGAGCAGATTACCCTTTAAATATCGATGTGCCCCCTTAGCGTTCTGTCTTTCAATGGTTCAGCATTATTTCCGCTCGCCACTCTCCCCCGTCCCTTTCGTTTAAAGAGCGACTTTGCGTCCTCGACGATCCAAAACCTGCGATGGGTTGCGTGTGATATTTTTCCGGCGCACTCCCCAACCTTTTTCCCTGGTGATTATCTGGAACTCGATCCCTCTTCCCTCGTTCTTTTTACGACCATTGATTTTTAAATGATTCTCGCTC
>Ga0179593_1351420_pt1 | contig 17203 bp, 15 predicted proteins | sample CZODoug2_1_08_16_FD_185931 | JGI IMG/M metagenome (GOLD analysis project Ga0179593, IMG submission 185931) | Vadose zone soil fungal communities from Angelo Coast Range Reserve, California, USA - CZODoug2_1_08_16fungal (PacBio error correction) | ecosystem: Environmental > Terrestrial > Soil >... | reverse complement strand
AGTGCTTGAGTGAAAAGCAGGTAGGCGATGAACCTTGTTTTTTTCTTCCCCTGCTTCTGCTTGTGCCCTTTTTCACTCCCCTTGCAGGCGGGCATCACTGCTACCCCCCCCTTTGTGCGTGCCGCTCTTGGATGGGTCTTCCTCCCCATCTATCCCTTTTTTGGACGTACAGACCAGGAGTCTTGTCCTCTGTAGCGTCCATATACCTCCCCTTTTTTTTTGTGCTTTTCATTCCTCCTTTTCTCCTGTAATTCCAAACACGCCTCTTATCCGTTGAATGGCATCCGTTTCCTCCTTGTAGACACTTCTTTCTTGTCTGGCGGTTGTTTTTTTTCGAATTTTCGCCTCTGATCCTTTACCCCCAGGTGCCGTTGCTCCACCCCCATCCTTTCGACAGGAGAATGTCCTACTACGCGCGAGATCGTCAGACCAGGTTCCAAGACTCCCACATTTTTTTCCCCCTTTTTTACACCCGCCGCATGCCTTGCCCCTCCTATTTTCTCCCCCCCTCCAACTTGGTGTCCTCTTTCCTTATAAGGGCAAGGATTTTCCTGTGCTTTGAGTCTTTCCTCGAGAGTCGCAGAGATTCCCCATTGAGTTCGCGTCGATACATCCCCACAAGTCTCCCCTACGCGATTTTTCCCCCCCCTGTGATTTCAACCTTTCTCTTTCTTTCCCTCCACAGATCGAGGCGTCCATTCGATTCACCGCGAGGGTGACCTGGTACCAAGCGGCGCGTCTGCTTGTCCTTTTCTGACCCTTTTCGGTGCGCACGTAGCTCGGGGTACCACGTGGCTGGTTATGTGGCTCACCCGACCGTTCCTCGTGCCTTGGCCGAGGGGGACCCTGGTATATACATCCGGCGTCTACACGATCTCTCGTTTCGTATCTATACCCGCGAGGGTAACCACCCCCCAGACAAATTTCAAGGACCGTCGAGCACTTGTCCCCCCCTTTCTTCCCAGTACCTTCCTAGAACCTTTATTGTGATGAGTGTAAGCAGGCTTACTGGGCATTTATTTGCCTCCTTTTCCCTTTTTCCCTTTTCACCCAACCCGCAGGCCTCCCCAGGCTTTCTTCCCCCAGCCTTCCCCCTCGCTATCGCTCAGTCCTCACTGTCTTCGCAAGTAAAATGGCAGCTGATCCTCCTTTGACTATGTGTGTTCGATACTCCCTTTTACACACTGCGCAATCGCTGTGTTTACTTGCCCCCAAAAAGCCCGGGATTCCCTCACCCCTTCCTTGTAAGATCCCTCGGTCTACAAGGTTTGCTAGCCTAGGGCAGAAGAGTTCTTAGTTCCTTCTCTTCCCCCCCCTCCCCCCTCTCTATTCAGAGGGTACGTATTTAGAGTTCTTCCCTTTGATTCTGGTGTTAGCTCTGGCGTATAGCGTTTACACGTTGGCAGAACCAATGAGTTATGCTTCCCTTCCTTCCCCCTTTCTTTATGTTTGGTTTCTTACCCAGCCTCCCCACCTCCGCCCTTTCGGACCGTACCCTCTCGGTCGCCCGGAAAGATGGGGTACACGTTTTTATGCGAAAAGCCCCCCCTCTGTCGCGAACACCCTTTTTCCTCTTGTTCTGTGCCTTAATATCGTTGATCTTTAGTGTGCCGGTATTAGTTTTCCCTCTTTTCGTAACATTTTTGTAGGTCAGATTTTTCTAGTCCTTACTTGTCGGAGGACATTCCTCCTCTTGGGTTGCATTTTTCCTCTTCCTCGGTACTTTTCTGCTTTAGGATTCTTGTTGTGAATCTCTTCTCCCTTTCCAAACGTTGCCCTTCCGCGGCCTTCTCCGAACTCTCATGGGCGCTAGTGAAACCCCTCCAGGAATTTTAAACCTCCTCCTTTCATTAACTTTCTTTTGTTTCTCTTTTTCCGTCCCAACTGAGTCTTGGCCTGTTAGCCTTGAGATACCCTTCGAGATAGTTAGTTCTCCTTTTCCTCTCCCTCCGCGGTACCGCAGGAATGGCTTTTTTTTTTAGCCGTAGATGTAGTGAAGGGACGTTGTTGAGGCAGGATAGTCGATATTCTACCCTCCTCTTCTTCCGCCTTGATGTGAGTCAGCAGGTGGAGTGGTTTCGTGCTTTTCGCCCCCCCCTCCTGTATTCTTTATTCGAGTTCATGGAACTACGATTGAAATTAGTATGTCCTGGCTTTCCCTTTTTTTCTTTTTCATGACGGTTTTTAATAGCGGATACCCCCCCTTTTTTTTTCATTTTTACGGTGAGTATCAGCCCCCCCCAATCCTAATAAACAAGACTCTGGTGCGTGGTTGGTGGTTTTCTTCCCTACCATCGCGTCGATTCTGCTTCTAATGTAAGTGATTGGCATAAATTGCGTCCGTAGGGTTTTACTTGTGGCATTCCGTGATCCCATCCCCGTTCCTGAACCACTGCCTTCGTCTTCCTGGCTTCTCTTCTTTCCCCCACTATTCTCTCGTTTTATGAAGTTCGTCGCGCGTCTACTTCCTTCCTTTTTAGCCCGACTGGCGGCTTTCCGTCAATCCAAAAAGCGTTTGTACCCTATTAATGCTTTCCTCTTCCCCAGTCACCTGACTCTTTTTCACCGGGCGTCATTTTTTGGCAGTGAGAAATCCAGAGCGACGATGGACACGGTGTTCGGCTCGGCTTTCCCCACCATCGATTTCCATTCAAACTCTTCAAATGCCGGCCTCATCTTTTTTTTTTCCTGTGTGATTCACCCAACTTTTTGTTGTCGACGGTGGGCTGCCGCAGGTCCGCCCCCCACTTTCTCACCCCTTCGACGGTTTATATCTTCTCCTTTTTCCGCCGTTGGTTGTTGAGATGCCCCCCCTCCGTGAATGGTGTTCCGTTTTTCCATGCGGTTACAGGATTACCCTTTCCGGGGCGACCAAAACTTTCTCATGACGGTCTTCCCGATTGCGGTGGACTAACATCCTGCGTGTCCAGGATCCCCCTTGGTCCGAGTATTGACTTCTTGCCCCACGGTACTGAGCTCATTCGCAGTTTAGCATGCCGGGTTTCCCTTTTTCTTTATTGTCCGATCCTCCCCCGTCAATTTACGTCGGAAGATCTGCGGTGGGTGTTCCTGAAGAGCGGCCTTTAGTCAACCTCTCTTCATTTGGCGTCCTTTTTTTCATTTCCTTCTCTTCCTTTTCGTGAGTCCTCAAATATGAAAGTTAGTGCCTCCCAACTTTTTCCCCGTCGATCCCGGTGAGCGAATTTGCGATCATCGGAATTCACCCGTACCCCCCCTCGGGAGTCAATTATTTTGCGAATCTCCTTAGATGCACTATCGATTCAAACCGCACCCCCCCCCCTCTTCTTTCTGTCTGCTTGGATTTTCCTTGATCCATGCCCCCCCCCCCTTTTTGGTGTACCCTTTTTCTTCGCTAATTGGCGGCACGTCATGAAAACTCCAACCTTTTCCGCAGGCCAGACGAATTGGACAAAGACCCGACTGGACGGTGTATACTCCATCCCCCCTCCACGTACGTTTGGGAAATCTCACTCCCGACACTCTCTTACTCTTTTTTACCGTTCAAGTAAGACGGATTTCGGGCTTTAGATCCCGGCCTTCAACACCACTTTCTGTGCCCTTCAAATTATCTACTTCGCACCCCGGATTCCTGAGTATCTTCCTTTTTCGTCCTCTCCTTTTTCCCCCAGTCCCTCTTCCGAAATTTTCTTTATGCTTCTTGTGCGAAATTTGCCCATCATAGGAATGTTGGGACTTAACAAACATCCGTCCCCCACTCCCTTCTCCCCACCCGGTCTTTCCCCCTTTCTGAAACATTACTGGTTTCACTTACGTCGGCGACAAACGCATGATGATTTGGCTCCAGCTCTTCCATTTTATCACGTCAGGCGACAATACTCCTCTCCACCATGAATTCGCGCATGAAGCTTCCACCCCGCCGGTTCAAGATGCCCTCTTGCTTTCTACCTCCCACAGTCCTTGTCTCCTTCTCAAACCACGACTTGACCTCCCCCCCGGCCTTTTCTTCCCATGTTGTTTTAGTCCTAAGTACTCCGACTTTTCCGCACTTTTATATTATGTTTTCCTTTTTATGAATACCACGAAACCTTTTTTCCCGTCGCCTCTCTTCTCTTTTCGGCACGCTCCCGTTTGCCAATTTGGCGAGAGCGCTTCCCGGCGGCGCTCTTACGGTCCGTTCTTGCGGCTCTACTTATGGCTTTTTGGCTCTGCTGCTGGACTTGTGTCCAATTGCAGTTCCAGAAAGTGATCTTTTAACCCCCTTCTTCGGACCACGTTTGATAAGGAGGAATAATCAAGCAGTTTCCCTCATCTTTTTTCCCTGTGGACCCCCGCTTGATTATAGCCCCGCGCACATTTGCCCCCTCCTCGAAGACGATTTCTCCCCGTCCCCCTCCTATCCCAACCGTCTTTTTTTTCTTTCACGGATTCATTCTACACAGATAGGGTTTGCACGGTGCCCCCCTTTCTTTTGTTTGCTTGCCGCACCAGGCGGGCACTGGCCTCTTGGGTTAGTTCTGCTGAAAATCCTGACCCTCGATCCTCCCCCTCTCGTTTACTGGGTTACGTGGCTTACTCTCTCGTATAAGGCTTTGTCCTCTTTTTCCCTCCTGCTTGGTTGGTCCTTCAAGGACCCCTTCCAAATTTGCACTTACATCGCGCCCCTTTTGGTTTTTCAAACGGCAACCCCCGAAAATTTCCCATCCCTTTTTCCTTTCCCCCTGTCGATGGATTTTTGACCTTTGTTCGAGTCTGCCTTGACGTTTGGTGGCCTTTTCCCAAGCGGTTTACTTTCCCTTCGGCCCCCCCTCTTTTAGTCCTTGGTCCGCGTGCAACGCCCCTTGTTTCCCCCTTTCCCTTACGTCGGCGTATCGTGTGCCAGTCCTCCCCGGCTGTCTTCCTTGAGCACCCGTAAACCTTTACATTCCCCTTCCCTCCGCGCCGTTGGCGGTTCGAGGATTTACAGTCCAGCCCCTGATCTAGTCGTCGTTGTTCCCATTTTTCCACTATTTCCAACAGGGCATCGCTGGCTAGCGAACGTTTTAAATTCCTGATGGTAAGTAGAGCGCCTACCCCTTCCTTTTCTTTTTCCTTCTCTCGCCCCGCAGCGAAAACCCGAGTAAAGTCCTTCCAGCTTGGCGCGGCCCCCCCTTTGTTTTGAGGTTCCCTGCCTCTCTTTCGCCCTGATGCATTTGTTGACCTTGGGGTTAGTGTAATGCAAACTGTTTGATCTGAGAACGGGTCCCCTTGACCCCCTCCCCTCGCTGCTTTGCTTGCATTTATCACCTCGGTAACGGTTAGGTTTCCGTAAAGTTTTGACTGGATCGAAGCTTCATTGTCGCATTCGCGAACAAAATCCATACCATTCCAGGATTACGTTAGCGGCACGGATAAGAATGGCGCCCCTTTTTGGCTTTTCTCCCTTCGTCGAATTCGTGCGGCGAATAACATTTTGGAGTATATATGATTTCTTTTTCTCGCATTTTCCACGCAGGACCGTGCGAATTATAGAATACGTCAGTTGGTACAGTGTTTCCCCCCCCCCAAGTTTTTTCTTTTTTCGCTCCATTCCGCATCAGGTCATCTTTTTTCGCAGTTTTCGTTGTTTTCCTCACCTCTGCGCCTTGAAGGCGTTTCCCTCTACAACAAAAAACCTCCATATTATCCATGCTTTTCACTAACTCTTGCTTACTTTTCCTCTCTCTTTCTTCCCTCCTTTGTTTCTGTCTCCCCATGATCACGTTGAGTGAAAGCAGGTTTGTCCCAGATTGAGTAGTTTTTCGCTCCGCCTTCAGGCGTTTCTCTGCTTCCCCGGCAAAGTTGCCTTGAATGCTGGCGCTACAACTTCACCTGCAATGTCCTTTATGTAGCCTTCTCCTTTCCTGGTGGATGCTCCCCATATATGCTGGTAATCGGACGTACCCAAAATGGCTGTCGTTCTTATGATGGTCGTCGTTTCATGCTCCTCACTTCTCTTGTGGGGTCCTTTTTATTCCCGTTCCCTTTTTTTTTGTTCAGTCTTGCCCACGAATTTTTCCTGGGCAGCCCTTATCCTTCTATCGTCGGTCCTTCCTTCTTTTTTTTCTGTTGAAATGCGAATGCGGCCCAAGTATCAGTTCAGTTTATTCCGGTGCCTCCCTCGCCCCAGCGTTTAAGTTCTCCCACAAACTTGCTTTATACTTCACTGTTCAAAACATTTTTTTTTTCACCCCTCTCAGCCAGGCTGTTTCATTGCAGTGACTATCTGATCCGACCGGGGCCGCCATGGCATTGCTTCCTTGGTTTGTAGTTTTCGGATTGTCGATGCGTATCTGCGTCGACAGAAGATCCATGGTGAGTTCGACTTCCCCCCCCTCTTTTTTTTTCAGCCCCTCCCCCTTTCCTTCTTCCCTCTCTTTTGCGGTTATAGTGGGAATCCTAAGCGCCGTAAGACCCCCCCCCCTTCCTAGTGTGGACTCCAAACCGTATCGCAACCGGACCCGAAATTGGTTTTGGTATGATTTTTAATGTCTGTACATGTTCTTTTCCTGACTAGGAGGTCGAAGCTCCCCTCGATTTCTACTTTTTCCGATACTTCGCGGGCCTCCGCCTCGGGGACTTTATTTGGAGTCGACGTTCGTCTTTTTGTCCCTCGCGGAACGACTTTTTTAAATAAAACCCAATTCCAGGCAGCTCGTCCTTGTTCAAAACCATCCATTCACCTCTCAAATAGAAGTTGAGGGAGGAGCAGTTTATCTTTTGAGTTTTAGAGCCAGGCTTTTTCACCCCTTTCCTCTTGCATTGCAGCATGTGGTCCTTTTTCCATACCGCAGGATGTATGCCTTGTCCCTTCATCGCTCTTTGCTTCCTTCGCAAAGTTTTCAATGTGCCGTTCTAGTCTTTCTTTTCTATTTCGTCTCCTCCCTTTCACCTGCGCAATCTTTTTGTAATTTCCCCAAAAGCAGCCTGGCCTTACCGCCCATCGTACTGGTGATCACTACGGTTAGATAGTTGGATTTTTTCGCTTTCTTCTAAGTCCGTCTTCGTCTTCGTGAGCATGCGTTTTCCCTTAGTATCCTCATTTTTGCGGCCTTTCTTCTTTTGAAGACTTCGTTCCACGCTGATGATGCGTTACGGAGTAACTTTTTTCAGACAGTTCTACGCATGAGTTCTTTTCCCCGTTTTCCGATGACCGGGCCACGTTGTGTGATTTCCCGTTTCCCTCCTATGTAAATTCTCATTCGCCGCCCTGCAGAGGACCGTACAGCCCCCTCTGTCTCCGTTCCCCTCCGCCCCCTAAATTTTTTTTTTCTTGGCAGACAGCTCGTTCGATCCTTTTGATCGTGGTTCCCTCCCTCCTATCCATTTCTGTTGCTCGAGCTCTCGCGGACGGTACTTCAGCCACGTCTTGAACAGTCTTTTCCCCCAGACACCAATTGCGGGTTTTGTCTAGGCAAATTTTGCTTTGCGGTAGGTAAACCGCCCCTTTTTTCTTTCCCGATCCGTTTCTTTGCTTTTTTTGTCGAATTCTCGTTGTCAAAATCTCTTCTTCCTCGGGAAATGTGTTTCAGCGCGCCTAAATCATCGTACAGGTGCGTCGAACTGTCCCACTTTCCCTTCACGACATGAAATCGACTTATGGTTCTCCTTGAGTGCAGTTTTGTTCTTGGGCAGTCCAGTGCCTCTACGTTTTTCTCCTTTTCAAGTTACTCGAGTCAGAGCGCCGATCATTTGTTCTTCTCCTTTCTTGCTTGCCAGGGAAGTGTGTACTTGAAGTCTTCGCTCACTTCCCGAACTCGTCTTCTTCACTTTTGCCCATGCTCCTTTCTCTTTGTTCTTTATTGATCGGAAGGTAATTATTTCCCCTTCCGATTTATCCCTTTTCTTTATCTCTTCCCCGGCTCACTTTTTTTGTTCTTATTACCCTGTTTCGCCCATGTTCGTCTGGCTCCCCCCTGTCCTCTTCCCCTCGCGTTACATAGAATGGCATTATTTCTTAGTACTCCTTCCACTCCTTCCCGAACTCCGCTGTGTGCGTGGTGGTTTTGTCGAACGATCTGTTTTGCTCTCTTTCCAACATCACTTGCGAACGAGTTTTCGGGTAATCACGATCCAACACTTTCCCTTCTTCCGACCTGTTCCTCTTTTTCACGGCCCCTCTTTGCTTAAGAAAGCCCCCTTGATTCTCTTCACTTGAATCTTCCACGCTCTGCTTTCTTTTGATACTTTTGAGAGCGCCTTGAGCTTTCCGCCCACCTGCTTCTGATGGAATCGTCCCCCCTCCTTTTTCATTGTCCCTTTTTGAGTCAAACCCAGCCTTTACCGGCTTCTTAGTCCGGTCCCCGCGGCGATGCTGGAACGGGGAGTGACTGAGTTCAATCCATTCTTCTCCACTTGATACCCCTGGATATTTTCGGTAGTTCGCGTTTTTTTGGAGCAAAAGTTCCGAAGCCAGGCAGGTGTGCCGTTCTCCACCTCTTTCCCCAATTCGCCTTGTCTTTTCCTCTCATATCTCTTTTCAGCCTAATCGTTGTTGTGGTGATATATCCCGCCTTTTTTGCCTTTTTTCTCTTTTTGTTCCGCTGGAACGGCTTCCGCACCTTTCCTGTTGTCAACTCCCCTTTTCTTCCTTCCCTTTGCAGATTCTAACTTGTCCAATGACCAGGTGGATCAGTGGAAAGGATACCCTTCCTGATGGATTGCACTCCGAGTTCAATTACCCCCTTCCTGCGCTGCTCCTTTTTTTTTCCGACTATAACTTTTTCCCATGCTTTATTTCGATCTGACCAGTCCCCCATGACTTGTTTTCTCTACTGGGGCTTTCTTTGAAAGCCTGCTTAGGGCGAAGCCCTTTCTAGACTCCCCGAAAGCTTCCCGACCCCCTCTCTTACATTGCATGATAGTGTTTTAGCACTTCGTCTCCACCAGTTTCCAATCCTGTGATCGGTATTACTCCGAGGTTTTCTATGTGCCCCCCCCCCCCCGTACACGATTTTGTAATGTATGGTGCCCCTATCCCTTCATTCAATTTATTATCTGTCCCTTCCCGCCCCCAGGTCTTCTTTTTATGAGGTGAGACTCCCGTAAACTTTTCCCCCAACTTTTTTTTTTTGTAAATTCCTTCGCTATGGTTAGTTTTGTCTTTTCATCCCCTGGACCTAGTTGTGAAGTGACGGACTTTTCTTCAGGTGCCCCTCTATCATTCCCCACAGCTAACTGTACGGATTGACTGACCTATTACGAAGGCCGTCCTCCCGACCTTATCCCCTCCCCGATCTGCGCCCGATAAATGAAGTCCTGACTTCTCTGATGTGGCTACCGATTTCCCTGCTCAAAACCCCGGCCCTTGCCCAAGCAACCATCGGTCCAAGGCATCTGCTTCGTTCTCTCCGCTTTTGCAACCTTAAAAAAGATAGCCCGTATAGGTTGCATGCGAGTCCACCCAATCACCCTCTTTCGTAAGATTGCCTCTTGGCCTTACCCACACGCACCATACTTTCCCGGTTAAAACATTTCCTTTCCGCCGCCTTTTTTATGTCTTTCCTAAGCGCGCTTCAGTTTTACCGAGAGAATTATCTAAGTGCCCCTCCCTATAAGCAGTTTTTCTTACTTTTTTTGTGGTCCGATCCCCCGCTTGGTTCATTTCCTACCCTACCGACTTTTATTGCCCTTCACCTATTTTCTCCTAAAAGAATTCTGTCCACATTTTGGCAAGACGCCGAGTTGACACACCCGTTTACCCCTTTTGGTTCGGATATCTGGCTTCTGTCATTTTGTTATGCGAACCCGCTCAAATGTGTTCCCTCTGAGTTTCGGAATCTTGACCCACCCACATTTTTTTTTCCCTCTGGCGACCGCCTGCGCTGTGTTTTTCTGCATGGCCCCAGGCTGAACTGTCTTAATTTTTTGCCTTGCTTCTGGATCGGGTCGCCCCCCCCCCAGTGCCCTTTTATCAAGTAATCGTTGAACCTCCCCCCCCTTTTCGTCTGACCAGTTTCTCTATAGAATTTTACGCGCTGCCTTTTTTAAGCTTCCTGGATTCCGAAGTTTTGGGGCCCGTAACGCTGACTGAATATCGCCCTATTCGTTTTCGAATCCGCCTATCGTCTCCAGAAATTAATCACCAATAGATTTATACCTTTTTTTGATTTACAGCGATGGGCTTTCCAATTCCCCTTAAACTTTTTTTCAATCGTGCAACGCTTTTTTTCCAGGCCCATTGGTGGTGCTGCTCTTGACCCAGCCTCGCAGCTCCTTCTCCCGGGGGTTATTTTTTTGCTTGCGGCCTTACGTCTTTATGAGCTGCTAGGGTTCCTAGGCCTTTCAGACTGCGGTGTTTTGGTATTAAGGCAGTAAGGGCCCAGATCGGGGACAACGCCGCTCGTCAAACAAAACAAAATTCTGATTTCCTCCAATCACTCTTTTCTTTTAGGATTACTTGTCTTGTATTTTTTGACTTCCGTCAGATTGCCTTGATGTGTTTTCCCTCCCGCGGTTATCCCCCTCTCCAAACCTTTGCGCGCTTCGCGGTCCCGCGCAAACGAGCCCCCATTTTTTCGGCTGTTTCGTTTCCATCTACCTTCAAGCGGGGTAAGCCTTCCCCTCTTTTTCGGCAACGAAAAGTTAACATATTTCTTCCGTTTTGTACACCGTTTTCAGGCCCTTCCGCGTTTTTATTTTTTGAATACATCCACGCCATATGTTATTCGGCGCTTCCGTTTATTTTGCCCCTATTTCCCTTCCTGCTTTTTTCTTTTTTTGCCATTTGCTTAAATTTTCGGGAAGGTCGCGCCCTGTGATTTTGCTTGCTCGCGGCGCACTAAGCAGCGAAACCTCCCGAGGGTCTCCCCATCCTTTGACATTTTCTCCTTCCATTATCCTTTCCCCTGATTTGCAATAGCATCGCTTTAGTCACTGCTCCTCCTACTTCGTTCTTTCTCCCCAAACCGGTCCCCTGTTTGATGACTTTGTCGAAACCATCCAAACGCCTTGGTTGGAGAATTCCCTCCCCCGTGAGTTCGTCGGCGGTGTCAAAAGGCCGTTGAATGGAGAAGCTTGCCGCATTCGCCCCCTCTCACCCCCTGTTTCCATACCCCCAATTTTCGTTCCAGCTGGAGAGAATGCCAGTGTTGGTTTTTTCCTTTCATTTTAGTTGAACTAACAAAACCAAGCATGGTTTTTGGTTTCTTATGTCCCGAGCCGTTTTTTCCGCGAAATTGTCCTTCAATCCCGTATCCTTCACAGGTGCTGGTCGATACCAAGTATGCTCCTTATCTCGGCACGTCCAAGGTTAGTCAGTTGAAGGTTGTAGCGCCGAGAGGTTTTTTTCAGCAGCTTCCCTCTTCCGAGGGACGCTCCCACCCATTAATATCCAATATTCCCCCCCTTGCTTTACTCCCAGATGCTTTCCCCCTCCTTCAGTGTTGTTTTTTTTGAGAGATTACCCCTTCCTCAAAGCTGGTTTTTTGAAGAATAGGCCGATTGAGCTAACGTTTTTTAGCCTCCCTCAGGCGGTGCATTTTTACAAGGCCCTCCGCTCGGGGCCTGCACTTGCCCGTCAATCCCCGCCGCTACTGTTTGGTGGATTTCTTGACTTGGTAATCGCTTACCACCCCCTGTTGACGTTTGATTCGAGTGTCGACCAGGTCTTTTTTCATGCGAGCACGGCTCGGGCTCTATTTTTTTTTCTTGGTCTGGTTTGCAGCCTGACTCGCGGTGGGCCGACCCCGCAAACATTCGCCATTTTTTTGTCCTTCTCTTCTTCCCATTATGGGTCTTTGATTATTTGCGATGCGGCCAGTTGGCTTTTCAGTTCCACCTGCTTGCCGTTTTCTTCTGAACCACGTTACGAAGGGAAATCGCCACCTTGGTTTTCTTGACCTGTCTCAACTCCCTTTTTTTGCCTACACCTACCCCTCCAAATTCACAATTGTGCAGGCAGACGAAGCGATTCGATTGGCCACCAAAATTTTCTTTTTCCCTTTTGCAAGCTGCATTCGGGATTTTTTTGTGCTGTTAGTGGTTTTTTTTTTTGACTTTCTTGCCTTCATCCTAAAGCAAAAAAGTTCTCGCTCCTCTTTCCTTTCCTTTCCCCCACGAATTACTCTTCCCGTTCTCTCAAGAAACATCTCCTGCGTTACTTCCCAACGATCTCACCGTCCTGGTTTTTTTTTGACACGGGTTTTATGTCTGGTTCGTTCCGTTTGCACAGTATGACCCGAGGTCGAGGCTTCCCCCTGTTCTGTATGGACTGTTCCACGATCCGTCATTTCGAAGAGTTTTTTTAATTGTCATCGATTGCCTTATAGGCTACGCGCTCGCTCGGTTTTTCTCGAGTTTTTTCAATGGCGCAAACAGCTTCTCCCCCATCTGCCATCCGGTCAACAATCCATCGTCTCCTGCCCCTTCCGATTCTGAGACTTTTTTTTCACGTTTTCCTTTTTGCTCTGCCTCCCTGGGACTCTTAATTGGCATTTTTTTTTCCGGTCTCACAAACCCCGAGGCTGATCTTCGCTGTGAACATAGACCCTCATATCGATTTTCTTCGTCCTTCGTAGTCCCCAGTACTTGGAGGGCGGATTTCTCTGTTAGCCTCCCCCATCTTCCCCACTGCGCATTTCCGCCCTTGTTCTCTGAATTGAACAGTACATGTCACTTTTTTTTCAATCCCCCCCCTCTGGTAGTTTCGAACCTTTATAAAAATCGATTTTTCCTTTTCGGTGCGCCGAAGGTCGTTTCCTTCTCCCCATTTTTTTTTCTTGGGTCTATTTCAGCGAGTTCGAGGGGGGCGTGGGGGGTGGTTGTGTGAGGGGGGGTGTTGCAGGGTGTGGGGCGGGGGGCGGGGGTGCGTACCTTTGTTAGGGTGTAGTGGCGGGGGGGGTTGGGTTTGGGTTTGGGGTGGGCGGGGTGGTTTTGTGGGGGGATGGTGGCCTGATCGAAGACTAGTCCCAATGAGTTTGATTTTGGCGTGTTCATCTTATAGACACGTTCCGCTTTCAATTTAGTTTTGTTTAAAAGGAAGTAACTCTGAAAGCGGGCAGTTGGTGGCCCCCGATTTATTTTCTTCGAACTTCCCCAAGCACATGCGTTGACCGTTCCTCCCTGAGGTTCGCCGGGCCTCCGCCGTTTTACACTCTCCACCTTGCGCGGGTTTTCTTTCGTAATCTTCCGCACTTGCCTTTTTGTCTGCATGAAAATTGAACATTCCAAGATTTCTTTTTTTTGTTGGTCGGTACTTCAGAATCGGTTTTTGCCAGCATGTCGCTCAGTTTTTTTGTACGCTCTTTTCTGTTTTTAACTGGTCAACATTTGGCTTTGGGTAGGAAAATTTTGTTTTCACCCGCGTGTTCTATTCCGATCCCGAGTTAAGTCTGGCTGATGTCTTTTCTTTTGAAGTCTCGCCGGAATAAACGTGGCAAGCTTTCTACCAAATCATCCTTCATTTTTTTGCCCCTTTTAGTGAAACACGCTGAATTCTTCTGAATGTTTGGGTGCGTGCTTTTTTTTTTGCGTCCCTTTCCCAGATGTGAGTGGGGTCGCTGGCAATCAGCCCCCCTCTGTTCTCGTTACCATCCAAGTTCCCGATCGAATATTCTTCCGCCGGATTTTTTCCTTCCTCTTAGTGATCTTGTTTTTTGCAGTTTGTTGAAGGTTTCTTTTCCATATCCAGTTCCTCGTTTCCTCACTTTGATCTGCTCCCGAGAGGTTTTTCTTGTATTTTCTGATCTGCACTTTCGCTTCCGTATACTTTGATGAATCGATCCCGGCTTTCGGGTTTCCCTTTTCCCTGGCGTTCAGTTTTAGCTTTACGGCCGCTGCTAACCAAGCGGTACAGAGGCATTTCAAAACCCTTGCATTCTTTCCTTCTTATCCCCCGTCCAAAATCATACCTAAACTTACTTTGCGTCTGTCGGGTTCGTCGACCATATTCTTTGAATAATGTTATGTTTTTCCGCCTTCCACATACCCTGTGCGTCCCTATGTTGTTGGAATCCCCTATGATCCCCCCCTCTCTTTATCACCATAGTTTCTTATCCCCTTTACTTTCTTTTTCTTCGACTATAGGAGAGGGAAATGAAATTCGTTCGCCTCTCCCTTTTTCTATGACTCTCTTTTGCGATCTCTTTTCCTTACCCTCCCCCCTGCTTATGGAGTCCTACGTTGGGTGAGGCTCGGAGCATAAACTAGATTTTGGGTCCGGCTTCATAGGCGAATACAGATGAGCGGTCCATGTGTTTTCTCGGCCCGGCAATCATTTTCCCTATCTCTTTTTTCTGCCCCCAGCATCTTGGCTTTTTTTGATCTCTTTTTTTCCGTTTTTGAAAGGATTTTTTCTGGCCGTTCCGTTCAGGAAAAACTGGATACAAAATTACGTTGGCCTTTGTTTTCTTCCCCTTTTTTTCTACTCCTTTTTTGGAGATCTCTGAACGCGTCGTGGTGTCCTTCATGGTGACCGTTCTCTCCGCACCATTCTTTTTTTTTTTTTTTACCTTAACTCTTTTGCTCCCCAGGAGTGGTTGCATTTTCCCTTTGCTGATCAAGGGAAGTCTCTTGCCCCTCTTGGATTGAACTTGAGTTTACCACCTGTTAAGCGTTTTTGTTTTGTGTTGACGAATGTGGTTCTTTTTTCTTTCCTCTCGAGTCAGAAGAAATGACGTAGGTGGACTCTTCCTCTCCTCCCCGGTGGTGTTGGTTGCCCCGGAAAGCCGGTCGGCTTGCCTATCGTCATTTTGAAGACGCGCGCGCCATCAATCATTATTTCTTCTCTGATAGTGTCGAATAGAAAAGCCGAGTTTTTCCCCAGTCATTTCTTTCACAGTTCTATTGCGCCTTTTTTTTGGTTTTCGTCCCCTCGGGCTTCCCTTATGTTTTCCTCGATTTTTCCAATTCCTTAGATGCATTGTTTCGAGCACCCCGCCCCCACGCACCAGCGTCTTTTGTATCGGGATTGGACGTTGATTACTCCGTTCCCCCTCACTTTTTTTTGTAAATTCTCTGATCTAATTGGGTAACGTCTTGTTCCATGAACTCCCCCCGGCCCGTAAGTTATTTTTGGCCCACCGCATGTCTCCCTTGTCTATTCTACCACCCGATAACGGGATCGACTTGACTTTTCCTTTCCCAGCCTCCCGCTCCACCCAGCCACCATATGGAGATGAAGGAGTTCGGGCTCTGAGCTCCCGATCCGGCCTTCACCCACGTCCAACAAGTGATCTAAGTCGCTAGACAAACATATTCTTTACTCTTCTTCTTCCGATCTCGGAACTTGCCCTTTCCCCAAGTAACTATCTAAAACCTTAGTCTGATTTGCCCTTTCCCCCTGCCCCACAGCTGATCTTGGACCTTACAACCTCTTTTCCCCAGATGACGGCTTTTCCCCCCCCAACTTTTTGGTTTTTCATCTCCCCGCGCACCCCTGGGCCTGATGGATTTTGTATCGCCGTTGTTTAAAAGTTTAGCGAAGAATATCTTAACTGAATCATCCAAAGCCCGACCGTTTATCCTTTGGAGGCCCCCCGAGAGGAATTACGCCACAGCCTGTTGTCCTTGACCGTTCGCCTCTTTCCGCACGACTTCTGACCCAGAAACTTCCTTTTTGTTAAATTCTGTTCACTCATTGTCAGCTAGTCCGTCAGAAAAATCTCCAGGCAATTTCTTTTCCCTTTTGAATGCAGTCCTCACCATAGGCGTGAACGCAGATGAGTGTTTCATTCTAATTGGACCATTCGGTGAGTAATCGGCGCCTTCTGTCCCCCTATGCATTTTTCTCGATGTCGGAAGGTTGCTCGATGATTTCCTCGTTTTTTCCCCCCCTTGCCCCCTCCGTAGTGATTTATGTCCCCAAAATCCTGTTTCCTTGTACTTTTATAAGGATTAATCCCCTTGCTGCCCTTAACTTTTTCCAGACAGAAGTTATCCTGGGCCTCCCACCTTGCTGATCTAGCGACGAATGCGAGTTTCATTTCTTTCCTCTACGTTTTTCTCTCCCCAACTTATTTCCCCCGGTTGCTATTTCCCCAGGAGTTAAGTGAAAATGTCCGGTTTGTTTGCCCTCCGTCCAGGGCCTTATGGGCCAGCTTAGGGCTGATCGACCAGGCAGAAACTACTTCGTCCCTCATTTTTCTTGTTGTTCCCTGGGCCCCTTATTCGCTTATTCGATTCTGGTTCAAGAGAGAGTTCTTCTGTTGTTTCTTTACTGCAAGGACCATGTTCCAGTCTCCGCTGCCCATTTAACAAGCTGCTCTAACAACTCAACACTCAAATTTCTACATCAATTATTAGATTGTAATGATTTGAACCCTTTTTCCTAGGATTTCCTTTTCAATTCTTGGTTGTGGAGAACGCTTTACCCTCTCCACCCACTTTTTTCTAGCGCTCGCTTCTGCGACCCTGGTAATGCGTAAGGTCCCTTTATATTTGTGCCCAGTCCCTACCCAGATCTCCAATTCCTTTCGGAACTTGAACATGTACCGTACTTAAACAGGCGTCTCCTCTTTTCCCAGTCGCCCCTTATTTTTGCTGACCGTGAATGTCCGAATCGTCTGTTTCTTTTCTCCCTTTCTCCTTTAATGCGTGGATCCGGACCGCTTTATTTGAAACTGTCTGCGAACGTTCTCTTGCTGAAATTCTCCTCCCACTGTTGCTATCTGAGATAGAGGCATTGAGACGCCCCTTTTTCCGTTGATGCCCCTCCCAGGCCCTTCATCTTGCCTTCTTCCCTGGAGCGGCAATTGGATTCCTTCAGTCTTACACTTTCCTTGTTGAATTTCGGGGTATTTCTCAAACCAATTGGCACCCAATGGTTTTTTGGGCCTTCCAATAAAACTCCGGTGGATTTCCCCTTCCCGGTACACGCTTTGTGTTCGGCCCGTAGGTTATGGTCTTATGGATCAGACGCTGGTCCGTTCTTTTTCACCGCTACCCTCCGTTCCGGATTCTATCATTGACGGATAATCTGTTTTTGTTCCCGTCTCTCTCTGCGTTGCGGTGAATCCACAAATCCCAGCATTGGACGGATCTAGATGCCCGGGCTTTTTTAGCTTCTGAGGTTTCCTTTTGCTCGACCTATCCTTCGGTTTCCCTTTTGTTACGTGTTACAAGGTGCTATATTTCTCTCAGCCTTCTTTCGCGGTTCGCAAAGGGACAGTGAGCCGAATTGTAACCTCCCCCTTTCACCTTGGCGTTCTTTTCTTTCAATTCTCTGAGGGTGCTCCCCCCCACCACTTTCCTACTCCGGACTATCAAA
>Ga0179593_1665103_pt1 | contig 17204 bp, 25 predicted proteins | sample CZODoug2_1_08_16_FD_185931 | JGI IMG/M metagenome (GOLD analysis project Ga0179593, IMG submission 185931) | Vadose zone soil fungal communities from Angelo Coast Range Reserve, California, USA - CZODoug2_1_08_16fungal (PacBio error correction) | ecosystem: Environmental > Terrestrial > Soil >... | reverse complement strand
GCTCTTCCACTGTTCCGTGAGAGATGAGGAAATTTGTTTAACTGTTTGCAAGGAAAGGAAGAAGTCCTCGCACCCTTTTTTCTCTTTCCTCGCTGCATAACGGAGGGCGTCTCCTTTCTTTTTTCCCCCTCCTCCGACAGTAGAAGCACGAGACCCCTTCTTCGTTTTTTCAGTTATAAGAGTAGGACATGGAGTCCTCCTCTCTCCTCTCCCCATCCGCTCGATAGTTGTATTTCCTTTTTTTTTTCCTCTTTTTCTCTCTCTTTGCCGAGGATGTTATGTGGATCCGTCTCCCATTGAAAGAAGCTTTCTTTTCTTTAAGAATTTCTCCCTGCCTCTTTCTCCCTCTCACCAGAGAGAGGGTGCAGGCTTCCTCTCCGCCTCTTAACCCAGAGGATGAAGATGAGGAGCTTCTTCTTGTTGTCGCTCGTCGCACTGGCTGACATCGACAGCGCCGCCGTCTCTTCCCTCCTCCTCAGGCGTTTTTTTTATTCTCCGTGAGCTCCCCCCCCTTCGCTAAGCCTTTAATGGTGCTTCCCCCTATGAGGGTGCAGGCTTCCCCCCCTTTCCCGGGGGATATAGAAATTTTTTCCCTCGACCCCTTTCCCTCCTTGGGGGGAAAGATGATAGTAATGTTTTTCCCCTCCCTTTCCCCCTCGGCGTAATGTAGGGCTGGGTTGCATTTTTTTTTTTTCCTCGCTGTTCGTTAAACGTGGTTCCTTTTTTACGACACAGCCCGGGCGATGTTGAGATCTGTCTTTTTTTTGTCCTTTCCGTCCTGAGTTCGGCCAGAGTCTGCCTCCTCCTCTCCAGAAGAGAACAACTCCCCCCCCCCCTCCTCTTAGCAGTTGTAAAGAGGCTTGTAGCTTCTTTTTTCCCTGCCTCGCCTGTAGGAATCTGGTGTCCGATTTCCTTTTTTTTCTTTCCCCTTTCTTTATTTCCTGCCCCTTCAGATTGTCGCTGACGGTTCTTTCTTTCTGGTCCCTCTACAAATCCTAGTTCTGGACTCCACACCGCCTCGGCTTCTTTCCCCCCTTTTTTTCTTCTACAAAAAATCTGCACCGGGGATGATCTCCTTTTTTCTTTTCTTCCTTCTGCGGAAGTAAACAAATAGCTTCCCCCCTTCCTTCTGGCCTTTCCCCCCCCTGACCCGCCCAAGAAGATAAGATCGCACCTCCCCCATATCTCTCTCTTTCTCCCCCTCTTTTTTTTTCTTTCTCCTGTTTTCGGTTATTAGGGTTCTGCGATTCTTTTTCCTTTTTGAACCTCCCATGAGACAGACCACCTTCCGGTTGAGTCCCTTTCGGCCTGGACGCAGAGGTAATCGCACGTGCCTCTCCCCCCTCTTTCCTCTTTTGTGCCGTCTTGGGTTCTCTCTGGAGGCAAGAAGCTGCCGGATTGGATTCCTTTCCTCCCCTTTTCGTCCGGCGCCGAAAGGAAGACCGTCAGGCGCCCCCCCTTTTCCCCTTCCCTGCTGCTTTAAAGAGAAGACGGGTACTTTCCTTTCACCTCCCTCCTTTAAGGCGAGACAAACAAGCCGCGTGCCCCCCCCTTCCCCTTCTTTTTCGGGGTCAGGTGGTAGGGCTTTCTATTTCTTTCCTTTTGTCTTCTTATAGATGGCCAGAAATCCCCCCTCCTCCTAAAATAAGCCTGATGCTTTTTTTTTCTCCCCCCCTTTTACGAAAAGCTAGACCTCCCCTTCTTCCCCTTCTCCCCTCTTCTGTCCGCAAGAGTTGGAACAGATCCCATTCTCCAGCTACAAGGTGGAAAAAACACTTCTTCTTCTTCGTCTGATCACCTCCTCCCTTCCCCCCTCTTCTCTTCCAAAGACGGAAAACGTCCCCAGAGATGCATGAAAAAAGAATAGGTTCCCTCCCCCATGACTTGAGAGGAGCATCTGTCGCTCACCTCTTCAAATTCATCCCTTATTTTGAGAGACTCTTTCTTTACGATACGGCGGCTCTTTCTTCCTCCCTTCCCTCTGAGAAAACCCTTTTTCTTATCCCCTTCCCAAAAGATTGAGACGAGAGGGTAGATGAACCTCTGCTGATGTTTCTCGGAACCTCCTCTACATCTCTTTTCTTTCCTCCCTTCTCCCCGCTCGGAAGAGAGGTAGAGGAGCCTCTCTTTCACACTTTCCCAAGGATACCACTGAGGAAGCAACAAATTTTCTTTCCCCTCCTCTCCTTCTGCGCGAGACGTTCCTCTCTCAACTGTCCTCCTCCTTCCCTCCCCCCCCCGGGAAGAAGAAGAGCGGAAGAGAGGATTGGCTTTCCTTCCCTGACCCTCTCAGACCAAGAGAATAGAAAAAAGCCTTCTTTTTTTTTTTCGCCACCCCCCCCCCCACCCCCCCCCCCCCCCCGTAAGAGGTTTGTCGCCTTTCCTTTCCCAGATCAGAAAGCGCACTTTCCCTCCAGTGGATTCCAAGACCATTCCCTCCTCCCCCCCCCCTTGTTGTGTTGAAGAGACTTTCTCTCCCGGAATCTGGGAGATGAGGAAACAAGTTCCTTCCTCTGTGACGAACTAAATCTCCCTCCTTCCCTTTTTCCTCCCTCTGCATAGAGAAGAAGGAGCGGAGCGGCTTTCGCCCCCCCCCCTTCCCTGAGTAGAAGAGCAAAAATAATCCCCCTCCGTCGGGGGTGTATCTGCCTTCTCTCTGCCCCTTTTTCTTTTTTTTTCACTCTCGCGAGAAGAAGCAATAGATAGGTCGTCTCCCCGTCCTTTGCCAGGAGTGTTTATCGTGGTCTCTTTTCCCTGCCTCGTAACCGCGGAGGACGAAGATTTCTCTCCTCTTTTCCTTTTTCTAAACACTTATGGAGATGTTGAGAAAAAGAGCGAGGTGAAGGCTTTTTTTTTTTTTTCCCCCTTCCCTATTCTTGCCGAGAAGGAGAGGAATCTCTCCTTCTGTTCGAGGTCTAAGTAACTTAGAAAAGGCTTTTTTCCCTTATTCGGGACCTACCTAACTCCCTCACTTCCCGAGGATCCCCCTTTTGGTATGGGTTCCCCCCGTCTAGGTTTTTCTCGACCCAATCTGTTTCTTTTTTACCCGCGCGGGTGAAGGCTTCCGTTTATTCTGCCTGTTGAAGAGTGGAAGATCTCGTCCCCTCCGCTAATGGAGAAGCAGTTGGTGGGGCATTCTTAATTATTGGGAGATCTTCTCCTTTGTTTCATTCTTTTCTTTCCCTCCATCGTTTAAAATAGGAGTAATCGTCCTTTTTTCTCCGATCCTCCGTACTCCAAGAGGGGAGGACCAAGGTTGTGCGAGTGCTCTGCCATTCCCCCCCCCCACCCCCATCACCACTTACCCCTCCCCTCCTTTTCAGCGTGAATAACCTTTTTTTTTTTAGAGAGTAGCCGCCTCACTTTGCAGAATGGAGGTTTTCTCCTCCGAGAAAGAACTCGGATGTCTTCAGACTCGATCCCCCCTACAACTGAACCCCTAAATACCATTTAGAGTTTTCTCCCTTCCCCTCCGGGAGCAATTTCAGAGAAATGTTAGGAAATAGGTTTCCCCTTTTTTCCAATCCTTCCTTGATGATAACGTGTACTCTTCATACTTTCGTCCTTTCTGGAGAAGGGCTACATTTTTGGCCTGAGAGTCTCCAATCCGGAATCTTTCTCTTTCCCCCACCTTCCGGCTTTACCCAAGACGGCGGACAACTTTTTCGCGGTGATTCCTTCTATCCCCCTTTTTCCTGCCGGCGAAGTCACAAATATCTTTTCCTGCCTTCCCCCAAGGACAAGCCGTCCTACACCACGAATCCACCGAACCCATATTCTTTTCTTCTTTTTTTTTCTTCTATCTCATGGTTTCGGTTATAGTGGTTCTTCTCGTTCTTTTTTTTTGACCCCGAAAATGAAGCCCCCCTCCCCCCCTTTTCTTTATTTGTTTCCTTTCGGAAGTGGCCGTCCCCTTCGGTAAATAGAAGGCCTAAAAGGCCTCCCTTCTTATTTGTCGCACGTCTTGGGGGCATCGAGCCCCTCCCCCCCCCCCCGGCACTTTTTTCTTTTTGAGAAAGAAGCCTTTTTGCATGTCCGTTCTTTTTTCTCTTGAGGAAGGCGCCGCTTCTTTTGTTCCTTCCCTGCTCGAGCAGAAGCGTCAACGGACCTCTTTTCCTTTTTTCCCTTTCCCGCCCCCACAGAAATAGGTCCGGCGTCGCCACTACCTTTCCTCTCCAGCGATTCTTTTTTTGTCGGGCGTGGATAATTGGTGCCTTCTTCTTCCCTTCAGAACTCAAAATGCGGCCCTCATTCTGTATGAGACCCTTTTTTTCCAGTAAGCCGGGCTCACTTCCCCCCCCTTCGAACCGTCCTCCCCCACGAGTCAACGAGTGGAAAAGATTGTCTTTCCTTCCCCCCCCCTCGCTCGCCAAAGCATTACTACCCGCCTTTTTTCCTTCTTCCTCCCGGAGGTCGTCCTCCCTCGTCGAGATCTTAACCGCGGCCCTTCTTTTCCTTCAAGCATCAACCCCGTATTCTTTCACAATTGACGGCCCCCCTCCGCTTCCCTTCCAGAAAGAATTAGCCGCTACGTTCCCCCGAACGTCGGAGCTGTCTCGTCCCTTTCCCCCCCGAGAAGGGCTTCCGCTCTCTCCCCTTAAACCCGCTAGGCGACGACGAGGTTCTCTTCTTTTTCTCTTTTTTTTCGGCACCGCTCTAAACTCGTTCTGGCTCCCTTTTTCCCCCCCCTTTCTCCACGCTAGGAAGAAGCGGTCGAGGCCTCTCTTTTGATACTTCACTGAGGAAGACCCAATTTCTCCTTCCGGCTTTCTCCTTTTCCCATGGAAGAAGCGTTCATAGAACTTGCCTTTTTTCTTTATCCTTGGATCGTATATAGTCGATAGAGAGGAGGCCTTCCTCTCCTCGCCGCACGTCTGCGAGAGGATACGTCTTTTCCTCATTCGCCCTTTTCCTTCCTTGACTTTCGTGAGAAAAGAAGGCCCCTGCCACCTTCCTTTTTTACTAAATCCAGAAGCAATCTCTCTCTTTCCCTTTTATCGCTGCTTGAGGGTAGGGGCTCCCACTGTTGCCCTCTTGAAGAGATTGATCCCCCTTCCCTCGCGGGAAGAGGCTCCTTTCCCTTCTCGAACAACCTCTTACTGGAGCCTCTATCCCCTTTTCTCCCTTTCTTCCTCGTCGCTTGTTTATAGAGTCCTTTTCGCTCCTCTTTTTCACGAGTCAAATAATCCCCCTGCGGCGTCTGTTTTTTTTCCCTTTTTCCTCTTCGGCAATGGAGGAGAGACCTCCTAGATTTCGAGGGATCAGCATCTTTCCTCTTCTGTTATCGTGGATCCTTATTCGTCTCCCCCTCCTTTTCTCCTCTTGATAGAGTGGTTATTAAAATCCTTCTCTCGGGTTCTTCGAGAGGGTAAGGATCTTTTCCCCCTCCTCGTTTTCCCCTTCCCCTCTGAGATATTGCATTTTATGTTTGAGATAGAAAAGATCGTTCCGCCCGGATATTTCCCGCCCTCCTCCTCTCCTTTAAGCGTAGGGGTACTCCCTCCCTTTTCGACCGCCTGGTAGGAAATGGTGATTGCCTTTCTTGCCTTCTGCGATGATGTCTTTTTCCTCCTTTCCGATCTCGAATGATCTTGCCTAGAACCTCGACAGTTTGGGGGGCACGATTATTCCTTTCTTTTTCTAGAAATGGTAGTACGATTTTTCCCCACCCTTTCTTCATATAATGATGTTTCCTATCTCAGTTGTTTCTCCCCAAGGTGAGATTCCATGAAAATACCAGCTGCTTCCGGAGAGGGTATTTTCGCGTCTGACAGAGATTAGTGAAGCCTGCTGTAGGCCCTTTAATACGAAGAGGCCCCCCGTTTTCCTCCCCCCGCCCCCGAAAATATCCAACGCCCAAACTTCCCTATCTTCACGCTAATGGTAGGGGCGCAGCTATGGCGGTGATTTTTCCTTTGCCGCAAAGGTACGGCCCTTTGCCCGTAGGTTTAAAGAAGGACTCCATCCAGTCCTTTCTACTTTTTTTTTCCCCCTCCTCCCCCTGTATGAAGGAGGAGCCCCTTTTCCGGATCAGGATCGGACATGCTCATTCTCCTCCTTTGCAGATCTGGATCCCTTAGTTTCACCGAGGAAAAATTCGGGAGGCCAAACTTATTGATCTTCCAGGTGAGGCACTCTCAATGGGTAAGGCGAGTCAACAAAATAGGCCTTCTTCTTTTTTTCCTTTTCATGGTAGCTTCAACCGCCGTTTTCACCCCTAATAAAAGAACCCCCCTCCCCCCCGTTTTTGTGAGAGAGATATTTTTCCCCTTCCCTCTTTTATCGAGGATGGGAAGGCTTTCCTCCCCCCCCCGGCAGCCGATATTTGTTGACTTTTCCTTTCATCGACGGACTCCCCTCCCTCTCATAAAGGCTTTTCTTTTTGCCTTCCCTGGTTTCTCGGCTTCAAATAAGACGTGAGGCTCCTCTTCGGATTGGATTCCGCCCCTCGCATTTAGACGGAGAAGACCGGCAGACCCTCCCTCCTTCCGGGATCCTAAAGGCCCTGCCCCTTCTCTTTCCCTCCCTTCCTTCCCTCCGACATGGCGCGGAACTTACCCCTTTTTCCTTTCTTTTCCTTTCTCACCCCCCAGAGAGTGACAAGTCAAGTAGACGTGGTGAAGGTGGGTCGGGTCATCCTTTGCGGTGATTCACTTTTTTTTTTTCTCGCTGGCCGAAATCAATGCTCCTTTCTGTTGGACGATTTCCGCCCTCCTTCTCTTCTGTGGCGTAAAGCTTTTCCTCCCCGTCGACCGACCGTCCTCCCTTCAGGATTGGAAAGATTTGTCGTTCCTTTTCTTTATCTCGCCAAGAATTACTCCTCCCCCCAAATGATGAGAAAGGAGTTTCCCCCTAGTCCCGTAGAGATTCTTCTTTCCACAAGGGGTCGCCATCATTCCTTCTTTTCAACCGAATAGGTCCCCCCCCCCCCGGGCGCGAATCGGCCTTCCTTTGAACCACGTAATACTTTCTCTTCTTTTCTGTAATTTTCTCTGTTTCGATGTAATATTGCTCCCGGCTCCCTTTTTTTTTTTTCCTTCCGCATTAATGAATACGGCCTTCTGATTTTCGCCGCGAGGTTCCTCTCCCTCTTTTTTCCTTTTCGGCCAACAAGTCCTACCTCTTCCCTCTTTCCCATTATGAAGAACCACCCTTTCTTCCGGTAGAGGAGCCGTTCCCCTTTTTCCCAAGAACCCCCCTTCTGCACAGGCTACTATCCTTGCTCTTCTCTCAGACTATCGACGGTGCCTTTTTCTTTTTCTTCCGCCATTGCCAGAGAGTTCCCTCCCTCAAAACCTCTCTCTCCGCGGGAGATTGGGCTCTGTTTCCCCTTCAAACAGTCTTCGACAGAAGTATGCGCTCTTTCTTTTTTCTCTTACTTCTAATAGTGAGAAACCGCCCTTCCTTCCCTGTTAATCAAGAAGCCACTGCCCCCTCCCCCTTTGAGAGATTGATGATGGTATTGGTCCCCTCTTGAGGAACATTCCCTCCTCGGTTGAGAAAGAAAGTAGACGTCCTTTCTTTCTAGCCTTTTTAAGTAGGAGAGGGATTGTTATCGCTTTTTTTTCCCCCTTCCTCCCGAGAAGACCGAGCCCAATTCCCTTTTTTCCCTTCGTCGTCGTTTTTCTCAATTTTTTTAGGCGAGGAACGAAGTCTTTTCTGATGGATCAGAATTGGGGCTTCTCCTTTCTTTATCCTCTTTTTCTTTTGACAGGAGAGGGAAGAATCTCTGTTTTTCTTTTATAGAGGTGGTTCTTCAGACCTTCTTTTTTTTCCCCCTCTTTTCTTCGCGGGTGAAGAGAACCAGCGCGCGGTGTTGTCCTTTCTTTTTTTTCCCTCGCGCAAGAGTTTGACCAGTCCTTCCGTCCCCTTCTCCTTCAGCACTGCTCCCTCTTTTTTTCTTAGCTTCTCTCCCTACGGGACCAGACCGACCTCTTTTTTTCCTTTTTCTTTGTTTTCCATTTCTTTTTTCCCCTCTTCTCGCTAGGAATGTGGTCTTTTCCCCCCTTCCGTTAATTGATGAGATGATTTCTTTTTTTCCCGTTTTGAAGCGTGGGAGATTCCTCCCTACCCTTTGCGGTGATAAGAGCCTTCGTCCTCACGCTGTAGATAAGGCTTGTTTCTTCCTTCCCCTCCCCCCCCGAATAGTGTACCCTCCGGTCTTCCCCCTTTGGTGGAAAGCGATAAGGCGCCGGTCTCGTTTGCTGTCCCTTCAACAGAACAGCGCATCCATCTTTGTTGAGTCTCGTCAGAGCATGCTCCCTCCTTTTTCGGAAAGAGAGACTGTTTTTTCCGACATCCGCGTCCCCCCACATCCCCTGCACCCCTCCTTCCCCCTTGTCACGAGGATTGTGAGGGAGAGCCTGAACGATTCCTCCTTTTGGCGCGTTTTCCTCAAGGGTATTCGTGAAAGCAGGAATGGATGATTTTTTTCCCTTTCTTTTTCTTCCTTCCCTTCTCGGCGAAATAGGAGGACGGCGCGGACTTCCTCCCCTTTCCCAGCTTCTGGAGAAACAAGAATAGGCGTATTTTTTCTACCCCCCCCCCCCTTTCTGATCTCCGTATGAGGCCGGTCGATGACCTCTTTTTTTTTTCTTCCCTCTCCTTTCACCGGCAAGGGGCTTTTCTGCCACCTTTCTCCCTCCCCTCCGAGAAAGATCGAAGAACCAAGACTCCCCCCCTCTTTTGATGCCTATGGGTTCGGTTATGTAGTGGCTTCTCTTTTTCCCCTTGTTGAAGCCGAAAATTCTCCCTGCCCACCTTCTTGAAGATAGTTGTTGACCTTCGCCTTTTCCTCCCCACGATAATACCGGTGCAGATTTTTGTCCTCCCCCTTTGCCTCGGCTTCAACCTACGCCGAGGCTTTGTTTCCCTTTTTTTGAGTGGGATCAGCGCGTTTTTCGCACGTTCTACTCCGAACGGAAGACAGTTAAGTTCCCCTTTTCCTTTCTCATCAAGGCATGCGTTCACGATCCTCCTGGTTCCCCACTCTTTCCATGGAGAGGAATTACGCACCTCCCCCGCCCTTTTTTTCTACTCTAGGTCCCTTTTTCTGGTCGGGCGTTGGACTTTCTTTCTCTGCCCTTCTCTTTTTTTCTCGAGGAAAGAACTAAATGGCCTTTTCTTCTCTTCCCCCCCTTTCTCAAAATCGCCTGATGCGCTGTTTTTTTCCTCCCCCTTCTCCCCCTTCCGAAAAAGCTCTTTCCTTCTTTCTCTGCCACAAAGAATTTACGAGTCCTCTCGTGTTTTTTTTTTAAAGACGAGATCGCCCAGTCATAACCCCCTTTCCTTTTCTCCAGGATTCTCTCCCGGATAAAAGAAGAGAACGTCGTCCCCCCCCTTGTCAGCAAGCCCCTCCCATTTCCCTTCCCCCCGCATAGGTAAAGAAACCATTTTTTTCTTTCTTCTGATGATAATGGAAAAAAGGACTATCCTCCTTCTTCTTCGCGTCAAGAGAAGTCGTCTGTTTTCTCCTTCTTTTCTTTTCCTCCTCTAAAAAATAAGGAGAAGGGGCTTCCTCCTTCTTCACCAAAAATTTTTCCCCCCCCCCTTCTCCGCGCGGTAGATGCCGCCTGCCCACTCCCTTCCCCCCTGCTCATAAAGATAGGTAGCCTCCCCCCTCATTCCCAATTTCCGAGTAGAGGCCTTTCTTTCCTAACATCTCCTTTCACAGGGCTACTATCACTGGATTGACCTTTCTCCCCCCCTACTATAGAGAGGCTTCCTCCCGTCATAGAAATGATAACCCCCCCTCCTCTCTACGCGGGAGAGTGGATCGGGCTGTCTTCTTTCCTTTCTTTCCCCCAGCAAGACCACCATCCCCCGAAGTATGATTCTCCGCAGTCCGAGGTTGTAGGGAAGTATGCCTTTTCCTCTTTTACAGAGAAATGATTAATAAATCTCTTCCCACCCCCTTCTCTACTTCCTAATAAGTTGTTGTTGTGAGCCCCTTTTCCCACCTTTGGAAGTGGATTGAGAATTGAGGAACATTTTCTTCCTTTTTCAAAGAACAGTAGAAGTAATTAGACACCCTTTTCCTTTCTCCCTCCTCGGAAGAAGGAGGGAGAGTCTCTTGTTCTTCGCTTTCTTCTCCCCACCTCGCAGAAAGAGAAAATAATAACCGCTCCATGTTTTTTTAGTTTGTAACGCGTAGGAAATGGCGAGATCCCCTTTTTCTATTTCGCATTGGGCTCCTCATTGATAGTAGCCTTTCTTTTTTCTTTCTCTTCGAATCGACAGAGGCGGCGACTTTTCTCTACTTCTCTTTTTGCTCGACCAAGCGCGAGGGTTGCAGGCTTTCCTCTCTCTTTTTTCCCCTCGAGGATCCGATTGCAGTCGTGTTCCCTTTCTTTTTCTTTTTTTTTTTTCCCTCTGAGAGAAAGATTACATCGCCCAGCCCTTTTCCCTCTTTCATTGCTGTGGGTCCAGTGAGAGGTAGCTCTTTTCTTGCATGTTTGTCGTCAATTTTTCTGTCACTTTTTTCTCCTCTGATGGCTGCTGACTCTTTCGGTCGGTGATAAGAGCTCTCTTAGAAAGGTGGTGGGGGCCCTTACCTTTAGTCTAGGACGACAAGACATCCCCTCTCCCCTTTCCTTGCGTTGGAAGCCGCTACTGTCTTCCCTTTCTTTTTCCCCTGTTTTTGCGAAGGATGACGCAACAGCTTCTTTTAATCTCTTTTTCCTTTTCCGACTGACTTGACGCATTGAGTTAGGAACACCTTTCCTTTTTTCCCCTCTTTATGCCTGCAGAGCGCCAATATCCCCACCCTCTCCCCCCCCCGAAAGAGAATTTAGTTCAAAAAAAACCCCCCTCTTCCTATGGAGGTGCGTCCCCTTTCAATGTCGGCACCTCTTTAATACAGGCCTTGATGATCCCGTTCCCTGTCCCTTCCCCTTGCGCGCCGGAGAAATAGTGCGACGTCTCGGTTCCTTCCCAATAAGGAAGCCTCCCCCCCCCCCTGAGTCTTTGAAGATAGAGTCCCCCCCTCTCCCCCCCCCCCCTCTGCCACAGGATGATTTCTTGCCGGTTGTTTCCTTTCTCTTTAAGGAAGGAGGAAGTCAACCCCCCTTTTTTTTCCTTCAGACGCGAAAAGAAGAGATAAATCTTCTCCCCTCCCTTCCCTCCCTTCCCTCCTCTTAATAATCCTCCTTTTTTGTGTTATATCTTCCTATATTATAGAGGATGGGCCTTCCTCCCCCCTTTTCTATTTTGTTTTGATTAGAAGGAAGGAAACGAATTTCTTTTTCTTTTCCCTACCTCCCTCAGATATAACAGGTGCATACTTTTTTTCTCTTTTTTTTTCCCTCGAGATTCAAAGATCTTGTTTTTCTTCAGCTTACGGAGGTGGATTTTTTCGGTCCGAGACTTAGCTATTTCCTCCCTTCAAATCAGGCCGGGATCATCAAGGCTTCCGACGGTAAATCGTACCTTCTTCCCCTTTTTTTTCATGAAGAAAAGACCATCTTTTTCCCCCCTTTTTTTTCTGTGTCCCCCCAGATAAAAGATAGATTTTCCTTGGTGAAGGTTGAGTAGGGTTTTTGATATTTTTTGTCACCCGAAGATTATTATAGATGGCACGTCCCCCTGCTGCTCCAGATTCTACACAAATAGCATGATGCCGGCTTTTTTTTCTCCTTCCCCGTGCGGCCCCCTCCTTCCTTCTTTCCCCGAAAGGAGATAGTAGCGCTCCCTTTTTCCAGTGTAGGCGTCGGCCTCTTCTTTTTTTCCCCCTCGTGTCCCCCACCCCCCTTTTTTTTTTCTCCCTTGAGGTAGAGGCGCGTTTCCCCCCCCCTTTTGAATCATCAGAGAAGAATGAACCCCCCTTCTTTCTTCCCCCCCCTTTCCCTCCCCACATGCCGAGAGCGCATCTGTCTTCTCTTCCCTACAAGCATAGAGCGAAGATGCTTAGTTCTTTTCCCCCTTCTCTATTCTGCTCGAGACAACATCCTTTCCTTCTTCTTTCCATCGGCACTCCTAGGGCATGGGTTTCCCCCTCTTTTTTTCGAGAAGAATGAAAATTTTCCTTAGTAGCACGGAAATTATGAAACCCTCCTTTTTTCCCTTCCTCCCCCGCTTGGTCGAGGAGCCGGATCATGATCATTTCCTTTTCTATCACTGAGGAAGACACAATGATGATCGCTTTTGGCTCTAAGAAATTTTTCTCTCTCAATGCCGAACACCCCCTCTTTCTTTTTTATGATTGGTAGGGATGATAGTCGATCTCTCCCGTTTTTTTCTGGATGTGATGAATGAGAAAGTACGCTGTTTTTTTTTTTTCTTTCTCTTTTCTCCCTCCTTCATCGACCGCGCCCTGTTCCTCCCTCCTTCCCCTTTTTTGATCCAAGAAAATAATACAATCTATATCTTTTACTCCCTCTTTTTTTATTCCCTTCTCCGAGTGAGTTCGGAAAAGGGCGAGGTCCTTCTTTCCCTTCTCCCCTCCCTCCCCTCTTTCCTCGACAACAAAGAGTACTGGCGCCAGCCGGGCTCCCCTTTCCTTCGGGAGCAGGCAGCTTGTTCTCCTTCCTTTCGTTTCCATTACTACCGCGTCAGATAGAGAGGCGTAGTTTTTTTTCTTTCCCTCTTCCTTCCATGGAGGATATACCGATCTCCCTTGTTCTTTCCTTCTTCTCAAGAATTGGGGAATTCATCAAGTCCTTGGTTTCTTGTCCCTTTGGGATCAGGATCCTTTTTCCGCGTCTGACGAAGCGTTTCTCTTTGTTTCTCCCTTTTCCTTTTTCAGAGATGTAGGCTTCTGTTGGTTTCCCGGCGGAATCTAGAACACGCTTCTTTCTCCTCTCCCCATTCCGAGGATGCAGATGAAGGAGCCGTTTTTCTTTTTTTCTTTGTGAGAGAGAAAGATGTACCTCTCTTCTTCGATGACCGCAAGATTCGAGGTTTCTCCAGTTGCGGTAGAGCCGATGCGCGCCTCGTCCGTTTTTCCGATGAGGGTGAAGTCTTTCGGTTGCGAAAAGTTTGCAGCTGTTCCCTCTTCCTTTCGGTGATCCCGACGACTAGACCTCCTGGCCGTCATCCGTTTTGTTTTTTTTTCCCTGTAGTAGAGGAAGAAAAGAATCGTTTCCAATTTCCTTTTTTTTTTTTTTTTTTTTTTCAGCGCTTCTTGCTGAGCAGGTCGGTCGAGCTGTTCGTAAATTGTTTCTTTTTTCCTCCTCCCTTCCTTCCCGGCGATGGTTGATATTCTTCGATCCAGCTTCTTTCTCCCTCCCCTCGAGAAAGAAGAGGAGGCGGAAGCATCCTTTCCCCTTTCCCCGACTAGCTTGTAAAACAAACCCGTTGCTTTTTTTTTTTTTTTTCTTTCTTTTCCTCGCGCACATGTAGGAATAGGTCTATTGACCTTCTTCTCTCTACCCGGATAAGATTGTAGATGACGGCTCTGCCTTTTCTCTGCCTTTTAGGTTTAAAGAGCGCGCTCCCATCCCCCCCACCGCCCCCGGCGTAGGGGAAGCTAGAGTGTCCCCCCCTTTTTTTCCCCACCTCTGCAAAGGGATGATATGTCCGTTTTCCTTTCTTCCTTCAGTCCCCCAAAATAAGATTCTAACCGAAAGGTTTTTTTTTTCCTCTCCCTTCGGCAAAGCAGACGATAAATGCTCCTCTTTCCACCGAACACAAATATCTTCTCTTTCTATTTTGGTTCGTGGTTATGAGATCTTCTCCTTCCTTTTCTTTTTGAAGAAGTGTCCACTTTCCCCTTTTTTAGAAGATATTGTTGAATTCTCCTTTTTTCATTTTTTTCCCATCAAAAGGAAGATCATCCTTTTCTCTCTTGTTTTTTCCCCTCGAGCTCACCTAAGCGAGGGCCTTTTTCCTCTGCCGGAGTGGGATTTCCTCTCCTTTAGCGGAGAAGAAAGGAATACCCGTTTTCCCCCTCCCCCGGTTCCCCTCTCCGAAGGTAAATAGGAAATTTCTTTTTAAACTTTACCGCAATTAGTAAGGAGCCCTCCCCCCCCCCACTCCTCTCCCTTCGAGGTAGTTGTATTTCTTTTCTCTGCTGAGGAAAGAAGATGATTCTCTCTTCTTGTTTTTCCTTTGAGCATCGGACGATATCAAACAATCTCTCTTCTTTTTTTTTCCCCCTCCCGTGTCCCGACCCTTTAAGAAACCTCTCTGACCTTCCCCCTTCTTCTCTTTACCTCTAAGCAGAGTGGAAAAGATGTCTTCTTCCTTACCCTTTTCCAACTGCTGCGAAAGGAGGTAGAGGATCTCCTTCCCTTCCCCCCCCCCCCTCCTGAAAAAGGGTCGCCAGCCCCCCCTAGCTCAGAATGAAAAAAAGAACCTTACCCCCTTTTGATGCTTATAGGAACTTCTACCCCCCCTTCCCACTCAAGGCATTAGAAGATAAGCTGCTTAGGTGCACTTTCCCGGAGGAGATGGTCACGATTCCTTTCCCTAATTACTCAAGGGATAAGCTCATGACTCCCCCCTTTTCCCCCTTGTCAAAACGCTCAGAAATGGGCGCGGTTCTTCTTTTTTCTCGGCAACAGATAATAAAGCTCTTTTTCCCCCCTTTTCCTCCAGAGTTAAGAGGAGAAGATATGATCCCCCCCTCTCCCCCCTTGCCCGTGTCTACTATCACTGAGGAAAGTCCCCCCCTCCCCCTCTCTGATGAGAGAGAGAGGTCTCTCTTCTAAAGAAACAAAAAGAGAAGAAGAGATGTTACTTTTTTCTTCTCGTCGATCGCGAGGCGACCAGACTCTAGCTTTTTCCTCCCTCTGAGAGAGGATAGATGCGCCCTTTCCTACAGACGGTTCATAGAAAGAGAAATGTTCCTAAAATTTCTCCCCTTACCATAATAAAGCTCTCTTCCTTTCCCACTCCTTTTTTTTCTCTTTCTTTCTGGTATGAGAGAAAATGGCATTTTTTTTTTATGCAGAGGGAGAAAGAAATCTACTTCCCCCCTTTCCCCCTTTCTCAGCCGAGAATAGAGCAGACGGCGTGCGCTTCTTTTCCTTTTTTCTGCCATAGAGAAGAAGTCTCCTTCTTTTTCATTCGAGTAGGGGGTGTTAATTCCCCCCTTTCCCCCCTTATGAAGCGTCGTTTCTGAGAGACTTCGTCTTCTTCAGTTCTAGATAGTAGGATGGATAAGCCTTTTTTCCCCCTTCCTTTCTTTTTTCTCTGATCCAGGATAAGGCGCCTCCGACCGCCGTCCCGTGTTCTCCCCTCCTTGCGGAGAAAGAGATGTAGGAGCGGGTGTCGGTCTCCCCGTCAGGTTTTGACAAGGACGAGGATGCCGTCTTTCCCTCCTTCTTTTTCTTTTTCGCAGAGAGCAAGATTAACATCGACCATCTCTTTTCCCCTTCTCGGAGAATGAGTTAGGGGTCCTTCTTGTCATTTTCTTCCTGCTTTTGTCCTTGCTGCGATGATGGCTGGCGAACCCGTTGCCCTTTCTCCTCCCCTGTAGAGAGGTTTCCCCCTTTCTCTTTTTGGAACGTAGTAATTGATTGGCGATCTCGAAATGGTAGTCTCTTTTCTTTTTTTCCCCTTCCCCCTTCTTTCCTTTCCTCGTCATTGCTGGGTGGCAGGCGCTACGCTCTCTTTTTTTCCTTCTTACGAAAAAGAAGCGCCTTTCCCCTGCTTTCTCCTTGTTCTGAGTTAGGAAAGATATTCCCCTCCTTTTTTTCCCCCGCTCCCATATCCAAAGAAGACCCACCTTCACCCCCCCTCTTTCCTTTTCTTTTTAGGGGAGAGACGGAACTTTTTTCTTTTCGATAGGTAAGATTGAAAGCGGCTTCTTTCCTCCTTTCTCCCGTGCTTCAGATTGTCTCTGACGTTCTGCCTTCCAGGAGAAGGAGAGGACATGCTCCCCCCCCTTCTTTTTTCCCCCACCTTGCGTAGGTGAAGATCGAGTCCCCCCCTTCTTTTTTTTCCCCGTGATGATGGCGGTGAGGAGTCGGATGGGGCCTTCGGCGTCTCTCCCCCAAATAGATTATAACCTTCCCCTCCGTTTCTTTAAATATCGAAGAAACACGAATAACCTACCCCCCCTCTTCCCCTCTTTGTGTTTTGATCTGAGATATGGGTCCTTATTCGTTTCTTCTTTCAAAGGAAGGTTGAAGCCTCTTCCCTTTTTTCTTTTTCCCTTGTTGCCCTTCGCCGCCGGACAGCTCTCCTTTTCCCCGGCCGATAATAAAGGTTCAGGTATTTTTGTTCCTTCCCCCTTTTTCCTCACAATAAGAAGAGGTCCGCTTTCTTGCGAATCTTTCCTCTCCTCCTTGCCTTATTTCGCCCCTTTCTACAGTAAGACGACAATTTTTTCTCCTGCTTCAAGAGACTTTTTTTCCCTGCCGACATTGAGAGGCATACCTGCCCCCTTTCCCAAAGCAGAGTGACAAAGCTAAAGTCCTGTCGGGGTTTCCTTTTTTCTTTCGCGCTCCGGCCAAAAGCTCTTTCTTCCGTTTCTTCAATTAGTGAGATGATCGACCGATTTTTCTTTTTCCCGTTAGCCGGCTGCAACACTTTCCTAACCTTCTTCTTTTTTCTGAGCGCTTGCCAACCACTCCCTACTCGGTCTCCCGCCTTTTTTCCCTCTACTACAATGTAGAGATAGAAAAGCATTATACAGCTTCTCCGAAGGTCGAGGCGCGGATCACCCTTTTCTCCACCCCCCCCTCGGAAAAAGCGGTCGCCATCCCCCTCTTTCCCCCCGCAATAGGTTAAAGAACCATGCCTTTTTTTCTTTTCTACCGCGCCTGGAAAAAACCCTTCCCCGCGAATTTCTTCGTGTTCATGTCCCCCTCCTTACTCTTGAGAATCGAGACCCAATCAGGTCTTTTCCTTTTTTTTTTTTTATTGTAAAAGATAGGAGAAGAGCGTTTTTCTCTCTTTTTCTCTCCTTGTCGGCACCCGCCTCATACAGATCGGTCGCCCTCCCATTTTTCTTCCCCCTTTGCAGGAAGAAGATCGCTCCTGTTCAACGAGAACAATACGCTTCCCCCTTCTCCTCCCCTTTTCAGCCCCAATGTCTATCAATCCGACTATTCGAGCTGTGTTTTTCTGTTCTAAGAAATGGCCCCCCCCCTCTCCCGTTCCACGCCGCGAGATGACGCTTTCTTTTTCTTTTTTTTCTCGCAGTGCCTCCCAGCCGCGAGAACAAGGTGTCCCCTCCTCTTTCTTTTCCCTGCTGAGCCAGTCCGCAGGTTGTCTCTTTCTTTCCTCTTTCTCTTAATCCCTTCGCAACCTGCCAGTGG
>Ga0179593_1642712_pt1 | contig 17204 bp, 19 predicted proteins | sample CZODoug2_1_08_16_FD_185931 | JGI IMG/M metagenome (GOLD analysis project Ga0179593, IMG submission 185931) | Vadose zone soil fungal communities from Angelo Coast Range Reserve, California, USA - CZODoug2_1_08_16fungal (PacBio error correction) | ecosystem: Environmental > Terrestrial > Soil >... | reverse complement strand
GTTGTGGGAACACCACCTCCCTTTAGCAGTGCCGTTCCCTTTCCACAAGGCCATTTGAGCGGTTTTCCAACTCAAACAAACGATTAATGTTCTTTTTTTAACCAATGCCACAGCCTTTTCCACCCTCCAGCGTTTCCCCTCCCTTTCGCATGCGCTCGGTTCTGCCTCCTAGCGACACGCTGTTCCTTCATGCATGTTACCCCTTCGATATCCTACATCCCCTAGCCCCTCTCTCGGCGCTCCCATTACCCAGATTTTGCTCCTTACCTCGTCTCGCCAAATTTGACACACGGCCCTACGCGATCCCCCCGCCCCTCGTTACTTCACTACTTTCGAGGCATTTTATTTGAGTCGCCCATTTCCCGAAAATTGTTTCTGGCCCCGGCACCCCTTCACTTCCTCCTCCCCTACGGCCTCCGCCCCGACTTCTCTTTACTGGGATCCGTTATCTCTCCCCCTCAAAGAGCGTCTCCCGAATCATTTAAACCGTTGCGCTGAGTCACCCCCACTTGGTTCCTCTCTTCTTATTCGTCTGATCCCTCCCTCCATTCCTTAGCGTTTCTTTTCTCCTCTCCCCGGCTTAGAGTGGAGCTTAAACCCGATGGCTTTGAGAGAAACCTTCTCAAGGCTTTGATTAGTAGATGTTTCTCTTCGACACGTCCTTAGCCCTTTCTTAGGCATTCACTTCCCTGTACCACCCTTTCTCACTCCCTCATGTTTTTTCGCGTTTTTAGCAGACTTAATTAAGTATTCCCGTCAGAGTCCAACCGGTAGAAGATCGTTTCTTAGTTCCACCTGATAGCTGGTGGGTTTTCCCCCCGGAGAGGTTCACAAGCCCCTTCCCCCCCCAGAGCGGCTTTTTCAACCTTTCAGAAGCCTTTGGCAGGCACGTTTTGGATTTCCTCTTTCCTCTTGTCGGTCGGCCTGGTCGCTTCCCCCAAGGTCCCGGGGTTGCTTACATTGTCGAAACCCCAGACGCCCTTTCCGATGTCTTATTAGACGATACCCCCATTACACAACATTGGCTCTAAGGTGCCCCAGAACCTTTTTCATGATCAATGACTGACGGGTGAGTCCAAGTGATTCCTCCTTCCCCCCCCTTATCCCGATCAGTCCTTTGGTCAGCTGTCCGTTAGTCGAGATTGCCCGGTTTATCAAGCTTGTCCTAAGACGCCTCGTGCTCACCCCCCTCCCCTCGCCTTCGTTCTTTTTAATCCCGATCGCTTCCATTGATTTAGTAATCCGAGAGTCTTTTCACGTGAGTGAGTTGCCAGATGATTTTTGCCCTCTGTGAGTGTTATGGTCGGTTTTATTCCCAAGCCTGTCCCTCTCTCTTGAATTCAAACGGTTTTTTCTTCGAGTAACTTGTAGCTGTCTTTGTGCACTGTGACCAATTCCTCATAGTATGAAAACCCACGTGGTTTCTTTCTATTACCCCTCCTATTCCGGGATCTATACCCCTATGGAACCTTCAAGATGCCCCCCAGCCCACTGATTGGCAATTTCTCCCGTTCATTTGCTTTTTTTTGTTGCCTGAAATGGGCAGGCCCCCCTTTTTTATTTCCACCAGTCCCGCAATTCCCCGTTCCTCCGGCCCCAAACAATCGTCAGTCCCCCATCGACTGTCCCCCCCAAAGTTGTCGGAATTCTCGTTTCGCCACGTTTTTTTAGTCATCCTTTGTATCTGCCTAGATCTTTTTGACGTTTTTGACCAACCACCTTGCTCCCCTCCCCAATCCGTGAGGTATCCCTTCCTTTTTCGAACCGCAAGGCGCGGTGAAGGTACGGAAGTCTTGCCCTCCGTCATTTTGCTTTGAATTCTACCCGGCCTTCCTCCCTTTTCTCATCGGCGACCTCGGGCACTTCCGTGTCAGTACGTCTGAAACGGTCCCCGTTCTTTTTTTCGTCCTCTAGATCTCTTACGTGCACTCCCGTTCCCCGCAACGGGATTTTCCTTTACGGCTTTGCGAGACGGTCTTCCCTGCATCGCACCGAAGGTTTTCGCTGCTCGAAGTTTGTAGTCTTAGGTCAATCTGGGAGCTTCCCCGGCTGCACCCCACCGAATTTCAAGGGCCCCTCAAGCTTCATTTTTTTTCTGCGCTCGGCCCTTCTTTTTTTCCTCCTATCGTCTGGTCAAGAAGAGCGGCTCATGCTGACTCCCGCCAGGATCTTGAAAGAGATTCTGTTTTTCACGCCCCTTTTCCTCTCTTCCTCTATTTGACTTTCCCCCAGGTTCCCGGAGCCGGTCTCAGCCTTCGGTTGAACTCGAAGCCTTTTCCTGGAGTTCTCAGGAAAAGGAGTAAATATTCCTCAAGCTATTTCCTCCTAAAGGACAATTTCCCGTCTACCAGGTCTTTCATCCGAGGTCACACATCACCCCCCACGTTCTCCCCCCATCCCTCCTTCCTCAAGTTTTTTTTTTCTGAGAGGAGGCTAATTGGTGATTGTACTTTGACCGGGTAGATCTTCTTTTGACTTTTAGCTTTTCTTCCCCCCCTCTTGTCTCTTCCGTCTCAACTTTTTAGGCGTTTCTTCTCTTGGCCGTTTCGACCCTTTCTATGCTCCCCTGTTGAAGGATGATTCCCTCTCGGTCATTTGCGGGGCGGTGGCTCTTTCCTCCTGATTCTCCACTGGGACGATCGGAGGAAGTACCGAATTTCTGTTTCCAACGATACGATTTCCCTCCTTTCTTCGATCATTAAGCATTCAAAAACTGATTTTTTTATGCTTCCCCTTCCGGCGAGGTAGCCGCTGGGTGCCTTAAGAGTCTCAATATCTGACCTCCTTTTTGGTCACATCCTTTCCCACCGCGATGTTGATTTTTGCCGACTCTTGAAACGCCTGACCCACGGCAAAGAGTTCTTTTTTACACACCTGCCCTTCCGTTCTTGATGAGATCTAGGACCCTTTCGGCGGACCTACCTTCTCTCCCTTGCAGGCAGCGATTCTCCTCTTCGGCGAGTTATTCCCCTTAGTCTCGGATTGATTTGTCGTCTGCACTAATTCTGAGCAATACCTCCCACTGTTCTGCCTGTCCTGCTTTCCCCCTGCGTTGTTGCACATGGGGTGTTACCCTTTCCCCCCTAGCCCCCCGACTTAAGCCGCTTAGTCTAAAGTGCAAGTCTTTCCCTCTCCTCTTTTCCACTTTTTTTTCCCTGAGATGGGTTTTGGGGGGGGGGGGGGTGGGGGTTTTGGGGGGTTTTGGGGGGGGGGGGGGGGGGGGGTTTTGTTTTGGGGTTTTTTTGTGGGGGGGGGGGGTTTTGGTTTTTTTGGGGTTGTGGGGGGGGGGTGGGGTGGTTTGGGGGTTTTTTGTGGGTGGTGTGGGTTTTTGATTTTTTATTTTCTGATACACTTTTTCTCCTGCGTGAAGGTTTTCCTTTACTTAGTCCCTGATTTTTCTGCGAACTCACTCCTCTCCAACCGGTCGTTCCATTTGAAGACTTAATTCTGCATTCTGTTCATTCACCCCTCTCTTTCGCGAGAATCTTCCTCCTTCTAATAGAGGAAGGACCTTCCGATGTTTTTGGCCCCACTGAAATCACGCGTCCCCAGTCCCCTTCTGACTTCACGCCACCGTTTTGTTTGCGAGCGAGTTTAATTTTTCCCGAGCTTGCCAATGCCATCCCGACTATTCGTTCCTCGCCCCAGTCATCTACTTGTCTTCCTTTGCACGACCGCGCTTTACATCAACATGTCCTTTTCATCGCAGATTGCAGTCCCTGGCTTTTCGTGTCCAGCTTCTTTAGGTTTCTTTGAACCTGGGACTCTTGGTCCTCCCCTCCAATTGATTTTTAGCCCGCCTATTTTTTGGTATCGCGGAAAGAATGCACAGCCGGATTAGTACCACCGCAGTTGGTCACTTTATCCAGGCCTGGTACCCCTTTTTTGATATGTTCTTTGATCTTCGCCGTGACTTCAGTAGTATTGTTTCGAATGAAGCAATCCCTGATATAATCTTCGCGCCGATTATCGTCACTTTTTTTCTCAGCTTTGCCGACCCTTATTCCCTTTTTCTGACTTTGACCGTGGTTGAATTTCGTTGTCTCCGGGTAAACTTTTGCTTCACCCCCCCCAGCCTCTTCGAAGTCCCCATCCGACCTGTCTCCCTGGTCCATTTCTGAAGACCACTTCTTTTTTCTTCCTCCGATCCCCGCGAATCAGGCCACCTTGCCGCCTTTCCTGTGGTGACTTTTTGAAGAGGGCGCCTCGAAACCTCTTCCCTGATCAGCTTCCTCATCTTGTTTATTCTCTTTTTTTGCCGTGAAATCTGGCCTCCCTTCGATATCCCCGCTTTTTTCTTTTAGAGCTATCAGTCGAATTGGTTAAGCCCTGACCCATTGTTTGATTACCTTCCCTTAGACCTTTTTCCCTGAAATCGTCTCCCACCCTGCGAAATTTTTGTTTTCCCCCTTTGCAAAGTTACTCCCCCGTCTTTGCTTCTCAGTTGGTCGTAGCGTGTCCGTTCGTTTCCCCCTCGGCCTTTAAGGCACTTCCCCCTTGCCCTTTCGATCCTCTGTGGCTCGAAATTGCGTGTTCCTTTTTCCCCCCCTTCATCGTAAACCTTAAGTCGAATTCTGGCTTTATTTTTCGTCTTTTGCTTTCGATTCTCGGTTGCAGATGACTTCCCCTTCTAATTGTCTGATTGGTATCTTTCTTTTCTTTTTCAGGTTGATGCCTTTGGGTCCGCTCTCAAGTTCAATTTCCACCCGTCCCCTAAATCAGAAACTCCCGTGGGCGCCCCCGTCGGAAATCCCACTTAGCGCCTTCCTTCGTTTCGTATTCGACCGGACTGTTTGTCATTCTGGGCTCTTTGACAGTTATTCCTTCCCTTTTGTTTGTGGTTCCCGTCAAATGTTTTTTTCCCTCTGCTCACGGAAAAAGATGAGGGTTTTCTTGTCCCCCGCAAAGAACCCATCTCATCTCTTACTCCTTTTTGCGAGAAGCTTGCACTCTTTGCTGGCACGGGACCCTTCTTTTTCCGTGTAGTTCCCTTTTCCCCCCTTCATTTGGAGCGTTTTCACCCCCCCCCCAAAAGCTGCGATACTTTCGTTTTAACTCCATCCTGCCCCATAACCTGACAACCTTTTCACCAAGCGCGGCGAGGTTCCCCTCAATTCATTTAGTCTGTCCCGGTTCTTGCGACTTTAGTCGCCCAATCGTCGCACTCTGTTCCAATTCCCTTTTGTTAGTCGTACATTTCTTTCCCCGCCGACAAATTTTCGAGTCTTGAATGTTTTTTCACATTCCCCCAGTCTCTTGCACTGATCGCCAGACCCCCCCATTAAAACGACAGAACCCGACCCCGAAACCCGTTCGAGTTACACTATGTTGCTATTTAAGACGCCTGCCCACTGCACTTCCACCCTCACGAAATGGCGATCTCCCTCAACCCGCTTGAAAATTAAGCAATTCCCCCCCTCCCCCTAACCTTACTTCTTAACCCGAGTATCCAATCGATCCTCCGTTTAGCTCTCTCCACTTATCTTTCTCCACTCCCTGTTTCGGGCTTTCATGAACCAACTTCGCCCGGGACCTCACAACATACAGAGTTTTTGCTTTCCACCTCGTTTTGATCCCGCATTTCTTTTGAGACCCCTTCCTCGCCGGCTCGGCATCTTTTTTTTACGGATCAAAAGCCGCCTCCAGGCATTCCTCTTGATCTTTTCCCCGTCCTCGCCCTTCGGCTTCCAATCGGCCTTTCGATAGCCCTGTGGGATCGAGGAGAATGAAGCCTCTTCTTCCCCCTCCTTTGCGCGCTTTGAAGATATTGTCTATTCCTGCCCTCTCCGCTGGTTTGGGAAGTCTGCGTTCTTCTCCACCTTTCCCCCCCCCCCCGCCGACCTGTCCTCCTGGGTCGAAAAGGGAATCAGATTTCTGCAATCCGTTTTTTTGTAGGACTGTTCCCTCAGTGAGATTAACCTCTTCTCGGCGATTATAACAGGTCAGTTCTCATTTGGTCGAAACTGGCGATGAAGCCCCGCTGATTTCCCCCCCCCGAACAAGAGATTTTCCCTTGGTCAGTCTGCTTGCCCATTACCAACTCGTTTTCTTAAGCGAACCAGTTTAGACCCACGCTCCTACCTTCAAAGTTTGCTCGGCGTCTCGCCCCTTTTTGGTATTTATGGCCACCCGATGGTTTTGCTAGACGCCGCGCTACCCCTCAATTTCGCAAAGCAGTGTCAAAGATCTATTTATTCCTTTGTTTCTGATTTTTTCTCACGAGATATTTAGGGCCTGCCAAATAGGCGTGAATCCCCCCACCAGGAGTATGTTCTGGCAGATTCCCCCTTCTTCGAGGAGGCGAGGCATCTCTGGTGACCGCTTCGCTCTCACCTGCAGTCCCACCTTTGCTTGGATGCCCCTTGTCTTACTGTTTCTTTGGGGGTCCAACTAATCCTTTCTTCGCCCACACCATTCGGACTTCTTTTCTTTTCCCTCCTGCCGAGGCGAGATACCTCCTCAAGATAGTCCTCTCGCTTCAGGTCGGGTTCAGTTCTCTTTTTGAGTTATGCATACTCCGTCGCCGTCCCCCCAGTCCCCTTTAGCAATCAATATGTCATATTGAAACAACTACGTACAGAATGTACCCCCTTTTCGTACAGGCTCCCCCCCGATTTCTTGCAGAGTGATATAAGAGACTCGGGGTGGTCATCTTCTATGTACCGGTTAACCGACCCACACTTTTTCTCACAAGCTTTCTCCTGACATGGCTTCCCTTCCCTAACTTTCGTTTTTTTGCCCTGCTCCTAATCCCCCCGGAAGTGCGCGGAGCATATTTCCGGTTTTTATTTAAGAAGTTCCTCGTCCTTTCCCGATATTCCGGCGGACACTTCTTGGCAAGTGCAGTAGTCCCGCCGGAACCTTGTCCCCTTAACGGAAGGATTCTTATCTCATCGATTTAACCTTTCCATCCCTTGTTTTGATTTTCCCCCCCAAGGCTTTTTTTGAATTTGGCGAGGATGCGAAGACCGATGAGTCACCCCATTTTCTCTCCTAGGTTTTTTCGATTCGACGTTTCCAGCCAGTGATTTCAAGCCTTCGGATTCCCCCTATACTCCTTCTGCCAAGTGCCCGCGCCCTTTCCCCCCAGCTATTTGGTCTTTCGTTTCTACGAACAGTTGGCCTCTCTTCTTTCTTTTTTTGTGAGAAAGAAGTTAGTCCCTGGTTTGCTCGCTTTTACGCGATATTGTCAAGAGTGAGTACCTAACGCCGCTCCGTCCCTGCGTCTGACTCCCCCCCCCCCGTCCCCATTTCATTTATTCCTAACCTCTAAGGTCTCGCCTGAACGGCCAGCCTCCTTCTTTGGTGCTCAGATTCTGAGGCCCCTCTTCTTCCGGACTTTAATTAGTCCCCTTTATCGCCCCGGACAAGGTCGGACCCTTTTTCGCTCAGAGAGTCAACCCATAACACCACACATCTCCCCAAATCCTTTTTCCTCTCCTGTTGTTTTTTTTTTCGTTTTGAGGTCCTTTGTGATGTGTGACTTTGATGACAGAAGGTTCCTATCAATGGTGCTGGCGATTGTAAAGCCGAGTGCTTCTTCTTGCACTTCCTTGAGCACAGTAGAAGTAGGCTTTTTCGAAATTTTTGGCTAGTATCACCCTTTTGACGTCGAGAGAAATAGGAACCTTCCCTTGGCCTTCCTCTTTTTCCCTTCCCCAGATATTTTCTTCTTCTTTGGTATGTATCAGGTTTTCCCTTCTTGCAATCCCCCCCCCCCTGATAAGTATTCTTTGCTCCTTATTGCAGCCCTCCACCTGTCAGACTGGAGATCGAGGAACAAGTTCGCCCCCTTCCTTTAGCCGATTTTTTTTCTCGCCTGACCTAACTAACCTCCCCTCAGGTGGCCAAACTTCGCGGAGCCCGTGATTCTAATGGTGTTCTCCCTCTCCAGGTCCGCAACCTGAAGAAGTTGATTTGCAGTCTACCTCTTTTGTCTTTTCCTCGAGATCGAGGTTTGCAGTGTTCTGGTTACGTTCGGCGTCGCTTCACTTGCCATGCGTCTTTCTCTCATCAGGCTTGCACGATGTCGTCGCCGCCTCCCAGTAAGGATACAGCCCCACCCCTCTCATTCTGCGCCCCGCGAATCGTGAAGTCCGAGTCATTGATTGCTCTTTCTTTAGGTTCCACATTGCGCTGACTCCCCTTTCTTTGGATTACGTTTTCTCCACTCCCCCGCTGACGACACAGGTTGGGTCCAGTCGAGGGTTTCACTGACACGGAATTTTTTTTCCCGGAGGCCCTTTTTTCTATTGAGGTTTTCCTTGCGCTTTTTTCCCAGTCCCCTGTCTGCGGAAATACCGCGCACCTTTGTCCGGAATGCCGCGATCAGGGTCTGCATTGACCTTTTTCCCTTTCGATCTTTCTCCCCGGCGTCTTCGCTCCTTTTCCTTTTTGAGACATTCTGATTTCCTTTTTCCCGGAAACCTAAGCTAGGCTTTCCCTCCCGATCAGCTTCCCGTTGTTCCTGCGAGTCCGACATGCTGTCCATCTTGCCCTCCCTCCTCGACCTTTCGCTCTCCTCCCTCGACTGGCACGCCTTCAAGTTTGTTAAGACTTTTAGTCTTTCTTTCATTTCCCCTCCCCTGCACCACTTGGACTGCTTGGCTCTTGCGTGCGTTTTTCTTTCTTCTTGAAAACCATCTGTCCCCTTTTCATTCCTCTCCGGACATTTTCCTGCAGCCGTGGTGATTTCCCATCGCCTTTGGCTTGCTTTTCCCGGTGATGCTACCTCATCAGTTGGTCTTTTTCTCAAGCAGTTCCTTCTCCTTTCTCCTTTCTTTTTGATCGCTGAATCCCCTTCCTTTTCCCTTTCCCCGGAATGCCTTTTACGACACCCGCTTGCCCCATGTTCGACAAGTCGCACCCGGTCTTTGTTGCCGATCCCCTCTGTACCTTTTGGTCCCCAAGTTGCGCCCTTTGTTTGTCCGTCGTTGTGAGCCCTCTTCGCGTTCCAGAGACAACCCAGCTCCTTCGGCCCCCCCCCTTGGCAGTTCCTGATTTACAGGCCCCCGGCGGCCGCCTGCTTCTCTCCTCGTTTGAAACAGCGCCTCTCTTTCCAATGGAACAGCCCGTGTGGTCCCTTTTTCAACCACTTCTTTTTTGTATTGACTTTTCGCTCCACCTTAACTGAACTTGCCTTCCACTTGCCGCTTTTCGCTATTCGTTGTCTCGTAGACAGAGCGTCCATCTCTATAGATTTACCTCGATTATCAGCTCCCCGAAGGTTTGACATTTTCATCTGAGCCACATTTTTCCCCTGCATCCTTGTTCCATGAAATCCTCCCCCCCCCCCTCCCCCCCCCACTTCGAATACTCTTTTTAGTCTAGCTTTCTTCCTCGATTTGATATGAAGTCTGTCGTTCTCTCTATTTTCATTCATATTCCTTTCCCCTTGGAGGTTTCCCCTTCAAATTTTTTGTTCTGCTCACTGGCGGCGTCTCGTTCCATCGCATCGCCGTTGAAGCGATCGGACCAGGTATCGCCGTTCTTTGTTTTTGTCATTTTTTTTTTTCTTTTTTTCCAGATTTCCTCGGGCCCCCTGCCTCTTTTATCTTTCTTCGTTTTTTCTTTAAGGTTCCGTTTCTAGAAGGTTAATTTCCTAAAATGTCCTCTGGAGACTACTCGGCCCCCAGCTTTTCATGAGCATCTTTTGGTCCCGCTTCGCGTCCGTCCTGTATTTCCTTGATTATGTGAAAGGTCGATCTGGGTTTTTTTTTTGCCCCTCCAATGATTTTTTTCCATTTCTTTCCTACATGCTGATTTTTTTCTTGCGGTTTACCCCTCTTTTTAAATTACTATTTCACTCCCCGTTTTTTTCTCTATCTTCCCCCCAAATCGTTGCGGACCCCAACATCCTCCCCTTTTCGTTCCCCCCTCCAATTTTTTCAAACCCTACTTCTTTCACACCACGAAACACCGACAGTTTAACAACCACCCCCAAGCTCACATCAATTGCTCCTCCTTGTCCCCTCGAGTCAGCTTCCAATTCATATTTAGCCTGCGGATGCAGTACCTCGCCCCCCCCCCCTCTCCTTTCTTTCCCCTTTAACTTTTTTCCCCTCTCTCTTAAAATGAATACAAAAGTCCAGTCCGTTCCCCGGCCGTTTCCGGGCGACATTCTCCCTTCATTCGCATCTCAAACCCTCCCCCCTCTCCCTCACAATTTTACAAACTCGCTTTATCCCCTCCTTCTTGTGTCTATCGCCCCTATTCGATGCGATTTTCAAGCTACTCTCCACCCCTTTTTCAGGTACACCCCCCTCCCGTAACTTTGCGACCCCTAATGTCCCACCGGACAATGCCTCCTGTCCTCCCCCTCTCCTCTTACTAAGAGAATTCCCTCCGTGGAGGGGCTCCGTGTCGCCCGCCTCCTAGGATAGCTTTGCCGCGTGCCCAATGTCGCCTTTCAACCAATAATGGTTTTTAAGACTCCCCTTAGCTGTCTCACGCCTCTCCAGCGCATACCAGCCTGCTCGGCTCTAGGCCCACATTCTTTTACATGAAAGGAATTTCTCATGATTGTCGATGTAGAAAAGCCCATTGCACCCCCCCTTCTCGGCGTCAACAGTGGTATTGACATTGGTTCAGATTCAGATTTTGGGTCTTACTAGTCTCCCCTTTCCGACGTGGGGCGGACGGCGCTGGAGTTCGATCCCGATCGCTTTTAATGCACGAGCCGCTGGGAGGTTTTCTTTCACCCCACGATTTCCCCAGGGCCCCCCGCCCGCGAAACTGGTCAACTCCCCTTAGACTTTGAACAAACCCCTGCCTTTGGACGCTTTCGATCATATGTTCGCGCGTCCGTGCCCCCCTCTTTTTTCATTTTAAGGTCACGGTGTGCTTCCGTCGTCCAAACCGACTCCTTTCCCTTATTCAGACGTTATTCCCTTATTTGACTCTCCCCCAGATTTTGTTTTTTCCCAGTGTATTCAAAAGGATTGAACATGACCACTGCCTGGTCGTTTTTTTCCCTCTCCAAGGAAGACTCCATCCTTTTCGATCCTCCCCCCACGTGATGAGTAGAAACTCTTCTGGATCCCCCCTTGAGCCCCTCCGGGTCCTCCGGAAGTCCGCCTTTACAACATTACCCGCCCCTATCTCAACACCGAGTGAGGCAGCCGCTTCTTTCCTTCTTTATCCATCGATCGATGCTTGCCAACTTATTTGTGCCTTCGACTTTCGATGAGGATCCGCCCGGGATTTGCACGACTACGGATGCATCGTATCTCCCAAAGTCCCGTTGCGGCTTTTTGAGAGAATTTTTTCTCCTTCTTTTCGGGAGGTGAACTTTGAAAACCTGTGCGACACAATGTACGGTTTTCTTCCCCTCCTCAAGCCTTTTCTACTCCCCACGAGGTCCCCTCCCCGAGAAGACCTGTATTCGAGGTTCCTGCCTCCCCAGGCGTATTTTGCGTTCGCCAGAAGGGCCGTCGTCTCCCCCGTTCCGGCCGGCCCCCCGTCAAGCAGTTGTCTAATAACTCTTGTACTCCCCTTCCCCCCAAGAAAATTCCTTTCTAAACTTTCCAAAAGTTCGCAACTCCCCCCTGATGACGATTGCTTAACGTTCTCGCATGCTTTGATTGCGATCCGCATATTCCCTTTTAACCAACTTTTCTACCCCACTGCATGTTTGCTTTCCCTGAGAACCCCTCCCCATTCATTATTGGGCAGAGCCTTTATTGCGCTGAGTAAAATGCGTTCTGTTGCAAAGGCCTTTTTCCCTCTTTCGGCGGGCGACCTCCCTCGGCAGTTCCCCTCCCCTCACTTTCCCCTCCTTCACCGGGAAATTCTTGGTCCTTTCCCTAGACCCCTCTGGCATCGTTTTTGGTAGCTGCACCCAACGGTCCGCCTTTTTGGGTGCTTCCCCTATTTTCCGGAGATTACTAAAATTAGCCTCTTGTAGAGATGCCGTTTTTTCAGCCGGATTAGTGGGAGCTTTCCTTAGAGCTCACCTATTCTCTGGTCTTCACTTTTCCGCGACCTCCAGCGAATTTGTAGTTTGCTGGATCCCTCCTTCGGTCTTCTTTTCTTTGTCAACGAAGTTGTTCCCGGCCACGTATCTGCGACTTTCTCCTTTTGACAGCTTTTTCTCCTGCTTTCCCCCTCCATTCGCTTCAGAAGGAAAAAATTGACTTTTAGCCAGACGCCTTTTTTCTCTCCCTCGAAGCTCTAATTTTTTACGCCCGGACTTGAGGTCAGCGGGATCGGCTTTGAAGAAGAGAAGCACCCTTTTTCACCTGTTTTTTCCTGCCCGGGGTCCTGCGCTCTCTCCCCCCCATCACCAAGGGAGAATAACCTCTCTCTTCTTCCCCCCCCCCTTGTTTCGAGAGCCTGAGGCTACTTGGTTCTTGTTTCTTCTTTCCCCTCGTTGTGACGGAACAGACCTTTCTTCGATTTATTCCGCTCGCATACTTGGATACCCCCCAGTTCCCCCCTTTCACTGTATGCTGTTTTTTTTCGGGCAGATCTTTCTTTCATCCACCGACGACCTTTGTCGAGAGAACTCGGCTCTCTTTTCCCTTTTATGATCTTTCCCCCCTTTTCCTCACGACGGTGATTCTTCTTCCTTTCCCTGGTTGACACAGACAAGACGCTTCTTCCCTGTTGTTCTCACCCCGCCCCAAGGAGGGCGCTGGTACTGGCCGACCATTGCTCGGTCTCCTTTTGTGGATAACGCTTTTTTCCCAGAAATCCCCTGACTAGATGGAAAACTTTCTCTTGACGTCGAGAAGGTGCCCATTCTTCCCCCCCTTCCTCTACGCCCCCTTCCCAGCCGTTCCCCCCCAGGTTGTCCTTTTTTCTCTCTTCTCCTCTCCCTATTCCCTGAATTCCTGATTGGAGTAGCTCCGTTGCAGAGGCGAGCTCTATCGGTCCGGCGATGCATTTATGTCTTCCCCCTCTCCCCCGTAAGGATCCTCGCACGTTTCGGAATTCTCCTCAAGAGAATGGTTCCTTGCGCCCTCATGTCAACTCCCTGAGGGCTTTATTTGTCGGTTACCGTCAATTTTCTTCACTTCAAGCTACGTATTTCTTTTCTCACTATTCATCTTCTGTTCTACACGGTGGGGACGTTATGGGTTTTTTTGGCCTTTAAATGACCTCTTGATTCTTGACTGGGGGGCCTGCGAATGCTCCGTTTCCCCTTGAAATCCAATCCACTTCCCCAGTTTTAGGCCTTTTTTCGACTGGTTATGACAGGAACTGTCCACTTCCTTTCTCCTTGCATCTTGTAGTTAGGTCCCTCATGTTTCCTGACGATGATTTCCTTGCCCCTTCCCCCATAAAGCAGCCAGGATCCCTTTCCTCGAATAAACGTGTGTTTAATGTTTCTATTAGTAGGCTTCTCCCTAAGGCCTCCCCCTTACCCGATCAGTTTTCCGCACCCCTAATTCAACGCCGTTTCTTTGGCAGCAGAACGTTCTTGGCGCATTCTTTTTCCCCAACTGTGAGTCCTGGCCTTGTGAACTGGCTTGCTTTTTCCTTTTCTTTCTTTTTAGCTTGTTTAGTCCACCAATCGTTTTAATCTGGGGCCAAGCCTTCGTTACCGTTGTTCCTCGCCGACGGGTCCGTCCCGCGAACGAATTTTGCTCTGACTCCCTTTCGCTTCAGTTTTTTTTTTTTCCTTTTCTCACTACTTCTTGACAGTGAGAGAAATGCTTTCTATCGAAGATGAGCCCCGGCCCCTCTTCGTCCGACAATGGCCGCCCCCCCTTCCTGATTATCTCCGTTTCCTTCTCGAACAATGCTGTTCCTACCCTTTTCGCCCCCCCCTGGGGACTTCGATCCCTTCTGCTGAACCTTGACTTCCCCGGTTGCATGCGCGTTTGGCGTGTGGTTTCGCCCCGGTTCCCATTCTGCCGGCCAGGTTTCTCTTCATGATTAGTTTTTTTTTTCCTCGGCCCCCGGACCCCTTGGTTCTCTCTTCTCACACAAGAGAGATAGAGAACCCTTTTCATCGCAGAAGACCTGTTTCCCCCTTCAAACGGTCGAGAAACATCCTGATGTCTCGTGCAGCTTGTCTCGCTTTTTGTTTTCCTTTTTCGACTCATTCCGCTTCCGTAGCTACCGAGCATTGAAGTGTTTGATAGCCTCCTTTCACTCTCTTAGCCCCCTCTGTTGATCCGAGCGATTGGTGCATGAAATCTCGTTTTGTAGACCCCCTGCCGTTTTCTTCTCCAGTCACTTCAATCGGCTTTGGCTCTCCTACGGACTTTCCCCACCTTCCCCCCCCCCCAGTTTTTTTAGCGGAACTGTTTCGGTCCTAAGCTTAGTAGACCCCCAGATCTCCCCATTTTTTTGCGTTTGGTTGATCAGGCGTCGCTGCCATCGACCTCTTTTCAGCTAGCCGCTGTTTCTTTTTGTTCTGTCGGGTTTCATGTGTTGGTGCTCCGTTTTGCATATTTTGCTATGGGTTTTTCCGAATGGTTTTTATCCTTCTACTCTGAGATTGTCTGCGGTGATGCATTTGCTCTCTCATGGCCGCCCCTTTCCTAACCTTCCCCCTGTGTTGATAATCATTCTTCCGCCTTCCCTTTTAAATCCCTTCGGTCACGTCTGGTGCCTTGACTGTGTCAATATTCTGGATTTTGGTTGCTTCCAGCTCGGTGTTTCCCCTCCTAAAATTTTCCCTTCCCTTCATGAAAAGCTGATTTTTGTGGTGCGGTTCCAGCAACGTTCATCTTCCCCCTTTCCTTCCCCTCCCATCACCTTTGTTCTCTTTCTCCCCTTGAAAAATCGTTGCCTTTTGAAACAGCCCAAGACCCTTAAGTTTGCCCCCTTCCAAAGCCAAAGGCCCCGTTAACACCCTCCAAACCCCGATAGACTTCAAACCATCTCATCACTTACCTCCCCAGTGGTCCCTCGAACTCCGGTCTAGTTTCTCTTTTCTCGATTATTTTCCTTAGTTCGCCCACCGTCTCGTGACATTTTCGTGTTCCCTTTGAAATTTTCGATCAGCCCTTCCAAAGAATCACCTTCATATAGAGGAAGACTGAGTTCGTGGTTTCCCTTTTCCCAGACCATCTACCCCTCGACTACAGTCCCCAAATGAAACGGACCTGAACGCGAAAGCATTAGGTCGTCGACTTTTCCCTCTTTTTCTATGCGATGGAAACGATCCTGCACAAAGGAGCCCTTCCGCCCCATTAAATGTTGAAATGTCCCCCCCGCTATGCCTGCCCCCCCTGTACCCCTTGAAATCTTCCTCTCCCGAATCGACCTTCCTCCCCTCGATTCCGTTGATCCTCCTCTCAATTCCCTCCTGTTGCTCTCCCTTAAAATTTCTCTAAGCGAGTACTTTACCATAGGGGAGAGATCTTTCTTGCCCTCCCTCCCCATAACGTTCCATTCCCCTCTTCTTTTTTCGTCCCTCTTTACCCCCGACTTTATCAAGGCCACTGACTATGCGACAAGATGACAAGGTCTGCCTTTTTTTTCTTTTCGAGGTTTCCCTAACCCTTTTATCGAAGTCCACATCCCCCCCCCCGGTCTTGCCATGGGCTTATCGCTTTTTGGTCCATGAGGCTCTCCCCCTCCTTTTTCCTTTGGAAGCTGCTTTATCTGCGCTATTCTGGATGACCTTCCCTTTCTTGCTGGGTTTTGGACACCGGGGACTCCCCCCCCCAGACGTTCCAAACGCGACTCTCACTGTTGGACGCCCCAGGGCATAAAGTTCTTTTTTCACGGAGCATGGGGCCGCAGTGTCATAGTGGAGAGAGGCCATGCCCTTTATCTCGCTCCCCCTCCGTCTACATCCCCATCGTCTTTTCAGTTTTCCCTTCTTCTCCGTCTACCATAAGGTCCTACTTATGTTTTTTCCCCCCGACTCCTGACGCGAGATCCCGAAGATCCAGAACACAGATGAGTCTCAAAGGTGGGGCTGTAAAGAAGGATTGCCCCAATTCCAATTTTGTTAGGGTCCTCCCTAAACGGTTAAGTCAATTCGTCCCCTCCCCAGACCCGCAAGTGAGAGTCCCCTTCCTTCTTGCTGGTGAACTTATCCAGCATGGTGTCATCCCTCGCTCCCACCTCCCCAGACACAGTCCATCTGAAAATGCAAACCTCTGAATTCCATTTCTTTCCTGATTAATCGTAATGCAGAGGTTTCTTGAGAGTGAGTCCGATTGCTGAGGCAGAACCTCTCCTGGTTATCTTTCCATATTCTTACGGATCGTTTCTAGCCCGTGCGGATTCCTCTCAGGTTTTTTTTCCTTTAGGGCACGGCTGACACGTCTTCAGCCCCCCATGCGGACGCGTATTCTCAGGACGCCGATGCTCTTCCACATCCTCTAGGTTCCCCTCCAGATGCGAACCTTGCCTCGGCTTTCCGCAAACACTTTTACTTTCCTTCTCCTGGAAAGTCAGTGTTCCCCCCCCAGTCAAGCAGGCATCCACTCCTAGCCACCCCCACCTTCTCCCCCCCCCCCCACGCCCTTCTATTTCCAAAACCCTTTCTTACCCTTTTGGCGCGGACGATTTCGAGTTTTAATCTTTTATGCGACCTTACGTTCCCCCCTTTTTGTCTTCCCTCAGTTGAGGCTTATTAAAAGCCTCTCTTATTCACAAATGATTCTTTCGACCCCGGCGTTCCCCCCTTCTCTTTTGTGAGCGTGTCCCAAGGTCCTTTTTCTTAAAGGCATGCTATATATTTGCTCCCATCGCGCAGCGTCCTGCCCAGTTCCCTATTCCAGTGTCCTCGCCTTTTCTTTCTTCCTTCCATATTATGACCCCCGGACCGTCCCCGGTGGTCTCTTCCAATCACGTTTTTCTTAGATGGCCTCGTTTCTCCTTTTTGCCCCATTTCCTAATTGGCCGGCGAAGTTCCCCCTCCCCTTATTCAATGCGTTGCTTCCCGGAGCGCGCCCCCCAAGAGGACTACGCGCCCCCCTTTTTTCATTGACGCGGGCCTCACGTCCCTGTATTCCTGGACTGATCGTACGCATTTAGGACCCTCTTTCCTTGGTCTTCTTTTACTCGTCCTTCCTCCTCCTAGTGAGAGGCTCTTTCTCTCTTTTCTCCGAAACCCGCTCGTTCTTCTGCGATAGAAGACCCAACTCCTCCAGACCCTCCTTTCCTCTCTTCTATCGGACTTGTCTGGCCAGGAGGAAAATGGGACTTAAGTAGGTTGACTCATCCGTCCCCCTTCCCACTTTAGATGACCGGTCGGTCAGCGCGGAGAGATTCCCCCCAATAACAAACCCCTG
>Ga0179593_1435367_pt1 | contig 17205 bp, 15 predicted proteins | sample CZODoug2_1_08_16_FD_185931 | JGI IMG/M metagenome (GOLD analysis project Ga0179593, IMG submission 185931) | Vadose zone soil fungal communities from Angelo Coast Range Reserve, California, USA - CZODoug2_1_08_16fungal (PacBio error correction) | ecosystem: Environmental > Terrestrial > Soil >... | reverse complement strand
TTTTTTCCCCGACAAAGAGACATAGGGATGAAGTTTCTACCGCCTTTTCTCGTCTTCTCCCCACTCCCTGTTTGCGGCTTTTCCCCCCCCCACGTCCCCCCCCTTGACCTGGGCCCTGGGTCGGGTGGGTCCTGTCCGGCTTCCTGCGAAACAGTAGCATCTTGCCACAATGTCTTTTTGGGCCGTCCACGGATTGGTGCGGTTTGTGTGCCCTGCCCAGGGAGTACGGGCCCTTTTCGCCGGACCGGGTCGGGTCTCCACACCCCTGCCTTTTCTTTTCTCGTTTATCGGTGCGGAAACGGTAGGGTCGGGCTTTTGGGTCCGTGAGAGTACGACGGTCCCTTCCGTGTGTTCTCCCCTCCTGGAACCAGTTGTTTCTCATGTTCCCCTGGGTCACCCCCCATGCGGTGATCGGTTGACCCCACCCCCCAGGGGAAGGTTTGACTGGAGGGCTTTTTTTTGCGTTTTCCCGGACCTTCCCCGTAGCAGTTGACGGCGGGCCCGGCAGTTCCCTTCGATTCCCCGTCACAACTTTTTCCCCCCAATTTTTTCGGTTTGAAGACACCGTTTTGAACTTTGGTTTGACAATGGTGCTTTTTTTGGGGAGGCACCTGCTCTCCCCATTTCTTTCCTTTCCCCACCCCCACCCACACCCACACCCCCCCTCGCTATGATTGGTGACCGGAATCAGGTAGGTGTAGCGGTGGACCGGGGGCGAGGGCCAGCACTCCCCCCCCCGTCCCCCTTCGTTCCGTTTGCCGCGCGTTTGTTCACCAAGAGGACCCCAACATTTTTGCCCCAAAGGGGCGGGGGTCACCCGGTATTACACCCCCCTTTCCTGCAGGGGCTCGTGTCCTGCAGGTGTTCGCTGGGAAGGCGGGCGGTACCATCCTAGGTTCCAGAGACACCCGATGACCGCAGCCGTTGACGTTCGTCCAGAGTTTAGGCCCCCCTTCTGAATGGTCCCTTGGCTTTGATACACCCCTCGTGGTTTGCCAACTCTCGGGTAGATGGCGTGTTCAGGGGGTTATTTAGGGTGGTTCCGCCTTTTCTTGGCCTTGGTTCCCGGTGAGTCCTTCCCGGTTCCCTTGCCCGTTTTTTTCCGATCTGCTTTTCCCTTGTCCCAAATTCCCCGTCTTTCATGCACCAATCGGGGCTGCGGTTCTCGCTACCCAGCACTTTTTTCGACTCCGGGTTTTCACAGCTTCCCCACCCTTCATTCTTCCCGGCCTTTTTTTTAGTAACTTCAGAGTGCCAAACCCCCACTTGCGGCTAGCCCGGAACTTTTTCCCCCAAGCCCTCCCGTGGGACGCTTTTTGCGGTCGCCTCTCCTCACTTGTATTCGTTCTGTTCTCTGCCAAACTTTTTTTAGATTACCCAGGCTCTTTACGCCACACCGGCGTACCCAGCCGGTGGCGTTGGCCTCCTTTCTCCCCTGTCTGAGGCTCTTTACACCTTCCCCCCCCTACAAAGGGTGTAAGTGTTAGTAACTTTCGTTCCCAAGGCTTTCTGTACTCCTCAATTTCACTGTTTGTTGTCGGCCCTCCCGTTTTGTCCCGTATTTTTGACCACAGCTTTGAAGGACTGGTGTCCGTCCAACGGCTTCCTTATAGTTTTGACCCGCTCGTTTTTCCGCACCCGTGAGTAGTGTTGTTTTCGGGATCCCCTCGGCTTTGGGCCCGTTGCCCCAAGATAGTTGGGTTTTAGCCTGTGAATAGTTTATGCCCTCTTTGACGCCACGTCTTCACCTCCCTCGGGCTGATTCCTAGTGTTCTCTTTTGCCGTCCATCTTCGGTTTTTCGGTTTAGGTCGATCTGGTTTTTTTTTTGAGATGGTCTCGACCTTTTTTTAATTTTTGCCCTGCTCTGGCGCCGTGCTTTGCTAACTTTTTCTTCCCCTCCAGGAACTGGGCCGTGCGGTGGGGCAGGGTTTTCGACAGGACCCTTGTGTTCGTCCTGGTCTTGGTTCAGGGTCATTCCAGGTTCGATCAACACTCTCTTCTGTCGTTTGCCTCTTTCCGGGCCTTTCCTCTTGTCCCCCTCTTTTTCTTGTGACCGGCCGAGTTATTCTTGCCCAGTCCCCGAATTTCAGGCAGTAGCCTCCGTCGGTTTTTTTCTTTGGGGAGTAGGCCGCAACCGGTTACCCTTGCATTGTTGGTCCACTTTCCTCGCCCAACGGGTTATTCTTGGCTCTCGGCACCCGTTTTTTTTGCATTTTTGTTTGATGAGGGACAAGGAGCTTCGTGCTTCTAGCCTCTTCCCCACGTTGGTTTTGTTTCCGTCGTCTTTTTGAGGGGGCGGTTTCCCCCCGGTGTCACCGGTAGTCCAGCACACCCCACTTCCCCAGGTCTCCAACACCCCGAGACAGTTCTTTGCCGGTTTGATTTTAGGTGAAGCTCCCCCGTTTTAGGAACGCCCGTTCCGTGGCGCGTTCTTCTTCAGGGTTTTTTCCCGTGTAGTACCTCGTGTAGCCCCCACTCGGCGGTACCGATTCAATCTTTCCGCAAGTTGGGGTTTTGGTGAGAGGGTGCTGGTTTTGTTCCCCGGGGTGCACCTTTTAGTCGACCGGTAAGGGCCCGTGAGTGCAAACCCCGCCTTTTCGGTCCCCCTCTTTTTCTTGCTTTTCCCAACCCTCCCGTGCTGTGAAAGACGCCCTCTCTGATTTCCCCTTCGTTTTCCCACTCCCCTGTCTATGCAGTGTTTTTTTTGATGGCAGTCCTGCTCGTTGGAGGGATCGGCGTTTTTTTTGGTTGTCCTCAGGAATCGCCCTCTGGTCAGCACCCCGGGTAGCTCCCTGTTCTTTGACACTTGTTCGGTGTGGTGCATACACTTTTTTCAACAGTCTGAAGTACTACGTTTTTTTTTCCAATGGTATGTTTTTAGGCGTCTGGGTGTTTTTTGCCTTGTTTGTCCCCAGTGTCCCCGGTCATACCCCCACAACCCAAGTTACCCAAGGCTCCGTTTGCTGGGGATTTCCCCGGTCAGTTTGAACCTTTTTTGTTTCCCTTTTCTTTTGGCCCCCTTTCCCTTTTTAACTTGGTTCTTTTCTGTGTGGGCAGTTGAAATGGGTCTTTACCATGGTTTGCTCCAAGTTCTTCCTTTCTTGCCTCCTGCCGTACACACCAGCCGGTTAGGACCTTTTAGGTGCGCCGATTTGGCCCCTCGATGGCTGGTCGTTTTTTGTGAAAGTTTCTTTCCCCCCCCCCCCTGTTTTCCTTCTATCTTTTCGTCCAAAAAACGGTTTTCCTTGGTTATTCTTTAGCAACTCCCCTTCCCTCCCCTCTCACCGACCCAGTCCCCTCCAGGCCGCTCTCTAGAAGTTTTTTACCCAAATGGGACACTCCTTTTCCTGTTGCTTGTGTGGGCGACGTCCTTTCTTGAGTCGGAAGTTGTTCTTTTATGGGTCCTTGTTTTTGTATTCACTGACCTCTATTTTCTTCAAAAGTATAGTACCCACTTTGCTATCTTGCGGTGAAACCACTGCGCGGTCTTTGTCCCCCCTAACGACCCTCACTGTTACCAACTGGCCCCCCTAGCCCAACCCGCAATCCCAGCTTTTTCCCCTTCCTACCTGCCCCGCCCCCCTTTTTGCATGTCCCGCAACACTGAAGTTCCAGTCACCACAAACCCCTTTTTAAGGTAACTAGGGCCAGTCCCCGGGTGTTAATGGTTGGTTGACTTTTCACACATCCACCACCCCGGGTGGCCATCCGCCCATTTTCCCCCTCCGTTCCAGTGTAGCCCCCATCTTTTTTCCCCCCGTTCCTTCTGCCCGCACCTGCCGCCCAACCCCTGCTTGATTTTTTAAAGAGTTTGTTTTGCCACCACTATGCAGGCCACCCTCCGTCATATTCTATTCTGTTCAACGTTCCCACTTTTTGCCATTTATTTCGGGCCTGACGTGTGTTTCGTCTTTACCATCTACCCCCAACATACTTCCCAACGCGGCGCCGTTAACAAACGCATCAAGTCACTCTGATTTCAGCTCCCCTTTTTAGTTGAGCTCTCAACCCAAACAAACAAGGCTTTTTAGTATTTCCCATCCCCCACCATGGTGGCATTGCTTTTCCTCTCGGTGTCGTGCCCAACGCCTTGTCGTCCCCCACCGTCCCCACTCCAAACGTCCCCCGCACCCCCCTGGAAAGGTTTGTCTTTTTCAATTGAACCCCCATTCAATTTACCGAAGGCATTTTCCCCCCTCCGTCGTTTTGTCTTTGCATTCCCACACACTTTTAGCTCCCCCAGCACTCCCCGTAACCCCCCCACCTGATCTACCCCTTACTCTTTCAGTTTGGACTTTCCCCCAGTTATTAAAAAGGATTTTTTCCGGCCACCCCGCGTCCCCCTACTTCGCCGGTTTGCGCCTGTCGTTTTTCCGCGCGGAATTTCTCGAATTTTTTTTCTCGCCCCCCCCCCCCCCCAGGTGTCCCATTTTTTTTCAGATTGTTGTCTAGGCAAGATTTGCTTTCCAAACCCCCACCCCACGCCCGGTGCCACGGCCCACTTCCTCGGTGCCCCCCTCCCCCCCCCTTTGTATTTCCTTCGCACAAGTAGTTTGAAGGTGCTTTTCCCCCGCTTTGCCCTTTCTCTTGCCCCCTTTTTTTCGTATTTCCGTGGCTGACCAGGTCCCTCCCCTATGACCCTGTCATCACGGGGCTTGCTGTTTACTGTTCATTATGGGCTTCTATTTTGTTGAAGTCTCACCAGCCGATTGAACCGTCCTTGTAGTTCCCCACTTTTTCTCCCCCGTTTCTTGCCTGAACTTGCTATCCAAGCATGGTGACCAGGATCACATGGACCTCCGGTCTCCCTAAGGTTGTTTCTTGTACCTGTTTTGGAGCTCCACCCCCTATGGCAATATCCTTCTTTCATATTTTTCGATTCTGCTGTCCCTTTTTTATACCATCGTCCTGACGGGATGCGGTTATTCCCGCGGATGTTGTCCCCTTGGGTTCGTGCCCATTCTTCTCTCCCTACCTTGTGGTTTGACTCTGTCTCGTTGATTCCAAATCCACCCCCACCGCCAAACCCTCCCGAGGGCTCTTTAGTCCCTTCTTAGTTTATCTTTGTCGTCTTTTGGGGAACCATAGATCTTTCCATATTATAGTTTCTTTTTGCCCTATTTGGGCTTCTCCCACACGGCCGGGTCCCCCACCCTTCGGTTTTTGGTCCCCCCCGTTACACGTTTTCCCACTTTCCTGCGCTTTCCTCTTGTGCTTATCTGTTTTAAGAGATGTGGCCATCGCGTGAGGACCCCCCGCCCCTTGAGTGGCTTCAAACACCGGTCGAACCTTTTCCTTCCCTTTTTACCCTCGGTCGGAAATTTTGTCCCACACGTTTTAACAGCTCCTGAATTTTTCCCCCCCCGGTTTGCAGTTTCTTGTTAAGTTTGCCCCCCCGTCGGTTAACTCTCCCCCTTCTGGTCTGTTGCCTTTGGGTACACCTCAGTTGCCTCCGTCCCATTTGCCCCGGCCCCCCTTGACCTTTTTGGGATTTTCCCCCCCCCCGCGGATTTCCCAAAACTATGTGGTGTCTGACGACCCCCTTGACCCCTTTTTTCTTCACGCCGTTTTGCGTGCCCTCGGCCGTTTTCGTTTTTTCTTTGGAGTTTGGTTTTCATTTTTAGTTTTTCGACGAGGTCTCTGGCCACCTTTTCTTCCCCCCAGCCTGGGTGTTCTTGTTTTTGTGTTGCAAACTAGCGCCATCTGTTCCCCCGTGATCGTTGAGGTAACCTTGCCTCTTTAGGTCTTTTCCACGGGCTGGAGGGTGGGTTTCCTCTTTTTTGTGTGCCCCCCCCAGGGCCCCCACAACATTCGGGGGATGATTTGGACGTTGGTTCCCTTTCCCTCTGTCTCCCCCCTTGCGTTTTTGTTGTTCGCTTTACGTGGTCGGCGCGTTTTGCCTTGTTTTTCTCAATTCTTTTGTGTGGATGGGACTCACCCTGTTTCTAGGTCTCTTTTCAGTGCACTCTGATGGGCCTGTCTGTTCGGTATGGTAGGGGACCTCCCAGGAAACAACCAGGGCCCCCCCCCTTTTTTTTGCGTTTCCTGTTTATGTGGAGGGTGAGGTTTTCTTCCCCCCGGTGCTTGGGAGGAAACCCCCGCTGATTCAAGCCGTTGACCAGTTTTGGGACTTGGCTTCTTTTCCACTGTGGATGGGGTGGGATCGCATTTTTAGTTTTGGGGTCTTCGGCAATCGAGGACTTTTCTTTTTTTTCCTGATGGTTGGTCTTGTTTTGTGTTTTTTTTTTAATCTCCTGCGGGGTTTCTTCTTTTTTCCCTGGACTTCCCCCTGTTAGTAGTACTGGTTGCGAACTTTGGGCCCTTTTTTTTGGCCCACCCCCCTCAATCTGGCCGGAGGCGAGTCTTGGTGGGCCTTTTTGGGGCGTGTCCCCCCCGCTTTTCAAAAGAATGGTGGAAGGATGGCTTCGTTTCTGTCCCTCTTGAGTTGCAGTTCCCCTCTCATTGTTTTTTACCCCTGTTTCCGTCTTCGGAGGGTCCTTTTTTTTTTTGCTTGTGTGTTCCTTCCACAAACCCGGTCCCCCTTATGTTCCCCCTTCCCCCCCCGAGTTAAGTTGGCCAATTTTGGTCTTTCACGTCCGGTGGAATGCCCCTGAAAGGTTCCCTTTTCTTTTTGCCCCCAGTCCGGATGAACTTGTCGGGTGGATCTTAGATCTCGGGGGGGCTACGCCAATCCCCCCCCCCGGGGCCTGTAATTTCCGGTTCCGGACACCTACCGCTTTTCCCTTCCAGGCTGTGGGAAGAACGTTCCCCCATTTGCCGCCTCACTGGTTCCCCTAACTTCTCTTTTTTTTTCTTGACACCCACCCTTGAACCCATCAAGTCCTTTTTTCCCGCCTACCCAGAGACTTTTCCCCCCCCCGCTTGAGGTCCAGGCAGTTCGTCGACTTGCGATCCCTCTCCCTTTTTTTGATGGATGTTGATGTTCTTTTCTCTCTTCGTGATGACCTGGTCCCCCGTTTTTGTACCCTCACACCCCATGGAACCCCCTGTTTTACCGTCCCCCGCTCCGCGACCCCATTGACTTCCTTAACACCTTCACGTTCTTTTTACCCCTCCCCCCCTTGTCGTTGATGGAGTGCTGCCGAACGGCACTGCTTCCGTGCACTGTGGTACTCCGTTAGCCTCTGTTGTACTAAGACCCCTTTTTTGATGCTTGCAAAAAACCTGAATTTCTCCATAGGCCCACGGTGTCCCGGCCTGGTGCCCCCACCGTTCCCCCTGACCTTCCTTTCCCGCGCCCCCCCCACCTTTTTTCCATGTTCACCTAATCCAAGAGACTCGGCTTCTTTGTGGTGTTGGTGGTCTGTGTCTTGAAGTTGCTCTCCTTCTCTCCTTAAATTTCACCACTTGGACACACCTCCCTTTTTTTTCCAATTTTCCTCTTAAATTTGCCGTTACCCACTTTTCTCCAACACCCCCCTCACCCCGGTCAGATTTTTTCTTATCCAGTTTTGTTGATGACAAAGGTCTTCTAGTCGGGTTCCATTTTTTTCCTGACCACCCCACGACTGTGACTTCAGACAAGATTCCCCCGCGGGACAATCCCTCGGCCCATATCGTTTTTTTTTTAAGCTTTATCTTGAACAAATGCGATGATTTGTAGTGAGGTCCCTATTGGACCTTCCCCTTTCTTTTTTTTTTGCCAAACTAGCCTCTTTTGTTTTGTGTTCAGTCTGGGTTTCCCGACCCCTCCTTTCTCCCATTTCCTGATGGGAGCTCTCTTCCACGGCCAACCCCCCCCAGCCCCAAGTCACCGTTAAACGACCCTTCTTTTGACGAAAGAAACGATTGTGAAACCGAAACCTACATCCACGCCAGAACCTTTATCCATTCAATAAATCAATTAATTTCCCTTTTTTTTGATTTTAGACTACCTGTTTCGTGCAGCCAACTATTCACTCCCCCCCTACTTTCGAACCACCTTTCCCTGAGAATTTTTTTGTTTTTGTCCGATTTTAAGTTTGTTTCTGTGCCGCCATTTGAGACCTGTAACTTTCCCATGTCGCCCTCAGTTTTCCCCCGGTCCACCCAGGGTCTGATTTGATTTCTACGGCCGTAGATTTCCCATGGCCCAGACTGACCATTTGAAAATGCCCAGTCTGTTGTTGCCTCCTGCAGTTCACCCTTCCTTTGTTTTGGTGTGATTTTTTTCCCTGCGGTGGTGTTTCTTTGGCCCTGGGTGGTTTTTTGCCGTTCCAACCCCTCATACCGGATTCCGTTACCTTTGCCTTATTCGCTGTGACGGCTATTTCCGTTTTTTCCTCAAGGTTTATCCCCCTACCCCGCCAAAGGAGTGTTATTAGGTGTCACTCCCCCTTTTCTCGACCCCTTGGCCTGATTTCTCCGTCATTTTTTTTAGAAATCTGGTTCTAACACGGTTTCCTGCACGGCCATCCCGGCCCCCGGCCAAGTCCTTTTGCTATCCGTACCGATTATGTTTTTATTTACCCGGGTTCCATCCGCCCGCCTAATTCAGAGCACTGCTCCCAACCCCCCCGGTTCCATATTTTCCCCAGTGCAAAAAAGTCTATATTCGGTTTGCCCACGTATCGACCCTCTTTAAATCTTCTCGATTTGTGTTTGTTAGGTTGTGTCTACGGTCTTCACGTGATGCTCCAACTAGCTTCACTTCTTTCGCGCCTACTTTTCAATTTTTAAAGCGTCCCTATCCCCTTCAAACACCAATTTTCTTCCGGTGCTGAACGAGTTGGGTTCTTTGTATACCCTCGGTTTAGTTTTGGAGACCCAAAACGGCCTTTGGGTTCAACTGTTCAGTTTTATGTCTCCCGTTTCGAACCACCTCCTTCCTTGGAATCCTTTCCGATTGCCCAGTCAATCATTGCTTTGAGTCAGGACCTCTCATGTTTGTTGATTTTTGGCAACCGGTGGACCCCCCGCTCTGACCGGCGACCCTGTTTTTTCTGTTGCCCGCACATCGTTCTTCCGTTGGGTTGGCTGACGCTGGCGGGGCGAAAACGGCCGGTTTTTCTGGTGTCCTCCCCTGTTAAACCGGGTTTCCCCCCCCCGACCGCTGGCGACTTGGTTTCCTTGGTTTTGAGGGCAAGGCCCGATTCAGGCTTTTTGTTTTTTTTGTTTTTTTTTTTGGTCCCAGTGTCCTGCAGGTTCCCACGTTTTTTACGGGTGGGGACTGGTCCGCTCCTAACGGGTCCGTTTTGACCCTTTACCCGTTTCGTTTCCGCGCCTGGAAGGTTTGTTGAAGCTGTTTTTTCGCCGGTTTTGTCGGTTGCCGTTTGCTTTTTCTTGGAGTTCGCGTTGTCAACCGGTCCCCACTTTGACACCCGTTCCCCTTCCCATGTGGGTTTGCTACTTTTTCTTGTGTCGGGTAGCGCAGAGATGAAGCTAGGGGCGCTTTTGACCGTGTCTTGCTCGTACCCCCCGGTCCTTGGCCGGTGACGGGCCCAGAACACCATTTTTTTTTTTTTTTTCTTTTTTTCTTTTCAGACGACGAACGTGAAATCCCCTACCGTCGGAGGTTGGCCCCTCTCGTTAGTTGGGAGCCTGCTTTTCGAGGTGCGGGCGTCTTTGGAAGAAGCTGGTCGGTGACCCAACTTCGCCCTTTTCTGTCTGGAAATCGGGTGTCAGGCGTGTTTTGCGGCGACTCCCGGGGCGTTCTTGAAGGGACCCTGGGTCGTGGGGCCGCTGAAACCCCCCTGCTGGCCGATCCGCGGTGCATTTTTTTGAAGTTCCTTTCTTTTGGACCCGGTATTTTCCCCGTTTTGGCAAAAAGTATGGGTTTGAGTTCCTTTTGGGAGGTCCCCCCAGTGTCGGGTGAGTCCCGCCTTTCGTTTAACGACAGTTCCTGTTTGGAGTCTATCCACCACTTGTTGACATGGTTTTTTTTCCCTTATGTCCGCGGTTACCCTATCCTTGACTGTTATGGGCGGAGTGGGGCAGGCCGGGATGGCGAGCTCCCTTGTGTCTCCCCGTTCCTGTTTCCCGTGTACGCTTGGGACGGGGAGGTTTGTCGTCACCCCCTTGAACGTGGAGGGAAGTTTTTTTTACTTTTTCGGCCAGTCGTGCCCCCGCACACACCTACGTCTTTGGCCTTGACTGGTCCTGTCCAACGCGGTCTCGGGGCCAGGTTTTGGCGTGGCAGTCCACAGAGACCACAGCTCGTTTTTTTACCGGTCTTTGGCTGTAAGCGGCGTCGACCCCCCCCCTGCCGTTTTATCCGGTTCGTGTCACTCTCCGGCCCTGCTCATCCCGTACCCTTCTCCGTTTTTATCCTTCGCCCCCCCCCAAATTGAAAAGTTGGCGGGTGTTCGTCCTGCCCGGCGTCCTGGAACCCTTGCCGTATCTCCGTTCCACCACTTGTTGCCGGAACTCTCGGCCACGCATTTGGGCTGAAAGAAGGACGTTATTCTCATTTCCCTTTTTGCCGCCCCCCGTTTTGAGGGGCCTGGAAATTCCAAGGGTTTTCCCCCCTTGGCACTGCGATCCCAGGGAATTTTTTTGTGGGTCCCGCACGTCCGGAGAACCCACTTTGTTGTCTCGGACCGAGGTAGTTGGTCGTTTTTTCCCCATCCGATGGTTCTGTTCTCCAACACTCTCTCTTTTTCTTTTACTCACTATGTTTTTTTTGTGTTTGAGAGATTTGGGCTAACCTCGCCATCGTTTTTTGTTCCTGAGTTCCCGGGCTTGTTCCTCTCTTTTCAGTGAGCAACTTTTTTCTTTTGGCCTGGACGGCGGCCCAAACAGACCTCTTTCCGGGGGACGTTCACGGGTTTCCTCAACAACACCGACCGGTGTCCACTCCCACGTTCTTCGCCCCCCACATTTGCGTTTTGTCTGTTTATGAACGGTTGTGCCCTTTGAAGTTTTTTGCGGTTCGGGGGATTACTGGTTCCCTTCCTGGTCCCCCTGGACCGTGCGGCGAACAACCGCCTTTGAGTTTTTGTGTGTCTTTTTTGGTTATTTTTTGGTCCCCAACTTTCGGTCGAGGTTGCTCTCGTTTTTGGGAAGGCTTTTGCGCCGTGGGCCCTTCGTGGTCGCACCTCCCTGCGGACCAGGCCGAATTTCTGCCGGTAAACCCTTGGTCGGGTGTTTGTGTTGACTTCTTGTGGGACCCCCCCCCAGCCCTGACTTTATATTCCCCCCTGGATGCCCCCTTCATTTTCCGTCCCTGGACGGTTTTCCGTCCCTTCCCTTTTTTTGCCCATTTTCTGCTGACCGTAGAAGTGGTTCCTGGTACACCCCAACTTCCCGTTTCCTTTTTTTGAATCAACAGCTTGTTTTTTTTGAACTTGTTTTTACTTTACCTGAGCAGGACTTTCTCTGCTACCTTTTCACTCAGGCCCCAACACAACCCCACTTCACTCGGCTTCGTTTTATAGTTTCCGTGGGTCTGGTGTTTTGAACGGTTTTCTGTACTCAACCTCCCTGTCCCCCGCCCCGGTCTCGTGCGGGCGGGACCCCTGCCGCACCCCGGTCATCAAACCTAGGTGCCCACAACTTCAGGGGGTTGAGTTCTCACAAAAAACTGGTTGAAAGAGTTATCGGGCACAGAAGTTTTTCTCCGAGGCCGTCTTCCCTTCACCCCCCCTCCGGGACCCGATTTCTTCCCCCCATCACCCCCCCTGAACAACGCTTTAAGTTTTTTGGTTTCGTGTTTGTAATAGTAGGAAGGAAGCCAGGTCCTCCAGCTTGACCCCATTCTAAAACCTAGTCTTTTTTGCCATGCTATCAGTTGTGTGTTGCTTTAACATTTTTTTCTTCTTTTTGTTTTGGGGTGTTGTTGGGTTTTTGTAGACGGGCCCCGCCTGTGTCGACCGCCCGGTCACCAGCTTCCCCCTAGAGTGTTTCTCTGATGGTCATCTTAGTTCCACCCCGGTTTCCCCCAAATTTCCAGGAGCCACCCCAACCTTAAGGTTTTGTCTGCGGTCCTTCGCTTTTCACCCCCAGCACGTGGACCCCTCCATCTTCCAACCCAAATTTTTCCAACCCACACCTGGCTGACGATTTTCATTTACTTGGTTCAAGTCACGAATTTCGCTGAACCTTCCCCCCCCCCACGGCCTCCCCCCGATTACGGTCCCTTTTCCTGTGGTTTTTGAACCTTTGTGGTACCCCTTAACCCCACGAAACGTTACTCTTGCGGGGAGTGAGTCCTCCCGTCTTTCACTTTACTCCGGGGGTCGTTTTTTTTTCATGGGAGTTTCTGTCTTTTTTCGGTCACTTCCTTTCAGCCCCCTGCGGATCTTCCCCCCCCAACACCCTCTTCACCAGCCTTTTTCGGTTTCCAGGCCCCTGGTTAGCAATAGATTATTGTGTGTCCCAACCTGCCAACCGCAAACATTCCTGCGGGGACACATCTCCCCTTTTTTTATTTTTTTTTTTCCATCCCAGGACGGGGGTTTACTTCTCCGGCCACACCCTACTTTTGACCATCGTCAGGTCTTTTCTCGTTACCGCCCCCAACGTCCTGATAGGCAAAGATCGTTAAGCACCCCGTTCTTCCGCATTTTTTTTTTTAGGACTTTTTTGTTTTTTTTTTGTGAACAGTTGGTCCCGTAATTCGTTAACTCGGCATCGGTTTCTCCTCAGTTTTGGATTAACGTTTTTCAGAAAACGTAACTCTCCGGGAGGCTTCACCCCGATGTGCTCTTTTTTCCGACTTCCGGGGTCGGTTTCGTTTCGCGTTTTTTAGCCAGTTATCGAAGTAGGTCTTCAGCATTGTTTTTTTTTGGGGTCCTTAATGGACGGAGCCATTTTCCACTTGCCTTTCGTTTTGGTGCGGGGCCTCCACCCATTGACCAGTGTTTTGTTAGGAACATCCTTGTTTAGCGTTGTTACGATCATTGTCCCGACCCACCCTCCGTCGGCGGTGCGACGACCCTTTTTGTTTTAAGTTGGTTGACCTGGCGTGTGTTTTTTTCAGGAACGAGCTTGCCATCTATTTCTTTTCACTTTTGGCACTTTTTCGGATTCCTAGGGCTGTCTGCTTTTACTTTCCCGGCCTGACCCTGGCCTCTCCCCCCCCGGTTTTTCTCGAAACCACCCCCCGGGTTTTGGCCCCGTTCCGGCAGGCCACCCAGATTTTCCTTCTGTCTTTTCGTTCGGCCATGGCGTCTTGGTGTCTTATTTTTGCGAAAAGTAGGGTTTTTTTTTGCGACCTTCGGCTTCTGTTTCCCTTTTTTTTTTGCCAGTTTTCAAAGTTTTAAGTTGTTCACAAGTTTTTTACAATAGTCCACCCCGTAGTTTCTCCCCCTGGTAACCTTGAGGCTCTTAGTTTATCGTTTTTCCCCCGGATTTTTTGTAGTCTGCCTGCCACGTGGATCACGGTCCCGTTATCTTTAATCTGAGCTCCAAACAGTACCGGTTGCTCCGCGGTTCAACCCCTCGGTTTCTTTTCATTCCCCTTCTGCCGGGTTGAAGGCGGGTGAGTCCGTGGTCCGTTGTTTTTCTTTTTTTGTCCGAGCGAGGCCCCAGTCTTCCCCTTGCCAGTTTGCGCATACGTTTTTTTTGTTGAGTGGACCCCCCCCCTCAGCTGTTGCCTTCGTGGTCTCCACCCACGCCGCTCATGGGTTTTTGCCCGTTCCCTACGTTTTAGTAGTGCGTTCGGTTGCCTCACCCTGTTCCCCGGCGAGTGTTTTTTTTTTTTTTTTTCGAGTCATGCTTTTTTTTGCCGTCCGGTTTATGGGTTTTAAAGCTCTGGGTTGGCTTTTCCCTAACCGACTTCTCTGGTTTTTCATCACCACCGGTCGTCGTTTTTGCCCGCTTTGTGTCCCCAACTTTGTTTCGGGTTTGGGTTGGCGGGCCGTGTTTTTTTTTTACCTTGGCCATGTAGCGTTCCCCCCCCAACCAGAGTATTTGTTTCCAGGGTGCTCGTGGTTTTTTCCGTGGACCACTTGTTCCATGTGTTCATTTAACAGGCCCCCCCCAACCTTCACACCTTTTTTGATGTGGGATTTTTCCGGGTGCAGCTTTCCCATTTGTTTACAACCCTTTAGGGGTTTTCCCCCTTTAGGTAAGTTCCCCTCCCGTTGGCCCTTTTTTTTCCCTTTTTGGTCCGCTTTGCCGTCCTTGTTGCTCTTGGAGGTGCTTTGCGGCCCCCCGGCGCCCCAGCCCGGACAGCTTTTCCTTCCGGTCCAGTGTCATGGTTTTGACCTGTTGTAGTGACTTTAGTACTCCAAATGGTTCCGTCCTTTACGGGTTTTGTTCACCCCGTTGTTTGAGTGGGCTCGTCCCCCAGGTTTTTTAGAAACCCCCTTTTTTTTTTTACTCGCTTAACCCGCCAAACCCTTGGTGCCCTTCAAGTTGTAGCTCGCTCGCCACCGCCTTGGTCCCATGTGATTATTTTGGTGAGAGCTCTTTTTAGGACCTTTTCCCTTTATTTTGTCTTTTTTTCAGGTACCAAAGCTACTTTTGGTTTCCCCATGTAGTTTGTCCCCCCCAATTTGTTTTCTCTGCTGTCTGAACAAATTCGTCCCCGTCTTTTTGTCCGTTTCGCCCCCCACTCGGTACCCCCTGTCCTCCGCCCCCCCCCCATGCTGACATCCTTTTCCCTCATCCTGCTTCCGCCTTGTTGAATGCCGGGGCCCTCCACGGAAACCGTCCCTATTTCCCCACAACCCCTTGACTTTTACCCCTGGTTGTTCCCCATCCGGTTGTCCCCGGTTTGGTGCATTCCCCCCGCAACACCCCCTTTTTTAGTCTCAATTTCACAGGGGCCCCCTGACCGTCCGAAACTTCCCTCAATTCTTTGCCTTCCATTGGACGCACCCAGATCCCACCAATCTTGCTTAATTCTTTGGCACCCCAGAACCCCACCCCCGCCCCCACAATCCTGGTGCCCGCTCTTTTTTTTCAACACTTCCCACCACTTTTCCCCTGGACTTTTCTCCCTTCTTACACCTTTTTTGGACTCCCTCATCCGCCCTGGAAGCATTTTTTTTTTTTTTTTCAAACAGAAGGAAAGTTCCTCTGTCCCTTTACTTAAAGTATGGATGTTTCCTGTGCGCCCCCAAAAATCATTGTGGCCGCCTACTCCCCGGTTGAGTTCTGTTGGTACTAATGGGGTTCGTGCCCCAACGCCTTTTCCGGCAACAACCCATTAAAAACCCCACCCCTTACCGCACCTTTCTTTTGTTGGCCCTGATTTCCCGGACATCGAACCGAAGACATCCCTTGTACCCCCCTCTCCCCCTTTGCCCCCCACCTCTGCCTTTTCCTTCACTTGGCATAAAACACTTAAGAGCCCTCCCCTGCGACTTTTTGAAACCACCGTGCCCACCCCTGGGTCATCTGCCCCCACAACCGTCACAACCTTTTCCTATACCCACGAATGTATTTGCTGCCCAACCAAGTTCACCCCCTCCTCTACCCCGAGTCGTTTTCTTTTGAGAGTATCCTCCTTTCCACCCGCCCAGATTTTGTTCCCCCCCCCCAGCCATTTTTTTTCGGTCCCCCGATATCGTTTCACCTTTCCCCAACCCCCCCCTTGTCCCCAACCAGCCACCGTCCTCTCTTCTTTGCCCCCGGCTTGGATGACCCCGTTTGTAGCGGGGTCCCAATCCCCGAATTCATTCCCCGACAATGTCCTTGTTCCCCTTGCCTTGAATGGTTTTCACTCCCAGCCCTTTTCATTTCTTGCTCCTCCCCGCCTTTTTTTTATTTCGGCGGCTTCGTTTTGCAGTTCTTCCATCCCCCGACTAACGATGATTTTCCAATTTTTTCCCCCCCCTAAACTCCAGGTGCTTTTTTTTCTTTTTTCTCTTATTTTCATACTGGATTTCAGATTTAAATTTTTGCCCCTCATGCGTCTTACTCTGCCCCCCCCAGCGTCGCCCCCCCCTCCTTTTTTGTGGCCGCCTTTCTTTTGTTGGCGAGCCCTTCCTTCCAAAATGTTGTGGTATCATGCCTGTTCTTTTCCACGAGACCTGAAGGATTCTTGATCTCCCGTTTTTTGTCTTTTGTGTTTCTCCCTCTTTCATCTCAGTTTTCTGTTTTGTTTCGCTGATCCTCACTTTCCCCCACCCCCCCCCCCACACCATATCTTTCCCCATCAGTCATAAGTCAGGCTCTTTTGTCCAGCGGAAACCCCCTCCTTCAACCAGAGGGACATCTCTCTTTGTTCATCCAACCCACCATTGTCTGGATACTCTTTTGGGGTTCGACCCTCCGTTCACCGTCCTCTACCTACACTTCCTTTTTTCTTATTAATTACTGGGAGCACGAGTCCACCCCCTTTTCCTTCTACACCGCCCCCCTGGAGGGTGTGTGTTCACTTTCCTCGGTTTGTTTCCAAAAAAACCCCCCTCAAACCAAAACAAAACCCACCCCTTATACCAAACCCCCAAAAAAAAAAAAAAAACCCACCCAACACAACCACAAAAACCCTCAAACCCCCCCAAACCAACAAAAAAAAAACAAAAAAAACCAAAAAACACACACCCCCACCAAACAAAACCCCTAAAAAAACAATCCAACCCCCCACCTATCCACAACAAAAAAGGGGTCTAACTGGAGGTTTTCATTCTGCTTTACCTTGAACTGCCCCCCAAATCGCAGGAATTAACACATCTGCGGTGAGGTCTTTTGAGCCCCATATTTCCTTCCGTGTCATCGTGTTTCGGTAACCTGTTTCTGTTCCATTTTCGCACTCCCGACCACCTTTTTTCCCGTGCCCCACTTTGCTTGGTTTTTGAGTTTCCCCCAGGCTTATGCCAACCCCCGCATGTTTATTGATGAGTAAGAAAGAGGGGCCCCTTTTTGGAATTGTGGGTTTATTGTTTTAGGCCGTTTTCTTTTGGCAGCGGTGTCTTTTGTGCATGTGGGTGGTTGCTTTTTTTGCACATAAGGTTTCACTTTTTTTCCCAAGCTTTTGGTTGAAAAACTGTTTCCTCAAAGCGCTCCCGTCCCGGTGGCCTTTTGGCGGTTTGGCTTACCGAGTCCGGTCCTGTTATTTTTGGGACGATGTTTCTTCCCCCCGTCCAAAAGAACCTCGTTTTTTTACCTTCCCTTCCCGGTCCGGAACGTGTTTCTTTTCCCGGATGAAAATGTTTCTAAAGCGTTTTGGTGGTTTTTCATCCCTATCGTTCAGGGCCCTGAGGAAGTGAGCTTGACCATGGGTTATCATTGTTTGGGTCCGCAATCCTCCCTTCTTCACCCATTCCTATGATGTCCCCCACCCCCCCCACCCCCTTCACCAATACCTTCGCCCC
>Ga0179593_1739758_pt1 | contig 17206 bp, 26 predicted proteins | sample CZODoug2_1_08_16_FD_185931 | JGI IMG/M metagenome (GOLD analysis project Ga0179593, IMG submission 185931) | Vadose zone soil fungal communities from Angelo Coast Range Reserve, California, USA - CZODoug2_1_08_16fungal (PacBio error correction) | ecosystem: Environmental > Terrestrial > Soil >... | reverse complement strand
TAGGTCTCCTCTGTTGAGTTTCGGTTCTCCCCCATCCCGTTTCCCCCTTCGGACTTTTCATTCAACACCACGGGCGATCGTCTTCGATCTCTTCACTCCTCCTAATGTCATCAGTTTTCTCGACCTATACCCCCCCTTGATTCGTTCTTTTTTTATGTCCCTAGACACCTAGTCTCGCCTGCCTGCCCAGTGTACGCATCCTACCCCTAACTCTCCCCTCTGAACATCTGACTCCGCCAAACGTTTATAAAAAGGTAGGGATTTTTCCGTTTGGATGAGTCTTTTGAAACTCCCCCCCCCCTTTCCCAAATTGCCTGGGACCTTCTGATTCCCGATAGACCCCCCCCCCCCCCTTTTTTTTTTCTTACCCTTCCCCCCTTACAGATTGAGAAGAGGGACACTCCCTTTTTGCGATTCTATTTATGTAAGGCCATATGGAAACCCCCCGTTGTCCCTGTGACCCAACAATGAATACCAATCCCTTTTTTCACTGATTTTGGATCCCTTATTTGGTGACAAATCATCCGCAGGGTCCCCCCCCGTTCGAAGGACTCTTTTGCTAAGTCCTTTCTTTTCCTTTGATGAGCAGTTCCTCTTCAGGTCTGGCCCCCCAAGTTAAGTGTACCCCCCCTCTTGCAATGCCCATAAAACTCCCCCCCTCACCCTTTTTTGAATCGACTAGAGAGCCCAGTACTTCTCCACAGGGTTTATTTGCCTTTCCCGCCCATAATTCCCTCGGCAACATTCGAACCGTCTGCTTCCCTTTACAAGCAAGGGTTTTGGCCTCACGCCCCATTCTTTCTTCCGTATCGTTTTCGACGACTTCCGGTTCTTTGCAACTCTTTTCATCCATTTTTCTTTTCCTTAAATCCTAAACAAGGTAAGTAATGGGCACTTGAAGTTCCTAGACTACATGAGGGACGAGGAGTACCGAAAAGGTCAGAAAAAGCCCCAAACGTCCATTTCAGGAGTTCTCTAAAATCGGGTTTCGCTCTGACCTTCCGGAGTGGTTTGGGTTCGATCTCCCCTCGCCCCACCCACGTCCAGGTGTTCCCCGCTACACGAACCCCCCCTTAGACCCTAACCGCTTCCCATGTCAACCCTCCCCAAACGTTTTGTCCTAACTTTCCGGCCTTTGCCCCCCTGGTGGCCTTTCTATTGGATGCTAGCCCTAAACAGATTCCCCCCCCCCATGGCTAAGCGCCCTAGCGGTGGCCGGGAGTTTTTGCAGTGGACCCGCTAAGCCTTTGTCTTTGGCACCCCCCTCCTCAATTGCGGCTTTCATGAGACCCCTCTCCACGGCGAATAATGATAGTTGCCTTTCCCCCATGTTAAATTCCCCTAGGTAAGGTCCTAGTCATCTGGTTTTCCCTTTTCATCCAGTTCTCACTTTCTTGTGTACCGAGGCTCATAACTCTCCGACAGATAGATGAGCGAGGCTTTCTTGTAGTGTCTAAGCTCTCCCTCCTCCTCACTTTAGGATTTGTCGCTCGAACCTTTCTTCCCCCATTTAATACGTTTGTTTTTTCCTTGAAGTTGGAAAACTTTTCCCTTACAAGGTTTTCCCCCGACTTCCTTTTTTTCTTTTTTGGTCCACTAATGATTCCCACTAAATGCACTTCACCGAAATAGGAGATCTTTTTCTACCAGTTATGATTCTCCCCTCTTTTTTTATACTCCACTTAGCGCTCTCAGAGTTCCCCCTGTTTTCTTCCCTCCTTTCTGGTCACCCTTCTTTAAATGAATTTTTTCCACCCATTTCTGAACCCCTGCTTTCCCTTTTACTGCGTCCAAAACCTTGTCAGTGTGACCCCCCCTTTTCCTACCCGTCTACATAGTACATTTTAGTCTCTTTAGAAAAGGTCAGTCCCTGGAGCCGTTCGTAGAGGCGCAAGGTCCCCACCTTCATATTTCCGCATTAATTCTAGTTAGGCGCCTTAAGGGACCCCCCCAATCTTCCCTTCCCCAAGTTGTTCCGTCTGACCAGACCAGGAGGACTTTCTAAAGAGAGTTTTTCCAGATCAAAAATTTCTTATGAACAACTTCCTAAGCTCCTCTACCGGTATACTCCCATGTGCACAGTACACCCCAGAAGTAGTGATTTTTTTTTCGTGTGCCAAATCTTCCCTCCTTTTTTTTCCATGATTCCATATGCCCCCAATGCGCTATGTTCTTTCGCATCCGGGGTTGAACTTTCTTCTCTTTTTTTCCCTTTTTTATAAGCAGGTTCTTTGATTCTCCCACCCCGAAAAAGCATTAGTGAAGACACCATCTTTAGTGTTAGGGAAGGAGACTTTCATTTGTTTTCTTTCAGATGGCCCAATGTGCAGGATTTGGGCCCTCTCTGACCTTCCTCCCCTCCATCTTGCCCCCTTTCCCGTCCGTTCCTCTCGAAGCCTCTTTTTCCGTCCAAACTCCTTCGTTCTGCTGAAGCTGTCGGTTACGAAGACTATTTTTCTTCGTTGACTCACTCCCCTCCCGTGTCACTCTTGATTTTGATTTGTCCTCCCTAGTGATCCCCCTACAGGAAGGCTTTTTTGTCCCCGATCCTTCCCTTTTCCTCTCTTTTGTGTCCATGTTTTGGCCCTTAAAATTTTTTGGGACTCTCCTTTTATACTTTCATTTCCCCCCACCTTTCCCCATCCCAGAAACCGAGTATCCTTTCTCTAGGATATTGAACTTTTTTTCTTCCCCTCCGTATTCCGAGTTTTTTGTCTTTTCTTCCCTTTGTTGTCCCCTTTCACTTCTCCAGACCTCTGTCTTTTCAGGTACAGCTTCCCCCTGTCTATACCCCCTTCCCCCGAGTGCTTAGTCCTGGATCCCTTTTTTCCTGAGTGATTTTCCTTTTTAAATCACATTTCTTCTTCCAAAAACCCCATATTTTATCTTTCTTCCCTTTGTACACCCTCAATCTTTTTTCAGGAACTACACCTGATAGACGATAAAGCCCCTTTTCTTTAGTCTCCTCTCTTAATATTTCCTCTTGCCACCATCCCCTCTCCTCAACTCGTTCCCCTAATTAGAAAGGTGATCTGGGTGCGGAAACGCGGTCCCTTTAAATATCAACTGCGATCGAAACTCTCGACTTTCTTCCCCTGTATGTTGTCGCCTCTTTTTAGTACTTTGTGGATCTTCTTTCCGGAAATAGCCCGAATGTTCCCTCTCCTCTCCCTCAAATATTCCCCCATAACCATCCCTCCCATTATTTGAATTATATCGATTGCCGAACCCCTGGTCCCTATCCTCTTGGGGAAACGAGCATTTTACCCTCGTGATCGAGGCCCCGAACGCACCTAGACGTTTTTTTTTCCCATGAAAAGTCCCTTTATTTTTTTCACCCCTCTCAGAACTCAAACCCCTCTCGGCTCCCTCTTTCCCTCCTCCTCCTCCCTTTTGTTTGGGTTGCCTCTTCCAGCCTCACGCGCTTTCTTCTCTTTTTGTTCATCCTTTCAGGATAGGACTTTTCAACCACCAAGCTTCCCCTCGATTCTACCCTATTCCTTCCTCTCCCTCTTTTCCACTGTCCATATTCCTCGAGAAAAAGTTCCTATACTGAAATATTTTTCTCATTCTTTCTTCTCCTAGCTTAAATGCCCCCCTCAGTGACGAACCTCCCCCCCCCCCGAAATCCCAGCTTTCCCCCACTTCCCCTTTTCCCCCCCCCATTCCTTCCTATCTTCTTTAGATCGCACTTTGATAGTGATCCCGTTACACTCCCAGATTCCCCAACTCCTTATTTTCCTGATATTCTTTCATTTTTTACCCATATATGGCAAGATATTGATCTATGCCAGAAGATTTTATTCCGGACCCTTGGACGCTGACAACCTAAAACTATAGGCTGTTTTTAAATCACACCAGAATCCTCCTCATGTTTTTTGGACTACAAAACGTGGGGACCCAACTTTCCCTCATTGTCAGGTTCGCCGTCCGCAATTCTATCATTACTCGGGTAATTTCCTTTTCTATCAAATTGCTGTCCCCTTTGGTAGGGGGGTCCCAACAACCTCCGTTCAAGCCCTCAATCTCCCCCTCCCCTCAATCCCTCAACTTCCCAAAGTCGATATTTTTCCTAGAGAGCCTTCTCCTTACACCTGTTGCCATCTCCTTCCGTTCCACTTACGTCCTCAAACCTACCTTTCTACCCCGTTAGATTCCCTTTTTTAAGCAACAAAACCCTTTCTTTTGACGTCCCCTCTCTCTTGTTCGGGTTCCCCTCCACCTGTTCTCAACTATTTCACTCAGCAATTCCCCCCAGAAATTAAGAGATCCCCCCCCTTTCCTTTTGACTCCTCACACCCCCTCCTCCTCCACCCCCCCCCCAGAGACCTTCCTTTGTTGCGGCAGCTCCTTCGGACTAGTCGCTCCCGACAGGCCCTTTTTGAGACTTTTTCTTTCTTTATCACTACGTCCTTTCCCCTTTTTTGTACAGCCATCCGCACACACTTAGACCCCTTCCCTAACTATCCCACCCCTCAGTGTCTTTCCCCCCCCTCGGCCGTCCTTTTTTTCCGTAGCCGCGAGTCCAGTTTTTTTCCCCTTGCCTAGGATGCCCAACATCTTCCCCTTTTTTGAAGAATTGTTCGTAGTTCTCAATTTTTTAAAGTCTCCTTCTGTGATTTGGGACCGAACTCCTCCCCTCGCCCACCTGACCAACAATAAACAGGATAATGATATGAGTTTCTCTTTTTTTAACTCGGGGAACCTTGATTTCCTCCTCCTTCTGCGACCACAGTCCCCTTTCTTAAGAAGGTCTTTTTTTTTACCTGCGCGCTTCCTCTCTAATAGGACCAGCTCTGCGGGGTCTCTCTTACTTTTCTTACAGCTCCGACGGCCGGTCCTCTTCCCTGTTGCTGTAGACCCCCCTACGTTTTTTAGCAGTTATTCCCTTTTTCCGGAAACCTCCCATTTAACAGCCTTGTTCCCCCCCTTTTTCCCCTTTTGTAACCCTTCCCCTTAAGTTCCGCCCCTAGTCAGTGGAGAATAACACTTCCTTGATCTTCCCAATATTTCCCCCTCCTACTCGGGGTTTTCTCTTGGAAGACTCTCTCTCGACCCCCTCTCCCCTATTTCAAACTCCATGCCTATAAACATGATTTTGATTTGTAACATGCTCCCCCCTTCCCTGACAGTTTTTCGCTTTCCTGACTTCCATTTTTTTCCCCCTCAATTCCCATCTGTAATTTCTAGTCCTGTCAAGCCTCCTTTTCCCCCTTTTCTCTTTATGCTTAGCCCCTCTCACAATCATGCTCTCTCATTATCTTCTTCTTCCCTAGTTTCGGGTGGGACCCCCCACCCACCCCCCTGCCCTTGTACTTTTGAATAGAAAGGACACAGAGCCTAGTCTAACTTCCCCCACTCGTCTTTGAATTTTACCCCTCTTTCCGCACCAGTTTTCCTTATTCGCAGGGTCCTGGGTCTAGACAGTTCCACCAGTCCTCTTTTCTCCGTTTTCCAACGACCTCAACTAAAATTGCAATTGACCTTCTCCGGCAACAAAACCTTTTCTTTTTAAAAGCAGTTCTCCATCTGGTTTTTTGCCTCCTCATTTTTTCCCGTGTCTCGCTGCTCCGTCCCCCCCTGCAGACGAACAAGCAGTTAGGAAGACCCCCCCTTTGTTCTTTCACTCTTTCTCCCATAAGGGGTGAGTGTTTTTCTGCATTCACCGATTTTCGGTACTGTGACCCCAGGAAAATCTCACGCCACCCTCAAACAGACACCCCTTTCTCCTTGAAGGGCTCAGATTGCCCCCCCCCTCCCACTCATTTTCTTCTAAGATGTTCCCCCACGAAATATGTCAACTTCTTTTAGTCTATTCCCTCCCTTCCCATATTTAGTTTGGCTCTTTCCCCTCGTGATCCAAATACCGTCTCTCCTTTTTTCCCCTCTCGGACTCCGGGTTTCCCCTGTTTTGTTGCTGCCAAAGGCCCTCTTTTCCATTGTTGACGTCCTTGTTTCTTGCTCCTGATTTCAACAAAGACCCTTTTTTATGATGGAAACTCTTAGTTTCTCTCTTTTCTGAGAAGTCCTTTTTCCACGACTTGGTCCTATTCCTTGGGGAACTCCTTAGTTATCTCCCCGTGCTTTCTCCCCCCCTTTTCTATTCCCCGCAGCGTAAGAAACTAGAAATATGTATCTCCCTTTTTGAAACCTTTTCCTCTCTTTTTTCCCCCCCTGCTCCCTTTGAGTTAGATTTGTTTTTTCTCCGTTCTGTCCAAACCAGCACTCTTCCCAATGACTTTGGTTACTAAGCTGTATCTTCTTGCCCCCTTTAGGTGTTTCAATTGTTTTTAAGTACCTCCATATGCTAACGATTCCTCCTCCCATGGAGTAGTCCTCCAATATTTTCTTTTTCCCCCCCCCCCCACCCTTTTCGGTTTTGTACCTCTTCAATAGTAAAATCAATTCCCCCTTGCATTGGGGGTTCCTTTCTTGCGTGTCACTCTTCCCCAACCCTTCTTCATCTCTTTTGGATTGGTTTTTTTTTTTTTTGTGGGCGGTCATCCCCCGTCTTTCTGGGGGAGTCTGTCCTCTTTTTTCCTGCGAACTTCCTACCTTTTCCTGAATTTCACCATTCCTTTTGCAGCTCTCCCCTCCTAACAATGATAGTGGCCTTTGAGATTGGAACTTTTTCTTTTTTCTTTCCTCTTCCGAGGACCCCTTCCACTTCTTTCCTCCTTTTTTTTTTAATTTCCCTCATAATTTGGTTTTTCCCTTTTAGTCGAACGCAGTCGCCCGGAAAGTCACCAATTTCGCTCTGAGCCAGCTGTCATATCTCTCTTTCTCCCTCCCCCTTTTTTGTGTTTTCTGCTGCTCCCCGCCTTCTTTTTTAATTTCCGGTTTTTTTTTTTTTACATCGTTACCCCTACTGTTCATGAAACACACGCTTGAAGTTGCGTCTTTGGATTCATCGATTCCCCCCCCCTTTCTTTCAAGCTCCCTTCATTGTTCCCTTCCCCTCTCCTTCCCTAAGTTTTTTGGTGACCTATTATGTCCCTGTCGCTCTCTCGCCATTCGCCTTGGCCCTAAGACTGAATAATTCTTCTGAAAATTTCCCCCAACCCTCTTTTTTTCCCCTCTTCAGAGACTTCCCCCAGCGTCAGTTTGTTTTTCCATTCCCGCAATATTCCCCCCCCCAGATGTAGTAATTTCCTTTTTTTCTGTCTTCTCCTAGTCGCCCCATTTCCCCCCATCGCCCCATGTTCGATAGGAGAAGAGTCCCTAGACATGTAGAGTTCTTTTCCTCGTAATTTTTTCCAACACAGATTCCCCTCTTTTGTTTATCCCCTTTTGAATCTAATATGTTCAGAAAGAAAGGATTTTCCCAATATGAACTCACGCCTTCTCCCAGTTTCGACGTTATCTACTCCCCGTTTCCCCGGAGTTCCCTTGACTGACCTTGTATGCAAAATCGTTCAGGGTAACACCCTTTTTTCCCATGCAACATAAATTCCCCCCCCTTCCTTTGCACCCCCCCTGTGTCTTACCCATATCTTTCCTAGGATAATATCATTTTCTGTGCCAGAATCACTTTATGTTCTTCTTTCCCCTTCGTCCCTCGGCCCAAATTTTCGATTCCATTTTAAGACACCTGGAACGTTTTCCTCCAAATTTAACCTGCGTATTTCCCTTCTGCCATCCCGGTATTGGATCACTTTTGAAGAGACAAGCCCCCTACCAGAAATTCCCTCCTTTCCCTGCTTTGAGTGTGTATACAAATTTCCCCCCTTTCCTAGTTTTGTATTTTTTTAAGACCATCAATGCGTTTGCGCGCCTCAAACATTCGGCTCTTCTCTTCATGCAGGAGAAATTTGAGATTCTTTTTTTTCTAGATTCCATAAATACGCATCCCTTTTTCCAGCTCAACGCACACCTAGGAAACACCCACGAGCCCCCTTTTGCCCAATTTTTCGTTAGTTTGGTCTCCCCGCTCCAGTGACTCATAGATGATTGCTTAGCCCCTGCAAACCTCTTCCCCCCGTTTTTCACCCCTCCCAGTTTTTTTTGCCTGGGCACGTGAGATTATTGATTTGGATGATCTCCCCCTAACTCCCTTCCCCTGCTTTTTTCTCCCTTTTTTTCAACGTCCTATACTGTTAATAACGTAGTAGACCTCCTGGGCATCTGTTTTGTTCCCCCCCCCTTTTTCCCCTTGGTAGTTTTTTCTTCGTCGCGGTTCACCCTGTAAATTTATGACTCCCTGTCTACCTTTTCCTTTTTTTTCATCCTACTAGATTTTTCTTTCGATCCATTGAGTCTTTGAGATTACTCCCAGAGAGACAGATACTACGACGGCCTTTCGGAACTCCTCGACCCTTCTCCTTGACTTCCCCTTTATCTTTGTCCCCCCCGACAAGGTGTTTTCCTCCGACTCCGGGTGGACGAAGTTAACCCCAAATCAGTGGTTACTTTCCAACGGCCCCCCTCATGCACTTCACTTCCATAGGCGAATTGTGCGAATACTCTCCCTCGAGAGGCTCCGCGCTTCCCTTTTCCCCCCCCACCCTTTGAGAGAGATTTTTCCGACAGAGGAAACGTGTATTCCTTTCCCCTTTCTCCCCTATGGCTTTCCTTGTCACCCCCTCCCCCCTGTTCTTTTTGTCACCCTGTTACTTTCGGAAAAACATTGTCCCTTTGGCAACAAGCGTACCCCCCCCCCCCTTAAGGCCTTTTAATTTTTTTCGCGAATCTGACGATTTTTCCTCTCTTAGCACGGTAATACTCTACACTAAATTCCCTTCCTATACGTTCTTCTCCCTTCGTCACCCCCCCCAAACTGTTGAACCGGCGACCGAAACATCCCCTTACCTTCCTTCCCCTCTCAACACCGCAATATCATTTTCTCCGGTTATTAGAGGTCCCTTGTTAGCAACAGTCCCCCCCCTCCTTGTGGGTTTTTTTTTTCGAATCAAATCCCACCTCCCCCTATTTAAATTGTCTATAAATCCCCCCCCCCTCGAGATGTTTTCACTCCTGTTTTTTTCCTCTGTTTTGAATCATTTTTTTCCCCATGGAATGCGGCTCCAAAATGACGGGCCCGAACACGCATGGTAGTCCCTTTTTTTGTTAGTTTTTGCAATCTTTCTTTTTCCTTTGTTTCTTTTCTTAACTGTCTTTTGTGAATATAAAAAGCTCCTTTTTTTCTACAAAAAGTTAATTGTCCCCTTCTCTCCTCTACGCATTTACTTTTTTTTCTAAAATTATTTTCTGGTCTGAAAGCTTCGGTTCCGAACTTCCCCTCTGAGGTGCACTCCCTCCCCCCCTTAAACCAGCGCGGCAGTTTGGGGAGGAGTGCGTGAGAGGAAACCCCTTTTTTGTGGAGCAAAAGACCTTCCTTTTTTCCCCCGTGTCTAATTTTTTTTTTGCGTCCAACAGTCCATGTTCTTGTGCTTTACCCTTGAATCTCCTCCCCTTCTGTTGCCTCTTCTTCTAAAACCAAACTTTTTACAGCTCCCACTTTGGAGAGTATCTTTCTCTAGGATAGCCTTCTTCCCAGTTCCTTGGGTTTGGGCATTCTCCAACCTTCCGATTGATGTTACACTTTCCATTGGGAAACCCCCACCCCCAAGTAAGTCCCGTCCTCCCCTCCCCCCCCAGGTTACACCCCTTTCTTAGATTAATTGTCCCCGGCGAACTGGTGCCAATGGCGTGCTTCTCCTCACCTCCTTCCAACCCCCCCCTTATCCTGATCAACTTCTCGGTAGTAGAGATATTCCCATCACAGCCTAGTCGTGTTTTGGTTGTTCCCCCTCCTTCTTACGCTTTTCCCCCCCCCTTTCCTGAGGAGGTCATCTTCTTTTTCTTGCAATCTGTTGATATGGGTCTTTCCCCCCCCCAAGACCTTCAGTACTTTTTCCCCCTCCCACTTCCTTTTGAGTCTTCTGCTGTGCGTGTCACTTTCCCCTCCAAACTTGGCGATTCCCTTCTTTACGTTCTCCCCTTTCTTTTGTCCCCCTTTTCTCGTTCTTTGTCTCTTCTCTGGCCTTTCTGGCGACTTGAGACTCTAATGGATACAGGGAAATTATATACAACCCCTCCCCCCCTAAACGCCCTATAGCTCTTTCCAATCTCAGGTGGCTTCCCCTAGCTTTGACGATGTGGCGGAACAAAGAAGCATCTTTCCCTTCTTAGTGGTGTTTCATTTGAAAAGTTCCCGGCCCTTCTTTTTCTTCACGCCTTCCCCCGGAAATTCACCTCCCTGCGGCGCTGTTTCTTTTTTCCATAAGTTGTTGTGTTGTTTTCTAGATGGGACCGATGGCTTTCTCCCTCGAATTGTTTTTCTGAGCTTCTTTTTTTCCTCCACTTTCCACACAAGGCTCCCCCTCCGGCGACGTGCTTTTCTAGTCAAAGCTCCGTTTCCCACCATTCCTTGTACATTTTTCTTTTTTCCTCCTCACCAAGTCGCCTCTGTTTCGTTTTTTTCTCCTTCCATTCTTTAGTTAGTCTTCGCCTTCTGTCCATCGTGGGATTTCTTTCCCCACCAGAATTACGCCAAAGATGACCTTCCCTTGCTCCCCCCTTCTTCTTTCAAATTTTTTTTTCTTTCTAATTTACCTTTTCCTTCCAGATGCAATTTAATGAATGGGACGATTGAGTACTGAGGAATCTTCCCCCCCCCACTGTATCCCCTTAAACCTCCCTCCGCTCTTTTACCTACGCCTCCGTGCAGAATTGGCGTTTCTTTTTTTTCCCCAAATATTGAAACCCCCCCCTTCCCTACCTAATCCCCTCATACCCTCCTTCGTTTTTGGCCCTCACGTGCCTTCCCCTTAACTCACGCATTTTCCCCTCCCTTTTTTCGCCGGAAGAGGCAATTACCCTCCCTTGGTAAGTTTACAACTTGGATCTTCTCTGTTGATGACTCTTCTGGACAAATCCCCCTCCTCCACCCCCCCTGCACACCTCTACAATCAATGCCCCCCAAGTCGTGACTTCTAGCTTAATATTCCTTCCTCCAGGCCCCCGGTCTCCTCTCATTTTCTCATTTCTGCCCTCCCCTCGAGGCAACCATCCCCGATACCAGGATCTTTTAATTTTAAGCTTTTTTCCTTTGGTCATACCCTTCCTTCCGTCCTCATTACTTGTCCCTTTTTGAAGAGCCCGCCCCCCAGAAATTCAGATCTTGTCCACTTGCTTGGACGTGACTTTCCCCCCCTAAACCCTCACATCCCCTTCCCCCCCCCCCCCCCTCTTAGAATTTTTGCTCATTTCCCCCTTTCTCTGAAATGAAAGGAGACCGGCGTGTGTTGAGATGAGGATGGTCTCCAAACCCTTCCCTTCTCCCAGTTCCTACTCACACACTTTAGACCCCTCAACTAACGAGTTCAGAGACCCTTTTTTCCCTAACGCGTTTTCGTTCTTCTTTTTTCCTTTCGTTTTTTTTTTCCCCAGAATTCCCTTCTCTTTTCTCCCTCCACAGATGCAAACGTCCCCGGAGGATTTGAAGTAGACCCCCCGCTCCTTGGTGGTTGAAGTATTTCTCCCCTTAAAGAGACTTTTTCCTGGAACCTCCCCCTCCTTCGATTCCATGTGAACCCCCTTGCGAAATACCCCCTTCTCCCCTGATATTGCGTTAAATAGTTTTTCCCCCATCGTTTTCACATACATGTTTTCTTGGTCCCCCCCTTTTTTTTTTTCCCAATTGAGTAAGACGAGTTTTTTTTTTACCTGCAGCGAGTCCCTCCCTCCCCTAGAATTAGACCCTCTCCTTCCCAAGCTTTATTGTGTCTCTCCTTTTTCCTCCCACATTCCCGGCTGCCTTGGTTTAGCGCTAGAATCCCCAAATGGGAATTGATTTTGGTATATTTTCCCAAAGTCCCTTTCCCCTTTTTCCGACCCCCCTCCTTACTTACCGTCCTCCTCAAATCCCCTTATGATTCCCTGCATTTAAAACCCAGACATATTTTTTTTTCCAAAATCCCCCTTTTCTTTTCCATCTTCTTTCTTTTCTTGTGGTTGTTGAGATATCTTTCAGATCGAGAGAAATTCCCTATCATTCGCTTTGACTGCCTTTCCTTCCATACCCCCCTTTTCTTGTTAACTCTTCACCCCTCCTGTTTCGGAAAACTTTTCTACTGTTTTGCAACCACTCCCAAAAGTAGTAACCTTAATTTCTCTCTTAGCCTGGCCAAAGCGTTTTCTTTCTCGCTTAGCCCCCCCTGCGCAAATACAAGAAATTCCTATGGCATATATCTTCTGATCACTGAGTCCCGGTCCCGGAACTGAAGTTTGTTTTCCTTTCCCCTCCTAGACTTTCTGACCGATCCAGGTTATTTCTTTAACAAAACCAGATTTAACGCTTCGGTTTTCGATTTTCTCAGTTCCCCGCCCCACTTTAGTTTTTGCCCCAAGCCCCCCCTCCTTGATTCTCTTTAACCTTGATTCAATACTTGAAAAAACCCTTCTCTGTTCTCTTTCAAAGCATAATTTTCCCCTTCGTTGCTGGGTCCCTTTTTTTTCCCCCCGCATTCAAGGTCACACAACTTGCCGGAACCCTAACCATCAGGTTTTTTTAGGACCTCCTTTTTTCGCATTCTTTTTTCTAAGTGTGTGCTTTATCTCCCACACCTGGAATGCGCTTATGTGGTATGTGACCCGCCCTTCCCACGAAATCCCTTTCAGTTTTCGAGTGTATTTCCTCCCCTTCTTTTCTTGGTCTGAAAATTTTAAATGTCAATCTGCTTAGTCTTATTCACGCATCCCCTGGTGGTCTTTTTAGCTGATTTTCCCTCCCTTTCTCCAAATATTCCCCGTCCCCGATCCCGGAAAAGTTCCCTTCCCCCAGCTGTTTTCCATGGCTTTGCCTCAAAGTTTAATCTCTTTTCCCGCCTGTCCCTAAAGGAACACTCAGGGCTGCTTCTTTTCCTTCTAGCTTTCTCCGCTTCTTTTTTTGGCAGCTCTTTGAATTGATTGATGTATCCTCAGTGCAAGTCTTTTACAACTTTCCCCCCTGACCTGACCCGTTTCATCTACTCTTTTCCCGTTGGAACTACACGTTTTAGATAATGCCATCTTCCTTTAACTTTTTTCTCTGACAATGGCTTCCCTTTTTGTACTTTTTCCCCACCACCAACCTTTCTTATTTTCTTTTGCTATTTCATTGTTGCCCCCCTAGGGATTAAATATTTTTCCCCCCCCCCCTTCCCCTTTTCCTTTCCTTTCTACATGGAGCATATCTTCCCCTTGGCCCCAAACATACCAGTTTCCCTTCATCAACCTCGTCCTTTATAAATTTGAATCTGTTTTGCAAGTAGTGCGTTCTCCCTACATTCCCTCTATAACCTTTCCCTCGTCGGTCGGAAATCTTTTTTTTTTTTCGTAATTTATGTTGATTCCCTCTTAGTCACTAGGGCCATATTGGTCCTTTCGAGATCCTTTTAATGATAAATGGCCTTTTTCCCCATGATAACTTCTTTTCTTTTCTTCTCTCTACTGGTTTAGGCCCTTCTTTTTTACGATCGAGGCACCCCCCTTCTTCGCAGAGTGGGTTTTTCATGAAAAGTCCTATCGGTTGGGTCTTTCTTTCCTCGAACGAAGATCCCCTTTTCCTTCGATTTTTTCCTTTTCCTTGTCATCCTTCCTTTTTTTTTTCTTCAGCTGGCTCAGCTATGACCCCCCCTTTAAGTGGTGAGCTTAAGGTTTCTTCTTTCGTCGCTTTTCCAATCAGTTCCAAAACCTTTTTTTTCCCCCCACGCGCGAATCTTTCTCTCGTTTCCACTTTTCCTTCCCCCCATTCAAATAGCTATCCCCCTTTTCGTGGTGATTCCATTTTCTTGTCCAGGTAGAGTAGAGTTCGCCATGCCCTCACAAGAATGTCCCCCCTTTTCCTTCCCTTTCGACAACTCCGTTTCATGCCTACCCACCTTTTCTCGTCTTTATACCCCACTTTAACCTTTTTTCCCCTCAAGTTTTGATCTTCCGTTGCACGCACTAGATTTCCCCCCCCAGCTTGCACTCCTAATGTTTTTTTGATATTCTCTCTTTTTTACCCATCTCCCCCTTTCCCCTTCTTCTTTTGACCTACGCCATGTCTATCGGATAGCAGAATTTTGTACGAAACTATTGAAACCCCTCCCTGAAATATATTTTCTTCCCCCATTACACTTTTTGTGGATACAGAAAGGAGGTGACTTTTTTTTTGGGTTTTAAACTCCCTGCCATTGTGTTCCGGACCTCTTTCCCAGTAGTTTCCAACTTTTCCTCTTTCCAGTTGTTGCCCTCTCGGTCTGGCACCCTTACGTTCCGTGTAACATCCCTTACAATTTTGATCCCCCTTCCCCACTTCTTCCCCCTTTTTTCCTAGATTCTCTTCCTGATACTCCCCCTGTGCCAGCATAATGATGGTTATGTTACTTTAGCACTTCAACAGAAATTTTCTTTAGATTCCCCCCCCTTTTAATCAGTTTTTCCGACAACACGACCATTTGGGACTCCCCTTGGATCGTTCTTTTCCTGTATTTTTTTTTCCTTTTTGCCGCTCCCTCCAACTGACCTCCCTGTGCGGACTCCTCACATCCTTGCAATATTCGACATCCCAATCTCGCGGCGCCTCCCCCCCCGTTTATTGAAATTCCTTCTTTGTTTTGATCTTTTTGAGATGCGGGCCTTCTCTTCACATTTCCCTCCCCCCTCTTTCAAGGTTTCCCCCCCATTCTACGCACTCGTGACATCGAAACACTACGCTTTCTTACTAACATGATTTGTCTTCCCCCAGCAGTTGGTGACGTTTTTCTTTAGGGGCCCTCCCCTATCTTTTTTACCTCCAAGCCAGATCTCCCCCCCCCCCGGAGTTTTTTCAAGAGACCCCCTGCGAGGGGTTGGGAGTTTATTGAGAGGTCCCTCTAATAATTTTCCCGCTATGTCCTTGACCCATCATTTCTTTTTTTCATGATTCACTGCCCCTATATATTACCGGACTCTCTCGTAGACCATGATATGAGTTTTTTTGTTACTCCCCTTACTGGTCTTTGACTTCCTATTGGCCCTTTCCCTCCAGTAACAAGATTAAGCCGTTTTTTTTTTCCCAGCGAGTTTTCCCCCTTCCCCTTAGACCTACCAATTGAGTTATTCCCGTGCTAAGCTGCTCCGTACTACGAACGTGCAGATTGGACAGTGTGGCCCGCGATAGATGGGAATTTCTTTTGAAACCCTTTACCCTTTCAAAAGTCCCTGTTTAACCCTCAAATCAGTGGTTATGTCGACCGCATTTACCTTCCTTTCGCGAATTCCTTTTTTGTTTCCCCTGATCTTCCTATCTCTCTTTTGGGTTCTTCTTTGAAGATCATCTCTTAGAAGTGGATCGACAATATCATTCTTTCTTTTTGAAAAGTGAAGTGTCCTTACGGACGGGCCTCCCTGATTGATTGATCCTGAGGGAAAAAGTTTCCTGCGGTTTGGAAAACGGTTTCTTTCTTTTTTGAACCCTTTAGGAAATTCCCCCTCTGTACTTTTTCTGGCCCGCCCCTTCCCTTCCGGTCGCCCCCCCCTGCTGTCTAGCTCTCCCCGGCCCTCCCCCAGCTTTCTCTTCCTACACTATCGCTGCAGGGAACCCAAATACCGGCGTTTCATCCTAACGTGCTTTATCCCCCCTCCCCCCATTTTTTATTCCCTTTACATCGTTAAACCCCTGAGGTTACCTCTCATTTCTACGATCCGCCTCGGGTTTTTTTAACCTCCTTTTCCGCATTTTCTTTTCTTTTTTCAAGAGAATCCCCACGAAATAATAAATGATTTTATTAAATTGACCCCCCTGCCCCTGGTTCTCTTTCTTTTCATTTACTTTCTCCACTTCTGTGCCTTCATTCGGCAGGGAAACCATCTCAACTCGCGGCGCTTTCCACTGGTCCGCCGCCGCACAGCATTTCTCTCGTTAGGGTTCTTGACTCCGTTCGTTCCGTTTAGTTTTCTTCTGGAACACCTGGAATGCTCTTTTGGTATGGACATTTTCCTCCCCCCTCTCACCTTTTTTCCCGAGACCCCAGATCTTTTCTTTCTGCGCCCACCCTTTCTCTTGGTCTGCCCTTTTACGAATATGTAATCTTCTGTGCGTATATTCACGCACCCCCCAAAAATGAGTGGAACTTGGTCGGCTTTTTGGCGTGCACTGATCAAAGCCCCCCTCTTCTTTCCCCACGATCCCGGTGCCTCCCCGAAGGGTATCAGTTTTCCAGGTCTGTGCTTTCTGGACTTTAGCCCTTTCTGTGCCCTTTCTCAGAATTTCTTTTCCTCCAGTAACATAAACTTCCCCTCACAGAAATTGAGATTCTCCTGGATTGAACTCTTCTCCTCGGAATGGGCAGAGTTTGCCTCGTAGTGATCAAATTTTTCGCCTGATTGATGTTAAACCCCCTTGTTGCCAAGTTACGGTAACTCTCCCTCTCCCTTAAGTTGAAAACTTCCTTAGGGATTAGATATTCCATCTTCCGGAGCCTCCCCAATGTTAAGTTCTCCACCAGTACTGTATCCCCCCCTCAAAATTGATCTTTTCCCCCTTAAGATTGTAGATGTTATTCATTTAACCCTTCGTAGGTGTGTCCTATTACTCCATCTTTTACATTGATCTACTCTAGTGAAATATGTGATATTCCACCAATTGTGGTTTTCCCCCCTTACTCCCATGACCCCCCACTTATCAATTGAAACCTTGCAAATTCTTTCCCCTCACCCCCTCTCTACTGCTTTGGAGCCGAGGTGGTGGCGCGGTACTTTTTTTTTGGCTTCCTTCATAGGGCCCTTTCTTTTTGCTCTATGTCGACCTCCCATTGCCCCCGAAGCCAATTCGTTATATCGACCTACCTGATTCGTTCACCTTCTTCCTCTCGAGGAAATTCCCCCTCAGAAAGCCAAGTCGCTTTTTGTTTTCATGAACTTTTCCGGAATGTGGTTCAGAACCGGTCCCTCCTCCCCCTTTGATTTCATCTCCCCCTTTTTCCCGTTGTTGTTGTTTTCGAGATGAAAAGGGCTCAGCTATTCAACCTTTGGCTTTCCGCCTTTTCTTTCCTGTTTCGACTCACCTTCCTTTCCCCCTGATAGGACTTGTCATGGAAACACCCCTTGCAAGTGCGTTCTTTGTTCCTAGATAGTCAACTCTTGCCCTTGATGTTCGCGAACCCCTTTTCCCATGTTTCTTTTTTTCTTCTTTGATATTTTCCCTGTTCTCATTAGAGTCTCTCTCCTGCCCGTCCTTTCCTAAGTTCCCCAGAAAGCA
>Ga0179593_1505174_pt1 | contig 17206 bp, 16 predicted proteins | sample CZODoug2_1_08_16_FD_185931 | JGI IMG/M metagenome (GOLD analysis project Ga0179593, IMG submission 185931) | Vadose zone soil fungal communities from Angelo Coast Range Reserve, California, USA - CZODoug2_1_08_16fungal (PacBio error correction) | ecosystem: Environmental > Terrestrial > Soil >... | reverse complement strand
TATTGGGGGTTGCTTTTCGGCGGGCGACCTTCTCGCCGGTTTTGCTTTTTAAAGTTGGTTCTTTGCTCTTTCCTCTGCTGCCCCTTTTTTCCTCGCGGGCCCTTCGGCCTTTTTCACCCGCCTGGCGAGCTGTGTAGGTTGGACGGCCAAATTTTCCTCCGCTCTTCTCTCTGATTCCGGTGGACCGCTGTCCTTCCGCTTTCCCAGCATTGCCGCTATACGCACTGTTCCCCCTTCCCACATAACCCTTTCCCACCGCCTGTGGTTTCGTTCACCTCGTACTGTCCTGGTACATCGACTTAGTGGGGGGTTGACGGTGTACGAGTAACTGGTGTCTTCTTAAGTCGGTTTGCCCTCTCTGGTTTGGAAGCTGGTTAGACACACTAGGGGACGAGGGCCGCTAGCCGGCCTTTTGACACCTGCGTGGGGACGGTTGGTCTACGGGCTTGCTTAGCACCGTTTGTCAGGCTTTGGCAAGTCCCCGCCCGCCGGATTTTCTTCCTTCCGGAGGGGGTAGGGCCGGGCTGTTTCTGTCAGGTACTGGGCAGAGCGTTTGGACCGGCCGAGGTTGCGGGCCGCGCGGGGACAGGAAGTTTCGGCTCTGTAACCAAAGTGCCTCGCGCTGCCAACATGGTCACTTGGTGATCGGCCAGTGCACTGGGATCACGCTTCCCCCGGGTCCCCAGCCGTTGAGACGAGAGGTTCCCTTGACGGGGGGGCGGCAAAGCGCAGCTTGTCCCAAGACATCTGGGCGGCCCCTGCCTGGGCGGTGGGTACCCATGGAAGGCCAGCTTAGGAACCCATCGGTGGGTTACTGACGAGGCTTTTTGGGCCCACCCGGCCGACCCGGAACTCCGCGCCCCATGACTGGGCTTTGACGATTTTTCCCCTCTCAGCATATACCTCGGTGGCGCGATGGTTGGATACCACGGGGGGGGGGGGGAAGTCCTGGGGCCGCGTTCTTCAGGGCCGACCGAGGTCCTTGCTTCGGTGCGTCATCGCTATGGGCTAGCCGAAACCCCCCCAGCTCAAGTCCTCCGTTTGGGCGTCTTGAGCCCCCTGAGGTCCCCCCTGGGCCCGTCATTCGAGTGTCAGAGTGGCGATTCTTGTTTTTTGCCCTCCCGCCGTTTTTCAGCACCGGCCCGGCATCCGTCCCCTATAAGTGTGTTCCTGCTTTGTCTTGTCCTTTGCCGAGGATAGGTGCCGACGGTGAACCGGACGGGCGGGGGTGACGGGGCCGCCGGGTCAGGTCAAAGAGTTTACGGATCCCCCCAGCTCTCGGTGCCGATACTTCTGTCCGGCCCACTCAGGGCCCGCGGTTCGACCCCCAGAAAACAGCCACCCTACAACCCAGAAATGAAGCCTTCCCTTGAAGCACCTGACCACATGACTCTTTTGAACTCTGTCGTGACGTGACTCCGGGAGGCTTGGGTCTTTTGCCACTTCTGTACAGTTGGTGTGTTTTCCTGACGCAGAATTCTACGGGGGGGAAGGACGGTTTCTGCCGACGTCACCCGCCCTGTTTCTCCCTTCTTCTCATGCTTTTTCGCATTTGTTTCGGTTTTCGATCTCCGTTGGTCCGTCGGGAATACCGAGTAACCTTTCTGCGGAGCCCTTTCCTGGACCTGCAATATTTCTCAAGGGGCTCCGCCGCGGTCCTTCCCCCCCGTGTATACCGGTCTGACCAGGTTCGTTTTTCCGGCTGCCCCCGATTTACGAGTGGGTGCTGACCGCGCGGCCGTTTCGCGATCTGCTCACCCAGGGTTCGAAGCGGGCCGTGTTTGGTCTGGGGTTTCCCCGCTGGGAGGGTTTTTCCCCACGGCTTCCCGCCGAGGAAAAGGGGAGTTCGCGTCCGCTCTTTTTCGTTGTTACGGCCTTTCCCCCTGTGCCGGGATGACTGGGTCCCGGGCCGCGCGGGCCCGGATTTCTTGCGCAACGGTTCCCCCTGTTTTCTGCCGTCGCTGACGTTCGTTACGCGTTAGTCACTACCAGGGATGCTTTTTTTGTGGCTGGACCAGACTTTCTGACCCCTGGTCTGGATGGGGTCCCCGGTACCTGAAAAACGCCCCCCGCCACAGCTGTGTGCAACTGTATGGCTATGCGAACCCCGAGGCTCGCCCTTTGTCTCTTTCTGGCGATTTGCTGGTGCCTTTTCGCGCCAGATTTGCACCTGGTTACCGCTGCCCCTTTCTTGGCAGGTCTCCCCCCGCCTGGGGCCTTTATTGGGAAAACCGGTTATTTCCCTCGGGACCCACCCGATCATATCCTGATCGCCGGGATGGACCCCCGTTGCTGTTCGGTTCGGGACTCCTGGCACGGCGACGGATGAAGCCTCGCGTGTGGCGGCGCGTGTTTTCTGGACCGGGGTAAATTCCGGCCCTACGCTCTAGGGCGTTCGCCTTTTTGACGTGTCTGACCTTTCATCTCCCTCCCGTCTGTTCTATTCATCGACCTGTTAGGCGACGACCGGGTCTGCTTTCCTTTTTTCCTTTCTCTTATTTACCGGTAGGACGGGCCACGAGGCGCCGCTTCTTCCTTTCAGCCTTCCCCTCCCCGGGGCCCCACCGGTGTTCCAGGACGTGCCCGGAGGAAGGTAGTCAGATGATTCCGGTCATGGTTGTCCTGTGTCCACCCCATGTTTTTACGGCAGTCCGGGCCCCGGCTTTTCGTGCCCGTTTTTCTCTTAGGAATGCCCGTACCAGTGGCCCGCCATCTGCGAAACAACAAAGCATCCGTGCCCCCGCCCCAGCCCCTCCCGGGCGAGCCGGGTTTCATTCGGCCCCCGTGTGCTGTGCTGGGGTGCGGGTAGCAGAACAGGTGCCCCCGGCGTCGGCGGTCCCCGCGGCGGAACATCGTTTACTGTGCCCTACCCTGTGTTTTTTCACCCCTTACGGTGCCTGTGGCCCTCCGACGCGTGGAGACTTGCCCCCGTCCATTCCTTTTGTTTCCCCCCTTATGAACCCTTGCGGCCTTTCTTTCCTGCGTCCCTCTATGCACAGATCCCGTCCAGGTGTGGGTTAGGGCCGACTTGATGAATTGCGCTCACGCTCGGCCACTCTGGCGACGCCGGTTAACCCGCCCAGCCGATGGTTTTTCTGGCCCCCCCCTAGACCACCCGTGCCCCGCGCGAGGACCTGGGTGTGGTCTGTCTCTTACGTTTCCCGCCCCCTCGGGGACATCCAGACCTGGTCTTGGTGCCCGGTAGATCCGCTTTTTCCTGAGCGCGGGCTTGCGCACCCTTTCCTTCTTGCGCCCCAGCACCCAAGCTGTTAACTCGGTTTTAGTCCGCGGTCCCAAGCAAGTATCTCTCTGCGAAATTTCGGGCGTACCTCATGATGAATGACGGGCCTTTGGGTACGTCGGGCGTGTGGTCTCCGGCTCCTGCAATGATCCTGTTTGCTGTTTGCGTGTTTTTTTTAGCACAAGCGTTGACGAATTGCCACGCCTTTTTGCCCCGTATGTCAAGTCCGTTTCGGTTTTTCTCTCTTCAGCGTTGTGATTTTGGTCTGTATTCTCCTTCCAAGTTTTCCGTTCGGTTCTGCTTTCTGAGGTTCGCTTCCCCGTCTGGGTTTGGCGTGCCTGGTCATTTCCCCGGGTGAAATTCGTGAGCGATTTTGGATCGTCGTGATGACCGTCAGGCGTCGAGCTGTACACAGTTTGTCATTCTTTCGCAGCGGCGCCCACGACGACGCCGGTTTTTTTTGCCCGGTCTCGTTTTAGGCGGCTGCTTCCCCCCGGCCCGCCGGGACACCGCGCATCCCGCCATCGTCGGTTGCGTTCCCCCCCAGCGTCGTTCCCCGAGGTGCTCGCCCCCACGCGCTTGCTCTTTTGCGGGCGAGGTCCCCTTCCTCTGAAGCCGTTCACCCCACCGGTCGGAGATCCGGGTCACGTTGTCCCGTTTCGTCCGAGTAAGGCCCGAGCTCTGGATGCTTCCCTTGCCCCTTGCCGCGTTGTTTGTTTCCCTTTATGTTTCTTTCCTTGTAACGCACGTTGGGAGACGATAGTTTGCGGTGCCAGGCCAGGGCGCCCGCGCATCCGGGTCACGCTCGTCTTTTGTGAGTTCTGCGCCTATGGGCCGAAACGATGCGCATCTCATGGTTTTTCTTCCTGTTGCCGGGCCGCGTTTCCTCTTGTTTGCCCTGATTTGCTGGCTGTTGCGATTTCCTACAAGGTTTGGCGGCCGGTGATTTTTACTCCCCTTTAAGACCGGGGCTTACATGCACGGCTGCATTCCCTTTTTTTCACTCATGGTTCCGCCCGTGTAAAAAGGTAGGGTCCAATTTACCTGCGGCCTTGCCCCCCCTTCCTGGGGGGAGCGTTGTTTTTCAACAATGGTCACCGGTATTTGCACGGAGCCCGTTGGGGCCTTTCGGCAGCCCGTTAGACCGACAAGCAACTCTGCACCCGGCCCCATTTGTTCCACAGGCTCTCGCCTCTTGTCCGTAGTTCATTAAAACGTTTTCTTCTCCTCGATTGGTTTTTTTTTGAAACCCTCCCTCTCCTTTTCGCTCCCTTGCCTTCGTACACCGTTACGACCCCTTTTTTCGGCTTGTTCCCCCATAACCCCCCCCTCTCCTCTGAACTCTCCCCACCCTTCTTGGGGGGAGCTTAATGACGGCAGTCTTGCGGCTGCTGGGGCGGCGGACCCTCCCTCACGGCGAAGGCAGGTTTTGAGCGGATCCCATTCTTCGTCCGACGATTCGCTTCCAGAACCCCCCCCCCACATACGCGTAGTCCCTGGCCCGGTTTTTTTTTTCGTTCCCGCCGAGGAAGGGCATGAGTCTCGGATAGCTGCATCCCTGCCCTTTGTTTTAGAGCCCCCCGCCATCTTCTTACTCCTCCCGGTTTGTCTTGTCGAGATGCCGGGGGGGGCGTGGTCCCCCTCTGCCGGTTTCAAGTGCCCCGGTCTACCCGTGCTGTCTTGCCCTCATCGCGGTTCGCCCGGCCGGACGCTGGACGAGGCCGGCTGGGGGTTCCGGACGTTGTGCCAAGGCTCTCGACTTTTACGTCATTTCCCTCTCTTGCTCGGCCTTTTTTCTGCTGCCCCCAGCATTTCCCTCCCTCCGTTGACATGCATTACCCGTGCCCTTTTTTTCCCCCCCCTGCAACATTTCGTTAGTCATCGACTGTTATGTACATGTTACTAGGGGACGTACCTCTTTTGTACGCCCCGTGGGAGCGACCATTGAAGGTTTACCGCCCTCCGCCCCCCTTTTTTTTGGAAGTAAGAATACGGGAATACGTCTGCTAGCCTTTGTTTTCCTGGCACGTCTGCCTGCCGCGGTAGGTCGGGCTTGCTTGGTCCCACCCGGGCGCGGGCAAGCCAGTTTGTCCAGCTTGGTTCTCCACTTCGGGACTGTTTCCGTTGTTTCTAGGTTCCTCACGTAAGTGTCCCGGGCTTTCCTATTTGGCGTGAGACATCCGGCTGACCGGCATTCCGGCTCTGTTCCATCTACCTCACCAGGCCGTGCCCCACTTTTTTCCCATGTCTCCCCTTCCCGCTCAAGCCGGCAAGGCAACGCGGGCCCGTGCCCTGAGCAGATAGGTCTGAGCTTTAGTCTGCCCGTGGGGGATTTGCAGCGCTGTCCGACCCACTCGGGCTGGTTGCAATGCTGCGTCGGGGCCCCTGCGCCATATTCGTGCTACCCATCGGTTCATGGACGACCCCGTCCGACAACCTTTTTTTTTTTGACACCGAACTGCCGAGCAATTCTTCCTTCCGACCGATGGTCCCACTCGGGGACGCTGCTGAGCCACGCCTTAACCCCTGGACGAATTGTGCGGATAGCTGGCCGGGACTGGTGGCGTTGACTAGGTTTCATTGGTTTGCTCTGGTCATCCGCACTGCGTGGCTCCTCCCGACCCCCCTTTCAAGTCCCCGTGTCCTGACGACACATTCTATGTTGCGCTGGCGGGCCGTTCCGGGTCTGTTTTCTGAATTTTTTCGATTACTCTTACTTCGGCGTGTTTGGGCGGCATCTGGCGAACGAGGGAGGGCGTTTCTTCCTGTGGTTTTTTTTTCCGACGCCCCCACCCTGGCGTGGTTGGCTGGCTCGGGGTGAGCCCGGGTCTCTTCAGTTTATACAAGGACTCCTCCCCTAGGTTGTTGATCTGCTGTTCGCCTCTGACATACTTGGGACAGCAGGTCTTAGGGTTTGCGGGCTGAAAGGCTGCAAACGAAAGCCGATTTACCTCGCCGTCCCCATTGTCCCTGAAACCAGAACAGACCACCCCCCCCTTGAAGCCTTTTACCCTTGGCTTTGTATGCTGCATGGGAATCATCCCTTACACCCTCGTCCTTTGGACCCCCTGGCTGAGTTGCATTACTGTTTTTTTTTTTTTCCTCCGGCCGTTGCAGCCGAGTGTGGGTTCCTGACCCTTCTTTCCGTTCCAATCGCACGGATTTGTTGTGTTTTTACGCTTCGTCGCCTTCCACACCCATGCGGTTTTCTTTTTTTTATTTCTTTTCACGTTTCTTCGGGGCGATATTCGCTGCCGGTCCCGTCTGGTTTAATACCACGAGTACGTTCCTGCGTCATTTTTTCTGTGCTGTTGGAGACGAGCCTCCGCAGTCGATTTTCGTCCCCCCTTACATTTCCTGGCTTATCATGGAAAGTTTCTTTGGTTTCCCCCACGCGTTACGATGGGACGGTGCTGACCTGCGCTCTAGATCCTTGGCTGCTAAAACAGGTCAAGGGCGCGGACTGGGTCCGTTCATCGGTGGAATTTGCAACACACAGGGGCTGCTACGTTTTTTGAGTTCGCCTCTCCTCCTTTTCTTTTCTCTCATTCCCCCCCCTGATTTGCTGCACCTTTGGCGTCGCATCGACAACGTTTGTTAAAGTCCTTCGGAAGGCGAACTTTTGGTTCAATCCTTTTTCCCGCTTGCTCTAGTTTGGCTGTTTTGTGTGTCTTTTCCTACCCCCTTTGAATGCCGGGTGGTTTCTTTGTAACGGTCTACCTCTTTTGAAAAAAATTTTTTTTTTTTTTGTATCGATGTTAACCTTAAAGGCCACAATGTTCGGACCACACCAGAAAAAGCCAAGAGGTGTACTTCTTTCTTGTCAGTCAACCCCTTAGGTTCTTTGTGTTGTTTTTGCGTTGCTTCTTGTCGGTTTCGTTGTGTTCGATTTTTTTTGCCTTTGGCTGTTTGACCCCCGTCTGGGCGAGGTTTTGCTTTCCCTTGCCCTTGTCCTTTACCCTTCTTGGACATGGTTATAACGCCCCTTCCCGAGTCACTTTCGCGGGGCTCCTCTCTGGTCACACGGGGGCCTCACGGGATAGGCGCTTTCAAGGCGTCCGTTTCTGTTTTTCTCCCTCGTCTTTTTTTTTAGGCGGTAATTGTTACCAAAAGCTCGGCCCAGGGAAAAACCTTTTCCTTTTCCCCCTTGTGTTTCCGTACCTTTTCTTTTGACTTTTTTTCCTTTTTCCCTTAATCTTTGGGTTGTTGGATTGTCAGTTGGCTCCGACCGGTTACAGGTTTTGGCGAGCTACCTTTTACCTGCCACGCGTTTTCCGTTTTTTTTTAGTTGCCAGCGCGCGGCCGTGTCCTTTTGTCCTTTTTTTGGCGGCCTTTTTTTTGGCAAGTGCCTATATTTCTACTTTGAAACATTTCTGTTAAAAAAACTTTTCCCTCCCGTCGTTGTTTGCTGTCCGGGGGAGCACTCTCCTCTTTGGCGGTAAGGTTTTTTTCTTTAGTGCGGCTGGCCCAGCCCACTGCTCCACGATTTTTTTTTGCTGCTTCCCAGGACCTTTCCCGCTGTGGAGGGGTTGTGTTTTTCCCAGAAACCTTTTTTTTTTCCGTGGGCGTCTTTGGAACTCATCCCCTTCCACCCTTGACCGAATGCCCTTTTTTTCGTGTTTACGACCCCCCTCTCTTTTTTTGGTCTATTACGTCCAGCAGGCCTTGTTACTCTTCTTCCACGTTTTCCCCCCCTTGCGTCTTTTTTCTGGAACTTCCGGCAAGATCAAGGGTTGTCTTTAGATTCCCACAGGAGAGATCTCGCGACCTGGTTTGTCCATTTTGTCCTGGGTCCCCTGAATGGCATCCCACGTTTTGATTTCACCCCACCACGGCCTCCTCGATGCCTGGTTTTCTCAGTCTTTCTTTTTTCCTCTGTCTTCAGCCGCCACCCCGAGGGCCCTTAGGGCAGCGACGTTGTTCCCTCTTTGTCCTGTAGGATTGGGTTCCGAGTGACGTGTCTCCTTTGAGCCATGGCGACCATTTTTTTTTGCCCACCCTGAATGAAGGTCCCTCTTTCTTTGTAGTCTTCTTCGGCGCTCGATTTGAACTTCCTTCCATTTTCCCTTGCTGCCGATTTTACCGGCATGAGGTGCCTCCTTCCTACTTTTTCCTTTTTTTTGATTTTCTTAGCACAGTCTGGTGTTCAGAAAACCACGGGAGTCGGTTTCCCCTTCCCCTGTCCTTACTCAGGGCCGAGTTCAGCTTTTTGAGGTGTCTTTTCTCCCTTCCTGTTTAGTCTTGTTTTTGGATTCCTTTTCGGTTGGCTGGCGTGGCCCTTGAAGAAAACACTTGTCGTTATTCTCTCGCTCCTGGATTCGTCCCCTTCGGAAATGGAATTGCTTCTTCTCGATTTGTCCCTTGTTTCTCTGCCGCAGACGTCTTCGTAAGTAAATCGCGGGATTTGCCGCCGTGTGGTGAGCCTTTTGCCCTCTTTTTGATAGCGGTCCTCTAACCTCCTCTCTCGGCCCTCTTCCTTTCGGACCCAGCAGCCATGAGCGACATTTCTGGCTGTATCTGGAGCGAACCCAGCGTCCCATTTGATTCCCTGTTCGGCCCTCTCACCATCTGTCCCTGTTTCCTGCGTGGTGCAGTCGTCTATTCTTGGGCGATCCCTCCTTGTGATGATCTTCCATTCTTTTCGGGGCTTTTTCTTTTTTTCCCCTGCCTTTTCCTCGTCCGCAACCCGATGGGCTGGTCTGCTGCCTTTCCCTCCTCCCCCCCTTCCCGGTCCCTTTGTTTCGCCCGAGGTCTTTTTCACCTTCTTGCTTTGGCACTGAACGAACCGGGTCCCGAGTCATTTTTCGCGTTTGGTTTCCTGGGCCGTTCGAGTTTGATCCGGTCGTTTCTTCCCCCTCTTTCCATCATTTTGGTCCTTTGGTTTTAAGTCCAGGACATTCCCGCGTACTTTTTCCCTTTTTTTTTTCCCGGTCCTTCGCCTCCTCCCCCATTTTTTCACGGTCACTTTCCCAGTGGACTTAGGAAAAAAGTCCGGGGCGGTCATTGAGTTTTCCTCAACCACCCTTTTACTTTTTTTGGTCTTTTTGCCCCCCCTCTCCTTTTTCCCTCTGCCGCCCGACTGCCTTGCCAGTTGTTTCCCCCTACCGTCACTCTCTCCTTATTTTTTTTTCCACCTCCTCGATGGCGGGAACTTTGCCTCCTTTTTACTTCTCTTCCTATGCATACTCTAGATGGACCTTTTTTTTTTTTTGAGGGGAGGCGTGCGCAGTCTGGATTTCTTTGCTCTTTTTCTCTGCAGTTCTTTTTGAATTCCGAGTTCCCGCGGTGCCCTCTCGTTTTTGAGACGAGGGGTCCTGGCTCCCAACGGCGATCGGCCTCTTTTCCTTCCCTGTTCGTCTGCGATCTCAAGGGCAGTTTGAGTCTCTTCCCAGCCCTTTTCTTTTCCCCGTTTTCTTGTGCGCGGCTTCTTTTTCGCTCCTTACCGCCCTCTCTTTCTCCTCCTTCGTTGTTTTTTTTTGCTTAGATGACTGGTTTTTGCCTGTTCGGCTTGCTTTCTTTCGCCCCCCTTTACGGCACTTATCGTACTCCCTTCCTTATAATCCGCAGGGGGGGCCCTTCTTTTTTCTCTGTTCCCGGGGTTTTCCTTTTTGGTTTCCCGTTCCTTTCTTTCTGTATTTTCAGCCTTTGGAATATTTCCGCGTCCCCAAGCATTGCCCCTTCCCTCACCAAAGACCCTTGCTGGTCCCATGTGCATCCACGCCCCCCCCCCCTGTTTTTTGGTAACCCGTCCTCGTTTTTATAGGTCAGAGTAACAGGTGCTTTCCTTTTGTCCTCTGTTCCCTGCCCCCCCCTTTGGCTTGCAGGACATCTTTTTCCTTCCTTTACGGGACTTTAGCGTCGATCCTTTGTCGTTTTCCTGTTTCCGTGCCCGCTTGTCTTTATGTGACCCTTTTTTTTCCCCCCCGGGTTCCTCCCCAACGGCGGCGAGGTGTTCGCCCGCCCTTTAGGGCTGTTTTCGGTTCCTGTTTTCCCCTTTTCTCCGTTTTTAGTTTCCGGACCTGCTTAGTTGTGCTTCTCAGGCCTGACGGGCATTTTGCTCTTTTTTCCCTTCTTCTAACATCGGTTTGTTCGCCACCACCTGTCTGCCAGGATCTTAGCCGGCTCACCCCCCCCGAAGCACACTCCTCGTTTCACCATCTTTCTTCTTCATGCTCCTTTGTTTTCGGCGCAGTTTTTGGGGTTTTCCCGCTTCCTCTCCGGTTATCCCACTTCAACTAGTGAGGTTTGCCATGCCGGTTTTTTTGGAAGGCTCCTCCCGTTTCCCTTTCGGTACCCCGTTTGCTGTAATGGCTCCTCCCTCCCCCCCACCTTCCTGTCCCCCAGTCCCTTTTGCCACGACGCCCTTACCCTGGTTTTTGAGTTCCTTTCAGCTCTCACTTGGTTGGGACCTTTCGGCGCTCTTGCACACGCAGCCCCCTGGGACTCTTCCGGTACTTCCCGTTTCCCTGCACGTTTTTTTGTTCTTTTTTGTTTTCTTCGTTCCCCAGGGCTTTGTCTCGCCGGTCATTCGCCCTTCCCTTTTGCTTCAGTTTTTCCTCTGCCGGCCCTTTTTTTCTAAGTGCCTCTTTGTCGCTTGGGGTGCTGAGGTAGAGTCGCCTTTTCCTCTCGTCGCATTCTTCATCGTTTTGCGGCGTATCCTTTTTGCCCTCCGACGAGGTCTTTAGGGCGGCATTGTACGTTTTTCGTTTTTCGTTTTGCCCTCCCTTTGACCACCGTTTTTGGCTTTGACTTCCGATTTCAAGGTAATTCCACGTTCCGGTTCCCATGGTTTCCAATAGTCTACTCTTAGTGTAAGGCCCTTTGGGACCTTCTCTCGCCTCCCTTTTTTTTTTTTTCTCCCAAACCCTTATCACAGTTCCAACCCTTCGAGAACTTCTTTCTTTCTTGGGACATGACCCGCCGATTGGAAATTTTCCATGACTTTCTTATTTGGATTCTTCCCAGTGGGTTTCCCACTCTGTGTCCTTTCTCAACCCCGAATGCTTTGATGGCCCTTTTTCGACCTGTTCTCGCTTATCCTGGAGGGTTTGGAGCCGGAGTGGCCTCCCGGATGTCCCACCCTCTGTCATTCCCCCTTCTTTTTTTTTCTACGTTCTTTTTTTTTTTCCTGATTTTTCTGCTTTTGGTTTTCTTGGTCCCTTCCCCCCACAGAGTACCTGCTCGGGCATTACCTGCTGATTGTCCTTTTTGTTCTTCAGCCTCAGGTTTGCTCGGTCCCCCGTCTTTGGCTATTCCTGTTGTGTATTTTTCTGACCGTCGGTTATTTTTTTTTTTTTTTTGCCCTTGCCGCTGTCGTGTTGTTTCGCCCTTCCTCGGATTCTCTCAGTTTCATTCCACGTTGCGGTGTGCCGTTGTGTTTCCTTGTTTTAAGGTGTCATCGTCTTTTTTTTTGTCCCAATTGACTAAAGGTTTCGTTGTTCTCTATCTGCTCTGATACGACTACTTTTGCCGGGATCCTTTACTTTACTTCTGGCTCCCTCCTTTTTCTTCCTTTTCAGGTGACTTTTTTCTTTTCCTTTTGTTCCCCGTTTTGTGAAGTTTCGTCTCCATCCCGCTTTCTCCCCATTTTTTTAATTTTTTTTGGCTGGCTTGCCGCCTGTTTCCTTTTTGGCACACTATAGCTTTCTGCCCCCTCTTGGTTTTCCCCTTCCCCTTTTGCAAACCCTGAACCCCCCAGCGTTGTTCCTTTTTTTTTTTTTTTTTACCCGTGGCCTTCGGGTTGCTCTTTTCTGTCGGTTTTTTTCGATTCTTTGTTGCTTTTGGTTGCTCTCTGGATTTTTGCACTTTTCCCCGGCGCTGGCCGGCCCGGTTTTCTGGTTTCCCTTTTTTTGGGTTTTTTCCTTTTATACTCTTTCCCCCAACTGAACGATCCAATCTGGCCTTTTTTTTCGCCGGGGGCTGTTCTTTTTCCGTTGTTCTCGGGTGGATGACATCCTCTTCTTGCGGCCCTTTCCCGGGTCATTTTTCTTGACTGGGGGACCTGGTAAATGAAAATTGTCAGAAACCGCCTGTTCCTCTCTCCTTTCTTGCGGGTTCGACCACGATGAATTTTGTTGTTGTTTCTATTTTTTTTCTATTCTTTTTTCCCTTCCCTTTCACGTCGGCTTCCCCTCTTTGGCTTTTGAGTTTTTCGGTCGGTGTCCGGTACCCCCTTTTTTTTCCTTTTTGCGGCTCGTGCCCCCAGGCTGAGTCCTCTCCTTGGCTTTTTGCGGCCTGTGTTTGGTTTTCCGGACCACACCAAAACACCCCCCACCACCACCCCCACCCCCCAAAAACCCACACCGCTATTTATTCCAGATTGATTTCCCTTTTTACGGCTGTCCCCCCTGTTTCCTTTCGCCCGGACCCCGGGCCTTTGACGCTCTCTTCCCTTTTTTTTCTTGGTCCCTCGCGTTCAACCGAGCATTTCCCACCTCAAGTTTGCCTTCCCCCCGGCTTCAGGGGGTGCGCCTTCGCCCCTCCTTTGCACCCCCTCTTTTTTTTGTTGTCTGTGTGCGACTGTGAGTCTTCCCGGGCCCAGCGTGGTTGACCCTCGTGTTCCTCTACTACCAGCCTGCCTTTTTTTTGGTTGGTCAGAGTGTGAGGTCAGCTGTCCTTAAAGGTTGAGATGCCCCGGTCTCCTGCGCACTTCGGTGCTGTAGCAGTAGCCTTCCTATCCTTCATTTTTTTTTTGGCCGGCACCCCGAGAGTCTTTTGACCTTTCCTTTCCCTTTCGGCGTTGATATTTTTTGCTCCCGCCGATGGGCCCTGCCCTGCCCGGGACTACGGATGACTGTTTTTTTTTTTTTCCGGAAATCTATCTCTGCGTTCCGGCCCCCCCGTCGCTACATTCGTGCCTCTTTTGAAAAACTGTGGATATTCTTTTTTTTCGTCTGGTGTGATCCCTCTGCATCCTTGGGTTTCTTCCTTCTGCGACAGGTGCCCCCTTTTCCATGATCCTTGGCCTGGCTTCAATAATTGTTTCGTTAAGTCCGGTCTTTTTAGATTCTTCGTTAGCCCTTGGCGCACACCTGCTTGCCTCTTTTCCTGGTCATGAAAGGAGTTCGCTTCCCCCTTTTTTTCTCCTGATCCTTTCCTTCTTCCCGTCCTTCCCCAACACATTTCCTTTTTGACTCAATGTTTTTTAGCCCCCCTCGGGCTCAGCCATGTTAAAGTACGGCTTCCCTTGGACCAGCTTTATCTGTGATTTCCGGTCTTTTCCTCGTCGGAACCCTTTCTTTTTCTGTGCTGTTTTTTGTAGGGCACCCTCTCTTCTGTCGTTGTTTCCTGGCCCACTTCTGAGGATTCGAGCGGCGTCCCGTCTCTTGCCGGGACCCGTCGCCCGGTGATCTTACAGGCTTTTCGGTCCAGTTCCCCATAATAGCCCTTCCCCCTTCAATACTCCTGAAATCATTTCTTTTTTTCCTTATGTCCGCCGGCCGGGAAACGGTTTTGCCCCGCGTTCGCTGCATTTCGTCCCGTGGGCCTCGCGGACCTCGAGGGGTCTTTTTCCCTCCGCCCAGGGAAGGATTGGAGATGGTCGGGTCACCTCGGCACTCCCTTTTTAGATCACTGACAGGTTTAGGCCCCCCAGTTTCTACGCTCCCCCTTGTACTGCGTTTGGTTGTGGGATATCCTCCTGTCCCGTGGGATTCTTCGAGTTTGATTTGATCTTCTTCCCCCCGCCGGGGGGCGTTCGTGTCAGGCCTTTGTTTTTTTCTTTTTCGGGCTTTGAACCTGTCTTTGTTCGCCGATCATTTTGGGTCCAGCCCGCCGCGCCGTAGTTTTTCGGCGCTGCTGGTGCGCCCCGTTCAGGCTCCGCCGATGCATTAACTAGCGGGGTCCGCGTGCGGACGGCTGTTCAAGTTACCGGTTTGCGCGGTTGGTGGTACTGTCAGAAAAGCCGTCGTATGCCAGGGGAAGGCCGCATCCGGCTCCTCCGGCCCTCCCCTCCACGTCGTTTGGGAACTTCTCCCCCCTTCCCCCCCCGTTCAGGGCGTTTGCGGAGTCTTTTTCCCCTCCCCACGCTGGACGGCTGTGGCCCCAACCCTTTGGGCCGAGATATCCCTGCCAGGGTGTTTGACAGGTCCCCGGCCCAGTCGACAAAGGATACCGCCTCTTTTTTTCCCCCCCCGGGTAGTCTACAAATCCGCCTCGATGGGCCATATGTCAGGTTTGCTCCCCCCCCCCCCTTTCTCGACCGTCCGGCCTTCCGATGTCACCCTGTCACGTACGATGTACGCCCTCTAAACATTTTGCCGTGGGCGACGGGCCCCCTGTGGGCCGCGGTATTGAATGGCATGGTTTTTTCCCTGGGGAAGGCTGTTTTGAGAAGTCAGGAAATTCAGTTCCGGAGGAGCGTGGCCAGTCCCTGCACCCGTCCCCTTCGTTCCCCGTTCGTCCCGGCCCGGGGCGTAAATGCATAGTTCAAAAGAGGAGCGGGCCGTTTCAACGGAAGGTTGGTCGGAGTTCCTGCTGCCGCCCTCTACATTTTCTTCCTCCCTTCGGTGGTGAGAGAGGGGGATGTGCGCGGAGTTTCTCCCCCCCCTTTTTTTGCCGTTGACAACGGTTGCCCCGTCTTTTCCTGCCCTCGCTTGTAAAGGCTGGCGGGGGCGGGCGAGACGGGTGGGGGGTCTTGGGTTGGGTGTCCCATTTTTGGTCAAGGCTCCTCTTAATTTATGTTCCCTTCGACCGCTCTGGCTTCTCCTGCCCCCGCCCCGCCATGCCCGCCAACTCCCCCACCAGACTCCGGCCCCCTAAACGGCCCTCCCCCACGGGGCCCAAATGTTCTTTACATCGTCTTTCTGGCTCCACTTCTTACTCTTCTTCCGTTTGTCCCGGAAGTAAACAGGAGCTGACGAGAAATGTTTCCCAAGGGGGCACGTTTAGTCCACTACGGGTTTGAATTCGAAGGGGGGGGCTCTCTTGGTGTCCCCTGGCCAGGGTCGTCTATTTTTTGACCATGCTCGGGCCACCCAAGGTCGCTTTGGGTCCAAAGGACACCCCGCCCGTTTTTCCCGAGCACGTACTCTGCCCCGGTCCGTCTTGTTTTTCCGGTGTTGCAGGCTTTGGACGGAACAGGGGAGTCCCTTTGAGTTTTTGGGCGGCCCTGGGCCTGACCACGGCGGATGGACGTTTCCTCCCGGAGGGCCAAACTTGGTCTCTTTCGGCCAGTACCGGCTCCACCGAGACCCGCCGGCCCGGGCGCATAGTTCGAGCGGTTTTACTGCCGGGTTTTCCCGGCCAAGCGCGGGTGGGTACAATCTACTTTTTCGTTGGCTTTGCAGGCGGTGCGTTTGCCGCACCGCCTGATTCGTTTTTTCCCCCCATACGGTTCTGTTGGTACCGAGGCCGACCACTTCGACCGAAAACGAAGCGTCCCCATTTCTGATGCCCTTTGAGATTTTCCCCTCGAGGCGAATCTGGTCCTCCTCTTCTGATGATGCTCCACCTTCTTTCCTTGATTGATCCCTGTGTGGCCGAACCGGTTTTTTCGAAAGTCTTTTTTGGTCTGCGTCCATGCCTCTGGGCTTTTCTGGCCGACCAGGTGTGCTCCCCCTTCCCTTTTCGGGCGGAACTCGAGTGGTTCCGCTTGGCTCCCCTGCTTCCTGCTGCTTCCTCATTTCGTCCTCGGGGTGGGACCGGGCGCGTCGGCGTCCCGTCCATGACCCCGTCTTACTTGCGGCGGTGCTTTTCTTGTTTTGTTGGGTCTGCTTTCCTCAGGCCTGACCCCCCCAGTTTCAGGTTATCTCTTCCCTGCACTCGGGGTAACAAACCCCTCGTTCTACTCTCCCTGGCTGGGCGACATACTCGACTTCCGTGTTTTGTTTTTCCCTTCTCCACGCACCAGAGGGGCTGTCTTTCCCCCCTCCCCCTGACCCACCTCCTCCTTCCTCCAAACTCTCCGCAAACTCAGTAGCCGTCCATTCCATTTCCCGCCGAACCTTTTTCCTTCCGGGATTTTTTCCTGGGTTTTGTCCTACGTTTGTCCCTTTCTTTGGGTGATGTTTTTTTTCCCACCGTCCTTTCTGATCAGGCTGGATCCGTGCGTTCCCCTCCGTTTGCCTTTTTCCACTTAATCCTTTACGTTTTTTTTCCGGTGCCTTCTCGCGTTTTTTGTTTTTTCAGTTTTCCCTCCCATAGTTTTTCCCTTTTCCGGGTTTGGATTTTTTCCTTTTTTGGTATGGGTACCTCGCTTTTTCGGGACGGCGCGCCCGGTAACCTCCCGATTCCTTAGGAACGTCCCCTCCTTGGCTAACCCCTTTGCCTCTCGACGGGTTCCTAGTTGTAGTTTTTCTTTTCTTCGCCTTTGTTTCTCTTTCTTTCCTTTCGGATAGATTCCGAGGATTCTCAGTCCGGATCTTTTTCAAGGTTTTCGTATGGTACTGTTCCCCCGGTTTTTTGCGGGTTTGTTGTTCCCGGTCCTCTGCCTTGGTGAATGCATCCTTTCTTTGCTCTCGAATTCCCCCCTTCCACCCCCCCCTTTGTCCCGGGCTCTGGGCCTGGCCCCTGGAATGGAAGTGGGTCTTTGAAACGGTTTTCTTCTTCCCTGGGTTACCTCAGCTGTTCGTCCCGTAAGGGTAAAATGACGATTGCTGCCGCTCGTTGTAGTGTAGCCCCTCTCGGCCCGCTCCGGTCCGCCACTTTTCCCCCTGAAAAACCCCGCACCCGTTTTGCCAAGTTCTTTTTGCGCACCCGCGTTCTCGCACGTGGTTGTTTTTGGGCTGGTTGGTTGTGGTTCCCTGGAGTTTTTTCAGGTTAGCGCCGGCTGGCTTGCCACTGTCCCGGCACTTCGATCGGGGAGTCCCGGCCCGTTGGGGTTCACAGGCGGGAGGACTGGCCTCTGGCACCCTTACCGGATCCTTCTCATGCTGCCCTTCCGCGTTTTATCCCCGGGGGCGCCTCCGGGATAGGCGCGTTACGGCGCGGCTTTTTCTCTTTGCGCTGTTTCTGGCGTGGTTATTG
>Ga0179593_1297473_pt1 | contig 17206 bp, 23 predicted proteins | sample CZODoug2_1_08_16_FD_185931 | JGI IMG/M metagenome (GOLD analysis project Ga0179593, IMG submission 185931) | Vadose zone soil fungal communities from Angelo Coast Range Reserve, California, USA - CZODoug2_1_08_16fungal (PacBio error correction) | ecosystem: Environmental > Terrestrial > Soil >... | reverse complement strand
TTTCGCTCCGGTAACGATCCGAGTCATCTCACTCGTTTCCTCACCTGTTTGCATTTTTCCCTTTTTTTTCCGTGTTTTCTTTCCAGCTGAGTTCCTAAACACTTTTTAGTACCATTCCAGTCCGATCGATCCCCTTTCCCCTGCGCACAGGTTCCGAGGCACTGGACTAGGTGAGCTCTCGTGGTTGAGAATTGACGAACCCTCCTTAATTTCTTGCGTCGCGTCGAGCGAGGTTCCACTCGCTGATATTCATCCTAGCAAAAATTATCTGGGTAAGAGATGGACGGAGAGTGGGGAGGAGAGTCGCCCCTTCATGTTCCGCTGCGGAGTAGATCGGCAAGAGGCGCGTTTGAGGGAAGGACTAGCCAGTAAGAGGGGAGAACGAAAAAGGGGAGCCTGCGTCAGACAAAATTGCGGAACAAACCCCAACCAACCAAACCCCCCCACAACAAACCCCCCCCCCCCCCCCCCCCCAACACCCCCACCCCCCCCCCCCCCCCCCCCCCACACCACCCCCCACCCCACCCCCCCCCCCCCCACCCCCCCCCCCCACCCCCCCCCCACCCCCCTGGCTTCTCCTTCCCTGTCTTTGTCCACATTCTCTGATTTCCCCCCCCCTGATTCCTTTTCCTTCGCTTTCATTCATTTTTTTTTCAATTGCACATCGCTCGAAGTCATACTGTCACCAAATGAGCTTTTCCCTTTGCTGCGGTCTCGAGGTCATCCACCCCCCCCCCGGCAGACTAAGCCGCCTACCCTTATGTGCTTCCCTTGTTGTCTTCTCCCCGTCCCTTTGCCATTTATTTACCCTTCCCTCAATCGCTTTCCAAAGATGCCGACGGCATTTTTTCAATACTTTGTTTTTAGTCAATGCGTCTATTCTCAACGCTTTCGCGCCTATTAGCCCAGTGATGTTTATCTTCTTAGCTCTTGCCTCCGCCTAGGTTCCCAAGTTCGTATTCAATTCCCTTCTTTTCTCAAGATCAGCTTATACCTGCCGGACCGAGTTTTCTCATTACAAAACACTCAAACCCTCCCCAACTCTCCCACGTCTTTTATCTCTGTCGTCGATTTTTAAAGATTTTTTTCTTTTAACTTGAAATATCCCATAGTAGTCTTGACAGCCTGAGTGTTTCCTTCGTACCCATTAAGGACGTCCAGTTGTAGGGATGGCGTTTTACCCTTCATTCTACCCCCCTTCCTTTTTTTAAGTCTATTTTTAGTTTTTCTGATTTCTCGACAGACTCTTTTCTCTAGGATGGCAGCATTTGTTGTGTCCGTTCACCGTTTTTTTCTCTAAGTTTCAGTTTTCACCCCCGAAGGCCCTCCTTTGTCCCTAAATGTCTAGTCAGGATTAAGGTCCCCACCCTTCAAAGTATATTCAAACTGAGAACCGCGTTATCTAGTGATTACACGTTGAGCATTTTTTCTTAGTAATTTTATGTATCCTCGTATGCTCCCGCGTCAACCCTCTTTCCCTAGCTTGCGTGCTTTTCCAGCTTGTATGACCCCCGTTTTCTCCCAAATTAACCATTTAGTTAATCCTTTGGACCGGCGGTTCCTAGTTTCATTTCTTGCCCAAGCTCTCGTTTGTCATGGCGCCCCTCCGTCTTTCCCCTACTTTCCTTGTCTTGTTCAAACGCTTTAGTTTTCTTCTTTTTTTTTTTTTTGAGAACTGGACCGGCACCTGATTTTTAATCAGGACGGACAATACGTTATCCCCCTTCATGGTTTGCTTGTTTCTTGGTCATGCTCAAATCTGTCCATCATTGTTGAGTCTTATCAATCTACCCTTTCTTCCAATTTAGTCATCAGCGGTTCCGGCCTTCTCACTCTGGTGGAGCCCCGATTGCAGATCCCTCGATGTTTTTTGTCAATTATTTTTGTCGTGCTCCTTGATCCCACCATGACCATTTACGTTTTTGTCGGAGCAACGGCCTGGGTGCCTTCCCTTTATGAAAGCCTCCCGACTTCGTAATCGAGCTCTGAACTGAAGTCTTCGCTCCTGGTTTCAGCACGACCGGTCAGTTCACAGCTGCGCTTCCCTTTGCCTGGACCCCCCCCCTCTTGCGTGTTTTGGCTTTTTTTTTCAAACTTGTGTGGAGAGTCCCTCCTTTGAATCGTACCGCGCCGCTATCCCCCATCCCCCATTCATACACGAAACCCAAATCCTCCTCTGTTTGTGTTGTTTTCTCGACCTTGATACCTTCTTCTTTGGGGGTGGGCGTAAGTGTTATCTATTTTCTCGATTACATTCGAGCCCCTTTTCCCTTTTTGGGTGAAGTCACTTTTTTTTTTCAAATGTTTCCCCCCTTCTCCTCTATGTGCCTCAGTTTTAATTTTATGTTGCTAGGGCAACTTTTCCCCACCGCGCTTTTTTCTCGCCGCGAAGAGGTGTTTTTTCAAGTATCAGTCGCAGCGCAGAACGTTTAATTGATTATGTGCTGAGGCATTTTTCTCCTTCCTGAGCCGCTGGTTTGCTTTTCTCCCTCCGGGATTTTTTTGCACGAAGCGTAGGATAAGCTAGTTCCCGGGTGAATTGTGTCTGCTTTCCAAATCGGCGCGGATCAGCTTGCCCTTTTCCATGGTGTCTGGAATCGCCCCTCGTTAAGTATTGTTGGCAAATTCTGGCTCCGATTCTACAAACGTTGGTAGAAACTGATGGCGGGTCGTTTCCCTGGGTGTCTCTGCCCCCCCCACACCCCCCAAACCCATGGTCCAAGGTTAACTTCCCTTCCATGCGTTGTTTTCTTTCTTATCAGAGGCCACTTACCATTTGGCGATGATCTTCCTTCATCCGTTTCTTTGGGTTTCTCACGTCCAAGGCCCTTTTGCGATTTGCTTCTCCTGAGGCTTTCCTTTGACGTCTCCCTTGGCTGTACTCAGTTCCTCAGGTACTGACTTCCGTTTTTTCGATAGGCTGAAGATGGCTTTAGGCCCCCCCCCTTGCGGCTTAGGATTGGCCTGGCTGGACGGCTGCAACAGTCTTCATCACGATAACGACTTCTTGCCTCCCCCCCCCCCCACAATCGTGAGAGAACTACTTGTTGCTTTTTTTTCCCCCCCTAATCTTCCCTCCTCAGTCTCATTGGTGTTGAAAGTAATTGTTTTGGAGCGATCCAACTCTTTTCCTCTGCTTCCGACCCCGCTGTTGGACCTATTCTGTGTTTTTCCGGAAAAAATTTTTCCAAGATTGTTTTTTTAGGACGTCTCCACCGTCTTTTTCTGCAGCATTTTTCAGGTCTGGGTCGAAGAACGTTCGCCAACCCAGTCACTTGTCGACTAGATTTGTCGAGCGCCGGCGAACCTCGCCCAACTGTTCCTAACCCTTTTTTAAGTTTGACTCTCCCCTGCCTTTATGCGTGAGAAAACGTCCCCTTATTCGACGTAGTTTTCCCTTCTGTTATACCCAAGACTATTTTACTGTTCACCTCTCTCTTCCCTTTTTTTTCTCCTCCTCCCGTTGTTTTTTTTATCTGATGCGTGTTTACCACCCCCCCCCCATTCTGGGAATTTGAAAGTCCCTTAACACTCTTCTCACTCGGGGTTTCTTGTTTGTTCCCCCATTACAGTTGATTTTCTTAAAATTTCCCCATGGTTCGCCACAGTTTTCCCTCTTGCGCTTTCCGCATGATTTTTTTTCATTTTTTTTTTTCGTTCTTAGCTTAAAGACCACGGATTCCCGTGGCTCCCTCCTGCGGTGTAGCCCTTTTCACGTTTTCGTTTCTTTCTTTCCCACACCCCCCCTGACTTTACCCCCAGAGTTTCGTTCCAGCGTCTCTTGTGACTCAACAAGTATCTTTCCCCCACCAATCTCTTCTGCTTCCTGATTCTTCTTCCCAGGATTTGTGTTTGTAACTCTTTTGGGTATATGGCCTGACGAGTGAGCTTGATGAGACGAATGGCTTGCAGCCCTAGTCCTTCCGGTGCCCCTCCCCCCCTTCGATAAGTCGGTCAGTCATGAAGCGACTATCTCTCTCCCTGCGTCTTCCCTTCGAAACGCGTCAGCAATGCGCCAATGACCGACCTTTTGCGTTCTCCCCCGACTGTTGAAGACTGTGCGCCCCCCCCCTTCTTTGCAAGGACCGGATAGTCCTTGCCTGCGTTTCCTTTCTTCTATGATCCAGACCCAACCCCCAACCGAAGTGAACCTGCTTTGTGCCCTGTCCATGTGCTGCTATAAGCCCCAGATCGTTTACCCTTCATTCGAACAGGAGGTTTGAGATTATGTGTCCCGCCCGGGTGCCACCACCTCGCCCGTTTTGTCTTTGTTACAATGTTCAATCCCTTTCCCGACTGGCACTTTTCCTCTGCTCCTGTTTCTTTCCCGTCTACACCCCGTGGCGCGAACGTTTCGAACATCACTCAACCTGTTACTTAGTTCTCCTACGTTTTTCATTCAGAGTTTTGGTTTCTCCCAAATCCCAAACCCCTTTTGCTCGGTTGGGATCCGATTCCTCCGCCCTTGGACCCATTTCCGTTCTGCTCGCATTAGTGTCTAGCCCGATTTTTGAAACGGCAACTTCACTTCTCCTCTTCCAGATCGCTGGTGTCCCCTTCCAGACTCGCCACATCAAGGTACACCCCCGTGTGGTGTGGCCCTAGATTAGAGTGATCACCTTTTCCTTTTTCCTTTTTCTTTGCTAGCAACCTTACCTTGGGTCCCCCTCAACATTATCGAGAATCTCTCCACCTTTGACGCTCCCCACCGTTTTGCAATTGTCTCTCCCCCCCCCCCCAAATTATTTTCATTATTTGAAGATGGTGCTCTTTCTTGAGGTTTTTTTTCTCCACCTGCTGTCCTTACGCCCAACATTTCCCTTTTAACAACCTTCGTTTGTAATTTCCATTCCGCGCTTTTGTTTGACACGACCAGGTGGCTTCACTTGAGAATTCCTTTTCCCCACTCTGCCGTTTAGCATTTCTTCTTCTGTCCTTCTTTTTCAAGTGCCTTCAACCTTTTATCGACAGTTTTTTTGTATGTAGTGGTGTTTTTTTTCCCAATCGGCCCTCCCAATCCTATTTGCCCCCCCCCCGCGAGTGGTGATCTGCATCCAGAGGCCTCGTCCCTTGCCAAGGTGCTTGCCTCCATTGATCCGACGCCGTTTGCGGATTTCCTTCCTAATTCTAAACTCCAATTTTGTGGTTTGAATGACACTTCCACATCCAAGGGTTCCTTCGTACTTTTTCCAATGATGAAATCCTGTTTGCCGGTCCCTTGTCTCCGCAGAAATGCTTTTTTCGTTCAACACTGACGTTTTCCTTCTTGAGCTCCCTTCCCCCCGAGGCAGGCGTTTGCAAGACCCTTACAACAACTTTGTTAGTACCAGACTTTTCCCCAGGAGGTTTTTGAACGGTCGCTAGTGGCCTCCCGTGTTTCAGGATCGCAGGCGATGTTTTTTACACTGCTCGCTGTACCTCGGATTGACCTCTTCCCTCTCGTTCCCCTCAAGACAAAAACAACAATGTTTTTTTGTGTGTTTTTTTTGTCTGCGCCTCATTGATGATCCGTCTCCCCCGTGTAAACCCTAATAGATAACGCTGGTTGACATTTCCTTTCGGCAGTTTTCTCCTCAACGCTGCGTGATCGATTTTTTTGTGAACATTTCTTGTTCTATCTTGCTCAACTTGATCCCTTCCCCCCTGTCTTGCTGAAACCCCCCAAATAGTCTCTGATCCCAGCCTTCCTCTTTCGCCAAACCCGTCTTTCTCTATCTTCCCCCTGCCTTCCCGAGGTTCAGTCTTGCGACAGTTGGAAAATCAGTTTCCTACCACTGAGACGGCCTTGACGTTTTACGAGGCATTCTGTCAAAGACATACTAGATTCCCCTTTTAGAGCACGAGTCCTCGTTATTAAGAGCTATTACTAAACTACCAATAGATTCACTGTCCCTCGTGGGTTGCTTTTTGACTGCCACGGTTTAGATGTCCTAATCTTTCGATTCTGTCGTCCAGTGTATCCTTTTCTCCCCCCTGGTTTATTGACATGGACTACTAACTTTTCCCCTCGAGCTGTCGTCTCCATCTTTACAAAAACCCCCCCCCCCTGTATTTTTATTTGCACGGCTGTTCTTTTTTTTTGATACGCTCTCCCTGGCGCAAGATGAAACCCTTTTTTGGGCGTTTTTTCCCGCATTTTTATTTCTGGCATGGTGGAATTTTCTTCCTTCCCGAAGTTTTCCCCCCCCTGGATGTTAATCGCACACCGTTTTCAAAATTGTGAGGAGGGCCGCGCTTCTTTTTTTTCTAGATCCAGCGACCCCGTCCCCCCCATCGTTGTTTTTGAAGTCCCTGCGACGTTTGATTCTTTCAGAATTTGCTCCAATTGCCCTTCATGGCCTCTAGTCGCCTGAGTGCTTCGTGGGGCGAAAAGCCCGACGTTACCCTGTTTTGACCACTCCCCCTTGGTCCGGCTCCCCTCTTTTTGACTGTTCCTGTTACATAGCTCTTTTCTCCAATTTTTTGCGTTCAACGGCAATCGTCCTGGTATCGTACGACTCCACCCGCGCCTCTTTTTGATCTAGACGATCTTCTTTTTTTGGAATCGTCTCCTTACTACTCAGGACGCGCGCTATTCTTTTGCTCTCTTCTATAGTCTCGATTTTTTCGTACGATGAAGCTGCAAGCTAGTTCCACCTTCTCCTTTCTTCTTCATTTTTCACCAACGATCTTATCCTTTTCTGTTTTCATCGAAAACCCAGGTTGAGGTCACTCTTCTCCTCTTTTTCTTTGGTCTACTAACCTTACATATAAATCCTTTTTGGAGTTCTTCTTCTTCCTTTCCAACTTCTTAACTTTCACCCCCCCCCTGTGCTTCCCCTCGTAATAATGAAATTTGTGCCTCGTTATCGGGCGACATTCTCTAATAATAATAGTTTTTTTGATAGAGATGTCGTCCTCTCTCTCATCTTTAATGATGACGGGCGGCCTCCTTGGGGTCCAGTGTTTTGTTAGCAGCAGGACAGAGCTTCTCCCCTCCCATCCTTTCTTCATTGTACATTCGTTCCCTGCACCTACTCCTCAACATCTGAAGTCCGCAACCGGTTAGGAACGTTTTTTTCTTTTCTCCTTTGTTAGATTCTCTCTTCGTCCTTTTCCAGAGCTCGATTTTTTTATCGACTCGCTCTATAGGTCAAGAGTCACCCTCCGGACGGTTAGATTGCATGTCCTTCGTAGGTTTCTTTCCTTATGCCTCTTCCAGCCTTTCCTTGACTCTCGTCTGAGACGCAATTTTTCCGAGTTGGAGTACCGATATACACATTTTTTTCGTACTTTTTCACATGTGACTGAGCTGAGTAACATTTACAGGCCCCCCCCTTTTCCCTCCCCTTCCCACTGTTGTACCCCTGTTCAACACATTTTCCGTTATAGCCAACACCCGCACTAATGTCTTCGCTGATCCGTATCCTTTTCCTCCCCCCCGTTAACCCACCCCCCTTTTGCGACCTCCTCGCGCCGTAATTGTTTCCCTTGGATATCTCTCTTGTCATCAACACAGTCCTCCTAAAGGACTCCCCAAATACTTCTTGCCGGCAACCAGTGTGTTCCTCATGCTCACTTCGGAGCCCTCCCCCCCTTTTTATAAATCCCAGTCCCCAGACCTTGCCGCCTTACGTTTTCCTCTTGTCACCTGGCGCTCGCTCACATTAGGGTCTAATTTGCCATCGACCTTGTTTTTTTTCTTCTTTTTCTTCCCTCATTCGAGAGGTGCACCCTTTTTGACTCCATCTTTTTCCAGGTCTCAACCTCCCTCTTTCTCCAGACTCCCTCGGCTCCTTTTTGGCCCCCCACCTTGAAACCAGTCCACATCTAACCCTAGTTCAGTGTCCTCTGTCGTTCTCGGACCAATTTACTCGTGCGTGTCTCCTTAAATTCCATAGTATGATCACACCTTATTTCCTTGTAACCCCCGTCCTTCCTTTTCATTCCGTTTTTCTTTCTTGAGTTTTCCCAAGTTCATGTAGTAACACCCATCTACTCTTCTCAGGTTTTAACGCCCGTTTGCCCCCTTTGCCTTCCTTCCCTCAATGGGTCATCTCTTTTCTCGAATATTGTTGATGGTCTTCACCGGTGACGCTCAATGTTTTCGCTGCTATCCTTTTTCTTGGCCAAGCATTGGTCCTCCCTTATTGCCGCGTTGCTCCTGTCACAACGGTCCAGTCATCGTTCACCTTGGAACAGCTTATAGCGTGATGGTTCCCGGGAGCCCCTTTTTTTTGCCCCTATTTTCTTACTCGTCTAGTGTACGCTCCCCGAGTGTACCTAGCGAAGCCTTGCTCTCCCCTGCGGCGATCTGAAAACCGTGAGTCCTAAGAAAAGGGAGGCGCCTTTTTGGACTTCCCGGTTTACTTATCTTTCTTAGGGTCCCAATCTCCTGCCGCTCTTTTCATGGCGATCAGACGGCGTGTACTCAATTGTTTATTTTTGTAAACTCTCTTGAGGTGCTTTTTTTTTAAGTTACCGGAAACTTTTTTTTTATTTCTAACTTAATCCCCCCCCACAGCCATTAACATGTGTTGTGATTTCTTTTCCTGGGTCATGCATCAATGTCGTGCTATGGAGCCAGCTAAGATCAACCGGTATCTTTTCCCCTTTATTCCTGCAGCGTTTCCGGCCCTTCTCATATGTTTTTTTTTGACCCCTTTTCATAGCCTCTTTGTGTATATTCTGGTCTTGTGCCGAATGCTTTTTTTCCCACACACTAACTCTATTCTTTGTTAGGACAGTTCCCCGAATGTTGAAGGACCTCAGTCTGCCTCCCTCGTCCTTTTCAATCCCGTTTTCTCCCTTCTTCCCCGCTCACATCATCCCTCTTATCACCATTCTGACTCCCTCCCCACCTCCTCTTTCTCCTTACCGTTCCCACCACCCCCCCCCTCTTCCCCCTTTTTCTCTCCCTCTCACATTCCCACCCCTCCCCCCATTTCCCCCTCACCTCCTTCTCTCCCTCCTCCCCCTCCCCTCTCCTCCCCCCCCCCTTTTCTCCTCCCTTCTTCCTCCCTCCTCTACCTCCTCTCCTTTTCTTTCTACTCCCTTTCGCCGCCTCCTCACCCCCCCCACTCCCCGTCTCTACTCCTTCGTTCCCCCCTCTTCCACCCCCCCCCCCCCTGTTCTCCCTCCCCCCCTACCTCTCCATCCCTCCAACCTTCCATTCTCTCCTCCCCTCCTCGCCCTTCACTGACTCTTCGCTTTTTTTTTGTAAGCAACCGAAAGGTCGTTTCAAACAATGCTTTTCGTTGGCAGTGCCTGCCCAAAGCCGTTTTCTCCAGGGTTTGTTGTCATTCCTGCCGGTTTTTCCTTCTTTTCGCTAGTCAGTTCCCTATACGAACCTAACCTATTAAATTGTGTTTGGGGGAGTTTGCTATCCCCCTTTCTCTAGTACTGGGTTTTCGGCGGTCAGGGGTATTTTTCTTTCTCTACTGTCGCTCCTTCAGGGGGTTTGCGTTACGCCACTGGGACGCTGACCATGGTTTCTCCCCCCTATATCGGTGCCCGACCCCTTGGACTTTTTGTAGGAACCTTTTGACCCCCCGCGATCTTTCTCTGCATTGGAGTCCCTTTTGCCGTCGGGCTCTCCAGGCGCGTAAGTATTCCTTCCGTCTGTTTTTGATCATGCTCGTCGCCTTCTCGCCTTGGTGCTTTCGCCTCGTGATGCCATTTAAGATAGGAGACGTATTAGGTTTCTTTCGTTCGCTGCCACTTGTTCGGCTCAGTTTAGTGAGTGCATTTCCTTTTCTCTCTCAGGCGGACAAATCTCCCACTCCTCCAGATGGTGGCACGGGTTACCGTCCAAACAGCCCTGGTCGACCTGTCTATTGCCCGATCTCTTTCTAGGAACCATTGTCCCTTATCCCCACCCCATACTTCACTGCGTGCTTTCGGGTCTCTTTATTACCCGTCAAAAGTCCCCTTTCTATCTCTGGAAGGCATAAGGCTCTTTGTCGATTTGGGCGGCGCCGATTATTAGTCACTTCTTGCATTTTTGCGTCAGTTGTCTGATACCTTTCCCTCTGTTCACCTGTACGCTTTTTTGGCGAGATCTCCCCCTCTGTCTGCACGATAAGATTCCCCTTAGCGACTGGTTCTTTCCTTTCAAATGCCGGTACTTGTCAGGCTATCCAATCTCTCAGTCGCAACCTCGTCTGCAGACCCCCCCAACGTGATTTCCCCATTGTCGTTGGCAGTGCAGAAATCACGTCGTCTGCAGAAGAGATTTTTTGGTGAAAGCCCTATGTGTCAAGCATTTCTACTCCACACGCTTTTGACCTTTCTGTGTTCCAGGAACTCGCCCGTCCACTGCTCGGGAAGGGCGACACCGCCTTACCGCCACGGGCCTCCGTTCCTTTTGATGGTCGTCCCGACCACGAGTTCACCTCAGGCGGACAGAGGGTGTTTCTGACGACGTCGTCAATCGTACCTTTCGCACATGGTGTTTTCCGCTTTTGAAGTCATCCCAGCTTTGAGAACCGACGGTTAGACTTCTTGTTCATGGCCACTTTGCCCAAACTTTTCCCCCGTCTTTGATTTGCACCGACATCTCTCTTTTGAAAATCCCTTTTGTTTTTTCTGAGATCTTTCTTTCACAATCCATCTCGTTCCCCCTTTGCAAGGCATACACTCCTTTCGAACTCTTTGTGTTCTGTCTAGCATGTTCTCCCCCCTATCCCCCAAACATTTTTGTAGCCCCAGTCCGATGGCCTCTTCCTCTCTCGTCCGCTCTGTCGCCCCGTGCGTGTCCCTTTCTTCGACAACGTGCAGCCACGGCTTCCAGTTGTTTCCTCTCGTGTTTTCGCCACTTTTTGGTGACGGTTTCTTTTCTTTTAGTGCAACACACTAATTTTTTCCACCCGTCGTGTCGGAGAGAAGTCCTATGATTGATCTTCCCCCCATCCTGTAACACCCCCACCCTTTTGCTGCGCTAGCTTCTCCGCCCGAAGGACTTGATCACTTATGTTTTGAGATGCTGGACGTTCTTGCGCTTGCCCGCTACGATTTTCTAGTCAACTTCTTTGTACCGTCTGGCCCCCAAATCCCTTCCCCCCCTCCCAGTTCCGTAATGGTCGCTGAATCTGCCTCTACCCCTTCAGAAAACGGGTGTATTTCCCCTGCTTTGTAAACTGTCGTCGCCCGGTCTATAATCCCTTTCCCCTTACTCTGATGTTCACCCTTTGAGACGCATTGTCGTTTTCCCGATCCCTGTGCCTTCCGATCCTTACTGACTCGTTACGTTTATCATCTTACCGCCAACAAGACGTGCTTCCTGGACTTTTTTCCTTGCCCCCCTTTTCTCTTCTCAGCCTAACACATTTTGGCGTCTTTTCTCCTTTTAGACGCTCCCGCCCTGTTTCCTCTTAGCTTGTTGTCGCCTTGTGCTGCTGAGACTTTTCTCTTAAGTTCCCCTATGCTCTTTGCGTTCTTTCCGATCACCGGTCTCTCCCTCCGGTCCCCTCCCTCTTCCCAACTTTTTCAGTTTTGAATCAGCGCTTTCCCTCCCCATGCCATCCCCATCTCCCGTTTTGAGCCGATTCTCTCTCGAGTAAAATTTCACTTTCTCCCTGTTTTAGCCCCGATGACACTTCCCCCCCTTCTCTGCTTCTCCATCTCGATGGTACAAGTTAAAGCCTGAAACCTCCTTCCCACCCCGGTGGTTTTCGGGTCCCCCCCTCTATGATCTTTTTTGATGCCAACGTCAGAGTGGATCGAAACCCCATTCCGTGCTCGCCCTTTAATTCTTTACCACCCCCCCTTTTCCCCCCCTCCAAGGAATACTTTCGCAGGTTATAAACTCCCCACCCCCATCCTCTTCAATTTTTTTCCGTTCTTAAAGCTTTTTGTTTTTCTTTCTCTGTCTTCAACCGGCCTGACTTGTACCGCCATTTTTATGACACCCCTCTTTTTTTTCCAGGCACTGCGCCCAACCTTTTTCAGGTTTTGACCCCTGACCGGTCGGTGTCTTCCACTTCCTTTCTCAAGAGGAAGGCTCAGACTCGATCTATTTCTCTCGTGCTGCCCTCCCCTCTCTCTTTCCCCCCTTTCACCATTCCGGTGCTTACCCCTCCCGCCCGATTTCTTTTGTTTCGAGTAATTTGCCTCCCCCCCTAAGATTACAGCGCGGGTGGATGCCACCTCTTTCTCCCCAGAGGCGTTCCTGGCGGCTTCTGATCCCCCCATTCCTTTCCATGTACAGTTTTCTTGTATTGATAGAATTATCCCCTATATTTACATTACTGATGCCATGAAAAGTACTCCCTCCATCATGTTCCTCCTTATTTTTAGTAATCTTCAATAAGTTCCTTTTCATTGGACTCCCTTCAACTGAAGCTAGATTCTTTTTCCCCCCACCAACAATGACGAGGAGAACCGCCGTTTTTAGCCATGACACTTTTCCCCGGGCTCCTTTTTTCACCTGACAAGACCCCCCTTCCTTGGAAAGACCGTTCAAAGGCTTCCTCCTGTTAGCTAGTGGAAAGTTGTTTTCAGATATTCCTCCTTTAGTCCTATTCACTGGCTCCCTCTTCCCCCTCCCCCTGATTTGACACCTTTCTTCCCCCTCCGATAGACAAATTTAGGTTTTCGACAGGGAGACCTCGGTTTTTGTACATTCAAGTGACCGCTGGTCTCCCACGTTTTTCCTGATTTAATTTGTTTTTTGTACTTTCAGCTCGGCGCAGGAATTTATTTCAAAAACTGTCCCCTCTAGCATCCCCAATTGTTTTGAGACGGTAACGACCTCAACCTTCGTAGCTCGTCTCAGTTGGCTTTCGACTGAGCAACCCTGTTCCATCTCGATAGGTTCCTGTTTGATTGGATGTCGAAATCTCCTTTTTTTTTGCAACCTCCACTCCACCCTTATTGCTGTATTCCTGTAAGAAGAGCCACTCATTCTGTTCCCGACAATTACTATGATTTCCTTTTCTCAAGCACGAGTCCTCCCGGCTCGCCTTAAGAAGACCTCTCCCCCTGAACGAAGTGTTCGATGTGTCCTTGTCTTTCAAGGTGTTTCTAGCCCTCGGTCGAGCTTGCCCTTCCCTTTCTTTCTTTTTGACAGACTGTCAATCCATAACGTTGAACATCGTGTTTTTTCGTTCTCCTTTCAACCATTTGCTCTTCCGCGTTCCGGTTAGCCGATCTCCCCGTTTTCCGATTTTTCCACTGACTTCGGAAGTTTTTCTGGGAAAGCATTCTCTGATGGTGGATTCTGACCCTCAGAAAGTGTTTGGGATGCCCGCCGACCCCTTGGTCCTCCCCTTTCTTTTTTCGGCGCTTATATGACTTGTTCTCAAAAGCCTTAGCAAGGTGACACTTCATTTTGGTTGGGCAGTCTTCTTTTGCGTGTTGCCATAAGGTTGACTGATCTTAATGGCCGCTACGCGATTTCTTTCATTTTTTGGTCGAAAGCTTTTGGTGACCATGTTACCCCCCCCACTTTGGACAAAAGTGGCGGAGAAGAATGTTCCGGTTTTTCCCCTTTTTCATCCCTTTTGTTCAATCAGTCCATGTTTCTTTTTACTCCAACGTCTCTCCTCTATCCCTCAGATATCATCCTTTTGAATCCCCCGCTAGAACCCTCCCATTCCTAGTAATAGACCTTGTTCTTTTCTTTTTATATGCCCCGCTTTCCTATTTTCTCGATGAGGGCCAAGCTATTTACCTTCGCACGTCGTCCCCCCCCCCTCGCCACGCTAGTCCGTTGTGATATTTTAGAACCCGGTTGAGCTTCTTTTTCTCTCTCGTGCTTTCTCCTCAATGGTACATTAAAGCCTTCCTGGTGCCTTCTGTCACCTTTCTCCCCCTCCGCACTTCCCCCCCTGGTTGCTCCCCCCCCCTCTACAATGAACCCGGTTTCGCGCCCTCTGTTGTTTTTTGTGAGGCGATTCCTTCTAGATAACGAGCACTCAGTTCCTTTCCCTTTTTTTTTTTTCTCACACTTTTGTGCGTTGTATGCCGTGTTTCCCGATATTCCTACACTGAAACTCCTCCTTCTTTTCTTTCCATTTCTCTCCTGAACGATCGCTTCCCACCTTGCGTGACGAATATGCACCTTCCTATTTAGCGATAGTTTTTTGCGACTGCCTCCTCCCAACTGCGTTTTTTTACAGTTGACCAGTAGAGCGAGCATGCTTAGGATGAGAGCCCCTCTCTTCCTTTTCCGCGGACCTTTCCTCGAGTGTTAGGGCGCTTCACCCCAGTGTCTAGAGTATGAGATAGGCCCTTTCCTCTTGGAGTCTCCAGACTCCCATGCGAGGCTTCCCTTTTCAATTTTTGAGCCAGAGGTTCACTGACCTTCAAAGACTCTCCATTGAAACTCCGTGGTGGTCAACAAACTTTGTTGGTTCTTTGCCCCACACGAGTCCACACCTTCTTATCGCCATTCAGCTTCAATGGTTCGAAACATATGCAACAACGAGAGACTAATTCAACCCCCTGGATGGCTGTCGCTTCTGTCTCTCGATCCTCCCCCCCTTGAAGCCTCAACTAGAACCCTAGTTTCGGAAAAATGAGTCTTATCCTTCTGATCCTTTTTATGGGTTTTTTTTTTTTTTTTTTTTTTTTCTTGGTTCCTTCTCCCCCCCCCCCCCCAGAATACTTGCTCCAGATGTTCGGAGCCAATTTTTGGTATTGCTCCTTTTCGTTTCCTTTAAATTCTGTCTCATTGCCTTACTCCCTCGTGGATGTTTATCTTCCTCGTACGACAATCGCGTATTTTGCACCATTTCTTTATTTCATAGTCCCTGCTGTCTAAAGATGCGCCCCCCGACCCCTAGTCGCCTTGCCACCCATTCATTGTCCACACTCCCCCTTCGTCCTGTGAATAGCTTGGTCGTCGGCATCTGCCTTCCGATACGTTTTTTCGAACCGGGAAATCCCCCTCTTTCTTTCCCCCTCATGGAGTGTCCTGACCCACGGCAGTCCCTTCATCGTTTTGTTCTTTGCTTTCCAACTTACCATGTCGACATAATTATTCCCCCCCTGTCAGTGTCAAGATCGAGAGGTCCGCGGTTATCTCGACAAGCAGATTTATCTAGTTCTTAGAGTTTTATGGTAGCCAATTTGACTCTCCAGTGAGATGACATCTTAAGTTTGCCCATCTTTTGTCACCAACTCTAGTAAGTTGATTTCCTGCACGTCCCGGAATCTTCCAACCCCTGAGCAACACTTTCTCTCTGCTGGTACCTGGGAGAATTCCTTCCCCCTTCTTTCGTCTAATTTTTTTTTTTAGTTTTAAGCGTCAATAGAGTGGTTACCGAGCGCCCTTGCTCGCCTCGCCTGCGATTTGTGAACAGAGTCCCCTAGTTCCTGGAGTCCTCCCTTTGGACCTTTTCGGTCTACCCCTAAATCAGTTTTTTCATTGTCTTGCACCGCTCGCTTTTGCTTTCCTTTGGCTGAGCAGAGGCGTGCTCATTCATTTTTTCGTGTGGAACCTCGCTCCGTTGCTGCGGTGCCACTTTTACGGCAACACGTTATATCAGGAACGCCATAGCATCCCATGATGGTTTCTTGATTGTCTTTTGTATCCCCTCCAGATCTTTAGCTTCCTTCTCTACACTAAGCAAACTTTCTTTTTCTCCATTGGAGGCAGCGTCTACTCCTCTCTGGTTTCCCCAGCTTAAGCTTCAAACATCTTTTCCTCTTATTGTGTAGTCGTTTTTTCACTAAACACAATTCCCCCCATCTTCGCTTGTTCTTCCCCTTCTTAATTGTTGGACTTCCATAGATCGAGCCCCTCAGTTATTCGTAATAGAGCGACTACACTCCTCTCTCGCGTTTTCCCTCCCAGCTCGTCACACCGGTCTTTTCGCGCAGGCCTTACCCCCAAGGGCCCCCCGTTGCTAGGACCCATGTTGGTTTTTTCTCCTTTAGAAGTTCCTATTACGCATATCTTCCCAATGCCATTTCGACCCCGAAAAATTACGCTGCTTTATTGTTGGGTCTGGTAGAGGACCATTGCTCACGTTATCTGTTTGCTGGGCCGTTCCCACTTTTTCGGTATATGTTCTCGATTCCGTGCCCTTACTGGTGTTTGCTATTTTTACTGAATTTTTCCAGCTTCATTGCGTAACAACCTCTCTCGTGCCCCAGCCCCTTTTCTTTTCTTTTGCTCTACCTGGTGGAAAACTTTTAGATATTGATCTCCATCTACTTTCGTGCCGTGTAATCGGCTCCGGCCCTCATAGCTCCTCAAGTAATTCGCGCGCGATTCCCCCTTGCCTTAGCACTTCAGCGCCTTGGTTGATCTTGAGCAGGATGCAGAAAGTTTCTGGAGAATCTATAGTTTTCCCCGTGGTGAGTAAGGGGGATGTCTAAGGTTTCGCCGAATTTTTATCCCGGCCATGACGACTTTCTTTCCTCGTCTCATTGTTGGTACAGGCGTTCTTTTCCATTTTCCCCCTTCTGACCCCCACTGCTGTTTTCAGCTGGTGGCCAAGGGCTGTCTTAGAGCAACTGCCGGGCCGACAATTTAGGTTTCCCCGATACTTTTTGATTGATGAACATCCTGGCATTGTTGAGTCCCCTTCCTGGTTGTTAGTTTTCTCCATGATTCTACCCCCAATTCACGGCTTCATTCCTTACGGCTCCCTCCGTGCTATTTAAGACAATTTTTTTATCAGATCCTCGATTCTCATCTAGGCCCTTCGGGTTTTTCAGGTGATTTCTCCGGTTTGCCTCATTTACTAGGTGTCCGACCCGTTCGCTCTTCTCTTCGATCCTTGGCTTCCCCTACAGTTCGTACCTTATCCTTGATTGTGCTCTTTGCCACTGTACGGTCTGCACTTCAAGTAGTCCCTCCAGCGCCACCGAACGTCTTTTCGTATCCCCACAACTTTCTTTTTTTTCAAAGCCTTACGTTTGGTTTTTCAATAAGCTCCGCATGCATCCGATCCGTGTGGGACCTCTATTGTTTCATCTATCCTTTATTCTTTCCCCTTTTTTTTTAATTACTATTTTTTTCTCGTTTGCGGACCCTGACTCCCCCGATACAAGTGCTCTTATTCAACCTCTTCGAAGACACGTCCCACGTTTCTTTCTTTTCTAAGAAACGATATGACCCGGCAAGTGGTAAAGATTTGTTTTTTTTTCGAGCTCCAGGCGCCCCGTCCACTTTGCCCCTTTTTGTGACGTGTTAGCTCCTCACTGCTTCGAGTCAAGTCCCAAGATTAGATGAGGGGGCGTTGACTGGCACATGCCTAGATGTCCTTTTTACCGC
>Ga0179593_1288715_pt1 | contig 17206 bp, 24 predicted proteins | sample CZODoug2_1_08_16_FD_185931 | JGI IMG/M metagenome (GOLD analysis project Ga0179593, IMG submission 185931) | Vadose zone soil fungal communities from Angelo Coast Range Reserve, California, USA - CZODoug2_1_08_16fungal (PacBio error correction) | ecosystem: Environmental > Terrestrial > Soil >... | reverse complement strand
CTGCAACTTCCCCCAGTCGTCCTCAGCGGTGTTTTTCCCCCAGTTTACTCCCCCCCCTCTTCTTTTTTTGGCTGCTCGGTACCTCATTCGATTACATCATCGCTCATCCCCGACTCCGAGCCGTCCCCACACACCGGGGTTTTCTCTTGCCGAAAGAATGTCAAAATTGCTACTTCCTTCCCTCCAATCCCTGTCCCCATAGGTTCGCATTGCATCCGTTCCGCGTCCGTTGATGCCCACTCCTCCCCATTCTGACGCTTCCTTTTTTGTCCACTAGCGATTTTTGCCCCTCCCCAAACCTGTCCCTTTCTCTCACTGTCTTTTTTTGAGTGCCGTTTACTCCATATAAATTATTGAGTCCGATGTCGCCCACCTTTTTCCTTTCAGGACTTTGAACCCATCATTCCCAGACTGCTTTCGATTACTTTTTTCCCCTTCCAAAACGTATCCCCTTTTCCCTTCCCCTCCCCCTTGTCCCCGGAACTTTGCACCCCCCCCCTCTGCGATACCTCCGTTTCCGCTTCTATCTTTCCCCTTTTCAGAGAAAAGAAATCCAGTGGTTACACGGTGTCCCCCTCTATCCTGGTCGACCAGATATCACCCTCTTTGTACCGAGAATCCTGTGACCTCCAATCCATATGGTTTCCTCCCCCCCTTTTCCGCTGTAACATACCCCATTATCTTTCTACAACTCCTCTTTTTTCCCCCAAATTTTTTTCTCTTAGTTTTTTTTATGTTCAGATCAAGAGATTTGTCTATATCCCCCATTGTGATCGATGCTTGGTCAACCTCCCTGCTTCCGAGACGAACAATGCTTGGTGGATGGAGCTTCTCCTCCACATTGCCAAGGTCTTCCCCCAGAATCAGGACTAGACCTGTTTTCTTCCTCCGGTTTCACCGACTAGGCTGTGTTTCCCTTTTTGCACCCCCCACTTGCTGATGGCCGTTCCCTTGCTCGAAGGATCTCTTCTCCCCTTCACGTGTGCTTTGGTCTCGGGTCAAATTTTCTTTTAAACCTTGGATCACGATGGTCTTCGGTCCCATTACGAAGTTAAAAAGTGTTAATTTCCCTATTTTGCGTCGACAGCTCTTCTTCTTTTTTTTTTTTTTGTGTGCCCCCCGATCCCACGTTTTTAGTCAACCTTTTGTTTCCCCAACCTGGAAAAGCCCTATTCATTTCCTTTATTCTTTCTCTCGTGGTACCGTTGATTTCAGAGGTCCCCCTCCGGTCTGGTTCTTCTTCTTTTTTTCGCGACTTAGGTAATTAGTTCCCTGTTCTCTTTTTTGCTGATAACCAGGTTTGTTTTTTCGTGCGATGACTCCTTTCCTTTCACTCATATGGACGATGTTTTTTGTCTTACTTGGCTTCCAGCCCTCGTCCTTTCCCTTTTTTTTCTTTCCCCACCACGTAGCCGTTTCCGGTTTTTTTGCAAAACAAATTCTGTGTTTCTGTCGTACGGATTTTCCACCTATCCACGCCCCTTTGGCACTGAGTGTTCGAGTTTGCCCAGCAGAGCCCTTTTTTTTCTCTGGAGAGCCCTTTTTTCCGGTAACGGACCCTTTTCCGTCCAGTCTTTCCCGTGGAGTCGCAATCCAGTTCTACGTTTCTTTGTCGAAAATGTAATTTAGACCCCTTTTACCCTCTCGCTACGAGCGCAACCTACTCTCCTGACAGAGTTTTTTTTTTCTCTCTGCCCCGTTCCTTTTTTTTTCCCTCTCCTCTGAAATTGAAATACCCCCGCATCCTCCGATGCGTTGCACTTTTTGCTTTACCGTTTCCACCCCTTTCCCACCATGAAGTTCCCTTTTTTCTTAGTACCCCAACTGTTTTTTTTTCTGGGCGGGAACTTGGTCCACCGGCCACCCCCCATTGCTTCCGTTTAACCGCGGCCTTCTCCCTTAGTGGGCCGTGATAAGTGACTTTTTTTTTGTTTCAATCTCTCTCTTCTCCTTGTTGTTTCTTTTTTTTTCCGTCCTCCTTGAGCCCGTGCGCCCCTCTTTATCTCCCTTTCGGTGATAGACTTCCTGTTTCGTTTTCTCTTCTTTGCGCAACAGAATGCGGACTTTACGTTTTTGAGTCATGAAAAAGTCTGATTGTTCCCCCCTTTTGAATCTGTTGTAGCCCAGCCGTTCAACTGAGCCCCCCCCTTCCCCGGTATTTCCTAGATCCCCCAGTCGAGCTTTTTTTTCCCCACCCGGCCTCACATCCAAGGTAGTCTCCCCTTTGATAGTTTTGAAAGCGATTCAGTTCACGGTATATGTCCCTCTTTCCCCGCCCACGCCGGACTTGGCTTTTTGGACGTCCACTCTCGACCTGGCTCGGTTTCATGTTCCGCCTTTACGCCCTTTTTTTTCTCGACCAGGCGCCTGTGTTCCCTTCCCTTCATGGCGAAAATAAGTGCTTATTTTTCCTTTCTGTTACTTTGTTTTTCTTTTGACCTCATGTGTTTGTCCCCCGTCGACCTGGCGCTTTGTTTTTTGCTGACAAAATGTAATTCCGGTTTTTCCCCCCCCCCCCCCCTCTCCCTCTACAACGACGACTCCCCCGCCCTCGTCACAGATGCGTTACCTTTGTCACGGTCCTGACCCCGTTCTCCTTTTTTCGCTCAGGACCCGGGAGAAGCCTCCTCCCCTTTTGTGAGCCCCCCCCCTGATGGTCCTTATCCGTACGACCGGCGTGCTTCCCAAATCGGACTAAATCCTTCTTTCTTTCCCCAGTATATGGGGTAATTCCTTTTTTTTTTTTTTTGGGATGAATTTGTGAGTAACCTTTTTCTTGCCCTAAGCTTCGTGAACGCCGGCATCGGGCCGGGATTTTTTTAACCCCTCCCTCTGGTCAGCCAATGGAACCGGTCTCATACATCCCCTGTTTCTCCCTGTTCAATTCCAGTTTTTTTACTTCCGTCTCCCCAGTCCTGGCCCCTTACCTTTCTTAGAACAGTCTCGCGCAACCCCCCCTTTCCCCTTTTTTTTACTACGTAAGAAGTTTCCCCCCCCAAGTGCCCCCTGACCCTTCCATCTTCCTCAGAGTTTTTTCCGGTATTGTGACACGTTTTCCCGTTCTGGGCGAGCGGCGTTTTGCGTTTTTTTTCTTCGCCTAGCAAAGGAACACCACCGTCCTTTTTTCTCCCGTCATCCTTTTTCTTTATTAACCCCTTCGCTCCCGGATTCAATGGTTTCTCCCCATAATCGTTGCTCCTGATCCCCTTCCCTCTTTCTTTTTTCCGACCTTTATCCTTTTTTTAAATCTATGATTTTTTCCTTCTTTCAGATTCTTTTATTCTGGGATTCTGACCCAATGTTCTTTTGGAGTTTTCCCAACGCTTAGATTCGGCTTGGACCGATATCCCTTCTCTTTTTTGCTCGGGCGAAGTCTCCCTGACTGCCTTTTTCCATTTTCCCTCTATGGCGATGTTTTGTCCGTATCCGCATTGGTTTTTCCCCCCCCCCAGTAGTTGTTGGTCTTCAAGGTTATAATTGTGACTCTCCCCCGACGCTTTGTCTTTTTGTAACGTCCCCCCCCCCCCCTTCTATCCGCGGGACGACAGTACTTTACGTCCATTTTCTCCATGACGGAATCCGCGTTTGGCTCATTTCCGAATTCTCGTTCTTTTCCCCCCCCCCCTCCAATTGGGAGTTTCTGCGACCGCGTTCCAAACCCCCTTTGCCCTGCTAACCTCGTTCATTTGACCTTGATGTTGAGCACAGATCCCGCCCTTTCCGATGCGTTCCACCTCGGGGATTACGTTTGCTTTTTTCTTTTCCAGCCACATTCTCCCCCCCCTTGTAAGGGATTGGGACACCCCCGGTTTTCCCCGCTAGAGCGTATGTCGCATATTGATTTTCGGAGGACAAGAAGACTCCTCAATGTGCTGTTCTTGTGTTCTCCGTCTCCCTGCATTGACGACTTTTTTTGTGACCTATGCAATCTCTTTTACTCCTCCTTTGTTGTTGAGCTCCATCGTCCAACGTTCGCGGTCCTAAGCCGAAAAACCAAGCGACATTTCTCCCATCGTTATTTTCTTGCCGTCCCCTCTCTACAAAATCTATATGGTCCTCCCCGACGCGAGCGCCACTCTTTTGTTTGAATTTTTTTCCCCCCCCTTGTCCAAAAAGGCGTTACTCTTCTTTTGCCAACGCCCCAGCGCCTCTTACCCCCCCAGAGGTTCGTTCTCTTTCCGGTGAAAAGCGTAAGTCTCCTGCCTTCCAATGACTAGTTTAGCTTTTGCCCGTAATCTTGAAATAGAGTTATTAAACCCCATGACTTTCCCCCCCCATGATTGAGGCCCCAGAACCCTCGATCCTTCGGGCGGCCGCCTTCGTCCCATCTTTTAAGCAGGTCAGGATTTTCGCCCCTAATCTTTGTCCGAGTTCTATTTTTTTTTACTTCCTTGACCACTGTCTCCAATTTAGTCACCTCGACCTTCCTCCTTCCACCGTTAAAGTGGTGACTTCCCCGCGACTGTTGTCCTTTTCTCTCCCTCTTCTCGTTTTTTCCCCTATCGTAAATGTCTCCCCCTGATGCTAGATCAATCTTTCCTTTTTCCTTCCGATTATTTCAACAGCTTACCTTTTTCCCCCCGTTTTGACTCCCTCACTGGGTCGATCCAACTTTTTTCTGTCCAGCGACAATTATTTAGATTTCCCTTCCCCCCCCCCCCCCCCTGTAGGTTACAAACCCCCTGATAATGTGATTTCTTTTGATGGTCCTCTCTTACTTTCTCTAAACGCCCCTCGGTAGCGCTTGCTGGGTGCATTCGACTCTGCTCTTAGACGCAGCGGTTTTTTGCGCCAGAGGAGCTACCCCCAATGAGGTTCTCCAAGGCGTTTTCCCGAGTGGATTCTTCCTGTTTCTACAATGTTCCCGACCTATATTCATGGTTTCCTTTTCCCTTTTTTTTTTCGGTGTATTCGGGAGGTTTTTTTGCTCCCGTCTTCAGATTTTATTGTTCCTTTACTGCGTTCTAGGCGTTATTTATGTAATTGTCTTTTTCCTTGGGATGAAACACTTTTTTCATTTCCCAAGGGGCCCTTCTCGTGCCCAGGTCCTTGCCAGATGGGCGATTCATCTCCTCTGAGTGCTCTTTTTGTCCACCCAACTTTCCCCCCCTAATGAATGACCCTCGCCTTGTTTTTCAGTCCCTTGCATGTATTCTTCGCTGTACGTTTGACTGATTCAAACCCGCCTGTGAACACCCACCCCTCTCTTTTCTTTTGTAGAGAACGTGAATTCCTTCATTTTCTTATTATCGACTTCCCACCTGATATACGGTGTTTCGCCGCATCAGATACTTGACTTAAAGCCTCTGTTCCTCTTGTCGGGGTGTATAGAGGATTCCACTCTAAATTTCCCCTTTTCCAACCACTAGATCAAGCCCAGGTCTTCCGTGGCCACCAACAGTTGAAACTGTTGTCCCCTTCAGCCCTACCAAGAACTCGAGCATGTTTTCCCCCTCCAGGCAATGTTTCTTTTTTTGACTTTCCACTTCCTTCGTCCAGGCCAGGCTGACATAGTTTTTGTGGATATTTCGAAGTCCCCCCTTTCCTTCCGTCCTGTGATTTTCGTTCCCTTATCCCGTGAAATATAGAGTGCCTCTGCCTTTCTCCCTTCTCACCCTTGAGGTTGAGATATTTTCTTTCGTGGACGTTTCCGGTTATCCTGCTCCTTTCTGAATAAAGCCCCTTTTTAGTGACTTTTTTCAACGTCCCCCTTTTTCACCATGACGTCACCTCAGTTTTTCCCGGGTCGCAGGCTGTTTTCTCTATTAATCTCCTCCCCTTTCCAAGTGCCTTCCTGTCCCCCGCTTCCTTCGGACCCATAAGAGGTGGCGCATCCGATACGGCTTTCGAGACCCTTCTCTTTCTACACTCCGTTTTTTTTTGTAGAGCCCCCAAGATGACTCTCCTTTCGCAAAACCGTATTTCCTAGACGTGTTTGGGTTTTTTTTTTTTTTTGGTGTTTTGTGTTTTTTTGGGGGGGGTTTCCCTGTTTTTCCTTTTTCGGGACTGTGCGGATTTCCTCCTCCTTCGCCCTCGTACGGGTTTTTCTCAACTTATGACGGACGACTGTTTTACCCTTCTTGAGGCTGTTAGAAACCCTTCCCATGCGCTGCTTTCTTAGTAGCAATCGTATCCCATGGAGATGGTACCTTCTCTTTCGCGATAACTTTCTCACTTTTCTTTCCTTTTTCTCTTAAGCAGATCCCTTCTCCCGGTTCCGGGGAAACGATTTACCCCCCTTCACGGAAAGAATTTCGGGTCCTTTATTTTCTTGCTTTTCCCATTCTTTTGGTTTATCTTTCTTCGCATTCTTTCCCTCCTTCTCCTTCACTGCTTTCTTTGCTTCGTGTCCGGTCGTGTATATTTTCGTTCTTTTCCCCCGAACCGATTAGTTGTGCAGCTCCCTTTCTGCCAGGGGTTGTTACCCCTGATTAGCGGCTTTTTCTGGCGGTTTTTCTTCCCCTTTCATACCCATTTCCCCCCTCTGTTTGGGATCAGTATCTGTTTCGGGCACTTCCCCCCTTATATCCATTGTTCGCGACTACCTTAATTTCAACCCGTCAAGGGTCGACGTCAACAACCCCCCCTTCTCTATGTGTGACCCTAAAGTATACGTCGGTTTAGAGAAACTCAGCGAATAGACATTCCCGTCTTCAATGGACCCTGCTGCTTTCCTTTTTTCACTTTTCGGGTTCTTTTTTTCCCCCTTTTGTTGATTCAAAACAGGTGGTAGCCCTCATTCTTTTTCGAAAGCCGAGGGCCGGACTTTTTCCCTTCTGTGACCCTGAAATTTTTTTCCGTTCCCCCCTTTAAAGTGTCTCCTTTGGTGACATTCCCCTTTCCTTTACTTAAATCTGAGAGCTCTTTGCGACCGGTCCCTTTTCCTCCCTCACCATCCAAATCCACAGTGCACTGGCACTTTCATCTCGAGGTACCCCGGTGATTTTTTTCTCAACAATGCTACTTCCCTTTTGCGCCTAGACTTGGTTTAATTTTTTTTTTTTCGCCAGGACACGGCATTCCTCTGTTCTTTTTCCCCAGCAAAGCGCTCCGATTTTTCCCCATTAGAGAAACCTACCGTTTCCTTCCACACTCCCCCCATTCCCCCTCTCCCTGCCGCTCGCATGTTTTCCCCATATTGGTGCCTCGGTGCCTCGCAGTGGTTGTTTCATTCCCTTCTTTGATCGGTCAAGCGTGATTCCCTTCTTGAAATGAGACGGAATCGCTTTCTTTTTTTCCAGACTTTTTTTTCTGCCCCCACGGCCTAGCTTTCCAATGCAGGAGATATTTCTCTTTTTCCTCCCCCGTAGGTATAGCTATTCCCCTGTTTCTCTTCGGGTTTACCTTCCCCCGCGACGAGTGGAGACGTTTTTGTCAGTTCTTCCCCCTTTGCCCTTTTCCCGCAGTATTTCCTTCTTTTCTCATGCCGGAAAGATTCCATTTTTTCCACCTTCATGCGCCCTCCTTTATCGAGTTTTTTTTTTTTTCCTCCGACAAACAACTCCCTACTGTCAGGTGGGGATCGCTTGCACACCTTTCTTCGCAATTGCTGAAATTCTTTTCCCTTTCTCCCGGCGCTTCTTTCCCCCTTCCTCCTTAAAGCGTAGTCCCTTCTTCCGTGGAGCTGGCCTTTCCCTTCCTCCTATTCTTCTTCTCAATGGTTGGACAGGGATTTTGGCCCCCCCCCGTTTGTCGTTTCGTCTTCGATTTTATTTGAGGCATTCGTTTGAGACCGATCCTTCTCATCTCTTTTCCTTTTGGTCTCGAGTCAGACCCCTCTTTCTTTGCTGACGACGGTTGCTCTCTCTTCCGGGTACCCGCCCCTTTTTTTGGAGAGATGCTCAAGTCTTACCTCGGTTCTCTCCCAACAAGAGAAAGCAAGAGTCATTCTAGTCTCGAATGAGACTTCCCGATTTTTTCCAATCATCCTCGAGGCTTGATCCAGGTGTTACAGCTTTCTTCATGGGTCCCCCTGTCCAAATTGCTCCCCCATCTCACCCCCTCCTGTATCCATTTAGCTGCCATCCGTCAGTTTCCCTTTTTCTTTCCCATGTGTCACAATGATAGTCCTTTTTAAACGGGCACTTTTTTAAAGTGAGATCTTCCCCACCTGAGCAATTGGTTTTCCCTGGTTAAGTGAACTCGACCCCCTTTTTTATCCTTCTGTTTCCCCCCCACGCTTGGGAGATTTGGCATGCCAATCCCCCCCCCTTCCACTGCGTCGCTTTCAAGAAGAGTTACTTCAAACTTTCCCCCCTTGTCGTGGAGAGTACTCTTTCAACCTCAAACCGGCCCCATTTTTGACAACCTCCCCCGCTACCGACTGGGTTCTGCTTTTTTGAGCGCTTCCTTTCGTCCCCTCCATCGTTCCACTTGGTTCTACCTTTCCAAGCCCTTTTCTTCCGTTGACCCCAGCAGTTTTTGAGGTCCTTTTCAATCCTATAGTTTCCCCGAATCCCTCCCCAAACCAAGCATTTCCGGTTTCAAATCTTCACAAATCTCCGCCTCATGCTTCTTTCGTTCCCCAGTGAGGGCATCGTGATTTTTTTATGGCGATCAAGCGATTATATCCCACCGCACCATGAATTGTATTTTCTTTCCTAAAGACTCTGCTCCCTCCCGCCCATGAAGGCGTTCTGATCCCGAACCCTTCTGACAGGTCCCCATGATTCGCAGAGGTTTCCCCTTTACGGTAAAGGTCTTCGGTTTTTCCCCCCTTTTCCATTGGTGAGACCGTTCTGCGAAATGGGTCCTCAGAGATAGACGAGTTTTTGGCGGCCTGTCTTCCCTTCGTTCATATTCCTTTCTCCCCCCCTTTTTGACTCCTCAAAGACTTTGCTTGCCAATTCAGATTGTAAGGGCTTACGGATCAGGACCCTCTCTCTTCATTGACTGTGCGATCCCACGTTGTGACACAACCCCTTCCCCCCCCCCCGAAAAAGAATCCTTCTGAGTTCCTTCCTCACTTGAATGTATATTCTTTGTCACGTTGAGTTATCGCGGGTCCCACTTTTTTTTTTTTTCAGTTTTTTCCTCCCCGAGAATTTGTTGTGGCTTCCAGTTGTTCCCGGACAGCGCCGTCCCTCCTTTTGACCATACGGGGTTTTTCTCCTCCCTTCTACTCCCCCTCGTACTGCTTCCCTCTGGGTTTAGTTTTTTTATAGCTTCTCAATTACGCAGTTACTTTAACCTTCTTGTTTCCGAAACGATACGATCCCTTTCTTCGTTTCCAAAAAAATGCGGCCTTCTTAAGCTCCCCCACCATATTCCCCTTCCCGATAACTGAGTGGAAGATCATCTTTCATTGCGCACTGTCCTCATTTTTGATTTCCTCGACAGTCTCCAAGACTGGTCCCTTGAGCCATTCTTCCTTTTTTTTAAAGTATCCCCCCCCCCTTTTTCTCCCCCTTTTCTTCGGATCGTCCAGGAGAATTGATTCGTTGCGAGAGCCACTCCTACTAGACTTGAGGCTTCCGGACCCTTTTCCCCTTTTTGCAACGGTCGACTCCCCCCCTCCCCTCCTTCCCTCATGTCCTTTTTTTTTCCCTTTTTTACCTCCAAATGTACCCTTCTTTCCCTTCATCATTTCTCCCCCCTTCTTTAGATGTGGCTTTGCCTCCTGGCAACAGTCCATTTTTTCTCTTAAGTAGATTACCTCCCCTATTTGGCTGCCACTTGCTAAGCGACGGCGATTTGTTTCCCTTTTTCTCCTCCTCCTTGGAGACTCGATTTCTTCCATTGCGGCACGGGAGACCCATCGTTCCTTCGCGGGATACCTCTTCGTTTCTTTTATTCGCTCCCCTCCCACCCCTCTGCGGAAAACGTACTTTGGTTTTTTCCCCAACTGATGCTTCACTGAAGGTTGGGGCCGTAGACACCCCCTTTCAACTCCTTTTTCTGTCAGGTATTTCAATTCTCTAGCTGGATCCCCAGGCTTCCGTTGTTTTTTCTCACGCGCCAGAACCCCCTCGGTCAATTTCGACTGGCGCTCGGTACCTTCTTGGAAGTAATCTCGTTTCCCCCCCCCTTCCTCCTCGGAAACTTGGGTTCTTTCGTCAGCGACCTGTAGAAGTGGCTTTTCACTGTTCGCTTCGACCAGGCTCTCAGTGGGTGCTGTTTTTCCCCCCCCCCCACTTGCGCTTTTTCCTTCTGGTTGTTTCAGGCTGCCGGACGATCCTTCAGTTTCCCTTCTATGCCCTCTTGAGAGTGGTTGCGGTCCCCCAGCCTTTTAAGGAACCTTCTTTTTTTCCTCCAGATCGCCTCCCCCTCACGCCCAGAGGCAACCTCGTTTTTTCGAAGTATAGGCTCACACCCCCGCTGTTGTCTTCGAAGGTCTTCCTTTCTTTTTCCCCCTCCCCAAGGTTCCTTCACAAAAATTCTCATTGCAATACTTTCCTTTTCCTTGGTTTTGAACTCGACCCCCCCGTCCCCAGAGAATAACATCTTTTATCCAGACGAAAGTGCAATTTCTGGATGGTCCATTTTACGTTTTTTTTTCCCCATGTTTTTTTTCTTTTTCCCACCAGGTGGTGATCGACCCTCCTCTCACGCCGCCTCGGCCTTGTATCCTTTCCCCCCTCGAGGTGCACCTTATCGGAATGTACCCTTGTTCCCGTGCTTCCCGGTTTTCATCCCATCCGATATGTTCTCCGAGAATCCTGGCACGTAAAGATCCTCTCTAGAATTGAGCGACACCTGTCCATCTATCACACATCCATCCCCACAAGTGCAACTGGTGGCACCGCCTTCCCTCTAGCGTTGACTATTGTAGAAACCCTCTTATATGCCCTGGGTTGGATCGCTTTCTGGAATTTTTTTCTCGCTGCCGCAAGGCCCCTTTTTTTTTGCGTCTCTCCTGATCTTTATTACTCACCCCCCCAGCCCTCTTCGACCATTCGTTTCTTTACAACCTCTCCTTTTTGCTTCTTCCTCAACGAACAATACTCTGCTTCCCCCCTGTGTGTACCTGCTTTTTTTGCTAGATCCTCCTTTTTGGCTTGACAGCGTTCGTTGTGGATTCAGACCCCCGCTTTTGGCTTTCCCCAGTGTCTATTTTTTGCTTTCAAATGAATGCGTCGAAGTTTACTACCACCAGTGGAATATTTCCTTTGACAGAGATCTGGTTCCTTTCCCACTCATTCTTTCCTCCCCTCTTGGTTCCAAACTGTCCAGGTGTCGATTCTCCCTGCCCTCCGAGTAGGCTGGTAAATTACCACCTTCTCCTTTTTGAAATGGTTTTCTTTTCTTGTTTCACCCTCTTCCCCGTTTGTGGGCCCGAATGCGAATCTTTTTTTCTTCGCCAAAAGTGAGACTAGCGTCATTTTTCCTCCCGAGTTAACAAATGCCTTGCCCCCCCCCCCGCGAACAGTCCTGGTCCTTCCGGTAGTCCTCACGGAAGATTACTTTTTGCCCAATATGCAGCCTCCTTTTTCATACGGAGCTGGATCCCCTCATAGATATTCATTTTTTTTCCTTTTGAGTTTTTGCACCCAGAATCCACACCCCCGATTTTGGCACCGTTGCTCGCGTCGTGCCGATTCTGATTTTATCGTGCATTTAGAATTGACCTCCCGCTTTTGTTAGCTTGGTTCGCTCCTCCCGATTGACTTGGGCCGATAATAGATAGATTGTCATCTCCCTGCTGATTCTTCCCATTTCTTTCCGTGTCATAAACTTCCTGGTGACGGACACACACTACAGAGTCTCGGGTGATCCTCCTTTTCCTCCGAACCCATCCTTATCTCGTCCCATCCCCTGAAGAGAGTAAATGGGTGTCCTAAGTTTTCCCCCACCCAGCCCCCATGGCATCCTTCGTACCTCTTACCCTCTCCATCTAAAACTTGTTAGCAATATCGGTTCCTTTTTCCTTTTCTGCTTCCCCCGCGCTGTAAAAAGACTTGTTTCTCACTTTTCAAAGTGCTTTGTTAAAGACCTCCCACGTCCTCTCATTGGCGTGGTCCTCACCTTTTTTTCCCCCTCCCTTTTTGACATTCTTGCCCCCTTCTGTCCCCCCCACGCTGGAAACGTCCTCTTCTCAATATAACCTTTCCCGAGGACTTTGCCGAGGTGTTTTAATCCCTTCCCACGTATCCAAATCTTTGCAGTAAACTAGACTTAGTGACAACACCTGTGCAGCGCCCTAGCCTGTCCCCCTTGTTAAATTTCCTCCCCAGAGTCGCACCAGCCCATTTTTACCTTCTATTCTCCCTCCCCTTCCGGACCATTTTCCCCAATCCTCCTCTTTTCCCCCCCTTCCCAGCCCAAAACCCTCCTTTTTTTGGTCAAGCGCAACAAAGTCCGCTTCCCCCCCCCCTTCCTCTTTTAAACACCTTCTCCTCTTCTGTAGTTTAGAACCAGTTATTTTTAACGTTACCTTTCAGAGGATTCGTGATTGGTATAATACTCATCGTTTTAAGAGAAGCCAATTTCCCTTCCCGTGTCCGGGTTTCCGCCCACTCCTTAGTTCCCAGAGCGCCCTTCTCTATTGTGCGACAAGAAGTCACCGACCGCTAGTCTCCCCATTCCATTTTGTTTTTTTTTTCTTTTTTTTTGACTATTCTTCCCCGTTTCGGACCGGATGCTCTCGAGACTTTTTTGCCTTTTCGTTTTAACCAGGTATTCAATCCTCACCGCTGTTGGACCATACGCTGGCAGTTTTTAACCCCCCCCTAGAGTTCCTTTTCTTCTTTAGTTCGGTGCTTTGAGCAATCAGAGTGCCCCCCCGTTTTTTCCCCACACCCTTCACTGTCAGTACCATCCTTTTGCCATGTTTATAAGCCTAGGGATGTTCCTCTTTATTGGAAGGTGCTTCTCGCTTTCCCCCAAAAACTTTTTTAGCAGTGTCACAAATGTGTTTTTTTTTCTCTAAGGACTTCGGTCTTTTTGGATCCCACCCTTTCTATACTGTGTCTTGCGCTTTCTCTCCTTTAAGTAACTCCTTTTGACTCTCTAGGTCAGTCTCGCGCCCCTCCCCCTCAGCCGCCCAATTTACTTTTCTCTTAACAACTCTCTCCAGGATCTAGCCAATTTCGCTCTCCACACATGCGGAATCCTTCGTTACCCATACAAGACCTCCCCCCCCTTCCATTCTAAACTGCCTCCCTTCAGGATTCGCCTTTCTTCGAGAAAAGTTCCGGCCTTCCATCGTCCAGACTTACTTTGTTATAGTCAATGAACTCCTTCTTTCGTGCGAACCTCTTTAAAGCTCCCTTTAATGACGTAGATGCAGATCCCCCCCTCTTTGACCGGTGCTTTCTACTGCTCAAGCCCCCCCCCCCCCCCCCCCCCCCCCCCCCCCCCCCCCATGTGCTTCCCAGTCCCTTTTTGACTTGCGCAGCGACTCCGTTTTTTCCTTCACCCCAACATCTCCCCATGCGTTCAGTCATCATTTGACCCCCTTACTTTTTCCCTTAGGGCGGGTGATTTTTTTTTCCCCCGTCCACATTCCCCTCCATTCGTACCGAGGAGTCGCTAAATTTCTTTGGCGCACGTCGGGCCTCTTCGTAAATTCTCCCTCTCAATAAGTGGTTGGTGTTGCTATATTTTAAAGCCGTTTCTTCCCTTCCCCGCCCCTCGTTCTTTTCCCCTCCGCGGTTATACGGACCTTCGTTTCTTGTGGGCCTTCTTCTTCCCGCCAAAGGGACTCCCTCTGTTGGCACCATGTTGACCTCTTTTGGCACCAACGTTCCCCCTTTTTTCTTGAGGTAGTTCAATTTTCTTTATCTTGTCCCGGGAGCTCTCTTCTTTGTTTTTGTTAGTCTTGCCACCCGCCTCCCCGTAGCTGTCTCCTTTGGCGACGATGATTTCCCCCTTTCTTTTTTGAACGCTTTGCCCCCTTACGGCCTTTTTTTTGGTATCAACTAGTTACCCGCATGGAAGGACGAACTTTTTCCCCTCCCTTCGAAGAGATGTGTTCCCTTCTTTTTACGGTACACTACATTTGCCCCCGAGGGTCTGGATTAGTTTTTTCTGACGACTTAGGTGGTGGGTTTGGGGTGTACGTCACCTTTTGAGATTTATCTATGTGAGGTCCCCAGATCCCCCGGACCGATGGGGGCGATACATTCCTACAAGAAACTTTTTCTCCCCACCATAGCTGGTTCCAGTCTTCCTCCTTTTCACGACAGTCTTATCCCCCCTTTGAGAGACAGTGACTCTTTTGAAGAAATAAAGACGAGATCCACCCCCCCTGATCTTTTATTTTACCCTTTCAGCAAGTGGTTTTCCTCGTATTACGCTTCCTCGTTCCTCGTTCGGCGCCCCAACAGGCATCTTTTTTTATGTCCAATTTGCGGGTCCCCTTTGGTTCCCAAACGGGGTGTCGCTCTCTTTTCTTTAGCCTGCCGGGATCCTTTCCCCCAACTGGGTTCCCCCCGTCAATCTTTATCCTCCCTTTCGGTCCATTTTTCCTCAGCTCGTTCTCCCGATCCTTGCCACCAGTACATCTCAGCTTTTTTTCCCCCGCCTCACCCCCATTGCCCCAATTTGCCCCCCTTCTCCGAGGTGGATGTCCCCCTTTCTCCCCACTCTTCTCTATATGGGCAGCGCCTTGGCAGATTCGCCCTCGACGCCCGCAACCGGGATTTGGTTTTTTCTTTTTCCATACCTCTTTCGATGGAATGTTCGTTCTCGACCCAAAATACTAGTTGCCCATCAAAACGATTTCTCACTTTTTCGACATAGCTGTGGTGCTCATCCCCCTTTTTTTCTCGGCTTGACCTCTTCTATGTTTCTGTTTCTTCGACCCCTAGCTTTTTTTTTTCAGGTCCAGGTCTTCGTCCCAAGGCGTGCATCTCGGACGTTGGTCGTGTTTTCCAAGGCCTCTTTTCTTTCCATGCAGGCGATATCTCTGCTGGGAACAGCTTAGTGGACCACCTGTTTTGTGAATTCTAACTTCCAAGCCCCTCCCGCGTTTGCGAAGTTTCCTAGACCAACCTCTCTCTCTTCCCAGTAATGGTTATCCTCATCCCGGACTCCTCCCCCGGTTTTCCCCATGCGCGCTGATTTCTTTGTGCGCCTGAAACCATGCGCCTAGGCAGGTTTGTTCTATCTCCGCGATTTTTCCCCCCCCAATAAGTTACCATTCCTTCTCAAGTCAGGCTGTTCATAAACCTGACTCGGATTTTCTTTTTTTCATGTCTAAATTGTATCATGGCGCTGGATGTTCGATTTAAATGTTTTTGGTTTTTTCCTCCCAGGCTGTTTCCCCTTGCTCCTTTGCCTGAATAAGATTTTATCATTGTTTTCAGTCCCAATTTTTTTTTCCCTCTGATGTAGCTGTGCGTCAAGCGCGTGTGAAGACGTGACCTCCTTCCTCTCCAGATCATCCTTTCCTCCGTTTTTGTTTTTGAGTCTCTATACCATTTTTGTTCTTCCGCGCCAACATGCAAGTGCCCGGCCCCCGAATGACCCTCCCCATCTTGCCCAAGTCTCCTATTAGACACGTTTCCAATCCGGTTGTATGTCATTTTCACACCATCCCCCTTGTCCAACATAAATCTTATCAAGAACACTACAGAGTATCAAAGAGGTTTTGGATTCTTAGGAGAGTTTTCTATAAATGAATTTCAAACCCGAATCGAACCTTCTTCTCTCCGCCTCTCTGTCCCCAAAAACCAATGATTTATGCCCTTTTGGCGGCGTTAGAAACAACCCCCCCTTTGACACCCCCATGCTTCTTCCCCCCATGTCCCTTTTTCCCGTCCCCTCCCGACCAATCAGTCCCCCAGTTTTTCGCGTAGACAGATTTTTTTTCCCCCGGATCAACTCTGTCCTTTGAATTTCGCCTGCATTCAGGGAACCCATCCATTCCCCAATCCGCGTTAGCCCCTTCGAAATTCCCCCTTAGCTATCCCTTTGACCATTATTCGCCCGAGCCATACCTCGCCCTTCCGACCTTCACCTCTTCCCTTCGCCCGGTTCCCCCCAACTAATCTCTTGTCTCCCCCCCCAGAACTCTGCCATTCGCCGGAGTTTCCATCTTTCTTCTCCCCCACCCCACATGTCAACACATTCGTGGGTTCTTTTCTATCAAGCGATATTTACATTCACTTTTTTCTTTGTGACATCCTTCTCCTGATCAATTCCGGGGTTTTCTCTCTTAACCTTGACGCCAAGGCCTCGGCCCTCGGGACGCTGTTTCCTACCCCCCCTACTTGGAAAGAATTGAGATCCACATTTTCTGCACAATCTTTTTTTGCTGATTTGTTCTGCTTTGTCTCACCAGGGATTCGTATCTTTTCCTTTAGGAACTTTTCTCGTGGTCCCCCTCTACCGTGGTCAATCAATCGGCGGTGCTGAACCCCCCTTCTTTAGTTTCCCCCTCTTTTCTGCTTTTGCTCCGGATGCGTGCCCGCGAATCTGATTCTTTATACAAAGTTTTCTCCCCCCAGGTTTTCGACCCCGACCCATTTTCCCCCCCTTACCTCCAGATTCTGCCGTTTTCTCCTCCTTCGTATGTATATCGCTGTTCCTTTGGATTATCATAGAGGAAACCCCGCCGGCGGGAAGTATTGCCCCCTATCCTTTTTTTGTAGCTACCCCGTTTTCAAAGGTTTTTCTTCTAACCATATAGTCGTTCTCCTCTGACTTATACCAGCGTACCCAATGGAAGATGGCTTTTAGGTTTTTTTTTCTCTCCGTCTCCCGTTAACCCTCCGTTCATTTCAACGTAGTTCTTCTCCACCTCTGATCAGAGTCGCCGTTGGCCAACAATTTCCCTGACGGAGGCACTGCCCCCATATAAAATACCTCGTCCCTGAGTGTTCCTTTACTCCCGGTGACCTGACGTGGCGAAGCGACCCTTTGTCCCCCCCCACCGGCCCTTCTTCTTTTGGCTTCTTGTTCTATCGAACTAAGTTAAGCTTCCCCACCCCACCCCACCCCCCCCCCACCCCCCCATGGAGATCGTCCCCCCCCCCCCCCCCCCCTCTTCTACCTTTCCTTCGAATTTGCCGCTCTCCCCTCTACAGCAACTACGAGTTGAGTCGACCTCAACGATCCCAATAGGGGATACTTCGTCGCATACGCCGCTCTCCCCTTCTAATTTGCCCTTCCCCCCCTCTCTTCTTTCACAAGTTAGAACCCAACCGGGGTTTTCATTCTGTGGGGGTTCCCCCGGAAACTGACACACCCCTGGACGTCCCGCGGCGTAGTGGACAACTCTTTTCTCCTTTTTTTTACGTGCTCGCCGGCGCTCTCCTGAGCC
>Ga0179593_1412358_pt1 | contig 17207 bp, 15 predicted proteins | sample CZODoug2_1_08_16_FD_185931 | JGI IMG/M metagenome (GOLD analysis project Ga0179593, IMG submission 185931) | Vadose zone soil fungal communities from Angelo Coast Range Reserve, California, USA - CZODoug2_1_08_16fungal (PacBio error correction) | ecosystem: Environmental > Terrestrial > Soil >... | reverse complement strand
TTTGATCCTCTCAGCTCTGAGTGAGGTACGCACAAATTTTGCCCTGACAGTTCTTCTTTCTCAGATCCCGGTGGGTGGGCGGTGAACTCTTCCCCCCGTTAGTCGAAGATTGCGTTTAAGTTTCCCGTCTTTGTAGGAGTGTTAGATAGATCTCAAGCTCGTTCTCCCCTTTTTCCTCGGCCGGTTCTTTCAGTTTGGTTGCTCCCACTCTGTTCGACCATTTTTCATCTTTTCCTGTCTGGTTGGTCAGAGCAGCGACAGGTCATTCAACCATTGAGTACTCTACTTAGACCTTATTCGGCATGCGTGCAGCCTGTGATCTATGGTAGGAACCCTTTCCCGGTGTTTCATCTATACCCTTCAGCCCCCTTGAGGGCTGAGGGTGTCCCCGGGGAGGTGATTGCAAATTTGGCTTCTCCTTCCCCCCATGCTCGACCAAGTCTTCCCGACTCCCTGGTAACTTTTTTTTGCGAAGGAGACCCGGTTCGATTGAAGAATATGCTTGGCCAGCAAAAACTTCACCCCCCTCGTTCATTTTTCGCGCCAAATAGACAATAGTTCAACCCCCGGTAAAGGACTGGTCTGTGTGTTTTCTCTGAATGAAGACCTCTCCATAGGTTGCTCTTCTCCCCTCCTACCTTCTTCTCTGGTTTAGATCTCCCCTTCTCTTTTTCGTCTGAACATGAATGACCTGGAGAGGCTTCTTAGTTTTTCAAACTGCCGACCCCATTACGGAACTTTTTTATGAACTCTCCCTTCTGGAATTTCCGGACGTTTTTACCGAACTAGGGGCGATTCCAGCCCGCGAATTTGAATATCGAGAAACTCGAAGTCCTCTCGCTTCCGAGGTTTCCCGTTTTCGGGATTCATCATTTACGTTCCCGATTCCCTAGAAAATACTCCCCGTGGATCTTCGAGAAGATTTGTCCACGTCTTGACACACATCGTTTTCATTCAATTTCCATCTTTTGTGAAACAGAAAACTCCAGGCAGTTTCCCCCCAAGACCTTACTGCAACGCACCATGCAAGACAGTTATACGCTAAGCTTGCAAGCTGAGGGTGATTGACCCCTTCTTCTCCTCGGTGCCTGAACCACGTAAACGTCCTTTTTTTTTTCTTCCTTCCCAAGTGACAAGTTGGAGACTTCCGGATCTGATTCCGTATCATTCCTTTCCCGCCGCTTTTTTTTCTCCGCCATAGGGTTTCGGAAAGCTCATGCGGGCTAAGGGTTGCTTTAAATAGAATTTTTCTTTTACGACGTGAATAAGATTATCTCGTTTCCTCCATCCCTGATCTATTTGTCTATGCTTATCGGCGATCGCTCTTTTCCCCACGAAGGTGGTTGAGATTAAGTCGGTTTTCTTTGTTGAGGCGAAAGTCTCGCTTCTTTTGCCGGTCTTTATTCTTCATGCCGCTGGTCCCGGTGGCTCAGTCCTCCAGCGTCAGGGTCCGTCTTTCCGAAAATGGCTTTAGACCCGACTTTCTTCCGTGTCCCTTAAGCCTTTTTTTTTTCCGCCTGGTCGAGAGCTCTAGAGATCTTTGCATCATTTTTTTTTGACCAGACCTGCTCGAAGTCAGAAAATGTTTGAGAAAGGCCCGTTAGTGACTCTCCTTCGATGAGTTTTCTCCACCGTGTTTTTCTCCTGCCCCCGCTCCATCCTTCCGATCAGTGGCAGGGTCACTCCCCTGAGGAAGCTCTGGTGTGGTGGACATGACCCCTGCCCGAGTAGTTACAAGCGAGGCGTGAGGTAGAGTAGCCAGGGGCCGTTTTCCCCCCCTCTTTCGTTCCTACACCGGGGACCCATGTTTGATACAACGTCGCTTGATCTCCAAAAGCAGTCTTGGTAAGCTGGTATGAAAATACTTCCTTCTTTTTGCGCTTTTTTCGTATCCGCGGTAGTGACTTTCACCCAGCATGGGAAAGTCATCCAGGCTGAGCTATGGTGGTTTTTCACGAGAAAGCTCACAATCCTCCCGATTTCTCCCCGTTCCGACCCAGGAAGGACTACCAGGAGGTACTTCTCTTTTATTCGAAACAGGGTTATCGTGGCTCAAAAATGTTGCTTCCTCCAGTGAAGACTATAACGGGATGTAGGAACGCCTTCATTCCCCATTCGCCTGCAGCAATTTCCGATTTTCTATCATCGAGACCTAGCCCCCAAGGTACATCTTTATCTTCTCTTTTCTAAGTGTTGTTGTCTCTCTTCCTCTTTTACCTTGTCGTTTGTGCGCGATTTTCTTCCATTGCGGTGTGTAAGGCTGAAGAGAAGTTTCCTGACCTTGCTCTTTTCGGCACGCTGATGCCGACTTTAGGGGTACCCACGGCTAAAAAAAATGTTCTAGCTACTTGAGGAAAAGAGCGTCATACTGTTGTTCTTCCCCCTCCAGACTAAAATCGCAGAGCGATTGTAAGAGGATGGTGAACGCCAACGCGAGAAGAATCGGTTCCTTACGTTTGTTCATGGGCGGTGTTAATCTCACGCAGCTTCTCTCTCTGAAGATCCGAACTTCTTTAGCCGAGGATTGGGAAGCTACATGCTTTTTTTCCCCCCATTTTCTCCCTCCTTCTTTTTCGCCGGTTCACTTTTGTTGATCGAAAAAAGTGGAGTACCACCATTCGTGGCAAGGATAGAATTTTCGCCCTTCCGTGCCCTCCCTTTTTCTTAAAGCCTCCTTTTTGCTATCTTTGTTGAATGTTCGAAAACAAAGGCACCTCGCGCCTAAGGGACGTCTCCCCCTTCTTTCCTTTCTTTCGGGTTGCCTTTCCGTTCCTCTTTATATTCTTCGTCGCGTCTCTTTTTCTCCAGGCTTTTCGAATGGATATTTCCCCCCCGGCCACCTGGAGCAGAGATCGAGCTCTCACTGTCCGTCTTCCTTTGCCATTCTTTACTCCCGCTGTCTTTCTGGTCCCCGTCGCCCTCTCGACAAAAGAGATCAAAATTTGCCTGATGCCGAGCTATTTCCCCATGCCCGACTTCTCCGAAAGACTAAGCTACGTCCGCCCCCTTCCCTTTTTGCGCAGATGCTGCATCATTTTCTCATGTTCGGATGGCGAAAGTAGCATCGCGTCCCGGTCCGTTTCCCCCCTGCGAGTTCACCTTCTCCCTCTGTGATCAGGTCTACAAGACTTGACGATTAGTCGTATAAGGACGGTCAAGCCTCCCTTCGGCCTTTATCCTCACGCCTTGGCCCTTCCGATCCGGTGAACCGTGTGGTTTTCAGCCGAACGGAGAAGCCGAGCGCAACTCCCCCAAGCCCTTCTTTCTTTCCGGATTTCCCAGCTTCTTGTGCACTTTCTTGTGGCATTTTGGCCCCCGAGTCCCAATTTCGCGTATGTTCTTGATCCCACCAGATGGCACTCGAGATTGTAGTGTCTTTTTTTCCGGCCGTGATAATAGGTCCACCTGACCCATTCTCTTTGTCATCACTTTCGCCGTCGGTCCCGAACTTTTTTATTGCAGTTAAGAACCGCTCTCGAACCGAGGTAAGGAGAGTTATTTTGGTGCCCCCCAGCCCGTTGTGCGAAGCTTAAACTGCATGCGGTCCCCCCCCTTCTGAAACCAACCGGATTTTTCTGGTCCAGTTCAGAATTTCATGAATCTTTAATGGACCGCCCGCGCTTGTTCTTGAGCTTCACGACTGCTTTTTTTTTTTTCTCGCGATCCACAAGCTCCGATTTTCCCCCAGTTTGACCCTTTTGCGCAAGTTAGTTGGTCCCATCTTCCTCTTTCCCCAACCTTTCCCCTGCCTGATCCCAGTCCTTTGACCATTCGACTATTGTCTTTCCTCGCGATCGCGCGTTGTAGTATCTTCGCTGGCGAAAAGCCCAACGATTCCTTCCCCCCCCCCTATCGACCTCGCGTGGTCGGTGCAGCTTCTCCAAAAAAGTTCACCGGAGTCGCCCCGCATGTTATCCTTCCCTTTCAGGCCACGTGTCTTTCCCGTAGCAAGCAACGAGAGGCTCGAACCCCGCACCTTTTGCCATTTTCTCCACTCCTCATTTTTTTTTCCTTCATTGGTATTTTTTGGAAGGTCTCTCTAGGGGAATTTTTGCCATCCAACCCTTATCGACACCAAAATTTCCGCCTATCTGGTGAGACCTGAGGGTCTCCCCCCCCTTTCCTTCCCTCTCCCAGTCGGCCTTCTGAGTTCCGTGATCTATTCCCGAAGACCCGCACGATGACGTGCAATTCCGAAACCGTAAGTCCCCCCCGCCCCCCCCCCCCTTCCTATGCAACCCGGTCCTTTTCGACCACACCCATTTGTATCCTTCTCCTCTTGCATCGCGTTTCCGACGATGAAGCTCTACCCTCGTGGTGCTTTGCGAGAGATTGTTGTCACGGCTGTCTCCCTCCCCTCTCGTCTTCGTTTCCGGCTACAACTTTTTTTTTCGCCTTCTGGTTGCTCCTGAAGATCGTTGTGTGGTGGGTTTCGACTGAGCTCCCCTCCGCGTTCAGCTTTCCCGTGCGTTCAGTCTGTGATCCGAACCCCTCTAGTGTGTGAACGGTCCTTGGAAGTTTTACGCCGAGTCAGCACCAGCCACTTAGATGAGTCTTGCGTTTGTTGGTCTTTTCCCTCGCCGGAATCTTTATTGCTCCACTTCGTAAGCGATCCCGAGTCCTTCCAACACATCGCATGCCCTTGCCCGTCATGCCCGTCTTTTTCCGTGTATTCCCCCCTTGTCTTTTTTTTTTTTCGGATTGCTGGCCTGAAGAGGCGTGTCTGGTCCAAGACTGCCTCCCTTCATCATTCGACAAGTTCCGACGCCCTTGTCACTGTGGTGGTGCTTCGACCGGGCCAAGCCCCACCGTCGTGTTTTCTCCTAATCGGGTGAGCGTGTCTCCCCTTCCTCACTTAACCTCCCCCTCCCCCCATTCTCTCGCCCAATCCCTTTCTAACCTGAACGGCCAAGCGCGGTGCAAGTTTCTGCTTTTTGGCGTTTTTATGTTTTTAAGTTCGTGAGGAGCAAAATGAAGATTATTGATGCTTTCTTCACAATTTTCTCGACGATCCGTCTTGCCCCAAGAAAAGGAATTGTATCCCTCAACCTCTCATCCTTTCCTTCACCTGCTTTCCCCCCCACAGATACAGCGTTGAATTCGCTTTTCAGTTATCCCCTTGGCCCTTCCCCCCCTCCTCTCCCTTTCATGTTCCTAGAAACAGCAGCGTTTTTGACCCGAGAGATTCCGCTATTTGTTAAGCGTTCAGCATTGCTAAGTGATGAGCATCATTTCGATTTTCCCCCCGATGGTCACTTAACTTTTTCCGAAAAGGAGCTTTTTTCCTCTGTGGATAGTCCACATCGCAGTCCTTCGCTCTGGTAAAGTCTCGACTAAACGAGATTGCTCTATATCGTCGTTTTCCTTATGCCAGTTACTGTCTTGGAGTGGGTTGATTGCGATCGTCTTACTCTCGATTGCATCAAAGGTAAAGGATCATAGTTTCCCCAGGGGAGAAGAGCTAAGTTCTTCCTTCAAAGAAGCTAGGTTCCTTCCACCCGGCCCACTTTCTTTTCCCTCTTTTGCATCAACCCTTCTGTGAATTTTTTTCCTCGTGAAGATTTCAAGGAATTAAGGGGACCATAAGGGAATCCTTTTCTCCCCCTCCGCCTAGGCCCTGCTTCTTCGCTGCGCAGATGCCCCCAGGGCAAGGTGGTTGCCGCGGCAGATCGTTCGTTTTTTGATCTGCGTATGAGTTTTTAGGACCTTTATGACTCCTTTCTCCTTTTCGACTTCCTTCTAGTGACTTTTGGCATGAAACTTCGGGTTATCAAATAATGGGTAGACTTTTATCAATAAATTAAGCGCCCTCCTTTTCCTATGACTCTTCTACGCTTCCGCGAACAAGCCACGGATCTAATTTTCTCCACAGTTGCTCCCCGCCAGGAGAAGAAGTCTCTTATTCGCCTTCTTCTTAGATTCACTCCCGGTCCTCGCCCCGCACGTCGCCAGCGCTTGCAGGGACATGTTTTCGCTCGAACTCTTCGGCCTCTGGTTGGCCAATTCAACCGCTCCGCCCTATTCTGCTTTCCCGGAGTATCAGGTCGACAACTTCTCGGTCCCTGGATGATTCCCTCAACGGGGTACTTAACCTCTTTTCTCTGATACCCGTCCCGTACCGCGCCCCAGCAGTAGGAGTTTTTCCCATGTATCTGTTCCCCCCTACTGCCGGCTTGCTGGTTGCTCCTCTGCGAGCATAGCCGGTACTGATCGTCAAAACAGCATTGTGACTCCTGCCGGAGCTAGTTTGGTTCTCCATTTTACCCTCCAGCGTTTCTTTTCCTCAACCAGGGCCTTCCATGACGTAGCAGGATGTCTCTACTTTTTGTGATGTGGTTTTTTTCACCCTTTTGTCGTTCCTTTCCGATTTCACGTTAGTCGCGCTCTTTTGCACTGCATCCCGACCTTTCCCGAGACCGATAATAATTACGCACGCCACCCTAGAACCCCAGACATCTTCACACCCCTCGTGTTGTAGTCTGTTTGACCGCAGCTTCCTTAAACGAGCGAGACCACAGTTGCGATGACCCGAAAATTGGCTCTCGACTTCTACTTCATTTGGCCTGAATTCAGAGGACATCGAAAAAAGAGGGCTACCCCCCGCCCATTGGGTGAACCACAGGTGTCACCACAAATTTCGGTATACGTCCATTCCCCTGTTTATGATACTGGGTGTGCCGGCACGGCCAAAGAGATGTAAGGTGCCCCTCCCCCCGCGCGCCTCCTGCCTGTCCGGTCATGCCTTGGTTTTTGTAGATAAGTAGATCCCTCCCCCGCTGCTTCCTCATCAGCGGTCTTTTTGTCCTCTGCTGGATGTGCCTTAGAATAATCTGGCCCGGTCCCCACTGCCTTTTTTCTTTCTACCCCTTGTAGTACCGGTGCTATGCAGCTTCCGAGCCGGCAAGTCAGTTGAGAAATTTCCCTCCTCCCCCTATCACTTTTGCTGCCGGTTCCTGTACGAAACATGGACACCTTATTCCTCTTACTTCATGCCCCATCTCCTGCGCTGCTTTGGGCTGATCCGTGTTTAATATCCCCTACATATGCATTAGAGCTCTTCTTTTCCTTTGAGTCCCCCTGCTGGACTACCCCAATCTCCCTCTTTTCTTCGAGGACCAAAAACGGAGAAGAGATCATCGCGCTCTTCACGGTTTGCCCTTAAATGTGATCTGCGCTTCGTAACCGGTCTGAGGGCCCGGCGCACTCGAAGGATGCCTTTTAACGTAGGCCCTCGCCAGATCGTTTTCTAGGAACACCTTTCTTATCCTTTTCTAGCTTAGTGCAGATAACGGATCATACGAGTACCCCTCCTTTCCCCTTGTTTGCTTGCCAGCTCCTTCCCTATCTCCCGCCTCCTTCCTCGGTGTTTGCGTTAACGTGTTCGCTATTTTGCCCTGTCCTTCCGTTCCTGCGATTTTGACCGACCACTTCGTCCCCATTTCCATGTTGTTCGCGTGCCGATTGAGTCTTTTCACCCTCTGTCTTCATGAATTAACAGAATGATCAGTTTTCTATGCCCTTTTTCATCGCCTTTCCCTTCCTTTGACTGTTTTCTGCAGACGGAGAAGATGACCCATTCAACTTTCCTCTTTCGGCAAGTCTATTGCGTAGTCATTCGTGACGTATCTTGAAAGCAGTCGTCTCGGCCCAAAGATGGCCAAAATCTCGCTTTTTTCCTCGTTTCCTTTTTTTCCCCTCCCATCTAACACGTTATTCTTATTGTCTCCGATAGGACGCACTGTGTCTTACCCTTCCCCTCTTTCCCCTCGCGTCTCCGGGTTTTCTCGCACAGGACAGGTATATGACGGGGCATCAGGCACCAGGCTCTAGTTTTAGGGAACACAAACAGGGGTCCCAATTACGCACCTAAATTACGCGCGAGTTGTTGCGCCGAAACTCTCGAAGTAAAAGCTACGCGAATCTTCGTGATGACTAGCCCCCTGACGACAAGTGAGGGCAGGTCTTGTCTAAGAAGGCAATCGCTCGCTCGATGTACGATAAATGCTCCATCCCATAGGAATGGTTTTGAGGAGCCTCCGAGCAGGAAGAGACATCGAGCAACGGGAAAGGAGACTAGTACCCCTACCTGTATAGAGGGTAGGGGGTGGGAGAGGTTGCCGCGGTGTCTAGGCCGGTACTGGCTGGAAAAGCCCCAAAGCAGAGGGGAGTCGCCTAAAAGCGCTGGTGTCTTGGTTTTACTGGAAACCCAACCGGACAAGGTGAGTCGCAGACTTTTCGAGGAATGATTTTTAAGGCCAAGGCTGTTCGGCCGCCTACTTTTAGATTCAAATTGTTTTACCCTAGAATTCGAGAGACAAAGCCCCAATTCGGGTTACGTTGTTAAAAGAGGAATAAAAGACTTCCCTAACTGAAAGGGCCCATGTTCGCTGACGCCTCCCAGTTACATGGTGTTGCTCATCTCAACGATTTATGCATCTGCTCGACAAAAAATGCAGGCTTTTCCTTCGTTATCTCGAGTAATCCGTGGCTAACCCCCCTGAGGGCCCCCCGTCTAGGAAGGACTTCTGCGTGTAGACAGACGCCCCGAAAGGCCGACGCAAGACACTTGGGGTCCCTCTCCCCCCGAAGAAAGCAACACCAACTTCTTTTTCTTTTCCCTCAGCAAACCTTCAGGTTTCTCCTTTTGTAGCTTAATTAGGCTGATAAGATGAAGAATCTTATATGTCCCCTCCCCCCTCCTTTGGTTGTTGCCTAGGAGAGCTGGCAGCTGATGCCCCCTCCCCCCCAGCTTCTTTCTGGAATTACAATTTTTCTTTTCTACCTGAGGTTCTACTCAGTGGTTTTTATTGTTGAAGATTTATGGTGATCTGCACTTCAGAGTTTTTATTTCACACATACGGATCGGGTTTCCACTCTCCCGTAACCCGTCATTCCTGTTAGATTATGGCTTTGTAATTTGATTCCGACCGAACCCCCCAGACCCCCATTGATTCTAAGGCCCCAGCTGAAGTATCAACGCTCGTTCCCGGCTTTCCAGATGCTTCACCCATTTATATCGTAAGGATATTAGCCAGATCGCCCATTATTTTTTCATGCCTTCGTTGCTTTATCTACCCCCGAGGGATGAGAAAACGGTTTCATGTTTTCTCGCTACCCCTTCCACCCCCCCGGTGCAGCTTCTTTGAACGCCGGCCGGCTACCCACCGTGGTGAACGTCCGGAAGGAATGCCTTCCAATCGTTTCCGCCTTGACCGTTTTTTTCAAGGTGGTGATAGGCCCCCAGCCACCTTCGCTCTTCCTATCCTCTCCTCGCGGTTTTTCTTGCAATCACACATAACGCTTCACCCTGCAATCGCCGCCACTTAGACATCCTTCGCCCACCTGGTCCCCTGAACTACTTTGTCTAATAAAGTCTTCAAATAGTTTTTGGGTGATCTAGGTCTGGCAGGGACTTCACGAGGCGGGCTTCGTCAAGCAACCCCCTTCCGACCGCGGCGGCTTTTGAGTGTCCATCCGGAGTAGTTGACATCAGCACGAAGGGAGGACGTGTGCATTCAAACCTCAGCAGTCCTCAACTGACATGTTGGGAATTGTTCAGCTTTTTTTCCGCAGTCAGGGTTTCCCCCGCTCCCAAGACTTGTCCGTTCCGACGACGCTGCGTACGGAGTCTCTTAAGCGGGGCTGTCACGGCATGTTCGTTCGACCTTCTAGTTTTAGCCTCTAATACGTTGTTCCTAGTGGTAGCCCATCCATTTCTGAAAGACACCTGCCTCAGGGCATTGTTTCCCCCCTCCCCATCGCAGCGCTTGTCGCTTTTCCCCCAATCTAGATTCTTCACGTGAACTCGATCAAAGTCTCCCCTTTATCTTCCCCTCGCGGTAGGTTGTTTTGATGCTAGGCCCTGGCCTACACGGTCACTGCGGATATGTCCCCAAGGGTTTTCTCGAAAGGTACTTCCTTCAGACCGCACGGTCGAGTTTCCGTAAAGGCAATCCGAGGGACGAGTATCAAGATTGGAGAAGTTCCGTTGTTTTTCCCCCCCCCCTTCTTACGCAGTAAGGTCATAGCTTTTTGAAATATCGTTCGCGTCACTATCTTCACTCTGAGATTTGCAGAGCAAGCTCTCCACCACCATTTACCGGGGTTGAGCCCAGGAATTGGTGTTGTAGGCTTAACTTTCTAGCGCTGGTGTTTTTTAGATCGTCTGAAGCGGAAGCCTTGCTCCTTTCCTTTTCCAGGTTCGCCTTTTCTTTTTCCCTCCCCAGTCTGCCTAGCTGGCGAAGTGTATCAATAAGACGGAATCCTTTTGATCTCCTATCGATCTATTTCTTTTTCCCCTACCCGAACTTCAACGTCACACTCCCTGTTGTGACATCCCGGAGAGAGACTGTGAAGACCTCCCGCATGCCGGTATTCCCGTTCCCTCCTCAGACAGCCCCCTTCCTCGCCGATCGTGGCCTTTTACCTTTCCCTGCCTAGAAGTTGCCTGGTTTCTTTGTCCTGTCAACCGCCGTTCTATGTCAGACAAGTGAGGTTATTCCCCCCCGCCCCCCTTCGACTTTCCCGTCTCTGGTCTTGTCATAACTAACCGACTAATGGCTAAACCCTTCGAATGTGACAGGGCGCCAGACCTTCTTCTCTGCTGGTTCCAGTTTTTCTATGAGATGCGTCGCTTGGTTCCGAAGATCGCTCGGTTAAGTGCTAGAACAAATCCTTTACTCCCCGGCCAGAAGTATAATTTAGGGAGAGAAATTTTACACGCGCATTCTTGGGAAAACGGACGGAAGACCCTCACTCTTCCTTCTTTCCAGCCTAAAGGTTGGATCACTTGGTCCCAATTTCCTTTTACTTCTAAGTAGTGTCGTCTCACGCCGATTCAGAAGGCTTCAGGAAATGAATTGATTCAACACCTCAATTTCTCCAATTAGACTCAACCTCTACACTTTAAATCTCTATATTTCATACTACATCCTTTGTCTGATTGCGATTGAATTTAAAGGTCATGTCTATTGCTTGACACCTTGAGGATTTCTCTTATCTACATTGCAGTTTCCGATCCGTAAGGAAACGATTTTTTCTTCCACCCCTTTTTTTCTCCGCCCCTCAACGGTGGTGACACCAACAGGACCCCAAAACTGTTATAGTGATTCCCTAATGATTAGGAATGCATGTTCTTCCAGCCCCCACAAAGAGTAGTTCCCCCGTGATGTACCCAATTTCCAAAGTTCTATGACTTACGGTGCTTTCTAAATCTGGGACTTGGTTACCGATTTCCCGTCCAGTCCTCTTGCATTCTCTCTCTAACCCACTTGTATTTACCGATTTGGCTTAATATTGACAAAAGCTTTCAGAAGCAGCTTTTTTTTCCTCGTTTCCCCCTCCAGCCGTTGTCTCCCGAAACTATGTTATTATTGATGACCTAAGAGAAGAATTGAGTAGAAGTGTTCTATTCCTCAATAACGTCCACAGCCCTTTTTCTTCATCGGTTTAATCCCAAAAAGATAGACCCGTGCGTCAGAGGAATGTCCATTTGACTTTTTGATCTTCTTTTCCTGCCTGGCTGTTAAGGTCTCGAACTAAGTCCGTCTTTTGAAATCCTCAGAGCGATTTCTTTGAGCCCACACGTTCGTGTCGACCCTAGAGAAGCTTTTGGGATTGGTCGCCCCCCACATGCGAGAGATCGATCTACTCCCTTCTTCGTCTTTATTCCCTTTCCTTCTTAAGGCCCTCACGCCTCAATCGTCCTCTGTTCCGACGCACGGGCCAGCGCATCTTTTCGCCTACATCGGATTATCGAAGTACTACATCTCCCCGGGCTCCCACCTTCCCCCTGTTTTGAGCAGCCGCTTTACTTTTTTCCCTTCTTCCTCATGCATCGTCTCGGGATGGCGAACGAGGATCAGCGTCTTCCCCGGAACAGTCGTGAAAACGCTCGTTGACAAACCCCATTAGTTTTCCCCGACATTTCCTCGGTCCGCCGCACTTGCCTTTCCACAGCTTTCGGAGCCTTTGACATCCTCTCCTCCGGTCCCCTCGCCCTTTTCCTAGCTCTGCCCAAGGTTTTTAAGTAACGGGAGACTGTAGCAATCACCCCCCTTCCCCCTCAGACTGCTTCGCTCGCTTTCCGCGACCTGAGTTCTTTGTCTTTTCTCCTCCTCTCTTTGGCGCCAAGTCTTTTTTCCTTCGGCTCTCCCACCATGTTCCTTCTTCGAGTCTTAGGGCAAGCGTTTTTCCTCTTTCCTCCCCCCGGTTATTTCTTAGTAATCCGCCCCCGGCGAAATGATCCGCCCCCCCCCCCTGACCTCGGCCATCTCGCGGTCCGTCCTGCGTCTTTTTTCCTCGCCCTTTTTCTGCTGGTTTATAGGCCCCGGCTTCGCCACCCCAACCCTTCGGGAACCCAATCCCAACGGATGGAGGAAACTGATGCCCTTTTACTGCGACAGTCTCCGTTTTTCTTTTTTCTGTTTCCCCCCCGTACGTCTTTCCTTCCTCTCACAATTTGACTGCGGACCTGTGAGCAGACCAGCCCTCTAAGAGCTCCCCCCCCCCAAATTACAGGCCGCTTTCCTGTCAATTTGCCCATTTTTTTGACTATTTTTAAGTGTTTGGAGATTGCTATTGTTGAGTAAGTATTCGGCCCACGTAACCGCCCTCTCTTCTCTCCGAAGCTGCTTTTTCTTTTCGCAACACCGAAGTTGGTAGAAATTCTCCGAATGATCCCCGTACGCCCCATTTCTTCTCGCCCGGCCCCCCGGCCAATCCACCGCTCCCTCATATTTACCCCCCGCCAGCTTGGCCTCCCATCGGAAAACATCCTGCCGAATTCCCCGCTCTCGTTATATTCCGCTAAGAAATGGTGTCCAACTGAAAGAATTTAATTCTCCTTGTCAATACCAAACCTGATACTTTATAGGTTCTTTCTTGTGCGACGCTGGAGAAAAACACAGATGTCCGTCTGCCGGACGGATTTTGGAGGAATGAACAGCGACCCCCCATCCCTAGCCCTCCATCCGGCCATAGTCCCACACTGAGTCTTCAGTGTCCAGTCCCACCACGCCCCTTCCGTTCGCCTTTTCGCGTAACGTCCTTTCGAATCGCCGTTGTCCCTCCCAGCTGCAGCATCTTTTTCTATCTCCCTCCTTTTCCCCTTTGTTATATCTAGAGAGTTTTTTTTTTTTTGCTGCCCGTGCTTCGGTACAAATTGTGGGTTTTTTTCGCCGAGTTGTGCTGTAATCCTCCTGGCGCTGTACGAGTATGCTGCCGAGTTAAGTTTGCGAACGTTTCCCTTTACTGATGATCCTTGACAGAGTCCGTTTTTTTTTGGTCGTATATAAGGGGTGACCCACTGCGCACCTGGAGTTGTCGCGGAAGGGTTTTGTCGATCCCCCTGCTCTTCCGATATCCCCAGGTCGATTCCTTTTTAGGAAACTTTCTACATTCTGCGGCGTGTTCAGATGGTTATTTAACGTTTTCTGTTAGTTTTTTTTACCCGAGAGGTAGCTGGAACAGGCGGAGCATCCCCCCTTCGTCCCGTTTCATTTTTTTTTGCGACAAGGCGGTACCGGTGGTTTCTAGTCGACCAAGTTAGATATCCTCTACCTTTAGGTTCCTCCCGCCACTATTCCTTCCCCCAGTCCCCCCCTCCGACAATCCTTCGAAAACATGTCCCAAATGACTTTCTAAGCGTGCCTTTCTTGCTCGCTTTCGATTCACTCTTTATTGACAGTTTTTTCCCTGGCGACTTCTGAGATGGTTTAGAGCGAAGTCGCAGTCCTTTGAACTCCCCTACGGTTGCTGTGCAGTTTTCCACAGCTCTTTCCGAACTGGTAACGACAAGGTTTGTTCCATTTCCTCCTTTCTTTTCCCTGTGTTGCAGTATGCCCATCCCAGCGATTCCTGATTTTTGTCCGAAGAATATCGGGTTGGGGGGGCCCTTTCGGCATCCACTGGCCTCCGTTTGATTAACGTCTTTCCCCCCCCTCGATTTGAGAGACCCCCCCCCCAGATGGACCAAAGCGCGAATTCAAGTTGTAAATAATGAGTGTTCCGCCATGAGGCCCTTTTCTTTTTAATCGACGTCACGAGCTGGCAAGTCTCCCCGATGGGAGGAGTTGATTGTCTCATCGGCTGCTCTCCGTTCGGTTGTCAGAACCCCCCCTTACGAGCCTGCATCGTTCTCATGTGGCGCGTTCGATAGGATTAGCTTCAGACCATCCGGAGTCTCCCGCCCCCATGCGGACCGATGTCAACATCGGGGATGACGTGTAGGTGTCACTCTTTTTAAAGAATCCTGGGGCTAGGTTCTTCCTCCATACCCCCCTATCGCACGATGTTCGGTATATAGTGGCGCGCCAGGAATGTTGAGAGTGGATTCGTGTTGATCGTTCCGTTCTATGTGGCCAGCTTCAATCCGAGTCTTGCTTATATGAGTTTCCCTCAGGGACCTTCTACAAGGCGGCGCCTCTGTTTTGCGTCTCCCCACGAAGCTCGAGATTAGCGAGATCTGCGCTCCCTTTGGGGCTGACCACTGCCCCGTAGTAAGGTCGCCACGATGTCAGCATCCGCGCTTTTCTCGCGCGGGAGACACGGCTCAGCCCGCGCCAGGCATGCTCCCCCTCCCCTTTTGGCCTGGGAATGCCTGACGCGGACTCCTTGCCTTTTTTCGGAAAGTGACCCGCTCCTGAACAAGGAGTCAGATAAGGGGTGCGCGAACCAGTCCGAAGTGCCTTGCTCTTGCGGGCACGCACAGGGGTAAAAGTTTCTACTTTCACCAACCGGTTGACCCGGCGCCCAGATGTGTAGGCAGTAGTCTGTTTGTTCCCCCTGCTGCACTACCCCCTGCCCCTTGCGATGTTGCCGCAGCGGCTCCCCGTTGCCGTTCAGTATCGTTCACCGGCAGCATGACCTCGGCAACGTGGGCTCGTGTGGCTTTTCCCCAGCTCCCTGGGTACAATTCTTTTTCCGTCGGCAGGACTCTGAGAGGCCTTCGAGGAGCTTTGGGTTTGATAACCTGTGTCAGCTCCGCGGGCCCTTCACGGCTGTCCGAAGGAGCTTCGTCCATGCCGACTATGCACCCAATCCCCCTTATCATCCGATCAGCACGGTAAATCGAATCCTCTTTATTTTTTCGTTCGTTGGTTGTTGAGCTGATTCTTGGACAGTGGATATGTGGAGATGTCTTTCTGAAACATTGCGGATGTCCGAGCAGTTCCTTGCTTTTCCTCCCGCCATGTCCACGCGTCGATTCCTTTGGTTTGAACCCCAACCTCAAAACAACCCCCACTTGTCGACCGCCGGGCCCTCTGTCTTGGTTGGCCTTTACCCGCAACCCTCCAAACAACGAGGTAACCGGGAGATGCCCCGCACCAAACCTTCGAATCGTTTGACGGTCATTGACTTTGTTGCAACGATCATCCGGCTTTTTTCTTTTCTGCGCCAAGCAGCGAGCCCTTTTGTCCCGATAAGTTCCCCAAGCGCTTTTATGTGGCGCAACTCAAGGGGTTTTTTTACAACGCGTCGCCATGTTCCTATGCCCGCCAGCTCAGTCTTGCCGTTTCCTGCCCTGCACTTTCTAACTAAGTACGGTGCACTTTCCGACACGTTTTGCCAGAGAGTAAGCGGCAGGTGCCTGTCACCTGCCCTCTCTGTTGCAGCTTGCCTGGCGTTTGTTGCATCTTCCTCTTCTCTTTCAGCGGCGCCGTTGCTCACAAGGTTGGCTCCCTCGATTTTTTTGGTCTTTCCCAATGACGAGCGAGACGTCTATCGAAAGGTAATGGAATCACTTTGGCTGCCGCCCGACATTTTGTCGGTTTTGAATTTTTGAACCTTTTCCGACGACGCGGACACGGAAGCACCGGCTGCCCGCGTAGGACTCTTGACAAATCGCTCGTCCTTCGCCTATCCCCCCCCCCCTCTCCGGCGTCACCCTTCCCGTGCGCACGTTCTCGCACTTTCAGCCTCGCCTTTGGGGATGTTTTTCGAACGAGACGTGTGGCCCCGGACTTGTGAAAATCCTTTTTATTCTTTTTTTTCTTTCTTTGACACCATACCACTTTCGAATGTGACGCTTGCCCCACTGAATTGCCGGGGAAACCGAGGTTAGCATTTAGCTCGATTCTCTTTGGCACATTGGGAACTGCGTATGCTGCCGTGACCCCTCTTGCAAGCGAAACGGGACTCGCAGCCATTCCCACAAAATCCCATTCGTGGGAATCGCATCTCTTGATCTACTTGCCTCCTCTGTTGCCGTTAGATCTTTCACATTTTCCCTTGCTGAGCTTTTTTAGGCCTTTTGTCTCGCGCCCTGTTTTTTCCATCTTCAAGTTTCTAATCGTCGCCTCGTACCTCTCCCTCGTCACCACGCTCCGTCCGGCCGAAAAGATGAAGACCTGATGACCGGCTTGTCTGCGGTCAGAGGGCGTTAGCCGCCCCGGACCCCGGGGAGTTCTTTGTTCCTTTTTCCAGGCTGCCGGGAACAACGTCGTTAACCCCCTCCACCGGACCCGTTCGCCCGATCAGGAAACCGCTTGCATTTGATTTTCCCATGTTCTGAGCCTTTCGAATTGCCTTTCCGCAGAGGCCTTCTGCCCAACAGTAGATCGTAGGAAGGTTTTTGCCGAGCCCGCGCGTTTGAATTGCCCTCTCTAACTGTGGCCTGCCTGACTCCCAGTTTGAAACTTTTTTTTTCGGTTTCTGAAGTTGTCGCGCGTATGGCGTGTTTCACGTTTCTTGTGATGCCAAGAACCCATGCGACTGTAAAAGTCCTCCCGGTTTCTGTTTTTCCCCCCATTCTCCCCCAACCGTTAAACTGGAGACTTGTTATTGCCGCACTGGCTTCCCCCCCAGTTGCTGCAGCCTCATCCCCTTCCCGCTTCCACAAAAGCCCCTTTTCCTGATGACGCACTGTTTGCCCGTCACATAGGAACTTCCGCGCTGCCCTTCTCTCCTCTTGATTCTAATCGTATAGTTACGCTCACTTTTTAAATTCCAGCCCTTCGCCGTGCTTCTACCCCCCTTCTCATTTTATGTTCCCGACTTGGATGCACAACTTCCAAGCAGTCCCCAGGCCCCGGCCTTAGATGGGAAGATCGACTCGAACCGCCTTCCCTCTTCGCCTTTTTAACGCCCAACTATGATAGCCACCCCGATGAACCACCCACCCCCCCTTCTTTTCTTTCCTCAAGAAAACGCTTCGGTTTCTACCCCACCAATTTTTTTCTCCCCCGCAATGCCTCCCTCGTGAATAT
>Ga0179593_1696378_pt1 | contig 17208 bp, 17 predicted proteins | sample CZODoug2_1_08_16_FD_185931 | JGI IMG/M metagenome (GOLD analysis project Ga0179593, IMG submission 185931) | Vadose zone soil fungal communities from Angelo Coast Range Reserve, California, USA - CZODoug2_1_08_16fungal (PacBio error correction) | ecosystem: Environmental > Terrestrial > Soil >... | reverse complement strand
TTTTACTTTCCCCTGACTACCCGAATCCGGGACTTTTTTTCTTTAAACTTAGCGAGGATCCTGGTGACCCGCTTTCTCCTCCGCCACCCTTCTTTGGTGCCTGTTAAAACGTCGGCGTTCGCGCCACCACCCGAACCCCTGGCCCTCCTTTGAGTTTCCCCCTTTCCCCTCCCGACAACCCGATTCCCGTCTTTCCTTGATCACCTCTCCTTTTGGCGAGTTAAATTAGCTTGGTCTTGAGCAATGCATTTTTCATAAGATACGTTTTCCACTTTTCCTGATGTCCCTCCACCCCTCTTCTCCCTGATGTCTAGGGGTCCACCTTTCTACAGGTTTTGATTGACGCCCCAAGACCTTGGTTTCCTGATTTGCACTCAATCTCTATTTCTCCAAGCTCTTTTTTTTCTCCTGATTTTTTTCCCGACTTGAACAGCCGATTCCCTTCCTCATTCTTCAAATCGAAAAATAGTTTTTCCTCTGCTCTCTTCCCCTTCGAGTCGGTTGCCTCCCTCACCCCCCGTCGCACCGGTTGGCGTAGCAGTTACATCTAGGTCTTTCTACTTTCCCCCCTGGTTCCCCTTTGAGTTGTTAGCCTTCCTTTAGACCTCGACTGTCCCTCCTTCCAAATTAGGCGAGGTCTTCCCCCCCAATAATCCCTGCCCTTCGTCTTGGGGTCAGAAAAATCCCTTTTGACCTATGTTCATTGAACTTCCCCCCCCCTTTCGGTTTTTTCAATTTTTTTCCTTTTGCTCACCGGAGTCTATCCTCCGCTTTCGCATTCGGTGAGTCTTGGTCTCCTCTTGGTCTTCCAGGGTATCGCATCCCTCCACCGCTATTCTAAGAGGATGAGTCCCGTTACTTTCCCTCAGATCCCGGACAAAGTTTTTTGAACGACGCCGGACTACTCAGAACCCGGGAGTTAGTCTTTAAACTTCTTGGTCAAAGAAACAAAGTCTTACAGTTCTTTAGTAAAAAAAAACACTGACAATGTTTTTTATGATTGGCCCTCCCCCTAGGTCCAGACATTAGTTTCCCTCCCTACTATGGTGTCCTTTCGGTTGAGAGGAGTGTGTGTTTTTGGGTGGGGGGGTCTAGCGGGGATGGGTGGCTTTTCGGGTATGTCGGGTGATGTTTGGGTTGTGGTTGGGGTTGGGGGGTGTCTTCTTTTGGATGCTTATGTGTTTTATGGCGGTTGGGGGGGGGGGGGGCGCGGGGGTTTGGGGGGGGGGCGTTTTATGATCCCTGTTCGGGGGTCTCGGGTTTTGATGTTATGTTGGGTCCACTCGCTTCCTAGGGAGTTTTTTAGGAAGGATTCCCCATTAGGGGTTTTTGGGTTTGGGGTGTTTCGTTTTTTTGGGTTTGTGGAGTTCGGGTTTGTTCTTTTTAGCCGGCTCTTGGGTGTTTTGGTTTTTTTTTTTGGGGGGCGGGGGATTGGGTTTGTGGTTAGGGATCTTTTTGTGCTATCGAGTTGGTTTTTTGGGTGGGGGGATGTAGGGGGGATCGAGTGGTGGCTTATTGTCGGGTGGGGGTTGTGGGTTTTTTTGGGGCGTTGGTGGGCGGGGGGTTTTGGGTGTGTTTTAGTTGGGGCTTTTGTTCCGGTGGGGGTGTTAGGGGGGTTTTTTTTTTTTTTTTGGGGTGGTTCTTTGGGGTTTTTGTTAGGGCGGAGCCTTTGAGGGTTGGGTTTTTGTTTGGGTGGAGGTGTTTTGGCTTAGGGGGGTGGGTGTTGTTTTGGGGGGTCGTGGGGTCGGGTTGGGGGGGGGTTGGCCTCACGGTTGACGTGTTTCTCCTTCTTCTATTTCTTTTTTTGTTGGGTGGGTGTTCGTGTCCCTGGGAGAGGAGGTTTGGGGTGGGTTTATTTTTCTGTTTGGGGTTGGTGGAGGGTGGGGGGGGTTTTTTGGGGGGTGTCTGAATCTATTCCTTTTTGGTCCCTTGGTTCACATTCGATACCTTTCCTTCTTTCTTTACTTGGTCCCTTCATTCTTTAGGAAGCTCATGCTGAGCATTCCTTTTCTTTACTGAACACACCATTCTTGATTAGCATTTGCTTCCTAATTCACCCCCTCCCTACGTTACTTTCCCCCCCTTTTTTTTGTCCGTCCGGGCTCTCCTTCCTAAAACATGGGTCCTTCCCTTTCTGGTTTGTCCTTCATTCCGTACAAGATACCCCCAACAACCACTTTACTCTTTTTTTTCCTGCCATGTGTCACCTCTTTCCCCACCCACTCTTTTCGCAACTTCACTGCATCAGGCCTCCATTAGTTTTTATGAGCGGATTTTCCCTGCAAAGACCCTTTTTTCTTCTCCTTGCGGATTTCCAAAACCTGTTGGCAACTCACTTGTTCTTATTCAGTTCGACTGCGAAACTGCGGTCGAGATTCCGTGGTTCCTTTAACGCGCCCCCCACCTACCCCTACGCAACCCGTAGTACCCCTCCCAACCCGGCCGAACGGTCCTGAGCCGTTAGATACCGGACCTCCTCGACTGCCCACGAACACTGCTGCCAGCCACGCCGCCGCCCCCAATTCTCTTGTCCCTATCTTCGGAACTCCCCCTATGGCCCCTTTAACCCATGTGTTCTCTTTTCCTGTCAAGGTTTCCTCCATTATTCAGATTTTGAGACTACTCACCGAATTGGACGGAACAGGTTGTGGATTTACATCCGCGTCTCTTTTTCAGGCCCCTTAAAAGTTTTTTCGCCTCCTCTGTACTGTCCCCTGCCTTTTTTTCTCCCTTTCGACGCAACAGCTTTATCTTTTTTTTTCTGTTCCGGACATCCCCCAAATTACGTTCAAGGGACTTCTCTCAAACAAACCCCTGTTTTAGGAGCTTTTCTCCTCCCTCCTTTTTTGTGGTTTCGCCTTGTTTTTTCCCTCCCTGGACTACCTTTTATTTTAGCCTGAATGCATTTTCCCCGCTAGTGTTTTCTTTCCCCATTGAGACCCCGCCCTGTTTCTAAGGACTTACTCGTATTCTTCAAGCCTGCCCCTTGACTTTGGATAGAGCGTTTCCACCCAAAGTATTGCGTCCACTGCTGATTAGTACCTGGCATTCCCTAAAATGCACGTGCGTCCGGCCTGGCACCCCATCGTTCACCTGTTTCTCATTTTTTTTTTCTACGAATGTGTGTCTTCTTCTTGGGCTGAAGCCGTGGTTGCCGTCGAGGTGACTGTCTTCGACCTGTCCTTGACCGTGCAGTCCGTCTTGGAGTAGACGGTTCGCTTCTTGTTGCCCAATTTTTTTTTCTTTTTTTTCCCTCCTTTTTAGGGCCACTTAGGCCGCCTTGCTCGTCTACCCTTCTCGTAGTCTTTTTTCGGATCCACCTTTGTTGTTTATTCGTAATTTTTTCTTGCCAACCCAAGAACCACCCAGGGGTATTCGATAACTCCTTCTTTTCTAAACCACTCCCCAAATTCTTTTCTTTTCTATTGTCTTTGAACCTCCTCCTGCAGCCTCTTTCCCCTCGTTCAATGGTCCCCACTCCCCCCAAAGAGTTAAAGTTTTACTGGATCGTGGCCTTTCTTCCGGCAAAACAGAGAGCGTTCTTTCGAGACCCCGATGGGTGATGAATCTTGCTTCACTTACGTTCTAGCCCATGAGGGACAATTCCAAAACGAAGATATGGAGGGTACTTCCTCAGTGTCGACTATTTTTCCTTAACTCTCATCCCTTCTCCTTTTCAATTTCAATCCCTCAGCCGCATTATTTAAGTCTTGTACTATCGGAATGTGGCTTTGGGAGACGGATTTTCGTCCCGAGCCGCTCAAGTTCTATAATCAATTTCTGCCCCGTGCCCCCCAAAATCTCCTCCGGGTTGATCCTCTTTAAGACTTGCCTGGTCCACCAGTCTTGGTTTCAGACCCTCCTGGACTGTTTCTTCCCCCTCAAACGCCCTTTCCCAATTTAGTTTCGTGGACGAAGGGGCGACTTTGAGCCTCTTTGTTCGTCTTTTCTCTTAGGAGCCCGTTGAGTTTCTTCTCCTTTCGAGGCTGGTTCAACATATTTTTGTTGGCGCTCCTGGTCATCTGACCGTACATTCTTTCTAATCCTCCCGCATAAAACTCTAGGATTCCAACATCCCTCTCACCCGAAGAGCCTCGCTCTCCTTTTAGCACCCTTCCCTGAATTATTTTGATCACTATGCACCCGGCCCTTGTGCTTTTTTCTCTTCCTTTTCTCTGCTCATTTTCCCAAAACCTATGGAGCTTCCTTTTCTCTGCATCCGCATACGCTGCTTTGAGCGATCCACATTCATTGCCCCTAACACTTCCTCTGTGCGACCAATCCCCCCCCAGTGCCGTCCCATTCTCCCTTGGAGTTCCTTTTTCTTTTAGATTCTATAGCCGTTTTTTCTTTGTTTCTTTCGGCCCGACGGTACCACCCCTCTAACGTTGCGAGACCTATTTTCGATTTCTGATGAAGTCCAACCTTTTTAGTGCACATCGGCTGGTGATCATGTCCCCAGGATTAGAGACTTGCAATTTTCCGATCCCCCTATCTTCAAGTCGATTCTTTTTGAAATTGCAAGCAGGAAAACACGGTTTGTTACACCGGTAGAGACTGGAGGAGCCTTCAGGTCAGGCGAAATGCACCTTATCCCTAACCCCGTCGACATTCCTTTTCCTTTCTCAGACCCCCCGCGTGAAATTTGTGTCGCCTCCCGGTTCGTGATCCTTTTTTCAATCGCCTTTTCTGGCGCCCTCTGCAGGAGAACACACCAACCAAGTCTGTTTCTTTTTTTCCCTTTTCGGTTTTTTTCCGGGACAGTTCCTCCCCCTGAGCGGTGGGTTCCCTTTGTTGGGCACCCAGGCCCTCGCTACTTTTACAGGGAACGGGCACCAAGTGCCCGGATTCTGTCCACTCTTTTGAGTAAGTTATTGCAAGTCTAAAGATTTTTCCTTTCATCTAGAGAGAAATTGGCTGTTCGTGTCGCCTCTCGATTAACGCTCAATTTTCATGCCTTTCTTTCATGGTTGTCCCGGTTCCTTTCAGTAGAGAGATACTGCGTCACCGAGGGCAGAATTGAGCCCCGAGAATGGTATTTTTTCCCCAGTTTTTCTCCCCCCCAGCTTCTCCTCGGCAAAATGTTTCCCCCTCGGTGTGTTTCTGCCTGGCTTTGAGTCGACAAATTCGATTCCCCGCAATGTGACCTTCTCAAACCCTCTTCCCTTTAGGGCGAGCTCACAATCCCAGCTTGGTTCTTCTGCACCTCCTCGTTTTTGCGGATGACCTTCCATCTGACTTTTCTTTTGTCGCCCTGCATGACTGTCCACTATACCGGGTTTGTTAGACCGTGTTTACTTTTGCAATTGCAAGCCTCGCTGCCTCTGACCATTTCCTTTTTAGTTTTTAGATGTCCCGTTTGGCATCTCCCCTCCTCTTTTAAACTCCCGGGTTGTTCCTCCTCCCTTTAAAATCGTCGCCTTTACGACGATTTGGCGATCCGCTCGTCGTTCGCCGTAGAAACACTTTCGCACCGGCATGGCGTCTCGCCCCTTGGACTTTTACTTCTTTTCTTTAGGACACTTCCCAAACGTCTTTTCAATGTACCTGGTATCGCTGCTCATCCCTTCGGAGTGAGCTCCAATATGCATCGTCTTTTGGTTCAGGAAAATCAAGTCCCTTTGTGAATGGCTCCCCCCACTTTTTTCCTAGTTTTTGGGAAGGGTTCTTCTTCCCAGATTCCTGCGTTTTGCTTGTTCCTTTTCCTTTTCTCGCATCCCTTTCCCCTCACTTTTTAGGCTCTAGGATAAAAGTTAAGTCTTTCTCTGGCCCTTCTGAACGCCCAGAGGGATTCCCCTCATACCGCTCCCCCGCGACTTCGCGTTCTAATTCGACGCACCCCCCTTTAAAAGTCCACGTGCAGCGTTCCACGCCCCCTAAATTCTGTTTTAACCCGTTGATTTTCTCACCCCCACCATTTTTTATGCACCAAGCCCCCTCGGTTCCCTACAGCATATTTCCAACCACCAATTTAGATGGTGTTTCCTCTACGGATCTGCAGGTTTTTGGGATTTTTGCCCCCCTTAAACTCCCATTCCGATGACGACTTTCGGGACGTGTCTTACTTAAGTTTGACTTCTTCCGTTCTTTTTCTTTTATTTTCCTTTAACCCCCCAGGATTCTTTGATCGGGTAACCCCCTATTCGTTTGACCCTCATTTCTGCGTCGTTCCCTGCCGCGCATAGGGTCTTCCCTACACATGCCTTTATCCTCTCCTTTTTTCCCTTCTCCGATTCCCTACTCTTTGGAAGTGTTCCCCTGGTCTCCAGATAGTCGAACACTGGAGGATTTGTTTTTCTTCCCCTTAAACTAATCGTCAATTCGGTTTATGAGACGGTCTCTCACTTTTTCTGTTTTTTTTCCTGGGAGTTTTTTTAGTTTTTCCCCCCCACTCTCATTTCACCTTTTCCCCCGTCGGACGGACTAAGCTCAGGAGGTCCTCTGGTGCCGGGACCTACGCAACCTCAACCCCCCTTGAACAGAATCGGCGAAACCGTTCTCCCCTTCAACCTGCTGGAAGTCCGACATCCTCCCACTGGTCTTCCAGCAATTCTTCACGACCACCCCGGCCGGTCGATTCGTCATGTCCCCGTGGAGGCCTTTCCTGGACGGATACCAGTTTCCCGCTTTTTCGGTTTTTCTTGAACCTTTTTTTTTTTTTTCACTCCTCCGCAAGAAGTGTTCGGAAGCACTTTTCTGTACATCCGCGTCGGTTACTTGAACACCCTTTCAAGCTCCAAGGCCAGTACTCGATGTACGTCCTCCGTACGCATTTGGTATTCACCCTGGCGTTACTTTTTTTTCTTCCCGGGGCGCCCCAGAGAGTCCCGCAGGCGTCTACCTTCCCCCTTCGTTACCTGCGTTATTTCAAAAACCACTTCCCTTGATCTTTTTGTTTGAGAGAGATCCCCCTTCTTTTTTGTTTGAAATACCTGGATAATGGCTCGGTATTAGGGACTCTAAGCTAGTTTGCGTCGAACAATTGAGACCGCCCTTTCTCCCCTGACATTCGGATCGATGCCTCACTGCTGTACTTGACAGTTTTTTCCCCCCCTGCGATTTTCCCTTAGGGCCCTTTGAGTTCTTCCTCCCTGAAAGGCACACGGAGAACTTTGGTCCCACGCGTCCTGGTTCAGTCGCCAGCGAGACTCCACGTTTTCCTTCCCGACCCTCCCTTACGGCTTTTGTCTGGCCCAGTTTGTTGTGGTGATGTTCGGTATCGTGACCGCTCCTTGATTTTGTCGGCCGTTGTCCTTGGCGTAGACTTTTCGCTCGCGCTTGTTGTTTTTGGGTGGATTTGCTTCTTTCCCCTTTGATCTGATTCGTTCTACCTTTTTTCCCCACCTTGCCAGGGGACCGCAGGTTTGTCCTCATAACGGTCCCGTGCCAACCCCCAGAACCACAGGGTCGGTAGGCTGTCCCATACAAACCCACCATGAGCTGTAATTAGTTTCTTTCTCGAACCTCTCCAGTTCGCATTCTGGACCCCCTTCCCCCCCCTCCTGGTTGTTCCCCCCCCGGATCTTCCCAGTCGGCTAGGTCTCCCCCTGAGGTGTAGGGGATGAAATAGCACTATGCGCTCATGAAGACCGCAATAAGTGATCCCCTTTCAAGACTCCCTGGTTCCTTTCTAAGTTTTTTTTGTTCCCCCGCCCAATCTCAGAATGTACGATTACTTCCCTCATTCAGTTGCCAAGTCCCAGACTGAATGTGGACCTTTTCCTGAGGGGATTCACAATACGTTAATTTCCTGCCACCTAACGGTTTGATGGACCTCCATCGTTTGCCCCTCTTGGTAGGGACTTTTCAGGCTTTTTCTCAATCACCAAAAAGGGCCTGTGTTTTGGTTTCACTCAACGTCCCTGTACTTAATTTAGTTCGTGGAGCCTGCTGGGCTTTGCGATTCTTTGGGTGTTTCTTATACCATTTTATTTTCCCCTTTTTTCTGTATGGTTAACCCCATCCTTTTGGATTTTGGGGTGCCCTCCTGTCTTTCTGACAGTAAATCCCTCCTCATCGTAGACTCACCCTTATCTGGATTTATCCTTTTTTTTACTCCCCCGAATTCCCTTTTCGATTTCATGCACAATTTTAATTAAGCCATTGCACAACTTCCCCCCTGATGGTGTTTTTGATTTGAGGCCTTCAGTAGTTTCTATTTTCCCTTCCCCCAACCACTTCCTCTGTAGCTCACCGCACGTACGTGATTGGCCTCGATTCTAACCCCTCCTTGCCTACCACTCTTTTCGCACCCCTACTCACAAGTGCCAGAAAATGGAGCCGTTTGAAAGTTATTTTTCACCTTAGATGTCACCGCTTCCTCCCCGGTCTTTCCCCCGCCCTCTCCATCGTAGAACGTTCTCATTTCCCGATCACGTCAAGATTTTTTTCAACTCGGCTTTTTCCAGTCACAGGCTTCGCGAATTGGACATCGTCCCCTACCTCTTCTCTTGCTTTGATTCATCGTCTTGACACTTCCCCACGCGTCTTTCCCGGTAGAGGTGGGACGTAGTCAGGGCGCTTCACCGAACACAGAGTGACTGGGCTCTCCCCCATCCTTTTTACTCTAAGTTTCTTTTTCATTCCACTTTCCTTTTTCGCCCTAAAGGTCTCCCTGAGTCCATTGCGGGCCATTCTGGTTTATGGCTAACTGAAGGCATCTCAACAAAACAACTTCAGATTAAGTCGGTTCTTTTTCTGGAGCTCTTCGACCGTTGGCTTCCGGGGGCTTTCCCATTTTTCACTAGGTGCTGCACCGGATCCTCGATAATTTTCCAGTTCCAGGTACAACCAAGTCCCGGAACTCGCTCTTGAGTCCCGTTTGACTCCCTCTCACTCCCAATTATTACTATCTTCCTCCTCCTCCCTTTTTTTTGCGATTTGCTGTCTTTCCGTTGTGCTCCCTCCCTTGACATAGTCGGCAGATACGGGACTGTTTTTTTCCTGGTTTCCAATTTCTAGGTCCTTTTTCCCTCTTCCGATTTCTTTAACTGTCGTCGGCTGTTCGCCCCTCTTGCCCCCCCTCTGCCCCTGCCCTTCCTTTTTTTTTTAGCTGCAGGATTTTCGCCAGAAACCAGGCGCTTTTGCAATCGTGCACGGCCCCCCTCGTGCGTATTCCGCGGTCGTTCCTCCCCTCCTCGGGATCCCGATACGTTTAAATTGGTTAATGCTTAACGCTTCTTTTCTTGCGACACTGCTCAGGATCACTCTACCGTTTTTGGACCCCCTCTTTTGCTTTGTCCCCTCCCTCCCTGATGTGGTGTGATCGCAGGTTGCCCATTCTGGCTGCTCATTTTTTTCACTCCGGTTTCCCTAGAAATCGAAAATCACGTTCTCTTTCGGGACCGATGGTGCATTTGGCCCTCCTTCCCCCCTACCGGCCTTTCCTCTTTTACATTCTTTTCCCCAACTGGTTTCCATTTTCTGGCTTTTTAGTAGCACCGAGATGTGTTTTCTTGAAATGAATGTTAGATTCTGCACGAATACCCCCGTGTTCTCGTTGATCTCACTCTCCTTTGCTTTCTGAACTCCCACTGCTGCCGAAACAACCATCATTGCCGGTTTTTTGCATAGTCTCTGAGAACTTGGAAGGGTGCATACCCTATAGACACTTGTCTTTTTCTTCTCTTTCAGGTCCCCCTCTCAATTTTTGGCTACGATGATGTCCCGTATTACTGTCAGATGGACAGGAGCCCAACCGGTGGGTCACAGGACCTCAGTAGAGAAACTGGTCGGTCCCCCCTTCCCAGCTCGATCCCCCCCCGGCAGGTCCACTACCCTAAATTAGTTCCCGTTGTGCTCAACCCAACATCCGTTGAGTTATGATTGAGTCCCTTGACCAAACGGCCCTTTTCCCTCCATATTTCTTTTTCCCCCCTCCGATGAGTTTCCCTTTTTCTGTGGCAGTTTTAACGGCTGTGGAATCCACTCCTTCTGATCCAACTCCACATTCCCAGAAGACCTGGACTTGTTACTTCGGCGATTTCCTTCGAATTTAGTACCACCGGCTTTCCTGAATTACCCTCCATATTATTAGTTGCCTCCCTCATATTGCGTCCTGGCCGAGCATATCTGTCATCCCTTATGTTTCGGTTCTTTTTCCGTCCTCCTTTCCTTCAACCCACTTTAATCAAGGGGTACCCTTGTTTCCCGATCGGTTTCCCCCCCCTTTGGTCTGTTCGGCGAAAAGACACGAAGTTCCTCCTGTGAGGTGTTCTGCTTAGTCACGCCCGTGGTTCTTTTTCCCACTGTTAAGTGACAACTCTTTCCCCTTCAAGTGGTCGAGACGTATCTGCGAAAGCGGTCCGCTACGTGGTGCCGTTTTTGCACATGCTCAAATCACCCCGACTTCCCCCCCCCCCCCTTTCGACCTTCTCAATGACAACGTCCACGTCAATGAATCCCTTGACAGCCCCTTCTGACCTGCACCCACACCTGCGCGTCCTTTCCACGCCGCCGTACGCTCATGATGAGGTTCCCTTTCCCTTTTCGGATTTTTTTCCTCATGGCTTCCCCTTAACCCATGTACGCTGGGACGGCCGGCTTTCATTTCCTTGCCGTGCGGATACACCCGCCGAATTTTTTGGCCATACGGTGGGTTCCCCCTTCCTTCCCAACACCTTTCCGGAAGTGAAGCATCGCAAATTCGTCTTTTGGTCTCAATGGGTTTCCCCACTAGCTGAGAGTCACGTGCATTGTCTATGTCCAAATCGTTCTGCGTATTTTTTCCCACCCCCCACTGTTTTTTTTTCTTTCAGTCTCCCTTTGGTGAGAGAGATCCTTAACAACACTTTTTCATTTGTTGAACTAACGTCTTCACGAAGTTGGCTCGTACGACTGTCTTGGGAAGCTAAGCTGGTTTTCCTTCTCCCCCTTTGAGGCCCTTGACCTCCCCTGCTCGGCCTTTGTTTTTTTAATCACGAGATGCGGAGGGACAATCTCAAATTCTTCCTTGAATTTTTCCTTCAGGCCCCCCTTGGAGTTTCCCCCAGTTCACCTGGACCACCCGCCGTCAAACACGTCGAAATGGATGGAATCCCTTTTTTCCTTTCCTCCTCTCTTACGGACCTGTGTTTTTTTTCTTCGTATGGCCTCGCAGTGGTCGTACCGGTCGAGTGCATGGTACGACCCCTCCCTTCCCTTTGGTCCTCTCTGTTTACTCGCGCCCTTGTTCACTTCTTTTTTCTTTTCGGGTTCCCTGCACTCTGCTAGAACCGCGTTAGTATCCGTCCGACCCCTCGGTTCCCACCTTTTCCTTATTCTCAAACAGAAAAACCATTTCGTTTCCTCGTCTCATTAAACTTTTTTTCCCCCCCCCTTTTGTAGATGACGTAGGTCTTTCTCCAGTTTTCCCCTCTCCAGTTTTGCCGACGTGGACCAAAGGCCCTTCCCCAAATCTTCCTGATGTGGAGGCTGGTAGTTCTTGCCCCCCCCCTTCTCAGGCCGGTTCTTTCACCCTTCAGGTCTTGGTCTGTTGACCCCAATATGCGCGGCCTGGACTTCCTTCTGCATTCCCTCAAGGCTTTGTACTCGGAATCCTGTGAGAATCCCCTGGTTTTTACCCTTCACCGCCAATTTTCCCCTTCTTCGAATTGAGACTCAAATCCCTCCTCCCCTTCAGTCCCCCCCCCTCCTCTTATAGGAATGTGGCTTTTGTTTATTACTTAGTGGACCTCCGGCCCCAATGCCATTTTCAACCGGTCGATGCCCAACATCTAATCCTTTTAGAATTTTTCCCTCTTGACTTTACCAAGCGAACATAATACCCGTGCCATTTCACCCTACCATTAGTTGGTGGACGAATGACACTTTGTGAGCTAGTGTTGCGTACTACCTTTCTCTTTCCGACTCTGAGGTTGGTCTGTTTCACCCCCCCATCCTTTCTTTCCTTTCCATTCCTCTCACTTTTCTCATCTTTCGCCCCAAAGTGAGAGGGATGCTCTCCCCTTTCCTTTGAATGTCCCCTGCGGTTCTGGCGATCTAATAGCAAACTCACAATTTACTATGTTTCCCCCCCCCCCACCCGGCCTTATGGGTGTTTATTTCGGAACTCATTTATATGTTTTAATGACCCCCCCCTACGATTTGCTTTTTTCACTACGATTTTTTGTATGCGTGCTAGCTTCCCTTCATGCCCTCACACTCTCTTTTTTCCCCCCCCAACTACTAAAACCAGTGCCCGAAACATTTTAGCCCAGTTGGGGTATTTATTGTTCACTTCCTCACGGCACGCCCCCTCTTCTGTGCGTTTTCGGCCCGAATCGACGATGCCACTTCTTTCTAGCATTTTCGAGGACGGGATTGTTCGGACTGATTGACGTAAACCCTTGTCGTTCCGGCTGGTGATCAGGCCATCCTTTCCTCCGACATCTCCTTCCTCTTCATTCAAGGCGCTTTTAGGATAGACTTTTCATGCACCCGTCCACAACTTATTGTCACCCTCACAACCCGTGATGTTTTTACAAGAGCAGGTCAGGGCGCCTGCAGTTTTTTAGCAGCGTGTTTCCTTTCACAATTCTTGTTGATATGATGAAACTTGGGCTCAACTCCCCCTCTTTTTCTCTCGAACTTCCTTTTCTTCTCTAGTTGGATCTCCCTATTTGCGGGTGACCCGAATTGGTTGATGGTCGAATTCCGCGTCCCCTCCGGAATTCGGCACGCGGTTGGTCGCGCCGTCATCCCTTTTTGGTGCACCTGATAGGTGTCGCCTTCTGAAATAGTTGCTGCCCCTTTTTCATCGATACTTACCAGGTGGGAGGGGACCACCCCCTTTCCGTGCCCTTTCTTCTTTTTGGAGGCGTTTTCGTACCCCGCCCAATTATCTTCTTCTTTTCCTTTTTTATCTAGATACCCTTTTCTCCCCGTGTCGCCCCAATGACTGAATCAGAGCGTTTTTGAAGAATCAGGGAATTGTTGTCCCGGTCCTTTGTTACAAGGAGCCTCTTATCTTGCAGCCCTCTCACCTATTTACCCTGTCTGGCGGACTGTTTACGCCCTCCCCAACGCTTGCACCCCCCCTTCCAGCATGTTTTTCTTAATGCTTTTCTCCATAAACACTTGATTCCCGCAATCGTGCAGGATCAACCCCGTATTTCTTCTTCCAAATTTTAGCCCCACTGATTCAGATCAGCTGATTTGACACCTTTTTCCCTGCTGCCCACTTCCACTGCAGCCTATGTGGAACTGCCTCGGTCGCCCCCTACCCTTTCTGTGTTCTTTGCAATTGTCTTAGCGACGGGACTCTCATGATGTGAGTTGATTGCAGCGCTTCTTTTTCCTCCTTTGGAACTCACTATTTGCACCCTGGTTGGATTCCCAGAACTCTTTTAAATCCGTCTCGCCGTGTGGGCTACCCTTTTCTCTTTTTAGAATCCTTCGTACTTGCCCTACTTTCCCCCCGTTTGCTCCTTTCCTTTCTCTGGGTGCGCCTTTTAGTGGCAATGTTTTTAGAATAAGATGCAAGAACCCCCCCATCAGTAGGGAGGAGTGGAACACTTCATCGTCGTTGTTTTCCTTTCTTTAATGTTCAAGGGCCGGTTTGTGCCTGTTTCTTTCGGTCCCTTTTTCCCTCCCTTCTATTCCTCTCCTCCTTTTTCTTTTTCTCGAGGTGGTCTTAAAGGGAATCGCATCCTCATTTTTCTTCTCCTCTTTTTCTTCATCTCATGGACCCCCACGCTCTTGGTTGAACCCCCAAGCGACTTTTTCTCCATTTCCCCCCCTCCTCTCAATTCCCTCCTCCCCACTCTCCTTCAAGTCCAAGGTGCAGCTCCCCGCCCCTCAACATTCAAGTTTGCCCAACACTGCTTTGATTTGATAGTCCAGCATAACCTACGGTTAACCCCCAATTTAGTCTGATGCACGGTTTCGCGTCATGCAACCGCCTTTTTTTTCCCCCACTCAGTCTTCCCAAAGCCCCCCCTCCGTATCTTTCAGACGACTTATGGACGTCTTATGCTTGTCTTTGCTTAGGCTTTACCACCCTCGGATTCTCTTCCGAATTACCCGTTTTACAATTTTACTTTTCTTCCCTCATGATTCGTCCGTCCATTCCGTGCATTAGGGCATCCCTCTGCCTCCACGATCCAGTCAAAAATTTATCTGTGGCATGTCCAATTTCCCTCTTTCGGACCCTTTTGATTTTAGGAGAAACCCATATCGTCAGTCAATGTGATCTTAGACGTCTTCGCACGACCTTTCTGTGGTTTTTTTTTTTTTTTAGGCTCCGTGGTAGTCGAAGGAGCTGAGTCTTCTAGCTTTTTTTTGACCTCCGACAAAACTCCCCCAAGAATTGACAAGAGCGAGGTCACAGTCTCGCTCACAATCCTGGTAACTCAGAACAATTAGACGTCCAGACCTTTTGCCAGCCACCTTACCATTGTCCTGGGTTTGTGGTTTTGGGTGGTGGTTTTTTTTTTTTTTTGGTTTTTTTTTGTTGGTTTTGTTGGTTTTTTTTTTTTTTCTTTTTTTTGGTTTTTCGTCAGGAAAGTGGTGCCTCCTTTTGCGGACGTCAGCCATGGGACGCGTTCTTCCTGTTTCCGCCCTTTTCCTTTTCCTTCCATACTCCTTCACTAAGGTGGGATGTAAACGACTATTCTCGGTTCCCTTTACTTCCAATTTTCTTTTTAGCATCAGCTCCCACGTCCCCTGAGACCGGGCGGTCTGAAATGCTTGGTCTCCCCCCATAGCTTAGAGTCCAGGCGTCCTCGGACACAACCCAATGACCTTTTTGATTTCCCTTTGTTGTTTCTTTCTCCTCAACAAGGGTTTTTTTTGTCAAATAAATCTTGGAAAGAATGTTTTTTCGTAGACTCCATATACCACTCCTTCTTCTTTTTGATGCCCCTTCTAAGGCTCTTTCTTTCTACTGACTTGTTTCCCCCCTGAGAGACTCTCTTAGCCATCCAAACCGTCCCGTTCAACCTATTGTGTACCCCACGGAAAAAGACCCAATTCACTGGCCGCGCCCTGGCACACCCGTCACATGGATCCCGTCCGCCAGTCCACGTTTTTTTTTTTTTTCCCCTTGGACCATCGCTTCTTGGTTCGTTGGTTTAGTTTTCGAGTTTGCTGTAGTTTATTCCGCATTCCTGGCACGTTTTCCGTGGTCCTTGGTTTCATTTTCGCTTTTGTAAGTCTGGTTTCTTTTTTTCGGCACTTCGTCCGTTTGGGTTTTTTATTTTGAGATTTTCTCGGTCACCCCTGACTTTTCTCCCCCCTCCGTCCTTCCCCCTGAACCCCTTGCCAAAAGATTGCCCCTTATTTCCGTATATCCCCTTTGAGCTCCCTTTTCGTTCTCCGACTACTCCAGTTTTGCCTTTCTCTTCCTTTTGGACACGGCAATTTTCCCCCATTTGTTTAATTTTTTCCTTATGTACGGCAAAAGGATGGTTCCCCCCTTTTCTTGTCTCCCGATCCCTTGCGCTTATTTGACGGACCTCAGCTCTTTGGACAAGTTCAACGAAGCTCTATTTTTGAGGTAATTCGGAGATCCCTTTCTCTCATGTAACCCTCGCAGCATGACTGTCCTGTCCCTGCCCCTTCGTCTTCGGACTGTCGGTCTGGGAGGTCAGACGGTGTTTCCCCACAGTTACGGCTTTTCCCCTTAGAACTTTTTTCTTTTCCCACCATCACGCGTTGTATCCCCGTTACAAAAATTTGTAGGTCACTTTTCCTTCCTATCAGCCTCATATCCTCACGTGTTTGTTGATCCAACTCCCTTTTTCGTTAGGACCGTCCTGCCGTGGACTTTTCTTTTTTTGTTTCGACCCTTAAAAGCACCCGTGTTCTCTTTAGTCGCTTTGAGGGTCTTTTACCCTCCTCCTCCCTGTTCCATTATCAGTCTATGTCATTCCTAAAAAGTGGATTTTCTTGGCTTGAGATCCTGGAATTAACCCGAGACCAGACTCCCCCCTTGCCCTCGTTTTCTTTATCTTCCTTCAGTCTCCTTGCCACACACACCGTTTTTTTTGTTTATTAAGGCAGCTATGTTTTACTGAACCCCAACGACCCCGATTGCGATATTTCCTCACTCCGTCCCCTTGTTTCTTCTTTTTTTTTCTACACTTAATTGACACCACTCGCCCGGCACCCAGTGCATTAAGCACAGTTGGTTCCTTCCCAGTACTAGATGTAAACGCGTCCCTCAGCGGTTTGCTCTGCTTGGCCCCTCCCCTCCTCTCCTTCCCCCTTTCGCTCTAAACTTAGTTTTCGAGTATTGACCTTTCCACGTGTCCTTCTTGGTATCATTGTTTTCTAATCTTCGATACCCACTGCTCAGGAGAATCAAGTAGTTGGAGACTTATTTTTGGGAGCTTGCAATTTCTTTTGAAACCACTTCCCCATCCATTCCCGACTTTCAAGAACAGAGTTCCTTCTCATTCCAATTTAAAATTCCTCCGCAGTGGACTTCTTCCTACCAGCTGAACATTATGACGTCCATTTTCCTTTCCCCCCCTTCCTGTTTTTTTTTGGATTCTGAGGCCCTAATAATTCACCTGGCATCATTCCGATTTCGGCACGGTTTGGGGCGACAGCCGGCCGACAGTTTTTCCCACCAGGATCGTTATTTGTTCTCAATTCCCGCTTTCTGCCCCATCGATCCCCAGGGACCACGGGCCCCTTCTTTCGGCAGCTTTGCATGCGAGTACGGAAAGTAACAGCCAACCTATATCTCTCTTGTACTTCCGTCCTCCGCCTTCTTTTGCTTCTCCTTTGGTACGTTCTCAGGACTCAAAGAGTGCCTCCAATTCGGTGCTTGTTTCCTTTTTTTACCCTTTATCTGAGTTGTGTGCAGCACCGAGGAAGAATTGCGCCACAGATCATGGTGCACTGTTCACCCGCGGCTGTCGCGCCAAATCCCCCCGACTTCCACCCTTTTTGGTGTTTTTTTCCGAAACAAAGTTTTCTTTCATTCCTTCCCCAGAGACCTCTCCCTTTCTCTTGTCGTGAGAGCCAACTTCGGAGTCATTAGAAGTGAAAATTGGGAACCTTCTGGACACGTTTCTCCCCTTATTTTTTTGCCCCCTAATACTTTTATTCTTCTTGTCTTCTTGATCCTCAATTTTTCCTTTTTTCTTTTTGAGTGTCTTTTCAGGCGACCCCATCGCGAAAGCCGCCCTGATCACAAGCCGAGTTCTCCCCCGGGTTGAGTCACTCGTACCTTTCCCCCATAGTTTCTCGCGTTTCCGACAGACGCGCGTTTTTTTCCCT
>Ga0179593_1672937_pt1 | contig 17208 bp, 19 predicted proteins | sample CZODoug2_1_08_16_FD_185931 | JGI IMG/M metagenome (GOLD analysis project Ga0179593, IMG submission 185931) | Vadose zone soil fungal communities from Angelo Coast Range Reserve, California, USA - CZODoug2_1_08_16fungal (PacBio error correction) | ecosystem: Environmental > Terrestrial > Soil >... | reverse complement strand
TATGAGACCTTCCTCGCTAATCCCTCCTTTAACCTTCTTTCTAGGACCAATAAATTCAAGTACCAGAGTTCCATTTCAAAAGCCCGTTTTTAAATTAATTTAAAGTTTTAATAGTTCATTGAGTTTTATTTCTTCTTCATTACATAGAAGTTTCGGAATAGTCCCTTTCCTCCTCTGAGCGCCGATTACCATTCCCAGTTTCGTATTGTAATCTAAGTCTGAAGTTACGTTGATCTCGCGCCAGATCTTCTTTTTTTCATTATTCAGGCCCCCTCAATTCCCCCCTATTTTGATCAAACCTTTTGACGTTTTTCTGTCCTACCTGTCATCAGAGATTGGTAGCTCAGATCTTAGCTCAGTCTTTCACCATTCAGTAATGTTTTGATTTCTCTCGGGACTTCTCTATAGTGATTCTGAACCTGGAAGCTGTCTTGTGTTTCTCTGGAAGTTTTCCTGTTAGTCCTCTTGGCGCCCCTTTTCCAATAGATTGTTGCAGTTCACCTCGACACGACGTTCTTCCTTTCGGTGATCTCAAAAGGCCCCCTTCTTCATGAGATTTCCCTTTTTCCTGAGCGTGATGGCCCTGGCGTGAAAGGTTTTTCTCTTTCCGCCCGCAATTGCTTCCCTTAAGGCCTCTTAAACCAGTTCGGGCATTTTTCTACGGAAGGCCCTCTTCTCTCTGGCCAAGTGCGCTCCCAAAGGTCCTTCTTTTCTTTAAAAAGTTCATTAACTCAGCGATCCGAAGTTTCCTCCGTCAAGAGACCCGGCGCGACTGTTCTCTTCCCAGCGCGATAGACCGTGCAGTTCCTTTAAGCCCCTTTCCCTCCCCCGCATTTTCGATGCTTCCTTTTAGGTTCGGAAGCCGTTTCCCTGTACCAAGGTCTTCTTCCTTCCACTGCCTGACTTCAGCGTTTTTCTGCCTCAACTCCGCGTATGAAGCCTCCTATCTTCCCCGAAATGCAGATCTTCCCCCCATATTCCACGATTTGTTGTCGTGAAAGTTTCACGCTGGTGCGGTCTTTTCTCCCGGAACAAGGCCTCCTGGCGTGCCCTTTGATAACCGAACTTTCCCTCTTAATTGCGGTAGGTCCGAATCGCTGGCAATCGGTTCTCTTTTCTTACGGACCAAGTCCTCCACGCGCCCTTCCGTCTTCCCCCCTGCCGCCCAACAGGAAGAATGGGACCGAAAATCTGTCCCCCCCTTTTTGGTACGGGTTGCGACTGTCTCAACCCTTTTTTTCTCCGAGAACCCTCTTCCCTAATTCGCAACTTTTAGATTTGGTTTACCGCGTCTTTCCCTTGCACTTTCGATTTTTCTCTGTTAGAAGCTTTCGTCGTCACCGTTTTGACGACGGTGGAGCGGCGGGCTCCCATCTTCCCCGGCCCCCCCCTTTTTTTTTCCTCCTGTGACCTGAGATACACCCTGAGTTCTCTTCCTTAACTTAGCTTAAACGTAGAGGATCCCCCTTTCGCGGACCCCAGCGTTATGGCACCCCCTCCTTAGCTGGAACCTCTGAATGTCTTTTTTTTTTTTCACCCCCCTTTCCCGAGTAGTCCGCCCAGCGGTCGACTTCCTCTTTTTTTTTCTTTCCTAACCGTTTTTTGCTCGAGATTTTTTCGATCTCCTTCTTCTGATTGGCCCCCCCTAAGTGGACATCCCGAGGAATGGTGACTGTACCTTGGATTACATCCCTTGATTTTCCGACCCGTTTTCCTCGCTTCATTGCCCGTGACTCCCCCCCCTCGTCGGCGCGGTTTCGTCTGATCGCCCGCCGCTCACGTCTGTGACGCCGCGCCAATCCCCGCCATATAATCGCCCTGGATCCTTTAGTTCGGAAGCGGCCCTTCCATAGGTTGTCCCTTTTCCTGCAAGGCTTCGCGCAAACCCCCCTTGTTTCAGCCCAGTGTGAGGTCGGCCTCTGCCTCACGACTCGGCCCGGACCATTTTCTTAGCGTGAGCCTTCTTCTTGCAATTGGCCCCCCTCCTCCTCTTAGCCTCTCTCCCCTTTACACCTGTAGGGGATACCACACACGACTGATAATGTTATCCAGAGTGACATTGCTAGAGCGGCCTTTTTTTAACCCCCCGAGGTTTGAGTGTAGCGTGAACGACCAACGTAGTGTTTTAGGATTTCCCCCCCCCCCATTTTGATCCTTCTCATAATTTTTTTTTCCTAAAGACTGCCTCATATCTCGCTGTCTGTTGAAATCGCCAGTGTCTGGGGACCTGTCCCCCCCTCTTATATCATCGTCGGGGCCTTTGAGGGACTTCTTAAATGGCAATTGCGGCTGAAGGTGGCCAGTCTCGCCTCTCCACAGGTTCTCGGTCTTTTCTCCGGCGGAGATTGCGAGCACCCATGGGTTTACCCCAGACACTACTTGCTACGGTTGCCTGCAATTGGCCGTTGAAGTAAACCTCTTCCCCGTCCTGAATCGTGATTTTCTTTATGAATTAATGTTACCACTCTTAATGGCAGAGCCTAGATCCGGCCCATCCGTGAACTCTACAAGGTCAGGAAAGTCTTAATGCGACCAATGAGTTCAGCTTCAGGACTTCCGGAAGCCACACTTCCTTTTCCTAATGTGGATCCCACCTTTTTCTCCTCCTGTGGTTCGAGGTAGGCGCCGCAATATTCCACTTTGAGAGCCTTTCCCCTGTAGTCCTCCCTCGCATGTCTCTTTCCAGCGCCCCACCCTCAGCTTCCTTTCCTCAAGAAACCCCCCGCGATCCCGAACACGAGGAAACCCTGTTAGTCCTACTCACCCCCCTTCGGATTCGCTTTGGCCGCGCCGGAGATAGAGCCCTCTCCCCTCTCGTCCCCCTTGTAAGATTTCTTCCAGATGATTTTCCCCCCCGACTCTCTAAGGTCTTTTTCCAGTCCGTTTCCCCGTCCCGATTCTTCGCTCTTTCGCAATACTCGACTCGACTTCACCGTACGGTCTGTTAGACCAAAGGTCTGTCATTTCGGACTCCCACTCCTTTATTTTCCGAGCCGCGGACGATGAAACTTTCCTCTTCCCGAAACATCCGACTTTTTTTGCACTTGGCCATTCGATTTTGAAGAGCCGCTGACTGCGTGGTTTCCTGATGCGGTGTCAAACGGACCTCTTTTTAGTTCTTGATCCCCGGTTCCTTTCCACAGTAATCCAGCGAAGAAAAGCCATGTGACCCAATTCCTAGGTTAATAACTCCCCCAATAGCTTTCTTAGTTTATTCCCAATCGAATCGACCTTGAAGCTTTCCCTTTACTTTTTTCACATTCAAAGATGGATAATTCTTTTTTCTACATTAATCTCAACTTCCCCTTACTTTTGGGCTTCTTGAAACCCCCGATCGTCTTTCACGCTGAATAATGATCCGGTTTGTTCGGTTTAATAGTTAGTAAGACCCTCTAGATCTTCTTTGCTGAGGAGGGATGGTTCTTTCAGGTGACGTGAAACCTAATGTAAATGACAGTCCCACCCTAGATTAAACGTGAGGTATTTTTTTCCTATTTCCCAGAGCTGATTCTTTTTTTCCTTCGATCTTTTGTGGCGTTTTATGCTATGATCCCCTAAATCACGTGGCTTTCGGCGGCAACTTGTGCTTTGCTTTTTTCGCTTTGGCGATCTGTAAGGAATCATCAGATGTTATTCTTGGCGCATCTGGGGCTGTACCCCTCCTCTTTCCTATCCTTTTCCCCTTTTCCCTTATGCGCCTTTCACAAGATTCTCAAAGATAGGTCTTTGTTCTCCCAAAAGCTGACGGTTTTTCCCTCGGTCCCCTCCAAGAAGAGATTTACCTCCCTGCTCTCTTTGAAAGGCCCCCCGTACTAAACCGATCCCCCTCCGGGAGAAAGATCCCCTCCTTGGGCCTCTTCTTCTTATAGCATACTTCTTTTTTTAGACCCCGAACCAAGCGCTATCTGGACTCCTGTCTCAGAATCGGTCTTCGGGCCGTTTTCCACGCGTTTTGTTATACCATGAGTCGGCGCTTCTTGTATCTTGTTACACCTCCGGATCAGTCACGGTGAGCTTTCCTTTTTTTCCGCTCTCGATCTGCCCTCCGGTCCTCTTCTTTTTTTCATAGGTCCGCGCAATCAACACTTGCCTCCCCTTTATTCAATTCGCCATCGCCCTCCATAACCTCCTATAAAAAATATCCAAATCGTTTAATTACGAGCCCCTTCCTTCTCCGCTGACGATGCGACTCCCCCTTGCTCAGCAACCCCTTCCCCCAGACCGCCACCTTTTTCGGTATCATGGAAGACTCCAAAATTTGGAACAACCCCCCTCTATCCCAAGATCCCAGTCAAATAACTTTCCCCCACCCCCCCAGCTAGAGGCAAGGATATCAAAGGACCAGAAAATTTCCCCGGTTTTTTTTATTTCTTCTTTGGACTCCAGTAAACTTCTGGATTTACAACCCGCCGCTCCCTCCCCCCTTTCTGGACTCAAATTGCATCTTCTAAAGCCGACCCAACAGGCCCCCCTGCGTACTGGACTGCGGATTTGTTTAAGCTCCTTACCTTTTTTCGGCTCTCAGTATCGCCCGCAGTGTAGAAGCCCCAGATATTGGGACATGTTCCCGTCTTACCCGGTAAAAGGTTTCTTCCCTTTCGTCTTGAACCTACTCTTACCCCCCTCATTTATTGCGGCCTTGGTTTTCCACCTTTCCCTTAGACTGACAAATTCTTAGGTATCAGTCCCCCGGGCTTGTCCTTTAACTCATAATTTCTAACCGGCTTTTTCTCGCGCCGCCCTTCTCCAAAAGATCCGGCACCAGCCAGAACTCTCTTATTGTCAGTTCCTTTCGAATCCTTTCCCCTCCAGTCCCTCGGAATTCAGCCTTTTTTTAATTCGCTTTCGGCATCGGCCCTCCCTCTCCCTTCGCCGCTGGGTAGCGGGTCCAAACTCTTTACCTTACACTGTAAGGGAACCCCTTTTCCCTTAGGTCGATTTTCTTACACATTGAGATCGCAGAATGGCCCCCAATCATGAAATTCTCCTCCCCGTTTACCCTTTTCTCCCTGGGATTGCCTCTTCCCAACTTGTCTTCTATGTGAGCTGATCTCTCTCTCTCGCTTTAACTGCATTCTTCGGTGTCCTTTTCTTGAGGAAGAGACCGGTTTTCCTGTAAAGGTAATTTCTTCTTATGATATTTTTTCTTCTTGAATTTGTTGTTGGTCCCTTCTTTGAGTAGAATCAGCGTGTTTTCTCATGAGGAGTCCTCGACTTTTCCAGGATTTTCCCCCGGACTTTCGCAGTCAAATCCAATTGTTTTAGGTCCGTCATTTTCCCTTACGCAACATGTTCTGGAGTGAGGATAATTCGCCTGTCAAGGCTGACGATCTTTTCATTTCTTTTTCAGAGTTTGCAGTAAGGAAAGAAATCCTTTTTTTCAAACCAGGCTCTGTTACTTCCTCTTCCTATACAGGCCCTTCCCACATCTCTTTTCCCCCGACTTCTTTCCTCCACGTCTCGACATCTTCTCCCCTGATAAAGATCCTTCCCCCCTTTCTCGCCCTGCGATTTTTATCTTTTCTCTCCCCTTTACTTTCCGCCTTTCAAGTCCATAGCGCGCTTTCGAAACTCGTGACAATCACATTGTTTCCTCCGAGTCTCCCCCCCCAGGTACCTCGATTATTTGCGCTTCCCTCTTAATTTTATCTTGCTCGGGCTTTTTCCAAATTTAAGAGGATTAGCTCCTCTCTAAGTCCTGCAACCCTCTACCGGCTTTTTTGTTCTTCCCCTGATCACCCGCCGGTTTCTTTGTTCCTTAGACAGGCCGTTTCTAAAAGGAGCAGCGTCCCCTCCGAACCTGAAGCCATATGGAATTCCCTTTTAGGTCCATTTCCCTAGGATTTGAAGTTCCTAAAGCCTTCCCCTCCTTTTTCCGGGAGAGTCCCCTTTCCTTGACACCCTTCCCTAATGAGCCCTCCAATCTGACCCCCACTTCTCTTTTGTGATAATGCCGAGTCTTCCGACCTTCTTTAGTACATTCCCAGTTCTTCCCCGTTTCTTCCCCCCGAAAAGAAGTACATGTCGAGATATGGCCGTGGTAGCAGTATTTGTTCCCCATCCTGAAGGTCTGTGCCTGAAGAGCCTCGTTCCTTAGATGTTTTGAGATACCGCGGGCTTGCCTTTTTGTAGGAGTCTCTCGCTCCCCTTTCTTCTCCCGCGGCATTCACAGGACCTCATCGCGATTTACCCAATAATCCTGACCAAATACATCTCTCCCCTAATGTCGTTCATTCGTTAGCTTCCCGGTCGAATCTCTCTTTCCTCCAATAATTTTTTTTTAGAAGATCCGCGGAGTATCCTCTCGGACCTTTTGTCTTGGTTTTAAGAGAGATCTGGGACATCCGCTGACTTCCCTGGAGCCTCCTTTTTCTCGACTTCCCGCTTCCCCCCGGGGCTCCTCCTCCCCCGAGTCGTTTGCGGTCGTCGCTGATCGCCCCTGCCGTCTCCCCTCGTCGGTTCGACACCTTTCCTCACGGTTTTCGAACCTTATTCTTGATGGCAAAGTCCTGTTCGAGAAGCTTCCTGTAACTCTCCACGGTGGCCGTTACTCATCTTTCGAAGGTCGTCCAGTAAAACCCTTTTTTTCAGATTTTTCCATTTTGAGGTATTTCCTTGCCTTTTTCCCTCCCCCCCTGGACAGGAATCATTTTCGGCTCGTGATCTATCTTGTCAATTTTTCCTTCCCACGTTTCTCCCATAGATCCCTTTCCCCCTGTCCCCCTTTTTTATAATTTATGGATCACCAGAAAAAAGCCTTCCCTTTTACCAGCTTCTAGTCCTTCCCCCCCCAAACTTAGAGTGACCTCCCCCCCCAATCTCGGGTGGTGGCAATTTTTCTCTTAGAAGTCCTTCTAGGCTACTTTCCTCTTGAGTCCTCCGGTCCCTCCCTCTCCGCTTCCTCTCAGTGACTTCATCTCCTTGGGCTCCTCGTTCCCCCTGCCGTATTTTTCAGCTTTCCCGCTCGGGACTGCTGGAACTGGCCTCCGCGCGATATTTGCAGCATAGCCTTTTTTCTCAACATTTTTTCTTTTTCCGTTCTCACCCTTGGGGCGATCCTTGATTCGAACTACCTTCGTATTTTCTCTCCCTCCGCTCTTTTCCTCTAAGTTAAGGAACAGTTTCCTTTTCTGATTCCCCCTTTTATGGTTCCCGGTTCTTAATTCCTTGCCAACTCTCACAAGGACTTTGTAAGGGCACCTTCCTTTTTTTCCCTTTTGTTTATCCCCCGAATCTCCCAGTAGTTTACGTCTACATCAATGGACTGTAGACTGCCTTTTCGGTTGGATCTCCAGGTCATTTCGATCCGAATACTCTATTGGAGTCTCGGTTCTCCCCTTCCTCCACTGCATGAGCCCTTCCCTCGAACCAATTCGGACAGTTGGTCAAGTCTCTAGCTCTTCTCCGATAATCTAAGCAACGGCCGTAATCCCTCTCCTACCCTTGGCATGCGTTCCCCCCTGCTTCCCTCTAGATCACACTCCTTGTAAGACGGCGTTAACTATTGTCAATTGATCGCAAAACGCCCCTTGCCACCAGCAGTCGACGTGAAGTTGTCCCCTCTGTCAGTAATTCGGCTCGCACTCTTTCCGATACTTGCGTCGGTCCTTCCCCCAAATTTTAAAATGTGTGCGTGGAACGGCGTATTTTTCCCCATCAGGTGATATTTCTTCCGACGGCCCCGCGACCCCCATGAAGAGGTCAATCCCCCCCCCCACAGGCTTGCCATTCCCAATCCTCGTTCTTGAGGCTTTTTCTTCCCATTACAACCGATTTTTCATTATTTGTTCTTCTTCTGTTCCCATTGGATCTGCGTTTGAGGCGCACGTAGCTTATGTTCAAACATGAATTTCCTTCCTAAGTTCTGTCTTTACAAGGTGAAATCCTCGAAGTACAAATCATCGTATTAGTCCTCGCCCAACGTTGACGTCCCTACGGGCCTCCCCCGATCGCTTTGGCGTTCTCCCGATCATTTTCGGTTTTCCCCCCCCCCTTCCGAAGGGTTGATTAAGTCTTTTAAGATTTTCTTCACTTCCTCCCCACTCTGGGCTCTTTTTCGGGGGTTCTTTTCGGTCGTTCAGCGCTGCGTTCTCTATATTTTTTCCCTCGGCTCGTTTTCAGTTTCTCAAAGATTTCGTAGGAACTATCTCTTGACCTTGGGTTCTCGTCGACCCTCCTATGATTCATTTTCCTTTCTTTTCCCGTATCTGTTTTTTGTGCCTAGGTTGGATTCACAGATAATCGTGTCCCCTGTCCAACTTGCCGTCCTTAGAAGATCCAATCGTAGCGGGCGATCGCCTTTTCCGAACAGCCTTTCATATTCTCTTGGGAGTCTTTTCAACAGCCTTTTTCTTCCCTCCATTTTCATAGACTGTTCTTCGATTCCGTGTTCTTTGCGCTCCTTTTCTTTTGCTCCCCGCGCAACTATCGAGCTCGTTCTGACAACCAGCTAGTGAAATCAGAAGGTTTTTGTCGGTCCACGCCTCACAGAAGCAGAAAGAAGGAAACCCCTCCAGGACCCCCGTCCAGAAGATCACGAGGGAGAGCTCGAACAAGAGCTTTATTTCTCCCCTATGATCCGCCCCCCTTCTTGTGTTCTCTCCGAGATACACTTGTATCGGGTCTGTTCCTGTATCGCTTTTTTTCTTTGCCGCCCGGTGTTTTTCTGTACGTTTCGCGCTTTTTTTTTTCCCCCCAGAAAACTAGGCCATGTCATTTTCTCTTTGTGTCACGCTCTCTTCCTTTCCCCCCCCCTTTTCTTGGTTTTCCTCACTAAGCCGAGCGCAAATTCACCCCTTCCTCAGAATTAATGATCCCCTTCGCCTCTAATAAGCTCCCATACCCCTCTTTCCCCTCCGAAAAAACACCATGTAATTAGTATTACAGAGTCCCGATGACTTACACCGGATTACTCCCCCGTACACCCTCCGTCCTATTTCTCTCTCATTCCCCAACGGACACAAAAAAATAGAGACTCCCAGAGTAACCCCTTCCGAAAACCCTTTCCCCCCATCCCATTTTTTTGCTTTTCTCCTAAAATTTCTTTTTTCGCAGTCAAGGATATTCCCCCGACGCCCCCCTTCGACCCCCCCCCTATTGTCTTCTGAAAGACGTCCATAACCAAACTTATAGCAGGCCCTGCAAAGATTCCGGCTACTCTCCACAGCAGTAATCCCCCAAATTCCCCCATACGTCCCTTTTGCACTTATGGATATTCTCCTTCCCTCCCTCTCGCGATATTTCTTTCGGTGACGGTAAATTTAGATTTCTACCTCGAAAGAACGATCCTAGAGGTATGGTACTTCTTGACCTTATGGAAATTCTAAAAGTCTTTTTCTTCTCCGAGTTTTACGTGGGTATCCTTGAGAACCGCCGTCCGCCCTTCCCCCCCAACCCCCCATCCGTGAACCACGAATTTAAAAAGTGCAATCTTTTTCTCCCTTGCTAATTGACTTCTTCCAACTGAAATGTGGAAATACACTCGGAATTGTACTTGTTTTTTCCAATATCGAGATTTTTAACACTCGCGATTCTTTCTAGAGTTCCCCTTTTCCCTTTTAAGTCCTTCTCCTCTAAGTCTCCTTCCGTTCCCTTCAGAATTTCAGTTCTTCTCTCAAGTTCCCATTCACTTACTGGTATCTTTCCTTTTTTGAGATCCCCTTTGACTTCTCTGTACCCAGAGTTGTATGAGCCCTCCTTCTCTTACCACGAATTTTAAGGCTTCCTCTTCCCAACTTTGAGTATTTCTCAGGCTTGGGAATTTTTCTTCTCGCTGCTCTCTTCTCGATGAATTCATCTCGGAGGTCCGAGAAGATTCCTACCTTCCCCCTTCTTTTTAGTTTCCCAGAATCAACTACTATTTGTAGTTAGTGTCTTATCCGGGCTTCCGAATTTTGGTTGTACCCCGGCCAACTCAGGCGCTTCCATTGCGGTGCGCCCTCCTCTTTTACCGATGGGCCGTGATTTTCACCTCGGCTCTGTTTCAATCCCTTTTCCGAGATCTGCCTGCTCGACTTACTATTCCCCCCGACGAGACCATCAACTTTCCTCGAGGTCCCTGACGTTGACAGGCACGGCTGGAATCGCCGGCACCGCCAAACCAAATTTGAACCCCAGGATTTTTTTCCCTTGTGGACTCCGGCGTTCTATTCGTATCGCATTATCTGACTTCCCTCCCCCGGAAGACCTTGGGTAGGTCCTGGCCCTTTGATCTCGCAGAACAGTTCCTTTCCGACCGTCTCGATTTTCCCCTGAGAATCGACTTCCATACCGTGCCTTCAGATTTTCCACATTTTCCAAAGGAGATTTTTCCTCCCTTCCGATGTCTAATATTTATTCAAGCTTTACGTTTTTCTTCTTTTTTTTCCACCTTAAAAGCGACAAGAGGATTCCTCCTTCTATCAGAAGTCCCGACTTGAAAAATCTAGCCTCAAGAATGCTTTTAGTGAATTCCCACAAGTTGTGGTTTGAACCTCTAGCGATAGAGAAATCACTTGGGTCCTTATCCTTCGTTCTCCACTCTTTTCCCAGATGCCGTCTTTGTTAGGTCAACTGTACTATTTTTGAACTATTTCGGGCTTTTTTGAAGGGATCGACTTAACCCCTGAGGTTACGTTGTAGAGTCGTTCTTTAAAATGTCCCCCTAAACCCCTTTTGGTCCATCTGCCTTTTGGTACTTTGTCACTTTCTACTCTGAAACAATGCGCATCTGCCGTTCGGCCCACGTGTCTCTTGTTTCCGAGCCCGAAATTCCCCTTTGATGGACGTTAGATGTCAGCGTTTTTCTATGTCGTACAAATTCGTGGAGAGGTTTCCTTTCTACAGACTAGCCTTTTGGTCCCTCTCCCGGCCTGCAATGGTCGCGAGTATTTCCTTTCCGCTAAACGTCGACGGTCCCCCTTAAGCGTTCGACCTTTTTCCCTAATTTTCCTCTTCAGGTCGGACAGTTCCAGCGTTCTACTACCGTTTTTTTCTCCTCTCTCTTTTTACTTTTTTTCTTTCTCTCTGACCCGCAAGTATGTTTTTTTTCTTGTTTATTCGTTCTGACAGAAAAGCTGAATGTTCGCTTTTCCTTTGGGATCAATTGAGAGCCCTCCTCTTTATACCCCGAGGTGACCTTAAGTTTTTTCCCTTTCTTTTGCCTGAACTCCGCTAAAGCCGTCGTACACATAGCCTATCCTGAACCTCCACGTTCCGGGATGCTGATTTTTTCACAAGTGAACCTCCACTGTGGAAGTACCTTTCCTTGCCTGCTTTAGCTCTTAAAGTCTCCCCCCCTTTTTTTTACTTCCTAACCGGTCGGCAGTCCTGTTACGCCACTACTCAGGCCCGGCCATTTTATTATAGTGTTTTCTTTAACTTCTTTCTCGAGACGCTCGTACTTTAAAGCCCTTCCCTCAGTAACCTGGTCCTCCTGTCGGGGAGAAATCCCAACCTGCTACTTTGACTGCAATTCGTTTCCTCGTTAGAAAACCCAGCGGGGGGAGTCGTGCGAAAACTTCTTTGTGAGATTTCCAATCTACAGAAGCTATTCCCCACCCTCTTCTTTGACGACGTCTTATGCCCGTGACCTTTCCCCTGAAAAGGCGGACGACCGCGGTATTCCCCCCCTCAGGTCTTGTTTTTTTTTCTGCAAGTATTTACTGCAGTCCCCTTCCCTTTTACTACCCTTTTTGGCTTTTTCCTACCCTTTTGCCGGTATTCCTGCTACTTCTGATCGACTTTGACTGAAGTTGATTCTTAAATACTTTTCCCAAGACAACCCTTTTCATCCTCTTACTTCTCTCTGGGCACTTAAAGTCTGGCCGTCCTGGTTGAAAAGGATTCCTTCCTTTCCTGTCCAAATCTTACCCTCTAGCCTTTTCCCTTCTTTACAGGTCAGTTTTTTTTTCTTTCCTTAAAATTTCCCCCCCCGGTGCCTTCATCCCCCCCTCAAATGTGAATGTCTCCTTCTTTGTACGTTGATAACCTTCCCTTCCCCCCTACTGAGTCTCTTTGTCCGACCCCTCCCCCATCGGAGTCCCTCCAAACCTTTTTCTTCCTCCCTCCTCCATGAACTTCCACTACCCCCAAATTCCTTAAAGGGTCCTCTGAGCATTTTCTTTCCTTCCCGAGGTCGACCGGATCGTAATCCAGCAGAATCTGTAATTCTTCCGCGGGTCTCTACTCTAGCAGAATTCCATCTCATATTTCCGTGTTAAGACTTCCAATTTCTGGTATAAACCTCCTACTTACAGACATTGAAGTTCCCTTTCGCACCTTCACAGGAAGAACATCTTCGCACAAGGACCCGATCTTCCCCCCCCCTAAGGAACAGTTTCATTGAACGGCTGTCCCCCCAATAATTTTTAGCCCCCTTTTCCCGATTTCGATTTCCCATCCCTGAGGGATAACCCCAAAGGTTTGTTCGATTTCCCACGATGTCCTTCTTTTCTTGAAATATTAAGAGTTTTGAAATCCCTAATGGATCTTTTTCCTTATATTGGGTTCAAAGTTTTAAATTCTTGGTCCCTTTTTTCAGTGTTTAGAACTTCCCCTTCGTTCTCTGGCCCCTTTCTTTGTTCTCATAATCATCTGGAATTGGGCACACACCCCTCCTCCCTCCCCCCCCCTCAGCTCCCTTTTTTAGGGCCCCTACTCGACGGGCCTCCAAGCTACTGGTTACATATTCGTGCGACCTTTCAGATAGCCGAGTCCTTCATACATCCTTTTTTGAAGATTGTTTTTTCACAACCTTTTCCCTCCCTGCTCCTGTTTAGGATAGTTACATCAGATTCCCTCCTCTTGGAGCCCCTTTTAGCCCCGGATTTTTTTTGTTTGTCCTAGCGCTGTCAGAAATTCTTCAAAAAGAGTTCTGGGCTAGGTAGCCCTCCGAGAGGACTGAGGGTTTTTCCTCCCTTTTAGGACGTCTCTAGTTTTCAAGATTCTTCCCCCTTATCCCCAATCCCCCTTGGGATTCTCGAAAATTGCCCCCCGGTTGATCTTTCTAGCTTCCCTTTAGTTTGAGGAAGTTTTCTCCCCCCCCCCCCCCCCTCCTGTGCCTCATTGTGAGAATCTGGTTTCTTCCCTTCAAAACTTCTTGATTCATGCTTTCGATCTTCGCTTTTTGTAATTGACTCGGGACATGCGAATTGCGAAAAAACCTTACGGAGCACCAACTCTCCGTCCCTTCTTTACAGAGCTTCGCTTCCAAAGCTTCCTTTACGGCCGGGGATCCTCTCTGTATTACTCGCCTCAACAAACGAGAAACCCCCAGAGAAACTGACCCGAGGGCATCCAACTCAGGCCCTAAGGCCCCACCCCTTTTTCAAACCTCCACGCCTAAAAGGGGGCAGGAGAGATCTACAGAGAAGCCCCTGCGAGGAACTTTGCGGATTCTCTCCAACTTTTCATCCCCCCCTTTGAAGGGTGGCCCCGGTGGGGTGACAGAGGCCACAAAATTAGAAAAAGAAGAACCTCTTTGATTAGCAGGTCTATCTCTCTTTCTCTCCCCCTGGATAAACCCGTGCGACGTCTCGATCCGTGGGAGTTTTTATTGTTGCTTCCTACCCACCTCCTACACCCCCTTTCTCCTTCAACCCCCCTCCCATCGTACTCCGTTCCCCCCCGCTTACCCCCCTCTCCCATTATTTTCCTCCCCTTACCATACCCTTTTCTCCTTTCTCCTATTCCCACCTTTTTCCATTAACAGTGGAACCCCACGGGGCACTTTTGGACCCCTGGATTGGCAGTCTCTGTGACTTGCGTGATGGGGCCAATCGCAAAAGAAGGATTAGTCTGAACCCAATATGAGAATTTCATGGCATGGGGGGTGCAAATCCGACCTTTCCAACAAGCGGAAACGGCTATTTTTTTCCCCTTTAACGAGACCCCCCCCACTTCCCCTCCCGTATCCTAACCCTAATACCTTTGACCCCTCTAGGGCAAAGATTTACCCCCAAATCTTCTCACCCTCCGAGTCCTTGCTCTAGAGACCCCAAACGGGCCATCCTCCCGTCCAACACTTCCGACGACTCCCCTTCGTATAATTCCCCTCCAATCCAACTCCGAGTACGAAACACCTAAAACCTTAATCTAGCTTTCCCTCTTTCTACTTCCCAAGTCAAGACTTTCATCGAATGGGACCACACTTTTCCCATCTTTCAGTAACGCTGGATCCCACATCTGCAGACTCCCCCCTAGAAGATCATTGTCGTCCAGCATTGAAACTTAAAAACCACCGGATCCCTATGCACTATTTTGGCCCATGCCCCTATGTCTTGCAAACTTCCCCCGCGTACCTTTTCTTTTTTTTTTCCCTTGAAGGAACGCACGAAGAGTTTTTCTTTTTTCCGATCTTCTTTTTTTTCCGTTTTTTCCCGGTCCTTCGGATGGTGCTAAAAATACTTCCCCTTCTGATCTCCTAGGTCCGCACGGAAAGTTCCCCCCCTTTCTGAGAGTGTTGATAACCTTTTTTCCCATTCTTAACTCAGGCTTCTTCCACGTTTCCTTATCCTCGACCGTTTGAACAAATCCTACCTGGTTGACCCCTTCCTGGACCTAACTCTCCCAAGAGGGCTTAAACTTTTGACCCCCCCCTTCCCCCAGTTTTCCGAGGACAAATATGGCCTTTACTTTTGTGTCTTCCCCTGTTTAATAGATTCATATTTTTTCCCCTCCTCGCTCGGCTTTCTCGCCCCCCCCCTGGTCCAAAGTTCTCTTTCCTTGAATTTCTTTTAAATCCCGTCGATACGTGTCCCCCAGAATCTTCCCCCCTCTCGCGCTCTTACTTCCCCGCCTGGCTGCTATTTTGGAGACCCTAATCCTTAATCTGTATAACATCGAATGGGTCTGATGATTTCCAGAATGGTACTGATAGCCTTACAAGGTTTTAGAGGGCTTCCCCTCGCCTTGTACTCGATAATTCTGATTCTTTTTTGATAGAACGGATTCTGCCCTGCATTGGAAGAGCGGCTCATGGCTCGCCCCGGCTGGCTTTTGTTCGCTGAAGGGATCCTTCGCCTCAGGAGCATTAGGTTCCTCTCTCAACGATTGGCGTCCTCTTCGTGGGCATGCCCCCCCCGACCCCCTAACCGATTTTCCTTCCCCCCCCCTTTGATATCACTCCAGTTTGACAGCCCTGAGTTGGAGGCCCTTCAACTCTTTCGAATTCTTTTGATATCTTTCGCTCAATGACCAGAAATTGTTCTCCCTCCGGCTCTTGCAATATGCTAGTTTCCCTTCCTAAAATTCAGTTCCAAGGCGCGGGTTCTTCGAGTCCTTCCATTCTCCCCCCTCAGCCTTTCCGAGCTTTCTCCTTTCCCCCAAGCTGCACCCCTATCAGTAGTTCTTGTTTAACACCTAAGGATTTCTCATCTATCGCCCCCAGTTTATTACGTACTCGTAACCCGCTGACGGTTTGTTTCTTCTTTGAGGCCCTATCGGACGGACCTCGGTATCCGAAACGGAAGCCTCGCGCGCGACCTTCCTGAGGGACCCGCCGTACGCGGGAGTTTCCAGGGACCCCTTTTTCGTCCTGAGGTTGCCTCCATTTTAAGTCTGTCTGGCTCAAGGCTCAAAGACCCCCCCGACCCCGCCCAGACCTTTACAAACCCCGCCCCCCCCCTTCCCACAACCCCTCACAATCAAAAACCAACAACTTACAAAATTCAACCCAAACCCCCCAATATCCCCCCTAGCCACACACAGTGACCCAAAAAATCCAATAAAAACCCCCCCCCCCCCCCCCACAAACCCCCCCACCCCAAACCAAAGCCAACTTGCCCCCCCCCCCCAAAAACCTTAAAAAAAAAAACCCAAACAACACCCCCCAACCCCCCCCCCCCAAACCCCAACCCCTCCGCCCCCCCACAACAAACCCCAAAAAAACCTCCCCCAAACAAGAAAACCCCAACAAACCCACCACCCAAAATAACAAATCCCCCCCAAAACCCCCACCCCCACACCCCCCACCACTCCCCCAAGCCAAACAATTACCCCCCCACACCCCCCCTCCCCCCCCAAAACCCCCCCCACAAACCAACCCAAACCGCCCCCCCCAGCCCTCCCAAAACCCCCCTACCCCTAAAAAGAAAACAACAAACCAAACCCCACAACCCCCCCCCCCCCCAAACCAAACCCCAAAAACAAACCCACCCCACCACAAACCACACCACCACCCCCACAGTAGGAGGAGACTCCCCCCCTTTCAGCCCACACGCTCCTGCCCCCTAGAACCTCAACTGTTTTGGGTTTTCTTAACTCACGGTGTCTAGGAGATCTCCTCCCCTTCAGCTCTACTCTGCAGGCTTCTTTTGACCCTGAGCCCCTCTTTCTGAGTTTCCCTTAAACTATCGGTCCTCGGTTCACCTCCCTCCTCCCTCCCCTCAGGCTTTCTGCTATTCTTTTGAGGTCCTTCCTTTCTTGGAACTAACCCGTACATGGGAACTTCCCCTAACCCTTTTTGGACGTTGTGACGCTGAAAGATTTGCTTACGAAGCGTACTCTCCGTGTTCTCTGGCCGCGTAGACACACTTTGCTCAATTCCCTATTATTGGTGATTTTCCCCTCTTCGTGATATTCCTCAGAAGGACCCTCTGAGAGCACCAAGTCCTAAGAGTCACGGAATTCTAGTGGCCTGGGAATCCCTAGGGGTCCACGGTAGTTTAGATCAACTCGAGGGGCCACCGGTCTTCAACACAACCCCCTTAAGATTTCTTTTCCAATAAATCGATCCCAGTATCTAACAATCCTTTTTAAATCCCTGAGAGGCGGTCGTTCCCTCTCCCCCATGTTTTTTGGCCCCCCCCGAGGCGTCAACCCTTGACATGTTCTTTCTTTTCTTCTACACTGATGTTAAGTGGCCCTCTTGGTGACGTTATCTCGATCTGAAATTCTTCCACTCTTACCATAAGAGGTTGACTCCCCATCTAGAGGGCTTGAGCCCCTTTTCTTCTACCGAATTCCATTCCCTTCGTTCTGTTCCACTCCCTCCCCAAATGGAACCCCCCCCTTTGAACCTTTCTTCTAACCATTCCTCTAAGCGCCCCCTGTCAACTCACACGGGTTTTCCCCCCTGCCCCTACTAAGGACTTTTCCTCGTCCAGTCCCCTTTTTAAAACGATTTTAACTTTTTCAAACAGTCTTACATTTTATGCCATCTCGGTAAAGGACCAGACTTTAGTATCTTCTTTTTATGGTACGTGTCCTCCTCAATTTTTGAAAACGGCG
>Ga0179593_1503207_pt1 | contig 17208 bp, 23 predicted proteins | sample CZODoug2_1_08_16_FD_185931 | JGI IMG/M metagenome (GOLD analysis project Ga0179593, IMG submission 185931) | Vadose zone soil fungal communities from Angelo Coast Range Reserve, California, USA - CZODoug2_1_08_16fungal (PacBio error correction) | ecosystem: Environmental > Terrestrial > Soil >... | reverse complement strand
GTACCCCCCCCCGAGACCTTTTCCCTTTTTTCTCCTAAACGAAACGATTTCGACCTCTTCCCCCCGGTCAAGTTTTGGCTTTCGCTTTTCCCCCCCATTATTTGAAGTGCGTTCTATTCCAGTTTCCCCTCCACCTTCGGTACTACAGAAATGGGTGTTCGTCCATTTTTTCAATACCCCGTCCTTCTTTCTTTTTAAACCACCTCCGTTTTTGAATTTTTGCCTTTTGATTGTGATGAACCCCCGCCTTTCTTTTCCTATTGCTATGTTTCGACTACTGTCGCTGTCAGAGTTGTAATGTTTCTCCGACGGTAATGTTTCTGTCCCACAGGGGTTGGAAAGTTCCCATTCGTGATTCCTTTTTTTTCTATTTGACAATAAGATTTAATAACCATTTCTTTACCCAGATCCATTTTGTTTTTGCGTCGATGTTACCCCGTCGTTTTTGTCCTCCCTGTATCCGTCCTGCACACCCATGTTCTCTTTTTACCCCCTGGTGGGAAAACTTTGCATTTGGTCCCATTGCCCACGTTGCTGGTTTCTGTGTGAACGATCCGAACTTCCCAGTGCAATGTTGTCTTTATAGAGGGCGTTTTTTTTCCACCCCCCCAAATGCGTGTCCCATTTGCCTTTCCGGTGCGGTTCAACCCCCGGTATCCTTCCAGCGTGCCCGCCTCTGGGACCTGTTTTTCCATTAAAATGCGGGCTCTTCTGCCCCACTGAACTGCCCCTCTGCGAATCTTTATTTCCCCTCGTCCCTTCTCCTCTTGCCCCCCTTGCTACAAGTCCCCTTTTTGAAAATTTTCACTTTTTCAGTGTTGTTTTCTTCCCTTTTTTTTCCTCGGTTTTCTGACTTTTCCCGGGCTCCCACATGCTTTCCAACGAGACCATTACCCGTCCTCAGACCTCGCTCCACAGTGGGTTTTTTTTAGCGAGGCTCAGCACCCCACCCTGAATTTTTTCTCGGAGTGGTTTGTTTCCGCATTTCTTCCTTCCGGTTGTCGGGCTCTGTCTAAGCTTCCCAACCTGCCCCCCACCCCCACCCCCAAAAGTGGTTACGCTGGGCTCCATTCTTTCAAGAAAAACCCAGTTTTCTCGTTGAGCGGCGTTGCTAGGCCCTAATGAGTTTGTTGTGACACCCCCCCCGATCCAAGCTTCTTTTGGGTTTCTTTCCTCCCCCCCCCACGGCTCTCCCTGAACCTTCACGCCATGTGCTGTTCTCTTTCTTATTTTCAGATATCGTGTGTTTTCCCCTTCCCTGAAGAAGCCCCGTGATATAATGTCGTCGGTCCCTTTTTTCTGCGGCCCTTTTTCACCGGTGACTGCGGACGCGGCCCAAAAATTCAATTTTTTTTCCCCCCCCCCTCCCGCCGGGCACCCCTTTATGGTGCCGCGCTTCATTCATTTTTTCGGGTGCCTTACCATTGCTGCCGACTGCGAGTTTTCGCGTTACCCCCCATCCTCTAACCCCAGCCTCCCCGGGATGTGTCTGTTCCTCTGAAGTTGCACATCCAGGTGTGGTCCGCCCCCCTGTATGTGTTCCCCCCTCTCGGCCCACCAGACTGGTCCCATTTTTTTTTTTGTGCCGTTCCCCCCACTTGGCGTCCTGATGTCCCCCCGGAACCTCTATGTTTTTCTGCCGGCGTTCCCCTTCTTCCCACCCGTGCGCCGATAAAGGCCCCGGTGCCATCCAGTGGTTTGGGCGCCCTTCGGTTTGGCTGGGTCGTTTCCCCCCCCCCCACCCATTGGTGTGTTATTTTTTTGCCTCTTTTGTTCGCTTCCTCAGTTCCCACCCCCCCATGGTTTTGTTCAGGGGGGTAGTTTTTTCGGGGCTCCTTCATGGCGTCGAACTCTGAGCTGGAATCTTCTTTTGTGTTTTTCCTTTTTTCGTGCCCTTGGGCTTCCCACAAGTCTTTGCCGCCCAATCATACGCCCATTTTTTTTCTTTTTTTTTTTAAGTTTTTACTGAAAGACGTCCAGTTTGCCCCCCCCCCCTATCTCACCCCCTGGTTTGACTTAGCGAAATGCTCCTAACTCGCAGGCGGTGTGTCCCGTGCTGTGCTTTCTCTTTTCATTGTTAACTTATTTCCCTCCGGGTTGGGTTGTCGGGGAATCCATTTATTTGACCCATGGTACGCTTTTCCCCCGACGGCGATTGTTCTTTTCTGGAAAGCCCCCTCTTTTCCAAACCCCCCTGGCGGCTTTGTTTATTTATATGCAGTCAAAAACGACGCCCCACTCACCGTGTTTGATTTTCCTCCCGATTCCCCCGTCCCCCCTTCCAGCGGCCGCCGTGTTTTTTTTCCCTAACCAACCGGTCAGTGTCCTCAGAGGCGGCCCCCTCCCTTTTTTCCTTCCAACGAACTTCTTTTTGTCTTGGAACTCTTGCTGCGCTTATGTCTATCCTGATTGTTTTCGGAAACCTTCCTGATCGTTTTGTGGAAGCGCTTGAGTGATTCCTTTTTTGCGGCCCTAATGGCCTTTTTGACCCTTTTTCCCGCGCAGTCACATCCCTTCGTGACGATGTTAGTTCACGTCGCGGTTTTTTAGGATTGGCGCCCCCCCCCTGCTAGGTGTTCCCCAACAAATGCCTTTTTTCTCTCATTCTTTTCCCCGACGCTACTATGTTTTTTCGGGCCTCCATGGTTTTTCGCTTTTTAGAGACACAATGGATGCAGCTTTTTCCTGCCAAATAGTCAGTGGGGGGCACGGTTTTTTTCTTTTTCACCTTGTGTCCCGAGGTTTCTGTGACGGAGTGCGCGTCTCCACGAGGTGGTCTTGCCCCCTTGGCCTGTTTTTGGTCCCCTTCTGCATTTTTCCCTTCCCCATCCCCCCTGACCGGGGTAGAGAACGCGCCTCCCCCTCCCTTTCTGACGCTTTTGTACCGGGCCCCTTCCTGACCAATTAATCACCTATCTGTTTTTGACTTTTCGCCTCGGGTTGTGCCTCTCCTTTTTGGGTCGAGTCCTGTTAAGGGGCTTGTACATTTCCCCTTCCATCACTCAGTACCGATTCCTCCTCCCTCATTATTTTTCCCCCGCTCACTCCCCTTGATTTCCCTGGCGCCCCCCAATTCCTCAATGGTTCCTTTGTATCTTTTTCCCGGATGTACCCACCAGTTGTCCCTCTTTTTTCCCCCTTAATCTTCAGCGTGGCTTTCCCCCTCCTGACGCCTTTATTTCCCCTTTCCTCACTTGGTTTGTGTTGATTTTCTCTAGGCTGGAAGGGCGTTACTTCGGGCCAGACCACCCTTTTTCGCTTCTCCTTAATCTGGACCGTGGCTCTTTCCCCTTTTCCCCCGGTTCCTGCCCATTTTTGAATATTTTCTGCGTTTGTTTTTGGCTCAAGAACCAGGTCTGTCTCCGATTCCTCAAACATTCTCCCCTTCTTGTTGCGACACTCTTATCTTTTTGAATGCTGGCCGGTGTCCTTCGTCAACCTTTTGAGACACTGTTTTTTTTTCCCCCGGTTTGGGCTACAAGATCTCTCTCTTTTCCCCCCCCCCCCCCCTTTTTTTTTTGTGATTCGCGAAGTCTTTTATCCTTTTTTCAAGTGGATGTTCGTTTTCGTCCGTTTGGCCACCTGCCCGCATGAAGATTCGACTAGTTTCCGCCCTCCTTTTTTCCTCCCTCGTTGAAGTCTTTTCCCTTTCAGGGTATGGCCTTCCCACGGCCCAATTTTTTGAGTTATTTCCCCTTACGTTCGAAGGCCACCGAACCCCCTTTCCTTTTTTTTGAGACGCTGTCTTTCCCCCTTTCTCCATAGTTTCCCTGCATACTTTATGCCCTGTTTCTCCTTTTTTTTCTTTTCCGTTCATGTAGGGTCTCTTTGACCTCTCCGGAGAATAGTCCCCCCCCCTTTCTGTCTCATTAAGTCTGTCAACCTGAATGGTTTTTTGGCGCCCCCGGGCACGTGTCGATGATTTTATCTTTTCAGGTGATTGTCATCTTACTGATGCCTGTGTTTTTCTTGACTTTACTGCACCCTTCATTGAACTTCACTTCCACTCCATTTTTCCTTTTGAGTTCGACCGAACCCCTATTTTTTTGTTACAGGTCGGATCCCCTTGTGCGCCTGCCCTTTTCCTTTAATTTTGGATTCCGTTGCGCATCCCCAGGTAAGGTTTGACTTTCAGTGTCCCCTTTTCCACCGACTTGACATGGCCACCCTTCCTTGGCCCGGCCAGTCCCCGCTTTGTCCAGACCACCCTCTGCCCACAGGTGTTTCCCGGTCCACCGTATGACCTTATTCACGTCGCCTTCTTCTTCTTGTTAAGACGCCTTTCCGCCGTTCCACCCGGCCGCCTCCCTCTTCTCTCAGGCTTTTTCATTGGTTTGGAAATCCACGTTCTGCCGAGTCCCTCGGACGACAGTGGCGAGCTTTCCTTTTGTTTCTTTGCCCCCCGAGTTAACTTTTTTCCTTTTCAAGGGAGCGTTTTTCCTCCCCCTTACACCCGCATCCGCATTCCTTGCGTCCTTTCATTCCCCTCCTGATAACCGGTCCTTTTCTTTTTTCGGTGTTAACGAGGTTTTTCGTTTTTTTTCCCACGGGTTTGGACCCGGGAATTTTTATCGACCCAAAAAGTGCCGTTCGAATTGTCCAGCTTCAAGGACTTTTTTTTTTCCTTTGGCGCCTGTCCTCTTCTAGAGTCGTTAATTTTTTTGACGAAAACGTTTTGGTTTCTTTTTTGTTGAATTTGCCGACGCCGTTAAACCCTCATTATCATTTTGCAATTTGGCTTCCTTTCCTTTATACATTCACTTTTCTCTTTTGCCTTTCGAACCCTGTCGCCCCTTTTCCTCCCCCCCGTTGCCTTACAATGAAGATAACGCTCCCGTCCCCCTGGTCTATAGGCGTTTTCCTCTTTTCCGGGTCCTTTTAGCGTCCTCCGAGGCGCTTTTAAACGGCACGGCAGAAGTGTCTCGTTCCCTGGTTTTCCTTATGTGACTGCTGGTCCAGCCAGGCCCGCCCCCTTTTTTTTTTAGTTGCAGCGTCCATTTTGCGACCCAACCCTTTCAGAACGATCCTTCGGACCCTTCTTCGATGACGCCCGAGCTCTTTTTTTTTTCCCTTAATCATGATTGAGGACCCACCCCGTCCCATCGCCATTGGATGTTGTTTGTCTTGCCATTGTGTTGGTGGTTGTCGGCCATGGATCAACCCACCCCTTTTTCAAATGACCCTTTTTCCCTCTCGGTTTTTTGCCGTTTTTCTCCGCGCCGTTTTTTTGGGGTTTTTACTCCTACGTTTCTGACCTGAACCTGCCTGGTTTTTTTTCCTGTTGCTTTTGAACCCGACTCGCCGGTCGTCGGGGCACGGTTTCTTCTTATCCGTGTCGCCCAACTTTCACTGATCCCCCCCAGGTTTTTATTTCTCCCCCCCGCGTCTGCTTCAGTAGAAGAGCACCACCATTCGTGCTCTGCGTTTTATTCTCCCCCTTTTTGTCGTTTGCCCTACCCCCTTTTTCATGCATTGTCCCCCCTTTTACCACTCAAAGTTCATTTGCCCCAACTTCAAATGACGCGTCTTGTCGGCTGGTTTTGTTTCGTCGTGACTGACCTCCATCCGCTAGGCTCCCCCCTGTCACCCCCTATTTCCTATTCTGGAACTTTGCCCAGTACTCCTCTGATCTGTTTTTTCCCCTTCACCCCTTGGTTGGTGCCGCTGTACTCTTTCCAATGTAGAGCGTGTTGTACTAGAGTTTTTTTCACCTCACGGTTTCCTTTTTTTGTTGCTTCCTAGTCCCGAAAATAGCCTCCTAGCGATTCCTTGTTTGTTTTTTTTTTTTTCTGTTTTTTGGTCTTCCGTGTCTTCGGCCCTAAATGGTTTTTTGTGGTTCTTTTTTCCCTCTTTGTGTGATTACTAGTCCGCAACCCCGTTCTTTCCATGGACTACCACAAAACCCACACCTGAGTTTCTTGCTTTGGTTGTTTCGCAGTCTTTTTTTTTTCCCTTTTTTTGGCGTTCTTCCTTGCGCGTCCGTTTTCTCCGGCATCCTTATCCCTACATGATTACCCTGCTGGGCGTTTGCAAGGTTTTTCTTGCATTATCTGTTTTCTTTTTCCGTTCTGTTTATCTTTCCCCCCCCCCCCTTGTTGCTGCAGTTGCCGTGTTCCCCCCCAAGTAAGGGTTTTCTTCCTGCTTCTTTCGTAGCCGCTTTTTCCCCCCCAAACCCCCTGCAAGTTTTCTCCTATGGCATTCCTTTTCAGTGCCCTTTCCGCGTCTTTTTGGGGACCTGGTTTTGGCTCCCTTTTTTTTTTTTTTTGGACCTTTCCCCGTTAATGCCTTTTCTTCGAGCTTCTTTCTTGCACCCCCCCCATCCTTCAAAAAACTTTTTACCCCCCCAGCCCTTCAAGGTTTGTCTGACCATTTGTCGCAGTCTCCAGGCCTCTCCGTCGTCATCCTTCCCCCCAGTTCGCGGGTCCCGTGACGGCCTTTCCCTTCACTTCAGGCCGTACCATCCGACCCCCTTTCCCGCCTTCCTTACAGATCTTTTTTTCCTTCCTCGCAACCCGCTCCTCCGATTTTCCCATTAATCCTTCCCCCTGAGCCTTTGGGGTTTACGGCCCTGTTTTTTTCCAGAAAACCGGTGGAGTGGTTTTTGAAGTTTTGTTCAATTTTTTGGATCCCTGTTCTTCCGGTTCGTTTTCCTTCCCTGCTTGTTTCCCCCCCCTTCTCAAGTTTGGCGGAACCTCTGGGTTTTCGGGCGTGCGCTTTTTAGGCCATCTTTCTCTTTCTTTGCGTGTTTTCGATTGCGCGTTTTCCTCGCAGTTACTCCCCTCTGCGAGACCATCTTCTTCTTCCTCCTACGTGGACCTCTTATCTTCTGGGGGACTTACCCCCCTTGGATCCATGGTTCCCCTCCCGCAACGGTTGTGTTTTGACCCTCTTCCGACCCAAGTGCTCCTGGTGTGGCGTCCCCCCCTCCAGACTATTCCTTTTTTACTTCAAGACCTCTCCTAAACGTCTGTAGACATACCCCTTCCTTTCCCGTCCACCCCCGTCCCGAAGTTTTCTTTCCCTTCGAACGACCCACTCTGACCCCGGCGTTGTCAATTTTTCTACTTTTATGGTCGTCGCTTTTTGATTTGGTTGCTCCCCCGTCTAGATTATGCCGGTTGTGCTTTTTGGGTTTTTTCACCGCATTTCTTTGCTTTTCCTGGCGTCCCCCCTCTCCCCTCCTTGATCACCCGATTGGCCCCTCTCCACCCCATTTGTTGGCGACGTTTCTGCAGTTCCTCTTTATGTTTTTTTCCCTGAGTAGCGTCCGTTGAACTTGTTTCTCCCTTTTTTTCCCCGGGACACACCCTTTTTCACTAGTTTTTTTTCAGTTCTACGTGAGGTTTTTCTTGTGTCAGCTCAATCGGGCTGCCAATTTTTCCCCCGATCGGACAGTCCAAAACCACCCCATTCCACCTCCCCTGGTTTGATCCGGGCACACCTTTTTTCTGCGCAACGTGTCCCGGTCGGTCGACTGCTTTCTGCGGTCCCCAACCCCACTTGCTCCCAAATTGACCCCCTCACATTCCTCTTAAGCTTACTTTGACGTCATTCCAATTTTTTCCCTGCCGTTACAGCACCACCCATTGTATAAAACGCCAACTCCCCCCCTGTCTAGTCATTCCCCCGTTCTTCCGCCCCTGGGGTAGTACTCCGTCCTCACTTACTACGTTTTTCCAGATCTAAGTCCCTTTTTCGATCAGCATTCCTGTCCCCAGGGTGTGTCGTCCAGCCCCAGAAGCACTTCCACCACCACACAAAAATTTTTCGCGGTGGTGGGGGCCGGTCCCCGTTTCGCTTTCAGGTTGGAGGTCCTTTTTCGTATATAACCCCGTCTCCCCCTTTGAATGCCAAACAAGTGGTTTTTCCCTGCCCGCGAGCCACTTCCCCCCGTCCCCATGGATTTTCTGCTGTCGCGAGATTTTTTTTGGCTGCGAACCCTCATCCATAGGGCCACTTTCCCCCCACGTCCTCTCGGGCTTTTTCCCCATGGGTCCCTGTTCTCCCCCTTCCCCCGCCCACCCAGGGAGGTCCTCGGCGTTTTCATGGGCCCTCTGATCGTTTCGTTCTCTACTTGTAAGACTTGGGCCCCAGGTTGCTTATTTTGTCCGATCTTTTTCTGGCTGTCCCCCCCTTTTTTGCCTCCCACAGTCGGACGCTTTCCCCCAATTGCTAGCCCATTGATCGTTGCGCCCCATTCGTCCTGGGGCCCTGTCTGGTTGTCTTCGTCTTCAATTTTCCGGGTTTTGCACCTCAGCTGAGGCTTGATCCCCCTTTTTTTCGTCGGTGGACGAGTATGTTATAGCTTGAACTTTACCGTCCCTGCCCCCCCTTGCGTCGGGCTTCTTTTTCGGTCTTGTCTCCACTTCACCATTGGTTGCTGCCGTCGGAGTCTTTTTCGTTTTTACTCAAAACACGCCCCACGGTCTCGAGACACTTTTTCCCCTGATGGATCTATTGTTGTTGTGGTTCTTCCTTTCGTTTCTCTGTCAGCACCACTTGCCCTTCTCCCTGACCCCTTTGGTTTTCCCTTTTTTTTTTAGTTTGCCTTGCTGTGCTTTGGCGTTAGGGTTTTTGACACAACCCCTCCTGGCCCCATGTTTTCCGTGGGGTTCGGTTTTTTTTTTTCCCGACGCCTTCACCTGTATTTGAAGGGTCGTTTTTTTTTTTTCGACGCCTTTTTTTTCCTCCAATGGCTTTTTCCCGTGACAACAAATGGCCCGCGCCGAGGGATAAGAGGGACTATGTTTGGTTTTTCGTCGCTTTTTGCTTGGGTTTTCTGTCGCTCCCACCTTCACGGGCTCTTGGCTGCGGCCTCATTTTTTCCATGCACGAAGCGTTTCACTTTTTTCGTTGCCGTTCAGTTTGTTCATCGCTTTATTTCTCGTCCGCCCGTCCTCTTACTTTTTACCTCCCCCTTGCCTCGACCACGGAGTTTTTTCCCTGGTTATCTTGCTTAAATGCCTCGGAGTTTGGCGCTGGTGCGGGCACCTGTTTGTTTGGTTCGTCTTTCCAGCGAAGGGTCCCGTGCCACGCGTCCCAACATGGTGTCTCCTCCCCCCCCAAGTTCCCCGGTTCCCCCAACCAAAAAGGCTTGTTTTCACTTTCCCCAAACCCTTTCGCAACCACTTTCTCCAGACTCCGGTGTTTTTTACTTTTTTTTTTTGATCTTTCGGGCTGCCCCCTCCCCTTCGAGATGGCCTGACCCACCAAACCGGCCGTGCGTGGTTCCGCTTGGGGGTGTTTTGCAGGCATGCAGGCTCCTCCCGTTGTACCCCACACGTTTTCAACCCCCCTGTCATTTCTGGCGGATTTTTTACATTGCGCTTTGGGGGGTGTCGTCTCTATCCACGTTGCCGCCCCCCCTTTGTCCTACGAGTTTTTTGGACGGTTCCGGAGGTTCCGGCGTAGTGCCGTGTCCCACGCTTTCCCGCGTTTTCCCCCCTCAAAAACCATCCGTTTCCTCCTCGTTAGTCTCGAACGAGAATAGAGACTTCTTTCGGTTTCACAGTTTCTTAAGTTTCGCTTTTAGTCAGGGGGTCCCGGCTTCTTTTGGTTGTCCCCACTGGAACTTCTTTTTAATCCCTTGTAAGGAAGTCACAATTTTTCCCGCCGGTTTTCCCTGACCCATTGTCTGGCGCACAGTTTGTCCTTTGCCGCACCTGGGTCCCGGGGATTTTATTTTTCGTGTGAGATTTGAATTTTTATTTTTGGACCCCCTTTGTTTGTTGGCCGTGAGGGCGAGTTTCAAGGCATTCCTGACTTTTTCAACCAGTTTCGGAACCCGACTCAAAATCATGCCACTTTACGTTAGGGCTCTCCTACCCCCTTACGTAACCCCTCTTGTTTGTGTTCTTTTTCTTTTTTGGTTTCTCCCGGTTTTCTTGACGCGTGAAAGCGTTTTTTTTACTTGGGCTTTTCGACCTCATTCACTTTTTTTTTGTCGCTTCGATTGCCGTCCATACTGGGATTTCATCTGCCGTGATTTTCTTTCTTTTGCCCCAGCCTCCTGTATGATCTGGACTGGGACTTTTACCCCTCGCTTTTCCCCCTCCCTTATGCTTTCGCGCCGGGTTGCGCCTTTGGAAACTTCCCTTCAACCAGGTCTTCCTCCCGGGAATGATTCCCTCCTGGCCAGTTGGCCCGTGTTCAAACCCTTTTGCCGACAGTTGCTTTTCGTTTTCCCAAATGCTACTTTATCGTTACCCCTAAACCGTTCGGCCCCCCAAGTGTTTTTTTTCCCCCTCCGCGCGGCTTTGTGCGTCCAATGTGCACCCCCTTTTCGGCCGAGTTTCACCGAACATCTCGCGGTCACGTGAATGTGTTTCCCGGGAACTTCTTCATTTTTTTTTTTTCTTTTTTTTTTCCCTTAACTTGTGCTCGCCGAGTTTCCCCCCCTGTTTTATTCCCTTTCAGATACAGATCTACCTCTCCTCTTCATTTTCTTCTGTTGGTTTTTTTGATGGGATGATAATCTTTTCTTTTTTTCCAATGATAAGTTTTGTTCTCGCGGGTTGTTCGTTTGTTTTTCGTTCCCCCGCATTGACGATGCCCCTAGTAGACCTTCCTGGCCTTCACTTGCGTTCTTTGATCCCCGTTCTCGTTTTCTGTTTTGTAGTTTTTTCCCCCCTCCGTCCCCCAACACCCCCAGCCGTTTTCAGTTTCCCGGTTTTGAACTGTTCCAATTTGACCCGCTTTTCACTTCCCCGGCATTTTTGAGTTCGCGATTCCCCTTGTTCGCCCCTCGTACACCTCCCCCCTTCCCAGAAGTCCGCATCCCCCCTGCTTTTTGAGTGAAGTCCTGATTTCTTCTTCCCCCCCTTTTGTAGGGCGCCTCTCTTCCATCCCCCCTCGAGAATGGGCACCCCCTTCTTTTCTCCTTTTTTCCTCTTTCCCCTTTCTGACTTTTCCTGGGCCTTGCCGTTTTTTCCCCGGATGCTTGATCTAGTCGCTTTCGGCTCACTTTTTACTTGGTGGCAGGAGGTCATTGACTTTGGCTGACCCCTCCCCCCCCCCCCTTCACGGGCCAGTCCAAAACGGCGTTTCCTTTTTTTTTTAGTTTCTCCCCCTGTGGCTCCCACGAGAATTTCTTACCTGGTGTCATCCCGTGGCCCTCGGCCAGTTCTTTTTTTTCAATTTTTTCATTCGTCATTCCTGGTCGTGGTTGATTTTTTTTTCGTTTCCCCCTTTTTTTGTCCCGGCAACAAGGTTCATGCACATTTTTTTACCAGACCGTCCCCCGCGTTTCCTCCGGCTCGCGGCCCAAGGGTGCCCCCTCTTTCACCCGTCCCCCGATTTGCTTTTCAACCGCAGGCCGGTTTGGGAAACTCCCCCTTGGGTCGTTTCCCGCCCACTTTTGCCCCCGTACTACTTGCTTTTCCCTTGCTCAACATTTTCGGCTTTTCATCGCTCTCCCGTCCTGAGTGCACGTAGTCCACCTCCACGAAACTCTGTTAATGGGTTTGTGCCGGCCCCATTTTTTTTTTTTTTTCCGTGTCCATTTCATAGCCGTCGCGAGACGGTTCAAAACCCCGCATCCTCCCTTTTGCGTGTGACTCGCATCTTGATTTTCGAAAGGTTTTTCGCGACCCTTTTTTTTTTTTCAAGATCCCTATCAGTGTTTTTTTTGATCCGGCAATGTCCAATGCGCGTTTCTTCACCCCACCTTGCTACCCCGGTTTCTCCTTTTCGCTATCCTTCGAGCCCCCTTGTTTCTTTTTGCCAACGGTGTTTCAAGACCCCCCCCTTTTTCCCCCCCCGGTGGTCAGGTGGGACCTTTTCATTCGTGTTTGGCCCTTTTGATCTTTAACGCCAGCGGCTTTGGGCTCTGGGCGCATATTTGTTCGCGATCCTCTCCTTTCCTGCGTCCATTGAAACTGCACCCCCTGTCGGCTTCACTTTGCATGAAGCTGCCAGAAAATGTTCTTCGTTTTTCTCTTTTTTTTTTTTTTTTTTCGTCGTTCGCGTAGGTTCCGGTTACCCTTTGTTTGTTCCGCTGCCCCCCCCGACGTCCCCCCAGTTGAACGACATTTTTCATGGTTCGGATTTTTTTTTCTGCGCCATCCCCAATGAAGCCCTCTGTGTAGTGCCCCCCCCATTGCGGTTTTTTTTTCGCACCCCCCCCCCCCCCTTTCTCCTGCTCTTAAGAGCTGCCCTTTGGGAGTCGGTCCCCTGCCCCCTTCAGAATTTTGAGAACCCATGCTCCTGATCGGTTCAGCCCCCCCACACTGCACAGCTGCCTGGTGTCCTTTGCTGGTTGTTGTTCAGCTTCGGCCAAGCTCAAGCCCCCGATTTACAGTTATTTATTTCTGGATCCGTTGTTCATGCCGCGGGAACAGTCCTATTTGCACCTACAAAACGTTGACCCCGGGACCCGTCCGCCTTTTTTGGCCCTCCCCCTGCGTCATTGCTGGACACTATAGTGCTTTCCTGTATGTCGTTTGCATCGTCCTTTTTCCTGCCCAACTGCCTTGTGCTGCTGTTTTCTTTTGCTTTCCGCCCCTAATAGTCCCCTGCCCCTTTCTGAGTGTCTGCGTTCTCTTTTTTCCTCATTGATCACCCCCTACTGGCCCCTTTTTTTGTTGGCCTCCCCATTGGGCGTGTCCCCTTTTGGGCAGTCTTTGGAATTTCCCAACGCATAGTACCGCCCGTCCCCCCTCTATTATTGGCTGCTTTGAGGACTGTGCTACGGACACTGATATCCGGTTCCATTCAGGAATGGTTCCGTTTGAATGCTATAGCGCCGTGCGTCAAGCCCACCCTCTGATCACCTCCATATACTCCCCCCACCCCTCCTCTCAGTGCTTCCCCACACATTCTCCCCTTTTACCTACAACCGCCCCACACTCCCCCCCTCCCTAGCTACTGACCCGCCTTCCTACCTAATTCGCTTACCCTCCCCTTCCCTCTCTCTGCCATCTCCGCCCCTCTTCCCTCTTTCCTGACACTCCCTTCTCTCCCTGTTCCCCCCCCTCTTCTCTCCCCCCTCCCTCTTACCTCCTCGCTCCCCCTGCATCTCCCCTTTCCCCTCTACTTTCCACTACCCTAATATTCTCCCTTCTTCTCCACCTGCTCACACCCCCTCTTTTTCTCCCTCCCTCCTCCCTCTCCCCTTTGCTCTCACCCTCCACAACCCATCCCCCTTACACACATATTCCTACCTATTCCTCTCCTCCCCTACCCCCCCCACCTCAAAAATTCTTTTTCCCAGTCTCGTGAGTTTGGTCTCGTTGCACTGCCCCCTCTTTTTTCTCCCCGTGTTCGTCCACTTTTAGAGATGTGGCTTCTACTTCTCCACCCTCCATCCCTCTTCCCCAGATCTTTCCTCAGCCTGGGTTTTTTTTTTTTGGCCTTTTTGTGACTTATGTCGTGATCCCCTTTTTGTTTTTTTTGTCTTTTGGATTTGTTTGGAGCAGACAGATCCCCCCGGCCCCCAACTTCCTTTCTCCGCTTCACTTTTTTCACCCTTTTTGGTTTGCTGTAGAGGTCTTACCCCTTTTTTTCGTACCTTTTTAGCGACTCCGCCTAGGACGTACTTATTCATTCACTTCTAACAGTCTGAGAACCTTGAGGTGTTTTTCATGTACTATTTTTCTTGTCTTGGACCCTTTCGCGCAAGTGTTCTTTACGTGTGAATAGTCCTCTTCAAGCTTTGAGGCGAATTCGATTTCCTTAATTCCTTGTTTTTAAGAGATGGTTCGATTCGGCCTTTTTGTCACTGCGCCCTTTCAGTGGTGTGTGCTTCTCCCACCGGCTGGGGTTTCCAGTTTTTGGTGGACTCCCCCTCCATTCAATCCCTCCTTTCTGTTCATCAAATACCCTTCAAAATCTCCTTTTTTTTTTTTTACCCCCCAAAAGTTTCGGACCGGCCGAGTGGGTTTGCCCCTTGTCCTGTCTTCCCTCTTTTTTTTTTGCACTCCCCCCTTACACCAGTCCTCCGGCCAATTTTTTCCCTGTCTTTATCCGGACCTAGCCGACGTGTGCTGTGCACCAGGTTTTCATCTCGTTTCGGGCTGTCCAACTTTCTCCCCCCCTCCCTTGCCCCCCTGCCCCATAGGTACCCTTCCCCCCGGTGTGCCGCCTGTGCCCGTCTTCGTCTCTGGCACATTAAAAGTCCACCCGTCGTGTGTTTTTCTTTGCCCGTGTCGGACCTTTGTGCCCTTCATTTCCCCTCCGCTTTTTTCGTGTCTTGCGACTTGTCCCTTTTTTTTTTAAGATTTCAATCTTTGGTCTCTCCTTACTTTTCGGTCATCGTCGTTTGTTTGTAATTTTTTTTTTGTTTCGGCTTTATGCTTTTTGGGCCCTTTCCCCCCCCTTCCCCCTCGAGATAACCATCTCCCTTTCCCTCCTCTCTTTGAGAATGGAGATGTGTTTTCTTCGCTTGTTTAGTTTTTTTTCCCACCCCCTCCGAAAAAGAACTTCCCTCATACCTCCTCTTGACCCGATTTCCCCCTACCCAGGCCCATTGGTTAACACAGGTTTTTCCTGGACTTTCGTTGACGTTCTTTGAGTTGTTTATTCCTTGTATCTTCCCCCGGTCCCCCTCACCTAAACGGCTTTCCCCCCCCATGACCACCCACCAAAGTCCCCGACCCGTTTTGTCCCCCACCCCCTTAAGACGTTTCGGTTCTTCCTCGCGTTTTTTTTCACTGAAGCCACTGCGTCCGTTGTACCTTTCTGGTTTTCTTTCCTATTTCGATTAGCCGTTTTTTTGTCCGACTTACGTCGATGTCCTATGTCCACCACTCGGCCAGAATTCGGATTCCCGTATTATACTCCGGACCACTCTTTTCCCCTGTGGGTTTGATTGGTTTTTGAGTTTTGTTGGCGATTTCCTTGGGTAAAGACCCTAGTCGCCTTTTAACACCTGTCTTCCTCGGTCTTCCTCCCCCTTTTTTCTCCCCAGGGTTTTGCTGAGTTAGTGAGGATTTTTGATTTTACATCCCTGCCCCTTGCAGTGAATTTTGACTCGTTTTTTTTGGGTTACCCCCCCCCCCACCCTGGGCTTCCCCTTTTCCTTTTCCTTTGCCACGATGCCCCCTTTTTTCCTCGAAGTCCCTTGCATCGTTTCACTTTCTCACCCTTTATCCTCCCTTTCCAAGCGTTTAAGTCTTATTACGTCCGTCAAACTGGCGCCCGTTTTCCCCCCTTTCTCCCCAGACGCTCCAAACTGCCAACCCCTTTTGACGGTTATTTTTACTCCCCTCACCCCTTTTCGTTCTTCCCCCCTCCCTCCCCGTCAACTTATTCCCGTTGTCATGTGTAAGGTACGCGCTTCCCGATAAGCTCACCTGTGTCGCGTTTTGATGGGCACTCCCGACACACCTTCCTGTTTGGTTTTTGTTGTCTTGGTGACCCCGGCTGCGTTTTTTTGGGCTTTATTCCTCCTAATTTTTCCCTCCCCCCGTTCTCCACCACAAACCCCCCCCCCTTGTTCCCCTCCCGCTCCCTGTCCCCCCCCCATTTCCAAGATTCTCGCCCGAGTTTTAGGGATTTCTTGGGTCCTGACTGAAGCCCGGATTTACAATTACATACCAAGCTGATTGGTCGTCTCTTTCCCAGTCCCCTTTCTCTCTAGAATCCCGTTTCAGGTCTTTTTCCCCCCCTCGTCCCTTATGGGGATATCGTTGTCTTCAGGTCCAGGTTACTGAAAGCCTCCCCCCTGACTTTTTCGAGACTTTCTGGGAGATTTGTCACTTTTCCACCAGGGCCCCCTGCCGAACTTGCTTCTTTCATTTTCTTGCCATTGGCAACCCTCCATTTTTTTTGGTAATTTCTTTTGTTTCCCCCTTCTCGCTTTCCATGGGGGAGGTAACCAAGTTCCGTTTTTTGTCTGCGATGCGCTGACGATGGCCCGTCGGGATTCCAATCCCTTCCCTGCCTCTCGGGGCTTACTGGCGGATTTTTTCTTTTTTGTTCCCCCCCCCAGTTGACTCCAGGCTTTCCTTTTGTCGTGTCGCCTTTCCCCACCTGTATCTTCCTTCCCACGACGCCAGTCTGGTTGTTTTCGTTTTTTTTTGTTCCTTGGGCGTCATGGGTCCTTTCGGACGATTTTCGTTTTGTTCGGTGCAGTTTTTGGGTCCGCGACGTGCGCACACGGGCCCTCCCCATAATGAACCAGGTTCTCGTCTCTGCTTGTGTCATCGAAAACTTTTTTTTGGTGTTGGACACACCAACTTCCGTTTCCCAGCCCCCCAGCAGCCCCACTGTTGCAGCTTTTGGCGTTCGCCTTTTTTTTCCCGGCGCTGGAACTGGCGTCCTTCCAGGGACGTTTTTTTTTCCCAACCTTTGCACCCGCTCGGTCCCTTATCCCCCTTTTTCCTTTCATTTTTTCCTCGTGTGCCTGTGGTTGCTAACGGTGCTACTTGGCTTCTCTTTCCCCTATGACCTCCCCTTTTTCCCCTTCCGTTTCTGCCGTTTTTCTTTTCGGGGCACTCGTACTTCCTTCGTCGTTTGCAGGATCTCGTGACCAATTTGGTCCTCGCTCTTTTTCCCTGACGGGTCGGTCCCCCCACAGGTTTCTTTCCCTATTGTTGTCTATGTCCTAAGGTGCCTCGTGTGTTCCAGCGCGGTATGTTTTTTCTGCTTCATTGTGTACAGTCCCCTTCCCGAGATGGACCTAAAGCGCCCTGTGCCCACCCAAACCGCTGTCCTCACCAAAACACCCCCCAAAGGGCGTCTGCTTGAGTTTTTACTGTCACCCAAAGAACGCCCCTTTTTAGGGGTTTTACGCGGTGTTTCACCTTCTCCTTTTTACTGCACCCTTTCTTTCTTTTGTCAAAGCCTTATAGAGATGTTTTTTTTTTTTTTGTCTTCGGTCTCACGTGCAGATGTGTGGTTTTAGATTCCTTAATTCCGTTGTATCCCCCCAGAAACTTGATCCCAATGCGTGGTCCCCCAGGCGTGGCACGTCCTTTTCGATCCTCTGCCACAGGGTTTTTTTTCGGAACTCCCCGTTTTGACGTTTTTGGTTTTCCTGTGTTTTAGATAGCAGAAGACTCCCTTGACCTTTGCCTGGGCACGGGCACCCCATAGTCTTTATTCCCCTGCTGTTTTTGTTGAGCCTCCGAGTTTTCAGAGGGTTCCCTCCCTCTTGAGGGTCCCCATTCTGCCCTCTTATGTTCTGTTCTCAATGTGGACCGGTCCTTTTTTTATTTTCTGGGTGGCTTTTTAGGCTCTCCCAGGTCAGCTCGATTGTCTCGTGTGCGG
>Ga0179593_1397382_pt1 | contig 17210 bp, 22 predicted proteins | sample CZODoug2_1_08_16_FD_185931 | JGI IMG/M metagenome (GOLD analysis project Ga0179593, IMG submission 185931) | Vadose zone soil fungal communities from Angelo Coast Range Reserve, California, USA - CZODoug2_1_08_16fungal (PacBio error correction) | ecosystem: Environmental > Terrestrial > Soil >... | reverse complement strand
TTATGGATCCCCGTGTCCCTCCCTTATCTTGCTTCTTTTCGGCTCCTCTAACCTTTTCTCCATTTAGAACTGAACTTCTTCCAGTCTTTCCGCTCTTTTATGTGTGATGCGAAGGAGGTATGTTCAGCTCCCCGCTCCCCTCTTTTGACCCCCGGAAATTTCGCACCGTTGCCATAACCTTTTCCCTAAATTTTTGTCCCTGGCCAGTTGCAGCGGCGCTTTTCACAGAAGCTTATTCGGACCTTAACCCTATCTTCCCTCCCTCCCCCGCATCCTCAGTAAATTTGCCAGTTTCCTCCAGTTTTCCCTCCTATCGTTTTTTGAGTGTGGCATCTTTTTCCACTTTTTTTTTTCTTGCTTTCCCTTTCTCCTTCCACTAAGGACTGGCCTGACGCCTTTTTTGCTTCGTTCCATTTTCGAAACCGCTGCATCCCCTCCTTTGTCCCTGCGGGCTTTGTTGGATTCGAAACCGTCAACACTAAAACTTCTTTGACGGATGTGTTCCTCCTGTTTTGGGCCCACTAGTAGTCGTCTGCCCCCCCCAACCCTGGGATCCCGAATAGCTCCACTGCGGCTGGAAGGATCAGCCCCCTGTTACGCCTCTTCAGAGCTCCCCCAGCCTATTTGAACGGAGTCGCAACTCCATGTTAATACATGTCTCCCTTTTTTTCCCCCTTTTTCTTCCCTTTTTTTTTTCCCCCCTCTCCCCGCTCCTCGGTTTTCTGACCGCCGCAGCTCCTGATATTCTTGTTTTTCCGTGCCCCTCTCCGTCCCTTTTTTTCCCGAGTGCCTCCCGGGCTCAAGTCTTCCTTTCGGGCCGTCTCCTATCCCGTCAGATCTCCCCCATTGTAGTTGACGTCTCCAAGGCTGCCCACGGTGCTTTTTCTTGTTATGTAGAGATTCTTTTAAGGTACCGTTTTCCAAGGATCCTTTTCACCAGTTTCTTGTCAAGGCCCTTCCTTTGCAGTCCCTGTTTTCCTCTTGCATGGTGATACAGCCTCCTGTCTCCCTTTTGCCGTAGGAATCGTCTTGAGTTTTTTCGCAGCACTTCATTTGTTTTCAGCAGCTCCGGACACCCCCCAACCCTTCTGGGTTGGGTTATACGCTTTTCACCCCCCCTACCCCCGTTTTTGTGTTTTATTGGAACGGTCGACTACTTTTTTTTCTTACTTCGATACGTGCGCTTTCCCCGGGCTCCCAGTCCCACTTCATTGTTCTTGACCCTTTCGTCCTTCCGACGCATGACTTCAACCGGTTCTCCCTCTTCTCCGCGGGATTCGTTACTGCCCCAGGAATCGCCCGTTTTCCCTTTACAGTCTCAAAGTCCCTTTCCTCCCTTTACATTTTTCTTCGTTTCCTCCTTCCCATGTTTGCGGGCTTCCTGTTGTTTCCAATTAGATTTTCCTGGTTTACGCTCCCCCTCATGAGACCATCTTTGTTCCCTCTTTAATGAATGATTTTTCCGGACTCTTTCCTCATCGGTAACTTTTCCTGTGCCTTTTTTTTCCTTGTCTCTTTTCACACAGGAGGAGACCCCATAATTTTCTCTTCCCCTCTAAGCCCCTTTTACCCTATTTGTATTCTCCTGAACTGCTTTCTCTCCTGCCTTTTCCCCTGTATTTCTGCGTTTTCCCGCCTGTCCAAACCTTTTTTGGTTCTGTCCGGTCTCCCCCGTTCTTCATCTTGACTTTGCTTACTTTTTATCGCTTTTCGCTCCTCCCTGGGTTAGCCGGCCTTCCTCCTTTCTATTCTGTATTCATATATTTGCATTTTCTCCCATGCGTTCCTACCACCCCATGGCGATGTGCAATGAAAGCGCCCTCCTATTTCTCCCTCTGATTGATTTGCTGTCCCTATTAGTCCCTTTTATGGAGCCATTCCGCCCTGTGGGCTATTACGTGTAATGCTGCGTTCCTCCCCCCTGTCCTTACCCTAGGCTGCGTCACTGACCCTCTCTACCGGACAGTAACATTGGTATTTCTTCCCCTCCCTCCCGTGGTAAAAGTTTTTTATTTCCCCCCCCTTTCTTTCAGCCGCCTTTTCTAATTACCGTGAACCCCCCCCCTTTTTCCTTTTCTCGTCGATTTTTACTTATTCTTTTTTTACAGGACGCTGGGATTTGTACCCCTTCACGCGCCTCATTTACCCCTTTTTTCAAACCCTAGATGGGGCTCCTGTTCCCACTGTCGTATGACGGCAGGCTGAGTTTTTACTCGCCCGGCGCGTTTAGTGGAGGCTTATTTGATCTCAATGGCAGTTCTTCCTTTCCCCCCTGGCTGCCCCCTTTATATCAGTTCACAATTCATTTCTCTTCTTTTCCACCGCACCTCCTTCTCCCCTTTTCTTTTTTCCTCCCTTGTTTTTTTTACGCTCCTTCTTTTTCCCTTTTTCGTCGAGAAGAAGTAATTTCTTTTCCTACCCTGCTCGCTGTCGTGCAGACCATTCCCTCCTCCCCTATGCACGCCCTATGGCCAGAAAAACGGACTTGCCCTTCGCTCCGGCTGTCGGCGTCTCTACCTCGTGAGTTGAAGTATCGCAAGTTGTACTTCCTTTTTGACCCTCCCTTTCTCCTTACCCCATCCCAGATCTCCTTTTTTTTGCAATTCCTTAGCGACCTCTTTTCCCAACTCTCTTGTCCAGCTTCGTTGTTTCCCTCATAAAGAGTTTTGGGTGTATTCTTGCTTATCAGCCTATGAACCTTCCCACGAAGATCGGCCTGAATTTCCCCTGCTCCCCCCCGGCATTTTTCTCCCCCATTTTCTTCTGACTTTCGACGTACCTCCCCGATCTTAAACCCCTGAATGGGTTCCGGACGTATAAAATTCTGGAAAACACCGGAATGCTCAAATCTTTTTCATTGCCCCCCAGGCGCTCTCCCCTATTTTGAACCAGCCCCCGCGATTCTTCTTTATCTCTTTTTTTACGACACATTCACCGTTCCGCTGGGATATGTAGTATGTTGGGTCCAACTTCCTGGTTAATGAAGCTCCTGACGGTTCCCACAGTTCAGACTTTCATTAGATCTTCCTCTATATACCCCTCCTCCACTTTGTGCACGGAGTTTGCAACCTTCTCACTCTCAGGTAGTGATGATGCTACTCGCCTCCCGCCCTCTCTTCATCTTGATGGTCCTCTTTCCCTTTTTACTACGACCTGGACTCTGCTCCGACCCCTCTACCTAGTTCTCCACTTCCCGTCTTAATAGCACTGTTTTGTTCCCCCCAATTTATTGTAAGTCGGAAACGTTTACCTCTTTGTTGAGTCGGCATTTTTCCCTTTTCCCAATGATCCCGCACTTCCCCTTCTTCTGTTTTTTCTCCCTACACTTAGGAAGAGATAATTACCTCTTCTTAAGTTTATGCATGACCGATATTGAACAGCGCTCGTGGTCGACCAGCCGTTCGTCACCTTTTCTTGTCAGCAATATGCAGCACTTCTCTTTCCTTCTGGGACTCCGTGACCGCGGGACTTTCCCTGCTGGCACGTTTGACAAATCACCCAACTCAGCTGAGAAAGACCAGGACCCCCTTCAATTACTTCATGGATCTTTCCGTGTTTTTCCCCGCTTTTTTTGTTTTTTTGGGATTTGAACAAACCCCGTCCATGTTTCCCACGGATACCCTCCCTTTCCCTTTTTTTTCTCTTTTTAACTCTATTTTCCGAACCCCTGGTTCCCTTTGTCCTGGGAGCAGCCTCTTCACCCTTTTGCCCTTTCCCATGCTATACCTCTTGAGTCTTTTCCACGGTTGTTATCTTGCTCCTTGCATCTTACTCTTTTACAGGATTAACCGTCCAATGTGCCATTGTGGCGCATTTGTATCTTCTTCTCTTTTTTCACAAGATCCGCCGTAGCTTTCCTCTGAATACGGACTCCGGTTTGACCACTATGTCCGCCTCTTAACTATCTCTGAGTTTTCTCTTCCTCCCCCTGTTCTGTTTCGGCGACCTCCTTTCCCCTCCGAGTCGGTACTGTAGGGTTATGCAGTCCCTTGCGGATTCCTCCTACTGTCTGTTTTCTTTTTTCTTACAACTTTTCCATTCGCCGCTCCCCGTCCCCTCCTGTAATCCAGCATTATGTTTAATTTTTTTTTTCATTACTTTCAGTTAGAAGCCCTGAATCTTTTTAGTCAGAGATTCATCGCGAAACAATCCTCTCCTTTCCAGCAGGTGTTTTCTACTGTTTCGGCGTTACTCCATTCCCTCTTTCCCCCCCCCAACCTGCAAGCGAATGGATCTGAGGAGTTTTTTTTTTTCGGCGCCCAGCGCCTTCAGAATAGCCTTCCGCGAGAGGACAAAGGAAGGTCCACCTCCCCCTTTTTTCTTTCTTTTTTTTTTTTCCTTTTCTCCCTCCCCCCCCTTTTGATCGCAAAACGGTGAGGCCCCTTTGGTTTTCACTCCCATATCATTAGAAATAAGTAAATAATTCCCTTTACTCCCATCCGCGTCAGGTCTTCTACGGTTCTTTTTGGGGCCCCCGAGTACAGGAAACTTCTCTTTGAGAGCTTTCGGGAACTAAAAGTTCATAAGGCTGCACTTTTAACTTCCCGACGAAGGACGTCGGCGTTCCTGTGTTCCCTTTTTTTCAGGCGTTTCGTTTTTTCCCCCCCGATCTCCCCCCCCCACTTTTCTTTCTGCCATCAAACGCCGAACCCGCTGCCCCCCCGATACGGCCCTAAGAGGTATTTCTCCTTCAGTTCCAGCCTCGCACACATCTTCACCTTCTATTTCAGGATGGGGGCGAGTGCACTTCGAAGGTCTTTTTTTCCCCTCCACGTGACAGGCGATATCCCCTGCCTTTTTTTCCTGTGTCCCGCTCGCGACTACAGAACATCTTTGCCCCCTCGGGCTCACCGTCGCGTTTGAATTCCTTCTTCGACCTGTTCCGAAATCTATGTCCATACCCCCCTTACCCCTGCGACGGAGGCCGGGCTGGTTCCTTTTGCTTCCTCCAACTCGTAAGCGCCGAAGATTATACGCTCTTGCCTTTTTGCCCTTCAGAACCACAGGTTTCCCCCTTCCCTATTTCGCCTAGGGTCACATCTTCCCCATTCCTCCCCCCCCTGCACATTTTCGAATAGCCAAGCCCTTCCATCTTACTTGGTTATGTTTTTAGTGTTTCCTTAGATCCCAGGCACGCTTTCCGTTTACGCTTCTTGCGTTTTTCCCGTTTCCATATCCATGATTCGTCCACCTGGTGACCATTTCGACAATGCTTCTTTACCCTGTCTCTTGGAAAAGGTCTGTGTCTTCTGAGCAAGGATCCTCGTTACCTCTTCCATGTCCAGGCGCCCTTTGACCTCAGTTCTTTGCTCTGCCATGTTTTTGCGCACTAACTCAGGCTTCCTCCGGTAGTCCCAGTTGACTCCGGAGGTTCGGTTTTTTTACATAACTTGCGCCGACTGAAATGTTTCGCCCCCAAACCTATACCGAGTTTTTTGGTTTTTCCCCTCTCCCCGGAAGGAAAAAGGTTTTGTTTCCCTTTGATTTTAATCCGATGCTAAGTCCAGGCAGAAGACTTTTTTTTGATTAGTCGAATTTCTCCCCCCTTCTTAACCATTTTTTTCGACGAAGAAGATGGTATTCCTTCCTATCCCCGGGAAAACCAGTAGTTTATTCTTTCTTGTTTCTTGCGATCAGGGACTGATCTTTTCATGGCTTTTCCCCCTCAGTAAATTTTTGCCTGGGGGACCTGGACCCCTTCCCGGGCGTGACATTGCTTCCTTTCCACCGGTATCCTGTTCTCGTTTTTCGTTTCTCACGTCACACAAGGAAATGCCCCCCCCTCCCAGGAAGATATAATTCACTTACGCCTGGCCCGACGTAATAAGGCCCCCCAACGCTCTCTTTGACTTTCTCATTGTCTTCGTTGTTAAGGGTAGGAACGAACTCGACCTCTTTTCTCTTCACATTATTTCCTTGTTCCTATTCCTCCGAACCTTGTCCATTTCCACCATTATATTCTACCAGCTCTTCTCTTTTTTGAGGATACCCCTGTCCTCTTTTTGCCGAAACCTTTGCTGTCCGTTTGGTTTGGACGGGTTCATTCCTTTTCTCGTCCTTGCCAAACCTTTTCCCCCTCTGCGTCAGCCTTCGCCTGTCGCCCCCACTGACCCATTTTATTTCCCCCCGCCTGGTCCGGGCATACCTCTCCCCTTCCCTCCTTTGGTATAGCATATCTAGCGGCTCGACTCCCACCTAACGTCTCTTTCTTCCCCCCTTTCACGAACCGCTTTCCCCCCCTCTTTTCTTCCCCGGAAGTACCTGACGTATGACTTTTCCTCCTTCACTTCTCCCCCCTTCAAAGAAGAATCGTTCTTATTCAAGCGCCTCTAGGATAACTTCTTTGCCTTTTCCTCTGCCTTCACCTTTTCTGCCGTTTTTTGCCCCGTTTTCGCCCCTTGGATTCTTCTGCCTTCTTCACTCAAGAGCCTTTTACCGTCCCCATGTATACAGAGACTGGGACACCTCTCACTCCTCATCCGTTTCTTGGAAACTCTTTTCAGTTCCGAAGAAGCCATTACTGTTCGAAAGGATCAAGGGAGTGGATTACCAAAAGCCTTCTCCCTCGGCTTGGCCCTGTCCCATCTCCCTTCGCATTTTTCGACAGAGAAGCAGCTTTAACCCATTCCGTGTTTTCGTCGTTCGGCAGGATCCGTTTCTCTTTTTAATATCCCCTTTATCCTCGCAGAGACTCCTTCCCGACTTTCTTCGTCGGTTTAAAGCTTTTTTGATTGATCTTACCCCCCCCGAGTAGATAGGACAGGATTTTTTCTTCCCTTCCCTCTCCGGGACACCTCGACTTTCATACTAATGTACTTGTCTTGACTGTGCCCCTTCCTTTTGGCAAGCTTTTCGTCTATTTTTCCCTGTAGGTTGAGGCTAGCTCACGTTTTAATCTTAACACGTTCATCCCAGGGCTTGGTCCCCCTCCCTGCTTTTTCTCCCCCCCCTGCCGCCAATCCCCCCCAGTGACGAAGAGGCCCTTCACTTTTTCCCCTGTCCTTCCCGGTGGGTCATTGTCTTTCTTCACCTCTGCCGTTGTCCCCTTTTCACCACTTTACCCACCCGTCATCCCCCCTAGCTCCAATACCGAGTGCCACGTGCGTTAACAGCACCCCAAGTGTATTTAATTTTCTGGTGCAGTATCTAGGCATCCTCTTCGGCTTTGATTTTGTTTCATTCTTTTGAACTTTTTCCCGAATCCCCCCTCGGAAAATTCTCCCCCCGCACTTGTTGAGTCTAGTAAAAAAACTTTTTTTGTTTTTATTACCTTATTTGGGTTTCCCCGACCAATTTTTTTATATACAGTTCCTTCCATTTTCTCCCTTTTCACATCCACCGCGTTCATGACGCATCCTCCCCTCTTCTTTTTTTGTTCGACACCCAGATTCCGCCAGTTTCACATTCTTTTTCGCTCTCCATTTCAGCCCAACCCGCGAAGTGGCGGGTCTCCCTCGATTTTTATTTGTCCTTGCGCTTTGCCGATAGAACAGTCGCCTCACCTTCCTTTTGCCTTCTTCCGAAGATATGCCGACTCCGGGACTTTTATTTGTTAATAAAACCACCCCTGGCCTTTTCTTCTCCTCCGACACGGTATAACCCCCACCCGATTGAGGGGGGTGTTCTTCCGCTTAGCGGCCGTTCTGGCCCAAACTTATTCCGAAATGCCCCCCTTCCCTTTTTCCTTTCCCTCAACAGGGTCATTCACCCTTCTTCCTTTTCCCAATCCTCGTTTTTTTTTCCCCATGTATCCATTGTTGCCGCTTCCTTTCTCCCTGCCGACGGAAGGCTCCTTCCTACTTTGACAGAACACACTTCCAACTGTTTTTTTCCCCACGCACCAGCAAAGGTCTTTTTCCCCCTACGCGCTCCGTTTGGAATACCCCCGCGACGACGTGAGAACCGGAATCTTTATATTCGCCCTGCACGCTTACCTCCCCTAACACCTTCTCGAGTCTGTAGACCTGCCTGTCAATTGTTGCCCCGAACTACTCTTCTTTTCTTTTGTATGAATCCAAACTGTGAGAGTTCCTTCCTCCCCCCATCCTGTACTTTATAATATTAGGGACACTTACCCCTTCCCAACCGTCCTCCAGTCTCCAAATTAAACGCACACCAGGCGTTTTTTTCTATGTGCGGTCTTTTTGGTGCTAAACTCGTCCCCCCCTCTTGTGCTTCAGCGGAAATTTTCTTTCCCCCACGCGATTCATTATCGCCCCCTAACATCCTTTTCGATCGCCTTTTCTTTGCCGTCGTCTTTTTCCGACATCACTCTCCCCCCCTTCCTTTCCTCTTTCTATTAGGGATTCGTGATGATTTATGTTTTTATTCTTTCCTCAAGCGGCTTTCGTTATTCGATTGAAGGCCCCCGACCTGCTTTCCTTTTCAGCTCGGACACACTCCCACTGCGCATTTCCCCTTTTGATGGCAACACGGTTGCTCTTTTTTTTTTTTTCGGGCTCCCGGGGTATACGCCCCATCCCCCATAGTTCACCCTTTTAAAATTCCTCCCCGGTCGTCGTTTTTTGCCTTGTCTGCAGTCCTGGCTGGATGCCAGTCTCCTCTCCTTTTCTGTGTTTTTGTCTCGGAGAGATTTTGGATGGCCTTGTTCTTTTCCCTCCCTAACCGCCGCGTAATCGAACGAGGCCGGGACCTTTTCCTTTTTCTGTTCTTATTGGCACAGAATGCGTGTATTTCTTCGTTTCTTGCCAGTACCACCAAACTTCTAATAAGTTCTTTTGTGTCCATGATTTTGACAGCAGAGTCAGTAAACTTTCTTCCTTTTCTTCCTTCCTGCGCACCCTACATCAAACGTTATCATCATTCTTCAGTCTTCTGCCTCGTGCCCGGATGGAGGAAGTGGACCTTTCCTCATTTTCCCCCCAAATTGGACCACAATGAAGGTCAGTGTCCTCCCTTCTGTTAAGAAATGATTTAGCTTTCCTTTCCTTCTCCCCCTGTTTCCTTCTACCGCTTTCGTGCCAACGGATCCCTCGTCAAAACTTGCATGGCATGACTTGAGGTTGGTGCGCTGTGCATTCGGGTTCACGACTCTTGGCAAAATCTTTCAGGCCCTGAATCTTCATTCCTATCTCTCCGAGCCTCAGGATCAGAACACAAAGGGTCCGTCATCTATTCGTTAACTATTTACTGGAGGTATGTCTGTGTTTTTTTGCACACTTTTTCAAAAACTTAGACCCCGAAAAGTCTTCAGTCACCTTGATCGCTCTCCGAACTTTTAGCGATTTTTTTCCTGACCTCGATGATTTTTCTGGCACGTACTTAATTTATTTTGTCTCTCGTATCGTCACCATTACACCCTCTCTGTCTTGGCCCTCCCCCCCCTCACTAGGGCTTCCTTTCTGTTCCCGCTCCCTCCCACTTCCCTGAATGATATTTCCCGCGCTTACATTACCGAAAATGACATTTGCTGGGCAATGGTTAAGAATTCCTTTCCCGCCTATTGGCCACTGGGTCTTTTCTTCCTTCCCTTGATGTGACTTGTTAGGCCAGTTGCAATGGTTTTCTGTTTCTCCTTGGCTTGTCTTTACCCAGAGATCTTTGCTCACCAACCCCTTTTCCCCCCCCACACATCCCATTTCCCCCCTTGTGGTTTCTATCCACCTCTTTTTCCCTTCCAACCCCGGTTGTGTTTGTTTTATTGTGGCCCTTCCTCTGAATCCGGATATCTCCGTCCCTTTCGGGACGCCTTCTTTCTTTTCTTCGACCTCTAAATGAATTAACCACGGTCTGGTTTATTACTCTTGCGGTCCTTTAGTCGGACGGGAAAGTCCCCCTCTTCTATCCTGGTTTTTTCGGTTCCTGAGATTAAGTTTGGCGTTCACCGGGACTTTACACCCCACTTTCGCCTTTTTGTTTGCCCGGGAAATGCCCCTTTTTCCGCTACTTTCAGTGTGCGAGGGAAGCCTGACTCCCTTTTCCTCTTCTCCCTTTTCCTAGAATCCCCCCCCGCAAAATTCCAACACACTACCCCAAATCCCATGTCCGCTCTTTCTTCATGCCCCTTTCTGTTATAGTACATGGTCCCTAATCGGTATTGGAGAGCCTCCTCTTTTTCGTCCCTTTTTGAACCGTCTTCTTCCCCCGCTTTTCCTGTGTTTTCCCCCCCCATATCAAACACTTTTTTTTTCTTCTTTAATATGGACCCCCCACCGGCTCTCTTTCAGATGAAGGCCCTCCTACATGTTCAGTTCTTCCCTTCTGCCTTCTTGCTGAAGTTTGCGGCCGGTCCCGAATGTGATCTGTTTCCTCCCAACCCAGGTCCTTTTGGCCTCTACTTCCCTCCGTCCTCTTAGTCTTTACCCCTTTTCGTACTGACTGATTTTCATTTCGTCACTATACCCCTCAGGCTGTTAATTCTTCCACATCCTCAATCCATCGCTTTCGACAGACTTGCTCCGCACGTCTTTCTCTCTTTCCTAGAGTCCTTGTTTTTTTTTCATGTAAAGACCGCTATATGCTCTTCCCCTTACGTGCTCCACCCCCGCGTTTAGGACTGTTGCCCTCTTTCGATAACTTTCTGACGGCAGGCTGCTTTTTCTTTTTCTCCCCCCTTCAGGGTGCCAGCTGGCGTTTCTATTTTGGCCTTCAGCAGACAGAATTTTTTTTTATCCCTGGTCCCAGTTCCCAATTATCCGCAATTCTTCTCTTCCCCCTTCTCGGTGTTTCCGAGAGCCATCTTTCTTCTCCTCCCTAAATGGGAAATAAGTTGCCCTTCAAATCTGCTCCAGTAGAACTGAGAATCCCTGACCTGTTCCCCAACAGATGAAAACATCACTTCTTAGACACCCAGTTAGAGAAGCCGCTTTCTAGGTGTTTGTTATTCCTGGCATCGACCCTCCCAATAGGAAGTGGAATTTTTATTTTTCAGCCCCTTCTCTCAATTCCTTTTTTCTTCCTGTCCGGAGACGATCGATGGAAAAATCCGTATTCCTTCCTTTTCCCTTTCCTTCCTCTCTTCTTTCTTTCTTTTTTACCTTCTTTTTTTGTTTTTCTTTTTCCCCTTCCCCCTTTTTCCCCCTTTTTTCCTTTTTCCTTTCCCCCCTTGCCCTCCCTTTTTTGTGTACCGAGTTACGACTTTCCCCCCCCCACCCTCGCCTTTTTTTGATAAGCATGCCCCTTTCCCTCTCCTCTTGGAGAATTGTCATTTCGGTCCCCCAGGCCTCGCACTTCCCACACGTTATGTTCTGAGATCTCCGCACAGCCGCACTACCATTTCTCCTTGTTGTTTCCGGTTTTATTCCGATGTATACCCAGGCACCCGTTCCTCCCACACAAACGGCATTGCGCTCCCCTCCGCCGCTCGCCCCTTCCCATGTCCCATTTATCCTCTGTCATGAAATCTGAAATTTAATTTCCGCATCCCTCCCGTTCCCCGCCGTTGGGTCAGAATGATCCCGTCCCACTTACCCCCGTTACCAAAACGTTAGCTCCCCCCCCCTCCCGTCGTACCCTTTTGCCGGCGGACTCTCCTACCCTCCTCTTTCCCTGAGTTGCTTCAGGATCGCTAGGAATATGAAGTCGGAGGCCCTGGTTTATTCTTTTATCGTCTCTCCCGCCTCTTGAACAAGGTTCCCGGTTTTTCACTTTTTCCCCCCCCCCATGATTCCTCCTCACAATTCTCATTTGACGTTGCCCATTCCGACACGTTGGTCGACACCCTCCCTCCTCTCCCTGTACCTTTTCCCCTCTATGGCCCATCCTTTTTTTTTCCGATTTGCGACTCTTTTTTCTGTCGCCGACTAGTTCACTCTGTTACTACCTCCCCCGCAGTATGGGACCGGCTTTACTTAGTCGTATCGACAGTCCAGCCGCAAAAAGTTTTCCCTTTAGCCCCTTAGCTGGGATTATCATGCCGTTTTCCACATCCCCTTTTTTGACCGTTCCTTCCTTGAAGAAGACCCCCCCTTATATTTTTTTTTTTCCCTTCCTTTAGTTCAGCGGAACGTGTCCCCAACGATTACACGCAAGGCCCCCCTGCCCGCCACGAGGGTCATCCCGCCCTGCGGAGCTTTCCAAAGAGACCTCGTCCCACCAGTTCCCGCTTCATTTTGAGTCATTTTTCCTTCCCCCCTTCTTGCAACGTCGAGAACAAATTTTTTCACTCCCCTGTCCTCACCGAAATTGCGTGTTGTCCCCACTCGTTGAAACTCGTTCGCTCCCCCCGGAGAACGAAGTCTCCGGTTTTGCCCCTGCACACGAAGCTGAAATAGCTTTTTTCTGTATGCGAGTTTGCTAACTTATCATCCCACTTTTCCTCCGTCCTCTGTCTGTTATGGTCTACTCCTGTCTTTCAGAATGTATGTTTATCTCTCCCACTTGCCAAGAACCTCGTAACCTTCCCCCCCCAATCAATATTCGTTCACACCCCCACCCTTTCAACCGATTTCCTGTGCGCCATTTCTCCTTTTTGCCACCAGAGATTTCCCCGATCCTCGCAATCCCTAATTAAGCTGCAGGCACCCTTTTTTGGCTCTTGTCTGCTGCGGCACGGCCACTTGCCACTCCTGAATGATTTTTTGAGACTGTTACCTGGAATCCCTTTCCCCTTTTCTTGTCGGAATAGAAGATGACTTACTCCCTTTCACACCTTGATTTCTCTAAGCAATTCGCATGGAAAAGTTTTGCTTACTGTCGCTGGGCGCGTTCTCCCCTTTACCATCCCCGCAACCCATGGTAAAAGCCTACTCCTTAGTTCTTTTCTTCTCCATTTTCAGTGTGATTCTGCATTGCGGCGTACCTCTCTCTTTCCCTTCTTTCGTTGTTGGGTTGTCTTCATTTACCCGAAAATCCGCTGCAGTTGGTCCTTTCCGTTTCCTCACACGGCGTTGTCCCCCTTTTCTTACAGGATTTTTTCCGGGACGTATAACCTCGCTTCCCTACCAACTCGTTTATCTCAAACCCGCTGATACCTGTCCCTCTTGTCCTCCTGACTCGGTCATCATTCAAGAGCTTCCCTCCCGCTTCGGCCCCCCACCACATCATCCGATCATCATTCCCTTTGCAGGTTGGTCTTTTCTGGAGACGTGCAGGGCCCGAACCTTTTTTCCCTCTCTTTTCCTTCACACATAAGGCTGCGTGAAGTGAAGGGTGCACTCCCGACCTTTTCTTGCTTGTGCCGGCGTTCCCCCTCGAACTTGTGTCCGGGATTCCCTTTCACCCTATCCCTTTTTTTTTACCCGGAGGCTGAGGGTGAAGGTGTGCCGATTCTTCCTTTGTCCGCCCGAGTATTGCGATGACTCTTTTGTTTCTTTCCAACACTCCTCTGAGCATGCAGGATCGCCGTATCGTTCAGACCCACGACGCTTTCCCGAATCTCTCCCTGGAGTTTATTTTTCTCCGACCAACCTTGAAAGGAGAACCGACTAGTCTTTTCCCTCGCTTCTCCTTTCCCCCGGTCTCTGTGCATAGATTCATCTCCCGTTTGCCCGCGCTTGCGGCCCTTCTTAAAGCTTCGGGGGCTAAAAAGGTATAACCCACTGTCTGTTTTACGGAAGTGATGTGAGAAGGGTTTTGGTTCCCCTTTTTCTACCCGACAAGGAGCCGGAACTTACCCTTCCCTCCAGAATGTACATGACAACCTTTCGCCATTCCGATAAGCCGGATCGCGAACAGACTTTTTTGTTTTGCTGTCTCCCAACTGCTTAGTTTCCGTATCTCGCGAGTTATGTGCTTCTCCTTGGGTTCGGACCAGAACATCTTCCTAGTCTGTTAGTACACTCCAAGACCAGACTGTCATCATGCGTCACGCAGGTTTCCGTGTAGCTTTTTTAATACGCTTTTTTTCCGTTCAACACATCCTAGCCTTAATATCTTCCCGTTCTTGCCCATGAGACCTCTTCCTTTATCCCCCCTCTTTCTTCCCCCCTTCTTTTTCTTCTCCCTTTTCGTAAAATGGGACTCAGAGTGCTGCTCCCAGGCCCTCTGGCAAATACCTTTTCAGATCCGTTTTTTCATCGTTAGGCCGGCAGTTTTTGCCACGTCCTGGGTGTTTACCCCTCCTCGCTTCAAGCTGGACTCATTTTTTGTGTGGGGTTGACCCTACGATTCGCTAGCCTTTTTTCCCCTTCGTCACCCTCCCTATACGTCCTGTCCTATCGCGGATTGTCCCCCCGCCCCCGGATGTCTGATCAGAGCAATGTTCCCCCCGTTTTTTCGATTCCGTGGATTGAATATGCCGTTTTTGCGGAATCTTATTTTTCAATCACAGTCACTGACTTTCCTTCGATCGCTTGGAGGCCCGACACCTTGATAGTGGATTCAGTGTATTGTCTTTCACGCCCCCAATTTTTGTGTCCCTTGCTCTCCAGGGCGATCAGACCCCGGATCCTTCTTTGTTTCCCCTACTTCTCCCTCTCGCGCTCCCTACAATTAAACACTAATCACAAAGACATCCTTCCTCTCCCTTCCATTTACTTCTTAATTCCTTTTATAGTTCCCCCCCCATCACATAAGGTTTCTCGTATGGGAGAGCTATCTGCGTTTCTTGTTCTTTCTCTCTCTCCAGGACCCGGGGGGTTGTTGTCCCTTGGTGATTGAAACGAGAGCACCCCCCCTGGAATGGTCCAATCTCTCAGCTGAGGGATCTTTTTCCCCGTTCAGCGCGCCGCCCCGGATGCACGTTCCTAGGGACCTTCCCTCTTTCATCTCTTGTTCACGGATCCCCCCTGGCAGTGTTACGTTTTCCTATTCTAGAATGTTACCTTTGGCTCCGAAATGCAGGGCCCTGGGACCTGCGTGCTTTCATAGCCGCTGATGACACCCACTTTTTAGCACAGATCTTGCTACGCCCTTTCGTTGACTAGTCGGCTCCCGCAACTTTACAGTACTTACTCGTTCCGGACGGATACAACGGCTTTCTCCCTATGGGAGCTTACCGCTCTTCGCTCCCCGCGGTGCTCTCGTGTCTTTACCCCTTTTTTTTTTCCCTTCTGGAGGGCTTCTTGATTAAGGAGATGGCGTGCCCTCTGCTCCTCGCACGTCCTCAGGATGGCCCAGTGGTTCCACTCCTTTGCACCCCTCTCTTTTGTTGTTGTGTTCTTTTCGCTTTTTGCACGACGTCCTTTTCCCCTTGCCTCGATGAAAAGGCTATTAGTCCCGGTGACTCACCTACAGCCCCCGAACATTTTCCTTCGTGCATAATTGGTGAAACTCAGACCCCGGACCTCATCGGCTTGTCTACCAGTTATTCCCTTACGTTTTTCCCTTTTCCCCCTACTGCTAAGGGAACGGCCTCCTGCTCCTTCTCTCATTTATAGTCCAATTCCCGGTCAGACACACAATCCTCGCGTCGTCCCTGGCGGTGCGGTTGTACTGCTCCGTTTCGTCTTTCCCCGTTGATTTTTCCTTCCTTTTCCTATTTACCGTTTTATCACCGGGACACGGCATTTACGCCCTTTTATGGATGAGAACCATGGTACCACGCCAAGCACCGCTCCGGCAACCTCCGTCCTCGGACGCCTCTTCATTAATCCCAGTTCCTCGTAGCCTCCCAAGGTATTCCTCCTTCCCTCCTTCTTTTCTTTTTCCGGAACATCTCACCCCGGAGAAGAGATAATTGGAATTTTGTTTTGCGATTCTTTTCGTCGTGCAATCAGGGCTTTTTTCCTCTTAACTTCCCTTCCAACCCCCCGATCCCTTCTCCCCCCAACTACCCCCCGATAACTTCTGCTGCTCTACCTCCTCCTACTCGCCGTTCCTTTCATTGATTTTCTCCAGTCCCTTCGTTCGCAGATTGCAGATTTTTTCATTTGGTATTTCTTTACTCGTCCCTTATCGACCGCCTCCTTTTGCAGTCTTTGTGCTTCTTTTTACCGAGACCATGATTGAGTCCCTTAACCTGCATTCATGGAAGGGACACCATTCTCTTTTGAGTTATACGCCCCCCTGCGTCACTTCCGCTGTCTCCTGGCCCCTCCCTCCTTGTATCTCTCATACTTAACTGTTTGAACGTTTCTACCTTTCTTTAGGACCTTGCCCATACTTTTTCCCCGTTTCGTCTTTCGACCAGACCGGGTTTCTTTCCCTCTGCTTGCGTGTCGTATTCCCCTTTCCCGTGCATAACGTTCGCACAGATCAGACATGTATATGCTTACGTCTTTTTGATCCTCAGGATTCTTTCGTGGCCCTCAATAACAAACGGTTTGACTTTCCTGACCCCTTTCAAGACTTCCCCACCTTTTTCTTACCCGGTTAGTGCGCCCCAACGGCATTTCCTCCGCCCGTTTGCCATCACACCCCGCCCCCCTACCCACCCCCCAGGTAAGACCAAGTTTTACTTCCCCTTTTTTTTTTTCCTTTTTTCCTCAAAGCTGCGGTCTTTATGTTCCTCAGCTTCTTGGCGACTCCCATCCCTTTATTAGTGACGCATTTCCTGCTAACGCCGGTCAATTCTCCACCCCTTTTTTTCCCGCCTATTATCCCTCGACACCCTCTTCTTTGTCTAATGAAATCACCCCCCGTTTCTTCTCCCAGATTTGCTCGCGACCCCCGATTTAATGGACCTTTTTCTTGACATACTCGTACACTACACTTATCTGTTCATTCCCCCTTCTGGCTCTTTCTCGAGAGTGTTATGACTAATCCGCCTACGTGTTTTCTTCACGCCGCAGTGTTCCACACGACTGTTCGTTGGATATGGGACAGTCCCCTGTGGATAGCTGATGTTTTTCCGTCTCCTTCAGTAAGGTCGGTCGTTTCTTTCTTCCTTTCCCCCCTTCTTCCACCCCTTTTGCCCCGCCGTCCACCCAGTACCAGGCCTCGTTGAAATTTTTTTTCACTTCCGGTGCACAAGTACGGTGCCGCCCAGCTCCCCAGCCGAGGGAGACCCCTCGTTTTGCTCCTTCCGCTTCCAGGGCGCGTTTGGTTGTGAGTTCTGCCACTTTGTGCACCACCATTCCTTTTCTCCCCCCCCATAAAGATGCACTTCCCCTCCCATCCTTCCCTTGGATCTGATGCCAGGCGCCTTGTCTTTAATTCCGACTCGCTTTCGCCTCCGTGTCCGCTTTTTCCGGACCACCTTCCGTCCTCCAATCTTGTTTTCTTTATCCCCCTGTTTTTTCGGTCCAGCCTTTTGGGTCTGTTTCTCTTATACGAATCACAATTATACCGCTGTTCTTCCTTCTCGTCCAACACCTGGTGCACTTCCTTCCGCTTCCGCGATCCCGGTTGTGCTCATCCGGATGTTTTCC
>Ga0179593_1318247_pt1 | contig 17210 bp, 15 predicted proteins | sample CZODoug2_1_08_16_FD_185931 | JGI IMG/M metagenome (GOLD analysis project Ga0179593, IMG submission 185931) | Vadose zone soil fungal communities from Angelo Coast Range Reserve, California, USA - CZODoug2_1_08_16fungal (PacBio error correction) | ecosystem: Environmental > Terrestrial > Soil >... | reverse complement strand
CTCTACCTCCAGGTGTTTCTCTTATGACTGACCCTCCGAGAATCCTTCCCAGTCATCTCGTCTTTCACGATCTTCACATCCGTCGGAAGAATTTCTTACAGACGTGAGAGAGATCCCCTAGTTCTCGTGATGGACCCCGCTATTTTACCCCTGATTTCTTGTGTGGTAGTAGGTGCTTCTCAGAAATGAAAGGAGCATAGATTTCTATCTGTCCCCTGGATTCGTTCGAGCATCTCGGCACCAAACAATTGGAAACTCCCTTCCCCCGTTTACCGAAGGAAGTCGGAAGGTTCCCCGGCAGAAGTTGGACACTATTTTTTCTTAGTGAGAATGGTTCATCTCCTGAACTTCTCCTCCCCGGTATCTTCGTTCCTCAAGTACGTCCATGCCTCTCCCTGACTTATTTTCTTTTTCCCCCTTAGACTTTGAGCCTTTCCGGGTTTCACTACTGGAGGCATATTGACATATCAGGAAAGAGGTTCTCGTTTCCCCCCCCCTTTTTCACCCGTCTCAAATTCCTTTCACCCCCCATAATAAACTTTTTTTTCGCACTTTTGGCGCTTGCGCCATTCTCGCCAGAAGTTTTGCGTAGGTCCCTCCCCCCAAAAGTTTTTATCGCCCCACGTTGCTTGACTTGGAAACTCCCCCTCTCTTTCGCAAAGGCGAGGATTTTCTTCCCTCACTTGATGTCGTATTTCTATCCTAGAGGACTGCCCTGGGATTGCAGGAGCACCTCCTGCTGCAGCCTCTTCTTTCAGACTTTCTTATGTGCGTAGACATTCTTTTTTCTGACCCCCCAAAGGGCCGTTTCCCTCTTGCGCTTTCTCGAAGCAACTTTTCGTCCTTTTTGTGCTAACCCATCCTGGGATTCCCTCCTCCATTTTTTCTTTTCTTCCCCCCACTGGTTTTCTTAGACTCCCCCTCCCCCCGATCAAAACCCTGCCGGCTCAATTGCTAACAACTTCTCTAGAAAAGTATCACAACTTTCCCCATAAATTTTTCTCCTAACCCGACCCCCCCATGCCCATACGCCGCCGATTTACTTTTCTTTTCTATGATGGACCTTTTTAACTGCCACACAAGCGGACCCCTTACCTGCTCCCGCTCCTTGCCTCGTAAAGATCGAGGACCGCTGCTCCCTCTTAGTCCCGGCGCTACTGCCCCGCACTTCGTTGCATGACCTTTTTTGAGACTCTACTCCACTAGAAGACGCCTCCTCCTCTCACCTTTGGGACGAAGTCCAACTCCTACTGCTCCTTGAAGCGAAGAGTATCTTCCTGAATCAGTGAACACCGCCCGTCGACTCTCACCAAAACCGCCTGATTCGTCCCCCTCGCCGTTGTAACGTCGAACTCATCCCCCCCCGATATTTTCTACCCACCTAAGCTTCCGCACTTTTCTCGAAAGATCCCAGGCCGTGGTACTTTTTTTCTTTACGACCCCTCTCCTCTAGGAAAGTGTTCACTGAGGTTTTTTGCTTGTTTTCCTGACGACGCCTCCCGCTCAAAAATGTAGCGCCGCCCTCCTTTACGTTTCATGAATTCTTTCTTTCTAGTTCAATTTGATCAGTGACCACCCCTCCTATTAGCCCCTTCTAAGTAGCAGCCCCTCGATGTGGCGGGTCGCGCCACGTTTTTTTTGGACCAACCTGATCGTGTCCTTCCTATAACGAAGCAAGTGAGCAGTTTCGGCGTGTGCCGGCTATTTAGATTCTTTCAACCCTCATCAAGTAGGTTGTCCTCCTCAATTAAGATCCGACGTTTTTTAACACTCTCTCTATTCTCTTTCCTTTTTTTGTTTGCGAGATTCCCCAGTGTAGACGGAGTGAGGATGCCCCGGAGGGGAGGGTGAAGATTAGGTTTTTGAACACGACCACTTTACGCCCGACCTGCCGAAGGGTCAATTGCTCGGGACGATTACCTTCGTTTTCTTGCCCATGTACCTCCGTCCCCACTGCCCCCCATGCGGTTATTTTTCTATTTCCTTACTGCCATCGCATTTTTGTCGAGGATAAAGTCTCTACACGATCCGTGTGTGAACGCTATGTTCCTTTACCCCAAAGCTGTGAACTTCAGAGGCCTCTTCCCACTTTCTCTCCCTTTGTTCTTAAGCCCCAAAAAGAACCTCCTTCAAGTTTTTTTCCTTTCGATGCGTTCGCTGATGATCGTAAATATACCGCGTTCTTTCTCTTCCAGAGAGAATTCCGGCCTCTTTCTTTCGAGTTTTTGTGACCAACATAGCTTTCTTTTTTCCTAATCCTAGACCCTTCCCCGGTGCAGTTGTTTTTCTCCTTTTGCCTGCGCAGTTATTCGTAGCGTAGACTATGTTCCTCCCAGGCGACCGATTTCTGTCCAGGGAGCCTTTCCAGGCGGATTATCCTTCCTCGTGTGGAGCCGTCCCGAACCCCCCCTTGTTTGTATGCGAATCGCCTCCTCCCCGAGGGAGCATGCCTTTTCTGTCGCTTTGCGTCTCAGTCGCTGTTCACGGGTGAGGTCAGCTCTTTTTTATCATTCCCGCGGGGTTCTCTTACCTCTTCGCTTTCGCAGATTGGAATTGTCCCTTCATCGTTACCCTAACCCCTCTCTTTCCGACCATCACCTCTGATTGCTCGCTATGCGTTTTGAGTTTTTGAGCCGGCTTTTTTGCGAATAGTTGGAATTTTTCTTCCCCCTTTGGAGTCCCCGCCTAAGATCTCTCCTCTTTTAGGGGTTGCTCAGATTGGCCAGGTTTTGAATTGCGTCCCGGCCTTTTTCGTCTACAATCGCCCGGTTCCCCTCTGGTTGTTACGAGATGCATTTTCTCTTTTCCCCCCCTGGCATCCTACTTCCAAGACTGGTCTCTTCTGCATTACCCGTTCGCTCTTTTGGCCACGGCCTTATCTCGAGGGATCGACCCTAATCTATCTGGTTGATCTCCTACCTCTCCTCACTATTTCCCCGATGGGGACCTTTTTTCCAGACCACTGCCGATCCCTGGTGCCTCGCTCCTTCGTAAAAAATATTGACGGAGGTTTTCTATGGATTCAATGGCATCAACTTCTTGGAAGGAGGTTTCTCTGCTTTGAGGTTCTGCGTTTTTCTACTTTCTTTTGTTACAGGAATTGGCTCCAGTCACTTATCTTTTCACTTTTTTTGCCCTTGAAAAGGTTGTTTTTTCCCGAGCCCAGGTAGCCGCTTCAATCTGAGTCTCTCCAGTCATTCTTTTGATTTGACCCCACCCCCGCCGAAAACCCTTCTTACTCCCTTCCTTGGCCCCTCAATTTTAAATCTAATTGGAGTTCTTAGCGCCCTCGGAAACTCCCCCCCCCCTAGTTTGTCCCAAGTCTTTGGAGTTTTCGTCTGCCTTGCATGACAACCAGACGGTCTCTTTTCCCACGTCCGTGCCGTAAATTTCAGTCTCGCCAGGCCTAGATATATTTTCCTACTATTCTACATGGTCTATTTCTCTTTCGTATTAACCTGTTTTGACTCCCCCAAGTCGGCTCTCCCATCACTCGTCCGAAGGACTGGTCTCTCACCCCCTCGCTCAAACTCTCTATCTTCCTCGATCTGTTGGCCTCTCGTTACTATTCCCTTTTTAGTCATTATATGTCCTAGCGTCATAGAAACACTTCGCCTTTGAGTCCTTTCTATTCTCCTCCTTTCCTTTTTGTTGTAATGATCTGCTCTCTCCTCCATTGTGTTGTGCTTATTCCCGCTTCATGGAATGAACTAGGTATTTCAGGAGTTTTTCCGAGCCCTCTAATATTTTGAGGCTTTTCTCTTCTCGACGCAATAGTCTCGTCTTGACTTGTCGATTTTGCGCTCGATTTTGGGACTCTTTCTGATACGCCCCCTTCCCTTCGCCAAATAGCGACTGTCTGCTTTTCTCTTAGGTTGACCCGTTCACAAGACAATTTTACCCAATAGACTTCCAATCCGGCCAGTAGTCTACTCCCCATGCAGAATTTTTCTTGACAAACTCTTAGCAGTTTTTGATGGTTCATCCGACCCTCCCTAGTTCCAACTTTAGGTCATAGTCCCCTCAAATTACTTCCATTGAATCTCGACTTTTCCTGGGTTCCCTGAGCAGGAACACGACCTTGCCTTTATAATGGTGTACATCCATGAATCCCTTTCTCATGGCGCCGTTTCCACACTTTTACGACACACTGGAGAAACCCCTCCCCCCCCCCCGTCCCAACGCGCGCCCCTAATTTTCCCGAGCATTTTAAGCCTGCGCCCAATTTCTTACCCCCTTTGTCGAGAGGATTGGACCCCCGTTTTTGTTATTTTGAGACCTTTGTTTATTCAACCCCACAGAGACCCATCTTTTTATTCTTTGGGCCCCGTTCTTGAGTTTTCCTTTCCCTCAGTAGACACCATCGATCCTTTCTTTTTGGTTTCTTTTAACAATGTTCAGATGAAGCCGCGCTTGTTAGTTTCTTAGGATAGGTGCGCCCCACCCTACTGAACAAACAGACTGTATTCCCTTGAGGTTTCTTAGACCCCCAAGCAGTTAAGGAACTCGCCCCTGATCATCATGTCGCCCCGACACGACCCACCCCAGCTTCTTATACCAACTGAGGAATCCTTCTCACCCTCTACCAACCCCGGTTCAAATTTCAAGACTGTGCTAAAGGCATCCCCCACGCCCTGGACATATCTCTTCGGTGTTTCCCGACCCCCCTTCCAAATTTATTTTAAGCGTCCCCGTCGTTCTCTTCCTCCCTGATCCCCCAAAACAGCGGACTGACCTGTCTCCGCCTCCGTTTTAACCGCCTCTCTTGATCTATACCGATTAGGTCCTCTCGATAGACCTTCAAAGGCGTTTCCTGCAATTGCCCTCCACTCGCCCCTCTCCGACTTTACCGCCAGTACCCCTTCCTATCTCGACCGAGTCGATTCTCTTTCACCAAGCTCTAACACCCCAGCGTCCCCTTCCAGTGTGACCTTTCCTCATCTACAAAACTTTGCCGAAAGCCCCCTCGCTTAACTTCTATCGCCCTCCTCCCCTGCCTCTATGTTTCGATCCATGCCGCACGGCCCCGGGGTCCCTCGTAGAGTTTCTTTTGTTCTGTCGCTTCCGCCAGATCACAATCGAGCGCCAGGACTAGGGCCGAAGCCTTTTTGTCCCTCTCGCCTTATTGCTTTTTCGACGAATATACTTTTTAAACCTCTCGATTCGTCCTCAATAGACTCCTCACAACCAAAGAGAGCTTTCTTCTCTGGTAGACGCCCTACATGGGCAGACATTCTACTTTTGTATGGCTTCCATACCAATGAGCCCGTCGCTAGTCTGGGCAGTCCTCGCTGTCTCCCAAACACCCTTCCACCGCCTCCGGGAATTCCTAACTCCTCCGACCGGCAAACCTTTCCCCCCTCGTTGTTGTGCGATTAGATTGATCTCTGTATCAGGATTGTCGGTTTCCCCTTGCGTTCCATGTCGCCTCTGATTTGTAATCCCATCTACTTAATGCCCTCACATCTTTAACCTTTTGTTGCCTTCTACGTGCACGGTCTTGCCCAGGTTAAAGAGAGCAACAGAGACACCCCCTCAGGGTCTTTCTTCTTTTTGACCCAGAAATTCCCTGTTGTTCAGGATACACCCTATTTTTTCGCTGAAGCTTTTGCAGCCCAGGGAAATGTACAAGTCCCCCTACTCCTATCAGTCTATGTTCCCCCCCTCCCGTTAAACGCGGACTCCTCGCCGATCCGGGGCTTTGTATCGAGCCCGCAAGACGAGAGACTGGAGCCCCTATTCTAGACCCGTGCAGGTTTTTCCGCTTACAGAGCGTTTGTTCGTGATGGTCTAAGTAAACAGGCGCTTTTTCCTAGTTTGTAGCATCTTCCCTTGCGGGCTTTTCTAGAGATGGCGCTCCCCTCTGACTACTAGTTAAGCTGCCGTCCACTCGTTCTGCTCTTGTGTCGTCTCCTCCACGTTAGGTGCGTCTTTTCTCATCAGTCTCATGCCCACTTGCAGAAGCGGTCTCGAGATTTTGATCCCTTCCCTTTTTTTAGGTTGGTTTTTTTTCTTTCTCTAACTTCCTTTCTGCGTTCATTTTCCCTGTAATCGATTGGAAGTGTTCTTTTCCGGTCTCCCCCAGAACCGCTTCGATTCAAGTTTTGATGATTTCTCTCCTTCGTGTGCGGTCTTTTTGAACCGTTTCTCTTCTTTCTGAGTCTAGCGGATCTTCCTCCAGTTTTCTCAGCCCTTTTGTTTACGCTTGTCTCCCGCTTTTTTGAAGCAGGTTGCAGTCGTCAAGTTGGTCATGCTGAGCCCCACTTCCCGACTCCTCAACTACCGCTTTTCATCTCTGACCCTTTTTATTCCCAGATGAAGAGTCTCTTCCATCCGGCTGTCGCTGTCAGCGGTCCCCCCAGGGTGTTTTCTTTGACCTCCAGACTCCCCTAGCAATACTGTCTTCCCTTCTTCTCGAAATCTCCTCCTCAATGGTGGAGTGCAAGTTCCGCTGGGATCCTGTTTCCAGACCCCGAAACTCTTGAGGCGGACCTCTTGAGAAGGACTGTAATGTTCGGGACTGTTGGGTCTTTCTCTTTTTTTACTCTTGTTTTTTTTTTCCTTTTAGAATCCTTTCTGAAACATGTGTTCTTTTCCATTGTGCTTCCTATTCCCCTTTCGCAGTCCTGCGTCATGCTCTAGTCAAATCGAAAAAGTCTTCCTAGGCAGCATCTAACACGACCTTTAGTTTCCTTTCTATCCCCTCTTCCCAGAATCTCCCCCTTTTTGGGGATCACCGTTTTGATCCTTTGCTCTTTTTTCCGTCATGTTCGAGTTCTGTTCCTGCGGAAATTTTCATGCCGCCGGAGCCAGTCTCGGAGACAGTCCTATATTTTCTTGTTTCTTCTGTCACCTTTGGAACAACAAGCGTATCCTTCTTTCTCTCTCCAGCGATGCGTCGCCTATCCTAAGTCTTACGCGTTTTCCCTCGAGTCTACTATGACCTTCTGTTCATTCTTTTTTTCTGGGGAATAAGTCAACACCTCTCGAGAAAGACCTCCCTCTTCATCCTCCTCTTGTGTTTCTTTCGACCCTTGTTCTGCAGACGAGAATGAACCCTTTTTACTTCTTATAGCTTCAGATTTCAGAGTCTCGGCTCATGATAAGGAGTGGCGCAATCGTCTCGGTACCATGTTACTTATTTGCGCTATTTGTGTTTTTTTTTTTCCTGAAAGAAATCCGGTTTTCCTTCAGGACTTTCGTATGCCTCTTTCTTAGTCGACCTCTCCTTCCCGACCCATTGCCCCACTCTCCAGATCGTTTACTCCCGTCGTAGGAAGAGAAAAAGGATTTTCCCTTTACCCGTTTATTACTTGGAGCAGCGACCGAACAGGAGTCTCCCCCCATCCGTCAATTACCTCCCCCTTCGTCTTCCTTCCCTCTCCTTAAAGCCACCCCGCCTGCTTCCCCTTTTCCTGCTAGTTCTTGCCGTCTTCCTGCTTCCTATCTTTCTTCCCCCTCCTTGGCTTGCGACGACCCCGAAAAGTCCCCCGCGCTCCCCGCCCTGCCACTTTTGTTGCACCCCTCCAGAGTTTTCTTAGGTTCTCCACCCTTTTTTCGAGTCTCTGGCACTCCCCCCCCTCTCTGGAAATCGCGCGCTTATTCCTAGACTCAAGTTGTCCTTCTCTTGAGCCGTTGTCCCCTTTTTCTTTTCTACGCCGTTCTGGGCGTTGATCCCTTCTTTTCCTTATGCAGCTGCCTTTTGAAGACGTCTGGCTCATGTGGGATCCATCCTTTCTTGACACCCCCCGCGCTAGTCCTATTGGTAGTTTCCGCCTCCCCCCACTGCTGGATACCCTTGAATAATTTCTTTCGCTCCGAGGCTGTTTCAACTCTCTGGCATCCTCCTCAAAAGGCCGGATTTCCCCCTGGAAGAACTCGGATTTCAGACCCAACAGCAATTCCACCCTCCTTCATTCTATTGGAGGTCTGTGCCCTCTACACAAATAGATACCTGAGCCGAATTGACCCTTCTATTTCACACAACGAGCAGCAAGCGGACCCTCACTGAAGTTGCTTCCCCAGCGCTCTACCTATGTCGATAGCTGGCCGTTTGCTCCAGACCACCCCTCCAATTAGACGGGGCCTCCCGACCCTCCCACTACAACCTTTGCTGTTCCAGCTTACCACTTCTTTTCTTTCTTGTGAGATATCGCGTGCCCTTTCTCTCTGATAGTCAGTCCTGAAATCCCACTGTCTCTCCCAAATGAACGAGACCCCTGCGCCGTTCCACTTATTCCCCTAATCAGGTAACCCATTTCCTCTGTGCACCCGGTCCCGAATCTTGACAGGCCTTCCTCTTGCGGCTGGATAGATACATTTTCCCCCCACCTCAGAATTTTCCGTTTCAATTTTTTCTTCTGCGTTCCTTTTGCTTGCCTAGCTTGAGAAAATTTCTCGCCCCGCGAGGGGAACCACTTTTTTTCTTCCCTCTCCCTTGTTCGACGTATCTCTTCTCGGCGCACCCCCCCCGATTTCGATGTTCATATGACTAAGCCGCCATAGGATGGGATGGCCGCTGTGCGCTTTACCCCGTGCAAGTCCCCCAGTCCTCGTTGTCGTCGTCTTTTCCCCACGTTCCTCTTTAGACGTCGTACTATTCAGTGATTCGTGACCCCAAATCTTACAGTCCTAAGTGGTTTCCTGAAATCAGATATGTAAGCTGTTCCAACTCTCTTTTTCCTTTGTTTTTGTTTTTTTCTGAGAGATCCTAGCTGATTCGACAGGGAGGGCGCGGGTCTTCCCGTGCTTTCAGTTCAAAGAGGTTTGTTGAAACGCTAACGCCGGACTACTTGACATTCCCCATGATCCAAGAAAAGTCTGCCCCGGTCTTTTAAACGAGCGACAAGATCCCCATGACCGATTTTCCATGTTTTTTTTTTCTTTTTTTACAAATTAGATCTTGTTTTTTTTTTTTTTGTTCCTTTGTCCGTTTTTCCCCCATTTTTTGTTAGAACTAGAGACCGCCAGGTGCATGCCCCGACTTGGTTCTTTCCCGGTCAACGACAATTTCTCCCTCTCTCTCCTTACCACGATGGAACCGGACTAAGGGACCTCCCGATTCGGCGTTGGTATCTCTCCAGGCCTCAAATCTTCGCCTTATTTTTAGATCCGTTGTGCGAGAGTGCTTTTGAAGAGAGGTTGGAGAGCTTACTCCCCCCGACCAATTAGCGCTTGGATCCTGTTTTTTTCTGTTTGCCTTCCCATTGCTCTCTACTCATGACGCTGTTTTGCATTCTTTTTTTTATATCTTAATCGTAATATGTTTTTCGGCGGCTTGTCCTTCGTGGCGTTTTTCGCACCACATTCCCCTCGGGGTTGCCCCCCCCGATTTGCGAATGCTCCCTTTCCCCCCTTGAGCGATTTGAGAGCGGTGATTTGCCTCGAACTTACGGCGCCTTTCTCCCTCCCCCTTTTATCTAACTCCCACTCTGTACCTCTCGCGGTACGGTTGTTGTCCCCCCGCAAGTCCGATCACTTGGGCTGATTCCTTTTTCTGCACTTCGGATTGATCCTTGCCGTTTGATCCGTGACTCCCTCAGCTTGTATGTTTCCTCAGGATGGTTTGACGTCTTGCTTTCCCCTGCCCTTATTCTGATCCCCCCGCCATCGGACCCAACTCTATTTGTTGTCGCCCTAGGTCCTTTTCCGGTCAATCCTTCACTCCCCTTCTTGCAGATTGAACCAGTCTGTTTTTTCTCCTGCAACTCCCAAGCCATTCATTGTACCTCGCCAAGCATTTTTCCCCCCGGTCCATCCTCTCTTTAGCTCGGACCAGTGCCCAAGATTCCTTCGCCCAATTTTCGTTTCCCGTCCGTTGATGCGCAAATTATGGCGGACCTATTTGCGCACCTGCGAAGGGGGCGCGTTGTTTTCGTTTTTTTTTCATTTTCAAATTGACCCGTGTTTCCTTAATCTCCAGCTTGCCGCTTCAATCTTCAGTTCTCGCTAGTTGCTTTGACGCCTCCTCGGACAGCTTCGTCCCGTTTTTCCACGAACTCTTCTTTCGCGTCTTCGCTGACGCTTTACGATCGTTGGTCCTCTGCCTGTGTCTAGGCGGCTTTCCTGTTAAACCGCGGCCCGTTAGTATTTTCCGGAAGATGCCGCCCTCAGGTTTCCCTATCGGCACGCCCTACTGTTTAGTTCGCGTTCTTCAACTTCACCACTTCTGATTCCCGCCTCCTTTTCTCCCCTGAGGACGATTGTTCAGCTAGATCCGTCTCAAGATAGTGAAGCTACGGAATTCTCCTCTCTTTTGGCATCGAATGGTTTATATACAGTCTCTTCTTTTTCCCCCTCTTCGTTTTTGTGATTGAGATCTCTCCTCCAGGTGTTTCCGCTTCCCGAGAAGATCCATTCCTAAGTCTCTCCCTGATTTCCGAGTTTCCAGACGATTAGTCCGCGGAGCGCACCTCTCTCTCGCATGGACCGATCGATGAGTGGGTCGTTCCCCTGCTGGCCTATTCTCCGCCTTTCTCTTAATAAATGTATGACCCCTGCTCTGCTCATTGGTTGAGACTCTTTAGTCCCCTTTTTCCAAGTGGAAACGTCCGCTTTTTTACTCCCTCCCCTTCCTTCCTACCCTTCGTGGTCCCCATCTCTATTACGTGGCTGTTTTCGCGCAGCCGACTCAACCATTGTCCCCCAACGTTCACTGTCCTTAGTCTTCCGCTCCTCCGTGAGTTTCTTTGCTTAAACTTGCGCAATGTCAAGCAGTTGGCTCGTCCCTTTTACCTCACACGTATTTGTCTCCATTAATTCCCCCCCCCCGACTTAAACCTTTCCCGCCCCCGCTCCCGAGTATTTTCCTGCGCCCCATCTTCTCAAGAGTTCTAGGATATCGGCCCCCGGTGGTTATCGCCCGGTGGCGTTCCTTTGTCCCCCCTCTTATTTTTCCTGCGAGGTCGAGAAGATTTGCTATTGTCTCTGTGCCCCTCTGACTTGGCCTTTTGCACCCTGGTTTACGATTAAGCTTTTCTCCAGACAGGCCCCCCTTGGCTAAAATTCCTAGACACCCAGTTGGTACGCCTTTGTTAGCCATCCCCATTTCCTTTTTCTGCATTTTCCTGCCTTTGTTTATTTTCCAGCTTCACTTCCAGCTATTTTTTTTTTCCTGGAGACTCCTCTACCCCCTCGGCTCCCAGTCCCGTAATTAGTTTCCAGTAACTTCTTGCCATCTCTTGCTTTCGGTGAACGTTCTCCAACTACTTTGCGAATTACGCAGCGCCTTGCTGAAACCAGAGGACCTCGACCTGCGTATAGCTTTCGACTCCCCTTTTGACCCCTTACGCGTCTTCTAATCTTTTTCTTGCCCGGGCCCGTTGGAGTTTTTGATAATTAAGCGATCAAGTCTTATGGAGCCCCTCTTATCTTTTCCATGCAGCCCATTCCTCGCCCCCCGTTCCCTTTAGCCGTTGACGCCAATTCTCGCACATGATCCGTTCAATACTCTTACAAAAGCTTCTCGCCACGCGCTCCCGCCATAGAGCGATAGTTTCTTGGTTCATAGACCTTTCTTTTTCCCGGTCACCTCGACTGTGTTTCCCTTTTTTTTCCTGTCATGCCGTCCCCCAATCTTGTTGAGGGGCGTCGTTTTTTTTTTAATGACGCTTCCGCTCTTCGACACTTTTTCCGCACACCCCCCCTATTAGATTCTCTCTACTCCTCAAGCCATCTGTTTGTTTACTTGTTTTTTTTTGCCCTGTACGTTATCCCCCTTTCTGGTAGGACGCTTTTCCCTGACCTTTTTCTATCCCCCGTCCTGACGTCTCATTTTTCCGATGTGAAGCGTGTTGCTTTAAACCCTAACTTCCTATGGGAAGATTTCGTACGACGGGCAAATTTCTTTTTTTTTTTCCCTTCGCTTCTTCCTCGTTTTTTGTGTTCCTTCGCTCGATTTTGCCCCTTAGGGTCCTTTGATTCACCGGATTTTTTTCGACCCCGCGGTTTTGTATAGCTACCTGACGACGGCGAAGGGCTCTTTGCTTCGTCTCCTAAACGACACCCCTTGTTACAGGTCTCCTATCTTTGCCATCCACCCCCTCCTGGATGGATTTCTGATGCACGACACTGCCCTCGTTTTTTTGCGGAATACCAACTCGCTTTTTTTTTCCTTGACTTTCCCCATCGGCCACCAGCGCCCACCTCTCCTGCGTCAATTTTTCTAGCTTGCCCCCTCGCCCCCGGGCCGGACTCCTTTTCCCATGCCGCTGCTGAGTCCTTCTTTTTTAGACAGCCCGCTGAGCTGTGACTCAGTTTCGTCGCTCGCTTTTCCGATCGTTGATTTCTGTTCTTCACACGGCGCAGTTTTGCAGTTTCTGCTTGTGTTTTTCTCTCTAGACTCTGTTCGCAGCATTAAGCTGGCGCCAGGTAGGCTTCTTCCCCGGCGTCTTCCGTTTTCCTAGCCCGCCACATCTCTTTGCTCTTGAGCATCCCTTCCCACTCCTTGAGTAGCCTTCCCTCTTTCGGATTGCTTTAGCCAAGGAGCCGCTTCGTCAGGTTCTTTGTTACGCTTGTTTGCTATTTCCAGAAGTTCGCCCTTCCCTCTTCCCCTGGTCTTTTGGCTGGACCTGTTCGTCGTTCAGCGTCCCCAAGATCTGGTTACACTTTGGATGTTCCTTTTCTTGTGTTTTTTCTGTTGAGCAGGCTTTTGATGATCGCGGCATTTTTTCTCGTTTGAGCAGCCTCCGCTCCCCTTAGGAATCCGGTTTCAGAGGGCAGGCGTTCACTTGCATGGGGATTTCCCACCTTCTCATGAAAAACTACGAGTTGTTTCAGCTGGTCTAATTCACCCACCGGCACTCCCCGACGTCTTCTCCATGCCCGCTGCTTGCTTAAAACACGTTCTCCTTTAACAGGACAACGATGGCCCTACTGTCCTCTGTTCCTCCCTCCTCCTCGCCGTTTTTCATTGGTTTTTTCTTTGTCGCCCCATGGCGTATCAGGTTTCCTCTCCCTGCGAAACTCTGAGGCGAGTCCCTGATGGCGCAAGGTTTTCAAATGCCTGCCCCATTTTGGAGCGTGCTTTTTTCCTTTCTTTTTTTCCCTTCTGGTTTTCCTCTGCTTTTTTCGTTTGAAAGTTTACCTCGACAGCGTGCGTCAATATCTCCCTTGACTCCCTTCACCTGCGTTCCCCTCCTCTTCCTTCCACGTCCTCAAATCGGACTCCCGGTCTCTTACTTGAGGAACGATGGGCGTTCGCGGTTTCGACTTCAAACAGTTGAGCTCCTCTTTTGCCCGTTCTTCATGTTGCTCGTCGTCCGTAATTGTTTTTTTTACCCCGCGGCGAGCCACTGTCTTTGCCGGACAGAGGCTCGACCTCTCCTTCTTGTACCTTTAATTCTACCTTGAGCCTCTGCCTTGACTTTTCTCCCCCCCCTTTTTTTTTTCTTTCCTCTCTTCATGCCGAGACGTTGATAGTTACGATAGTTACAGTATTTTTCCTCTAGTGAAGAAATTCTCTGTTGTGAGTTGTACTCGTCTTCGGGGTTTCCTCAAACACTGTTCGATCTATTCTCTCCTTCTCCTAGTCTTTCCATTAGTTTTCTCCCTCGCCCCCAGGTGTCTCTACCCCCTCCTCCCTAGTCATGATCTCAAGCTCTGAGCTCCTCTACGGCTCTGTTTTCAGACCTTGAAGGCTAGCGTGAGCCTTCTTTCCCCCACCGAGTATTTCGATTTCTCCCCTTTTCCATCTTTTTTTAGCGGTGTCTCTCCCACGCAAGGCCCGAAATTCTTATTCGTCTTCTGCCGCTCTGGCTGGTCGACGCCCCCCCGGCCAAATCCCAGTTTTGAAATTCGCCCCTGTTTTATAAGGTCTCTTTTCATCGACCGCACCGTGTCACCACTCTCGCGCTTTTTTTGAATGGTCTCAGCCGCGAAACTGAAAGGCGTCTTTAACAGTTAGGTCCCGCCCTGACTTCCGATAGGCCGGTTCCGCGATCCCTTAAAGAATTGCCGGAAACTGGATCGAAGCATTCTCTCTTTTGATAGTTTTTAGCAACGTCTTTTTTTTTTCCAAATTTCCTTTCAAAAAACCGACACTACATGCCTCACCCTTACCTATCCCTTGTTCAGGCTGCGCCAATTTCTTCCTTTCAGATTTTTTTCTTCGCCCATTCCTCATGACCGGTGGGATCGAAGGGGAGCTCTCTTCCATACACACTAGTTCCTTTTGCGGATTTCTCAGAATTGTGCCAGTATTGCCTATTCCATCTCTTTTCGAATGTGTTTGACGGATGCACCCACCTTGGTTTCCGCTATTGCATTCTGTAATGATTTCTGGTGCGATTTCAACTTCCTCTTTCTGAAAAACCCTTTCTCTTTTGTCCGATTCGTTTGAGGTTTTTTGATAGAACCACGTTTTTTTTATCATGCCCTGCTTGAAAATCCTGTCTTCCCGCTTCCCCTACAGCTTGCTTTGTACCCTTTCCGCCTCATTACTGATATCCCCCAAAGCTGGCTTCAACCCTTGCAGTTCTCCAGTCCTTTCCCATCTACCCCCCCCCTTGATAGCCCCTCTATTGGCTGCGGGAACGGAACAACACCCCCCCCCATCGCTACGCCCACGCGCTTTTCCGCTCCATGATGGTGGAATTACAGCAACCTTTGTTTCCCCTCCGCCTCCGCCGTCCCTTCTTCCAAGCTCAGAGCCCGATGATCTTTTGTCGGCGGACGCGTTATCCCATAGCCACCGGTCTCCCTCACTTACTTGGCGCTTACGCATTCCTTTCCCTGACGACTTTTGACCTGTCTAGCTTACCGATTGATTTCAGTTTTCCCTTTTCACCCAAGGCTCCCCCGACCCCCCAGAACGCCCTGAAGCCACTTTTATCCCTTACCTACACTATCCCCTGAGAAGCGTGACAGTCGTAATCATCTCCAAACTCTATTGGTAAGCTCCCCTTGCTCCCTTTTTCCCCTAACGACATTGAGATAGTCGGGATTTCCTTCTCCCAATCGCGTTCCGTTTTTTCCCTTATTCAGCGTTCCCCCTTTTTTTTCCTAAGCCGCGCTCTAAGACCAAACGTCGTTAGTCTGCAGTTGGCCTCCGTCTTTTGTCATGCCGCCCTTCGTGTCGATCAAATTTGATCAGGCACCTCTCGATTTTCCCTGTACTCATCGAACGCAATACCCTGATAGACGCTTGCCTTGGTCTAGCAGTACATTTTTGCATCCCTGGTCTCTTTGTCTGGACCCTGATCCCCGTCGCAAGTTTGATCCTTTTCCGTCGGGCCTGCTTCGTGATTCACCCCTATCGTTGGGAATCCCTCACCTCCGACTCTCGGACGGGCAAACTCCTTCTTTTTTTTTTCCTCCTCCTTTTGTTGTTTCTTCTTGCTTTTCTGTCCGACTCCTGACGTCTTCCCCTGACCTACTTTCAGATGAGGTTTTGCCATCCCGCTCACGTTCCTGCAAGTACCTTCCTCTTATCCTTGACGTGATAACGCCCAAATCTGCCCGCTTTTCGCCCTGAAATCCTCCCCAGCCCCCTCCCAGCGCTATGGCGGTGTTTCTTTCCTATGGGAGGCCGACATCCCCCGCGTGGTTTGGACTCACGTTCTCGTCCCATCCTCCTAAGCGTCTGTGACCTGACGGGAACGGTCCCCCCTGTTATCTCTCTATTTCCCCCGGCTCGTCAGAACCCCTTGAAAACGTCGTCCCTTTCCGTTCTGACCCCCTTCCCTCTTCTGGTCCTCTCCCCCCCTACGAAGCTTTTAGCGCCTGGCTCTGTCTCTCCTAATCTCTTCGCTCTTTTTGCTCTTCACAGAGCGTTTGTCCCCTGATGATGTGCGATTTCCCGGTCCAGCAGTTGATCTTGCAGTTTTTTCTTTTTTTTCTCGGTGAGTCTATCTAGAAGCTGTCGACAGGATCTTCGTCTCTTCCTCGTTTGACGATTTTTTGTCTTCCCGGATTGGGGAGGCCGTCTTTTCGGCTCTAGCCCCCGTCCCTTCGACTCCCTGAGATTGCTTACTTCCTCTCGACTCCCCAAATCCCGGGATCAAGGTTCTAATCTTGCTCGCAATGAGAGTGCATGGGCTCTTTTCCGTTGTTTTTGCTCTTTAATGACGAATTTCGATCGTTCCGGCTTCTAGTTTCGCTCTTGGCCTTTCTTTTCTTAGTCGTTACACCGCCTCAAAGATGTCCGATCCTTGGCCTGCTTTCGGTCTAACGCTTTCCTAGCCCCCTTTTTCGATTCTTCTTTTTTTCTTCCTTGAATTCTTCCCAGTTGTTGGCGCCGCCCATCAGCTTATTTTACTTTTCATCCAGTTAGTCTTCAGGCAGTGCATTCGTCCATTGAAACTTCGTGGATGAGTCTTACACTCGCCATCTGGTCCCACTTCCGCTGCTTTGTTTCATGATTACTTTATCCCTTAAATCCGCCTTCTTCCAGCTCGAGCTTTCCCTCATGTGTATCACCCTTTTTTCTTTCCTTCAGCCCAGGACGTCTCGATGGCTTTCTGAACTACTGATCATGCTCCTCTCCTTCCCCTCTCCTATCTCTCCGAATCGGGGAGTGCCAAATCTTCGCCCCCCCTTCCCGATACACAACTGGTGCGTAATACCTCGCGAAAAACATTTAGCGAGAAGGCATTTCCAGCAATGTCCTGTCAATTCTATGCACTTCGGTCTTTCCTGTTGGTGGCGTAGCGGTTTTTAATTTTCTTTGGTTCCCCCCGGAATTGGCTCCAGGACTTGTGTTGAAAAGTGTTTGCCCATAGCCCAGATTGCTTGCTTACACCCTGCTGCCATTGTATGTCCCCTTAGGATTTTCATGCTCTCCGGTCAGCATCCCATTTCGGAGCTCTCCGTGCCGTATTGAGTCACGACTCCTGGGTTTTCCTGGCTTTCGCGAGACTCCCCCCAGTTTAGCCCGAATTCACGATGTTGTCCCCTTGTCCTTTTCGTCGCCTTATTGCCTGCTCCAACCCCTCTTTGTTTCCACTTGTCTTTGACGGACCTCTGCGTCCAGACGGCGCAGAGCGGCAGCCCGGTCCTTTCTATTTTCCTGGGATCTTTCTTGCCAGCAAAAGTTTCATCCCCCCAGTCGGAGGCGCCCCTTTCTGAGCTCGTCCTTAACGCTCCTCTTTTCTTTCACGTCTAGCCTCAAAAGTCTTCCGATCGCCTTGAAGATCGTGAAGTCCCCGTCCTCTGTAAATGAGATTTGAATCTTTTCTCTGCGGAGAGTTTTCCTCTCCCCCTGTTTCGATAGC